>Ga0209021_1002278_pt1 | contig 17074 bp, 9 predicted proteins | sample PinacodermFT_FD_187299 | JGI IMG/M metagenome (GOLD analysis project Ga0209021, IMG submission 187299) | Host-associated microbial community of the marine sponge Aplysina aerophoba from Gulf of Piran - sponge pinacoderm, lysed by freeze-thaw... | ecosystem: Host-associated > Porifera > Sponge >... | reverse complement strand
GCTATTGGCAGACTGTCGGCATGGCGGATCGCGAGAACGGCCGCGCCATGTCCGACGACACGATCTTTCGCATCTATTCCATGACCAAGCCCATCGTCGGCGTGGGCTTGATGACGCTCTACGAAGAAGGCCGGTTCAATCTGCGGGATCGGGTTAAGAACTACATCCCCGAACTCGGCGGACTCGAGGTGCTCGATGGTGACAGCACGACCAAGGCGCGCCGTGAGATGACGGTCCAAGATCTGATGCGTCACACTGCGGGCATGGGCTACGGGGGTGGCGACACCGCGGCCGACAAGAAATTTCGCGAGCTTGACGTGCTCGGAGGCAACCGCTCGATTGACGACTTCATTCAGAAGCTGGCGCAGGTGCCGCTCAAGCATCACCCCGGATCGGCTTGGGAGTACAGCGTCTCGGTCGACGTGCAGGGCCGCCTCATCGAAGTCCTGTCCGGCCAAGACTTGGACACGTTCCTGAACGAGCGGGTCTTCGGACCCCTGGACATGCGCGACACGGGCTTCACGGTGCCTGAGGCGAAGAAGGATCGGTTCGTGCAAATGTACGCCAAGACCGAGGACGGCGAGGGGATCGAGCCTGCCTCGGCCGATCGGTCGACGGGCTACTACGACTATGAAAGCAAGTGGTTCTCCGGTGGCGGCGGGCTCGTGTCCACCACGCGCGACTATCTGCGGTTCTGCCAGATGATGCTCAACGGCGGCATGCTGGGCGACCAACGAATCCTGAGCCGCAAGACGATCGAGCTAATGACCCGCGACCATGTCGAGGGAGTTCGGCGCGCTTCGCGCACGCTCTCCGATGGCTACGGCTTCGGGCTGGATTTCGCGGTCCACGTGGACAAAGCCAAGAGCGGGCTCAACGGTTCGCTGGGCGAATACAACTGGGGCGGGCTGGCAGGCACGATCTTCTGGATCGACCCGACCGAGGAGATGATCGGCCTGTATATGATCCAACTGCTGCCGCCACGCTTCGGCGATGGCCGCGGGCAGTTCAAGCGACTCGCCTACCAAGCGATTGCCGATTGAGCCAAACCGTTGCGACCTAAGCCTGCGGGGCAAGGGCCAGCACTCCGCGAGCGATGTTCCCCGCTTCCATGTCGTCGAAGGCATGGCCTAGCCCGTCCAAGGGGTAGCGCTTGGTGATCAGATCGTCGAGCGGCAGACGCCCGCCTTGGTAGAGGCCAAGCAGCTTGGGCAGGTCCAAGCGCGGGCGGATCGAGCCCGCGAAGGAGCCCAGCAGGCGCTTGTTCTGCAGGACCAACGCGCCGGCCGGGATCTCCACCTGCTGCTTGGCGGCGTGCAGGCCCACGATGGTGGCCGTGCCCCCGGGGCGCACCGCGTTGATGGCGAGGGCGATCGTTGCCCCCGATCCCACGCTGTCGAAGATGTATTCGGGGCCGCCTCGGGCCAGGGAGCGCAGTTCCTTGGCCGGTTTGTCGACATCGCTCGAATTCAACGTATCGTCCGCTCCCAATGCTTTGGCAAATTCCAGCTTGGAGTCCAGCACGTCGACGGCGATAATCGGGTTGCAACCCGCCAGCTTGCAGCCCAGCAGGGCGCTCAGGCCCACACCCCCGCAGCCGATCACCGCCGCGGGGACCCCCGGCAACGCCTTGGCCGTGTTGATCACCGCGCCCACGCCGGTCGCGACCGCACAGCCGATCACGGCGGCGATTTCGAACGGGATTCCGTCTGCGATCGGTACGATGCCGGCTTCGTCGACGACGGCATGCTCGGACATCGTCGCCGCGCTGAGCATGTGCTTCAGAGGCATGCCCTCCGCGGTGGAGAGCCGGGTGGTCCCGTCGATCAGCAGTGCCTTGAATGTCGTTGAGGCCAGCCGTTCGCATAGGTTGTGGCGACCGTTGAGGCAGGTCGGGCAGCATTCGCAGGCAGGCAGCCAGTTGATGACAACCCGATCGCCCGGCTTGCAGCGCGTGACGGATGATCCGACCGCCTCTACCACGCCCGCGCCCTCGTGCCCGAGCACCAAGGGCGGCTCGGCGCGCAACTCGCCGCGCAGGGTGTGCAGGTCCGAGTGGCACACTCCTGCAGCATGAATGCGCACCAAGACCTCGCTCGCCTTGGGCGGTGCGAGTTGGACTTCTTCGATGGTCAGCTGACCGGGCTCTCTTACAACTGCTGCTCTGGTGCGCATTGGATCTTGGCGTCCCTCGTTTCATGCCCGCACGGCTGGCTGGGCGGCGGAAATCCCAATTCTAGCGAAGGTTGACGGCTGGTCAGCTCGCACGATTCGTAACAATGGCCGGCTAACTCTCGCCTAGTGCTGTGTGGAGGTACGGGGGTGTTGACTGAACTGCCGGACATTGACACAAAGACGGATGGGACGAGACTCGTCGCCACCTTCGCAGCGTTGGTTGTACTGGCCGTGCCTGCGTTCGCCCAGTCAGCCGCGAGCGATTCCGCTGCGAACGGATCCGAGCCGGCGGGAGAGCTCTCCGAAACGCCCGATGATGCGGCAACCGATAGCGAGACCGGCGAGGTTTCCGCCTCTGACGCCGCGGATCGAACACGACTCAATCTGCTCGGCGAGGTGAACTCGGAGCAGGGGGAGGGGCGGCGCAACGAAAACGTGAGCCTAGCCTTGATCGACAACAACGTGCTCAAGGAACTCAACGAGCGGCTCGGCATTTCGGCGACTGCGGTGAAGAACCTTCAGATCGATCGTTCGTACTGGGCCACCGAGTTCGGCGGCCCGCCCGGGCGCCCTGTCCACGCGCCTCCATCACCGGTTTCGCGGGTCAACGGCAATCTGTTCCTGACCCATACCAACAGTGCTGTCAGCGCGCGGTCGTTCTTCCAAGTGGGCGCTGTGCAGCCGGCGCGGAGCAACAACTACGGCGTCACGCTGGGGATGCCGGCATGGAAGGGGGCCGCGCTCACGCTCAACGGCAGCCAGACAAGGAACAAGGGCCAAGTGAACGGCAACGTGCTGGTGCCGACGCTCGAAGAGCGGACGCCGCTCACCAACGATCCCGCCAGACGAGCATTCGTGCAGCGCATCATGGATGCCTACCCGGTTGCGGCTCCGAATCGCCCGGACATCAATCCGCGCGCCCTGAACACGAACGCGCCCCAAGACATCGCCAACGACCGGCTCTCGGCGACGCTGGACCAGCAGACCGGCGACAGTGGCCGCATCACCATGCGCTACGGTTTGGTGCTGCAAAACGTGGACGCATTCCAGCTGGTCGGCGGTCAGAACCCGAACACGACCACACGCAATCACCAGTCGCGCATCACTTGGAATCGCAGCTGGACGCCGCGCCTGACGGGAGACTTCACGGTCGGCTTTGATCGGGTCGGCTCGCAGCTGATCCCCGACGAGAGCTCGATCGGGCCGTGGATTCGCATCGGACGCGAATTGGACTCGATCGGCCCGCCCGGACGCTTTCCGGTGGACCGGTCCGGCAACAACTTCCGCTATGGCGCGCGCTTGCGCTACCGCCGCGGAGACCACAACCTCACCTTCGGCGGCGAGCTGCACCGCAGTCAGATCAATGGCCGGGAGTTGCAGGACCATCGAGGGCGGTTCATCTTCAGGCAGAACTTCGGCCGCGACGGCATTACCAACCTGCGCATGGGCTTGGCCAGCAATTACTCGGTCGCCATCGGTGACGTGCATCGGGGCTTCCGGCGGTGGATGTCCCAACTCTACCTTGGCGACGAGTGGAAGGCGAGCAGTAATCTGACCTTGAGCCTCGGCCTGCGCTGGGAGCCGGTCGCCCGCCCAACAGAAGTCAACAACCTGACACACGTTCCGTACTCGTCGGACTTGAACAATCTTGCGCCGCGCCTCGGCTTTGCCTACCGCCTGCCGGGCAAGGCCGGGGTGATGCGCGGATCTTACGGTCTGCACTATGGCGAGATCTTCACGGCTACTTACATCCAGGCGCGCATCAACCCGCCGCAGAACGTGACGGTCGTGGTGCAGACACCCGACTTGGTTGATCCGCTCAAGGACCTGCGCCCCATCAAGCTCGACCCCAGTGCCCGCTCGGTCGTGTTCGACATTGCGCCCGATCTTTCAATCCCCTACACCCACAACTACAGCTACTCGTGGGAGTTTGAGATCGCCCGCGACTGGCAGCTGGATCTGGCCTACATCGGCAGCCGGTCGCACAAACTGCTGTCGATGTTCTTCCTCAACCGGGCACGACCGGTGGAAGGCCTCGCGCAGACGACCCGAACCGTGAACGCTCGGCGTCCCGACCAGCGCCATTTCAACGTCTTCCATGTGACCAACGGCTCCCGCGGCTTCTTCGACGCGGGCCGGGCGACGTTACGCATACCGCGTTGGGCCGGCGTCGGCCTAGAGGCCTCGTATTGGTGGAGCAAGGCGATCGACTTGGGCGGCAGCTACCTCAACACGGCCTCCAACGCCAACCGGATGCAGACCGAGAGCCCCTCGGAATTCGATGTCCATGGCGAACTGCGCGGCGTCAGCAACTTCGACCAGCCGCATGCCGCGCTGTTCAATTTCAGCTACCAAACACCGGCTCTGCGTACCAGCGCAGGGCTGTTTCGGAGCCTGTTCGGCGCTTGGCAACTCAGCTCGGTAGTGCTGCTCAAGTCGGGGACGCCGTTTTCGGTGCAGGCCGGCTCGGACGCGCCCGGCTTCGGAAACGTGGACGGATCCCACAGCGACACGCCCATCGTTGAAGACCCGTCGGTGCTAGGACGCTCGATTGACGATCCCGACACTTCCTCCCAGCGATTGCCGGCCAGCGCCTTTTCCTTCATCCAGCCGACCGACCAACGGGGCAACTTGGGCCGCAACACCTTCCGCCGGGACGGCATCGCCAACGTGAATCTTGCGCTGTCGAAGTCTTGGGCGATCGGTGAAGACAGGCTGCTGTTCCGGGTCGAATCGCTCAACTTCACCAACCACCCGCAGTTCCAAGATCCCGGTTCGAGCCTCGCGCAAGGCAATTTTGGCAAGATCACGAACACGCTCAACGACGGCCGGACTTTCCGGTTCACCTTGCGCTTCACGTTCTGACGGCCAGAGTAGCGCAGCCTTCCGGATGAGCGAACTTGCCCGGTTTTCGCAGGGCCTGCCGGAAGTGCCTCGGCTGGGCATTGCAACGCGGGGCAATACAAGCCTGTCCGGCGACGATTTCGACTATGCGTTTTCACGAGGGGTGCGCTACTTCAATTGGTGCGGCAAGCCGGACGGCTTGTCGCAAGCCGTCTCTGAACTGGGATCGCGACGCGACGAGGTCGTGTTCGCCGCGCCGGTCAAGGCGCGCACGGCCGAACAGGCGAAGCGGGAAATGGAGTGGATTCTTGAGCACACGCGCAGCGAGCGATTGGAGGTCGCAACCCTGTACTACGTGGAATCGGTCGACGAATGGGAGGCGATCACGGCCGATGGAGGGGCCTGGGAAGTTCTCGATCGCTACCGGCGCGACGGTCGCTTGGGCCTGCTTGGCCTGACCAGCCACCAGCGCTCGCTCGCCGCCGGCTGGGCTGGGGAAATCGCTCCAGACGGAAGACGGCGTCTCGACATGCTGATGATCCGCTACAACGCCGCCCACACCGGAGCGGAACGGGAGGTGTTCCCGGTCACGTCAAGACTTGGAATGCCCGTCGTGACGTTCACAGGGCTGCGCTGGCGCGACCTGTTGCGCTCCACGCCAGACGATCCGCCGAATCTTCCGCCCCCGAATGCGGCGGAGTGTTATCGCTTCTGCATGCAGCATCCAGCGGTGAGTGTCGCGCTGGCTGCGCCGAATGGCCGAGCGGAACTTGTCGAGGCGTTGCGGGCGCTGGATCATCGTGCAGAGTTTGACGAGGCTTGGATGGACCGCTTGCGCGCGCATGGCGAGCGGGTTCGTCGACACGCCCGCGAGTTTTGGTAGCTCCCTCGTCCCTCACCGAGCCAGAAGCACGTCGGGATTCTACGCTTGCACGCGTCCTGAGCAGCCTTGTTGGAGCCGGGAGGGAATCGGTCGGCGGGACCGGATTCCGGCCATGCGAACCGTTTGGGGCGGCATCTTGGCCGACTACCCCCTGGCGCGGTGCCTTATCGTTCGCCCCAGCGCATCTTGCTGCGCAAGACATCGAAGAATGGCACGTCCTCGGTATGCACGATATCGACCGTGTGGCTGGCACGCCACAGGCGCAGCCGGTCCTGCTCTTCCAAGTGGCGGCCCACCTGGCCATCGATGCTCAGGAAATTCTCTTCGGCGCCGTCCAAGATGCGCACCTCGACCTCGGCTGTGGCCGGCAAGACGACCGCCCGATTGGAAAGAGTGTGGGGACAGATCGGGGTGAGTGTCAGGGCGGCCACATCCGGTGCCATCACCGGGCCCCCGGCCGACAGCGAGTATGCGGTTGACCCTGTCGGAGTCGAAACGACTAAGCCGTCTGACCGGTAGCCGCACACGAATTCGCCGTTGGCGTATGCCTCCAAGTGCAGCAGACGGGCGACGGCACCGTTTGCAACGACGATGTCGTTGAGCGCGAAAAAGCGGTCGACGACCTTTCCGTGCCGCTCCAGACCAGCTTCCAGCACCATCCGGGAGTCGAGTTTGAAGGCCGAGCGCGCCACGCTGTCCAAGGCGGCGGGAAGCTCGTCCGGGCCGATCGTCATCATGAACCCCAACCCGCCGAGGTTGACAGCAAGCAGCGGTGTCTGCCGCGGCCCGACGGCCCGCGCTGCCGACAGCAGCGTACCGTCGCCGCCCAGAACTATGATCAGATCGCACCCTTCCGCCAGCGAGTCGCGACCTTCGCCAGAGGTGCGGTGCAAGTAGTTCGCCGTGGGCGTGTCGATCGTTACATCGATGCTGTGCCCGGCCGCCCATTCCAAGATGTAGCGCAGGAGCTCCGGAATGTCTTCCCGGCCCGGCTTGCTGACGATGGCGATCTTGCGGATCAAGCGGCCCCCTTGCGTGCGCGCGAGTGCCATTCCGTGCCGTGGAGCAAGAACTCGCGGTTGCCGGAAGCGCCCAGTAGCGGGCTCTCCATCCAGTCCACGCGTTCGAATCCACAGTCCAGCATGGCGCCGCGAACAACCTCGACCACTGCCATTTGCTTTTCATGGTCGCGCACTATGCCGCCCTTGCCGACCTCTCCCTTGCCGACTTCGAACTGCGGCTTTGCCAGCACGATGGCGGCGCTGCCGGGAGCCAGCAGATCTTCGAATCTGGGCAAGATCTTGGTGACAGATATGAAGCTGACGTCGCAACATGCGAAAGACACCCGCTCGCCGAGAGCGGCATGTGTCAGGTACCGCGCATTGCACCGTTCGAGCGCATGCACGCGCTGGTCGTTGCGCAGGTCCCAGTGCAACTGGTTGGTGCCCACATCGACTGCGTGAACTTGGGCGGCGCCGTGTTGCAACAAACAGTCGGTGAAGCCTCCGGTCGAAGCCCCGATGTCTAGGCAAACTGCACCTGTGACATCGACTCCGAAGTGGGACAGGGCCGCGGCAAGCTTCTCGCCGCCGCGGCTCACGAAGCGGGGCCGCTGCCGCAGCAGACGGATCGAAACGTCCGGCGCGATCAAGCGGCTAGGCTTGTCGGCCTTCTGTTCGTCAACCAAGACCTCGCCCGCCATCACCATGGCCTGCGCCTGCTGGCGGGATGCAACCAAACCCCGTTCGACGATCAACTGATCTACCCTTATGCGCCGCAAATCGGAGGTAAGTTGCATTGTCTCACGGTAATCGCAGCAGAGAGACGGCGATGCTTCCGCTGAAGCATACGTCCACATCCCGGCCCGGACTGCGTGGACGCTGGCCGTACACGCCGCGATAGAAGTAATGGTCACCGTCCACGGCATAGGCGAGATCCACCGGATTCGTATCGACTCCGCATTCAACTACAGGCGGGTCAGCAGGTCCGGGAACCGGGCACGGCAGGTTGACATTCCAATACTCTCCCTCGCGCACCGGCTTGGCGAGCAGGACGGGGAGCAGTTGACGTAACCACTGCGTCGCGCGTTGCCAGTCCGCCGCACTCAGCACCCTATCGCGGTAGTGCGAGAACGCAATTGCGGGCAAGCCTAGCAGGGCAGCCTCCCGCACGGCGGCGACAGTGCCCGAGTAGTAGATGTCGGCACCGAGGTTGGCCCCGTGATTGATACCAGCAAGCACATAATCGAAGCTATCGCGAAGCTCATGCCATGCAAGACGGACGCAGTCCGCCGGGAGCGAATCGATGGCGATGCGCCGCTGGTCGAGACGGGACGCGCGGAAAGGCCGGGCTGTGATGACCTGGTGGCTGCAGGCAGATTGCTCTTCAAACGGGGCGACGATCAATGATTCGGCCCATGCGGGCAGAGCGGCTTCTAGGGCTGCCAGGCCCGGAGCGTCGATGCCATCGTCGTTGGTTAGCAGGAATCGCGGTTGCTCGGGCGGAGGCATCAAAGAACCATTGTGACAGCGAGAGTCGTCGCCTGCTAGAAATCATTCATAATAAACGACTTGACTAAACAAGCCAACAATGATCCGCTCGTCCCCTCGTCGATTCCAACAGCTCGAGCCGGAATCCGACGCGTCACAATCTGCTCACTTCCGGCCACTGTTCAGCGCCAGCAACTCCCCGAGGATCTCTTCGTCGGACATGTCTGCCGACCAACCATATGCGGCAGCCACTGCGGCGTCAATAGCTTCGTGTGCATCGGCGAGCCACTGCGGGCCGGTAGTGTAGAGATTTGTCAGAGTACGCTTCTTGACGGCCTTCATCGCGTGTTCATCGCGGGGAACCGGACGCTTCGGGTAGCCCGGAACCGGCTCATCTACCCACTCGACCCATTCGGGTGGGTTTAGCCACCGGTCGCGCAGCTCGACTAGGCGCCGGGCTTTCAGGGCTACAGCTATGGCCCGGGGATCGTCGGCATAGTCAGCAGCTGCAACATCCATCGTCAGGCCGTCCGGGAACGGGAACGTCTCGAACGTCGTGCTCGGCGTGTACCGGGGCCGGTCCTCTAAGCTCGTCCCAAGTCGTAGCGACCAGACCTCGTGGAACCGGCTGTGCAGGATCCCGAACGTCGTGTCATCGTCGCGAGCGATCACGATCAATTGCGAGTCCGGGCAGACTCGAGTGTCCAACCACCCAAACAGGCGATGCTTTGCGACACGTGCCGTCACTACACAACGTGAGAGTCCAGTGAGCGCCTGCCACATTGGAGGTCGCGGCCTCTCATGCCGCCACCAGCGCAGGCGAGTCGACTCGTTGCGGTTGCCTTGTCGAACGGGGTAGACGCGCTCCTGTATCCATCGGAACGGCTCTTCGTAGAGCGCTGCATCGCCAACCGCCATGCTCCACCCATAGTCCACGATCCACTTGCCGCTCGTGCGGCGAGTCAGATCCATGCCGTTCATCCACGGCTTCAAGACATCAGCGTTGGTTCGACCGTTCGGGTTGGCTGGCCGGCGGAGCCACTCGCGAGCGAGATCGCCAGCCACGTCGAACGAACCGCCCTTCTTGTCACCCATGAAGGCGACTCCACCGTTCGCAGGCAGACGCCGGACTCCAGTGAGGTCGACACCCGAACCGTCTCGGCGAGCTGTCAGGTCGGAGTAGATCTCCTCGACGGACTCGCCGTTGAGTCGGGCGTTTGCCACGGACTCGTCGTCGGCGCGCGAGAAGCAGATCAGCGACACTCTGACAGCGGCTCCGTTGTTGATCCACGGCTCGTCGCTCCAGGCTTCGAAGACGTGTCGGCTCTCGGTCGCCGCCTGCAATGCTCGCCTGCTCGCGCCGCCACGAATCGAGTTGGTAGCGACGAGCCCCACCCGTTTCGCATTCCCAGACTCTAGGTGCCTTCCCGCCTTCCAGAACCAGTAGCAGACGAGATCGGCCTTTGCCGGTACCAGACCGCGGTATGTTGCGAATAGCTGTGAGACGTACTCTTCGCCTAGGGTGGTCACCAGCAGGTTGCCGAGGAACGGCGGGTTGCCGATCACCACATGCGCCCTCGGCCAGTCCGGTTCATTGCCGTCTGGAGCGAGGATCGCATCGCGACACTCAATGGTGTCGAGCGGCTTAAGGATCGGGTTGCGGGCCTCTGCAAAGCCATTGCGGCGCATCCACTGGATCTCGCCGATCCAAACCGAGACGCGCGCCAGTTCGGCCGCGTACGGGTTGATCTCGATGCCCTTCACGTTGGTCGGGCCGATTTCCGGAAATGCCCGCTCAAGACCCAGTGCTTCCGCTTCGAGCTGCACGCGGTGCTCGAGGTCCTTCAACGCTTGCAAGGCGAGGTAGAGGAAGTTGCCCGAGCCACACGCTGGGTCCAGTATCGTGAACCTACGCAATCGGTCTAGGAATGTCCGGTACCGCCGCTCGGTCTTGTTGCGTCTCTTGCTGCGGATGGCTGGTGATTTGGCGTTCTCAGCTCGTTCTAGCTCGGCAGCGATCTTAGCCTTCTCCTCCCTCCACTCGCTGAGCCAAGGACGGATCACCACGGGATCGACGATGAGCATGATCTTGTCGCGGTCGGTGTAGTGTGCCCCAAGCTGGGCACGCTTGTCCGGGTCCAGCCCGCGTTCGAACAAGGTGCCGAGGATCGACGGGTCGATCTCCGACCAGTCCAGACGCGACGCCGCCAGCACGGTGTGGATGTCGGACTGCTCCAACGGCAGCGCAGCGGCATCGTCGAACAACCCACCGTTAAACCAGTCAACCGTCTCGAAACCGACGCGGCCGCCGGTAGCCATCACCCCGAACAGATCGTCGGCAAGCACTGCGAATTGCGCCGGAGTGCGCTGCGCCTGCTCCAGCATCCGCGTGAACATGTGGCCTGGCAGCAGTCCCACATCATCCGCAAACATGCAGAAGACAAGCCGATTGACGAATTGCGCGACCGCGTGCCCGTCGTGGCCCCTCTCACGCAACGCCTGCGCGAGCGCTGCAAAGGATGCCGCGACACGTTCCGTGAGCGCCTGCCGAGTCTCACCCGGCCGCAGCCGCTCGGGATCGGAAAACGCCGACTTGAGCAGGTCGCGCGTTGCGGCTTCGGCGAGGTCGTTCAGTCCGAACTCGTAGGTCCTGCTGACGCAGTTGGTCCAGTTGGTGCGAATCCGGATCCGCAGCATGTCGGAGACGATCAGCAGCGGTGGGTTCTCCAGCGCCAGCGCGTAGGTCCGAAGTTGTCTGAAAGCAGCGTCGAGGTCGGCTCGATGTCCCTTGTACTCCCAAGCGAAGTGGTGGCGCTTCCAGACATCGGCCCAGCCGTCCCCGCCAGTGTCCTTGCGAGCGCCCCGCTCGAAGCAGTAGGTATCGCCGGTCGGGTCGGCCTCGGCCGGTGTCGGCTCGCCGAGCAGCCGGCAAAGGTCAATGAAGTGCTCCTGCGATCCCGAGCGCTCCTTAAGTGCTGACGTACGCCACTTCTTGATGAACTCGTTCGGCACCATGAGAGCATCCAGCCTAGCCCATTAGGACGACCAATCACCAAGCCGGGGTGGTGATCGCTGGTGACTAGGAGCGGTTTACAGACTCGGTGCTCGGTGAGACCCCTCCTGACTTGTTTCTCGAAAACCTCCACGCTGCGCCCATCTGTGATCCTGGAGCCCCGTGTTGTGAAGTCCGAAATGCGTACTTCAGATCGGACTCTGATTTGTACCTAGGACCACTCAGTCATATTGGGAACCACCCGAACACCTCTGATTTTCCGACGCTATTGGACTTCCTTCGCCTCACACAGCTCACAGGGTTGCTTCCGGGCCACGCATCGATTCGGGAACGTAATAACTAATTCGTTGAAGGACCCGACCACGGAGTCGGGATGGTCCGAAACCTGATCAGCTGGTGGAACCTTGTGGGTCACTCGGGAGATTGCTGAATGGCGCACACGGGGCACCCACATCTCCAGGACACAACGGCATGAAGATCGGAAACGTGAAGTTATCCCTGATCGGATCAAGCCCTAGATGGAGACGGAGACACAGGTGAGTGCCCGCGCTCGCTCCACGCGTTCAGGAGGCTGCAGGTCTCGATGGGTGAGGACTGCTCCCGGGGTGCCCTTACTCTTTCTGCGTGAGGCTGCTAGATTCGGCATCGTTTGCCGATGACCGTCACGAACCAGCCAGAGGTCCATGTTGGTCCATGCAACTCGCTGCATGTGAAGCGGTAGCATTTGCTTGACAACTGTAACGTTACGCGTGACAATACACGCATGTCAACATCAAAGAAACACGGTGTGGAAATCGGCAGGTTCATCCTGAAGGAGGTCATCCCGGCTGGTATGTCGGTGACGGAGGCGGCCAAGCGGTTGGGTGTCAGCAGGCAGGCCCTGTCCAAGCTACTAAATGGCAAGGCAACGCTGTCTCAGGAGATGGCACTGCGGCTGGAGAAGACGTTTGGCACGGCGCGGGAACGACTCCTCGGCCTGAAGGCAACTTCCGAACGCGACCGCCGACGTGATGAGGACCGCGCAGTGCCTGTTGGTGCCTATGTGCCGAATTTTCTCACCATCAAAGCCGAGCAAATTGAGACCTGGACGGGGATGATCATGGCCCGTGACCATCTCCCGGTTCTGCTGCGAGGACTTCTCCACTCAACGGGACGCGAGCTGCGCCGCGTGGACTTCCCCGGATTCGACAACGCTCAGCGTCACGGCTGGGACGGCTGGGTCGAAGCAGCGGCAGCGACGCCTTGGGTGCCGGCGGGCTGCTCAGGTTGGGAGTGCAGCGTCGCTCGACCCCCTCAAGCAAAGGCCGAGCGCGACTACTGTGCCCGTCTGAAGATGCTCACGCCAGCTGAGCGAGCGGATTGTACCTTTGTGTTCGTCACAGCCTGCAACTGGCCAGCCAAGAATGAATGGGCCGAAGCAAAGGACCGTCTAGACGACTGGAAGGCTGTGCGGGCGTACGATGCGAGCGATCTGGAGCAATGGCTGGAGACAGCGGTCGCATCGCGAATCTGGTTGGCCGACAAGCTGCGGCTGCCCACCACTGGATTCCAGACGCTCGACAGATGCTGGGACGACTGGGCTGGGGCCTGCGAGCCGAGAATGACCGCCGCGGTCTTCACGCCGTCCATTGACCGTCACCGTCGCGCCTTCCGCGAGTGGCTGATGGCCCCTCCAAATCGGCCGTTCACCGTTGCCGCCGACTCCAAGGAGGAGGCTGGTGCCTTCATAGCATGCCTCCTGCGGCAGGATGACGTGCCAGCAGGATCTTTCGATCAAGCCGTCCTCTTCGATGCGGCAGACTCGCTGCGACTCCTAGCACCATCGTCATCGCAGTTCATTCCGATTGTGTGTAGTGAGGAGACCGAACGCTGGATCGGCGAGCTCTACCGTCGCCGACATTGCATCGTGGTGCGGCCACGAAATGCAGTGGATCGGAAACCGGATATCGCCACTGAACTCCTCAGCCGCGGGGCATTCAAGAAAGCTCTTGCGGAGATGGGAATCACCGAGCGCGAGCGAGTCAATCGCTTAGCGCGGGAGTCGGGGCGGTCGCCAACTATCTTGCGGCGGCGGCTGTCGAAGGTGGATGCCGTTCGGACACCGACTTGGGCACGAGAATCGGACATGGCGCGGTTCTTGATCCCTATGACTCTGGTTGGTGCGTGGCACGCAGGATCACGTGCCGATCGAGAAATCCTCGAAGCGCTGGCGGGCAGACCGTATCAAGACCTTGAAGATGGCATCGCCCCCCTGCTCGGAGACGACGACTGCCCGGTCTGGTGCGTCCAGCAGTACCGTGGGGTCGTGTCTAAGATCGATGCGCTGTTTGGCGTCGCGCCGACGATGACAAAGAAGCGAATTGTCGATTTCGTAGATTTCGCTGAGTACGTGCTATCAGAGTCTGATCCGAGGCTTGATCTGTCCCCCGACCGACGCTGGATGGCAGGAATCTACGGCAAGGTGCGCGAACATTCCGAGGCGCTGCGGACCGGGGTATGCGAGACATTGGTGCTGTTGGCAGTTCACGGAGACTCGTTGTTTCGCGAGCGCCTCGGCATCTGCGTAGCGGCCGAAGTGAACTCCCTCATCCAGCGACTGCTCACACCATTGACCACCAGAAAGCTACTCACGCACGACAGGGACCTTCCGAACTATGCCGAAGCTGCCCCGGATCAGTTCCTCGCGCTCTTAGAAGAGGATCTCAAGAGGCCCGACCCAGCTCTGCGAACGCTTCTGAAGCCGGTAGGAGCGGGTATTTTTGACAGTCCGATGCGGACCGGGATCCTATGGGCGTTGGAGCGAGTTGCATGGAGTCCCCAGTATCTTGTGCGGGTTGTACTCGTCCTAGCCGATCTCTCTTGCACGAAGATCGACGACAACTGGGGCAACAAGCCAATAAATAGTCTCGCTGCAATCTTCAGATGGTGGGTGCCCCAGACGGCTGCGCCGATCGACGAGAGAATTGGGGCGCTTGAGATACTCTGTGATCGTTTCCCCAATGTCGGCTGGCAGATCTGTACTCAGCAGTTCCAATCACATCCACTCGGTGCGTTCAATGAACGACCGCGTTGGCGAAACGATGGCGCGGGGGCCGGCGAGCCGCTATCGGGGGACGAACCAAGTAGATTTGTCCGCAAAGCGTTGGATCTCGCAATCCGGTGGCCGAAGCACGACGAGACGACGCTGGGCGAATTAATCGAGAGTCTCGGCCGCATGCCAGATCAGGACCGGCTGTCTGTCTTCGACCTCATCGACAAATGGTCACAGACCGAAACGGATGAACGGGTGAGAGCGGATCTGCGGGAACGGATCCGGTGCGCCGTCCGCACAAGACATGGTCGCCAACTAGGTCTGAAAGGGACGGTGAAAGCCCGGGCCGACGAGGTCTACGAGAAACTTGCGCCACTAGACCCGGTAACACGTCACGCTTGGCTCTTTGCCCGTTCCCGGGTCGAGCCCGCGATTGAAGACGAGGGGGACGAGAATCGCACTTGGGAGGAGCGGCAGAGGAGAATCGAAGAGCGCCGGACCGAGGCGATGGCTGAGATCTGGTCTGAACGCGGGCTCGATGGCGCAGTTGCGTTGTTGTCGGTGAGCAACGCCGAGTGGTTGGTTGGTCACTGCGCCGCGCGCTTCGCGGCCGATGTGCGCTCGGCGGAGGATGTTCTCCGTGGATGCCTCTCGACCGCTGTCGCCCCAGCCGAGAAGATCGACCGCTTCATACGTGGGTTCATCGAATCTATCAGCGAGAACGTCCGTGCCGAAGTCCTCTCGCGGTCAGCAGGTCTCGACGACCTTGAGGAGGTTGCGCGTCTCTTTCGATGCGCGCCGTTCGGGGAGCAGACGTGGCGTCTGCTCGACAAACAGGCCAGAGGTGTGCGCGATCGATACTGGAGGGATGTCGTTCCAGATATTGCGCGAGGTGGCGAGGAGGAAACGACGGAACTAGTCGACCGACTCCTGGAGGTTGATCGGCCGCGCGCTGCCTTCTTCGCAGTGCAAATCAATTGGGACAAGGTGGAGACGTCACGGCTGAAACGTCTCTTGTGGTCGGTTGTCACGGTTCGCAGTGAGCCTGATGACCACTCTAAGATCGACCCGTACGACCTGTCGGAAGCGCTCACATCGCTCGGCGGACGTCCAGGTGTCACACAAGAGGAGATGGCGCAAATTGAGTTTGCGTTCATCGAAGCGCTCGGTGACAGCGATCACGGCATTCCCAACCTTGAGAAGCGCATTGCGAAGTCGCCGCCGCTGTTCGTGCAAGTGCTTGCGTTGGCCTTCAAGCGGAGCGATGGCGGTCAAGATCCACCGGCTTGGCGGGGTGACGATCCTAGTCGGAACGTTGTCCTCGCAACGGCTGCGTATGAACTCCTTCAACGCGTCAAGCGAATACCGGGCACGGACGACGAAGGACAGGTCGACGTTGATGCGCTCATGCAATGGGTAGCTGAGGCGCGCGGGCAATGCAGCGAACATGGCCGAATTGAGATCGGCGACGAGCAGATTGGGCAATGGTTATCTAGAGCGGCCTCAGCAGATGACACTCATTGGCCGTGCCGACCTGTCTGTGACGTTCTGGAGGCGATCGGCTCCAATGAAATGGCCAACGGATTTGCGATCGGCACTTACAACGGGCGCGGTGTCACAAGGCGTGGTGCATACGAGGGCGGGGGGCAGGAGCGCGACCTCGTTGCCCAGTATCGGGCATGGGCGCAGGCGAGGCGGTTCGAGTACCCTTTTGTCGGCAGGATTCTTGACGCCATCGCCGATGATTACGAAGAAGACGCAGCGCGGGAGGACACGGAAGTCCGCGTCAGGCAACGCCTGGAGTAGTACCGCGCGACTGTGATAGGTTGCGACGCGAGTGCAGACGGATACTCCCGCCGGGCCTGATGACGGAGGTGCGGTTCGTCCTGGAACGACTATCTCACCGGAATCGACTCAACCATCGGCACGGAGCGGCATGTAACCTGACACGCTCTTCCGGGGTCGGTGATGCTGCGAAGGGAGGGCCTCTGTTTCTTGTATCGCACAGGTGGATCTCGGTCAATCGGGGATTGATACTGGGAAGCTATTCGAGACCGCCATTTCGAGGTTGCAACGGCGCCGCACGCGCCAGTGACGCCCAGCAAGAATGTCTGTCAAGTGGGGTCACTTCCAGTGCTCCCTGTCGAGCTGGGCCGCCCACTCGTTCTTTGACCGCTGGCTAGTCTTGACGGTGTCCGAGGTGGTTGACGACCGGTCGGTCCCCGCCGGACTTCGTGAACTCGCGGAATAGTGCAAGCGCGACGGTCCGACTTCGGGCTCGCGTCGTCGTCGGTGGATCCAGCATCGGTAGCCGGTTGGCTGGACGAAGAGGTACAGGCTGTTGGAATCGGTCTGCCGATTCGGCGATCCGCTTCAGATGACGGCCGCTGAGAGGGCCTTGACGTGATGGCAGTCAATGCGCTTGGTTCTGCGTGGTGCTGTGCTACCACCAGCGACCGAGAGCGTCCCCGATAGCGACATCCCCCGAGAATGCTCTTTCGGTGAGTCGGCCTGGGTTTGCTCGGCTATACTGAGCTAGGAATGCGGTGAGGTGCGAGAGTGGTTGAATCGGGCGGTCTCGAAAACCGTTGAGCCTTCATGGGCTCCGTGGGTTCGAATCCCACCCTCACCGCCATGGT
>Ga0209021_1002264_pt1 | contig 17151 bp, 15 predicted proteins | sample PinacodermFT_FD_187299 | JGI IMG/M metagenome (GOLD analysis project Ga0209021, IMG submission 187299) | Host-associated microbial community of the marine sponge Aplysina aerophoba from Gulf of Piran - sponge pinacoderm, lysed by freeze-thaw... | ecosystem: Host-associated > Porifera > Sponge >... | reverse complement strand
CTTGTCCTTCAGTTTCTTCTTGACGCTGCGGGCGCCCAGGGTCGAGATCCCTTCGGGCCGCACGAGGCAGCACGCCACGATGAACCCGGTGAGTTCGTCGCAGGCGAGGAGCGCCTTGTCCATGGGCGACTTCCACTCGACGCCCCACTTCGTGTAGTGGCCGGAGATCGCGTACGCGATCTCCTGCTCACCGCGCTCCCGGAGCCAGGCCACGATCCGGTTCGGGTGGTCCTCCGGCCACTTTTCGTAGTCGGCGTCGTGCAGCATGCCGGCGACGCCCCAGACCTCGGGATCCGCGTCCGGACTGCCGTAGCGGCCCGCGGCCGCCCGCATCACCACCTCCACCGCCCGGGCGTGCTTCTGGAGCGAATCGGTCTCGCACCAGGTGGTCAGGTGCGCCCAGGCCACGTCGCGGGTCATGACGGGCTCTCGCTGGATGCGTTCCCGGAGCGCCCGGTAGCGAACGCGCGGTCCAGCTTCTCGAGAATCGCGAGTCCCTCTCTCGCCGACCCGCGTGCGGCGAGGGCCCGGAAGCGCGCCTCGGCGTCGTGTTGGGTAACCGCGATGACACTCAATTCCTCCATCAGGCGGTTCACGCTCATTCCACGGTGGCGCGCCAGGTTCTTGATACGTGCATGGGTGTCGTCCGGAATGCGAATAGTCATCGTCGCCATGTCGAGGTCTCCGTGATCAAAGTGGCCGGGGTCAGGATCCGCACTTGGGGGAAACGGAGCTCGCCGCCCCGGAAGTCTTCTGTGTTGTAGGTGATGATGGCCTCCGCGCCACCGGCAAGGGCTAGTTCCATGATGTGGTTGTCGCCCTCGTCCGGCAAGTTCGGGCGCCAAAGGTAGTGAACGCGGACCCATTCGCAACGATTTGCCATCGCTGCCCACAAAGCATCACGCTCTGCGGCCGTCGCCCTGGATTTTGCAAACGGCTCGGGCCGTCGAAGAACGGACTCGTACTCCAGAAAGAGGGCCTCTCCCACGAGCGGGGTGTAGTCGCCACGGAGGCAGCGCCGAAGCACCTCGCGACTCGCACCGTCCGGACTGCCTGCCGCCGCGATGAAGACATTCGTGTCGACCACGACTCTCACCTACGTATGATAGCACATATGCTGTCATACGGCTCTCAGCGCTGGTGCGCTGGCGGGTGACCGCCCCGGGTCCGGACGGATGGAGCGTCGGCTTCGGTCCGGGCGACGGAGGGCCAGGACTCTCCCGCCGGTCAGGCCCTGCCGCCCGGCGGGCAGCAAGCCTCGACGCTCCACTTCCCGGGGCCCGCGGTGGCGAGGAACAAGAACACGAAGCAGTAGAGCGCGGCCAGTTCGCCGTCGTTCTGGATAGGGAGCAGTCCCTCCGGCTGGTGGCGGTAGAAGTAGGCAACGGCCATCTGTCCCGACGCCAGGAACGCGGCGAGTCGGGTCCGGTATCCGGCCAGGATCAGGGCCCCGGTGACGAACTCCACGATGCCGGCGGTGTTGTAGAGCCATGCCGGCGAGTACGGAGTGCCCTCTCCGAGAAGGAAATAGACCGCCACCACTCCGTGACACAGGAATCCGAACCCGGCCACCATGCGCAAGAGCGCGTGGGCTGTTTCCCGGTGCCCGGAAAGAACCGTCTGCATGAGAACCCTCGCCTACTCCTCCGGCAGCGCGAGCGCCACGAACTCCGCCGGGTGGTTCGGAGCCCCGACCGCGACCACGATGAACTGACGCCCGTCCGCCTCGTAGCTCATCGGCGTGCCGGACTGGTTGGCCGGGAGTTCGAACTCCCAGAGGATCTCTCCGGTGGCCTTGTCGTGTGCCCGGAACATGGGGCCGCCGGTGCCGAAAGCCGCGAACATGCCGCTTCCCTCCCCGGCGAAGAGCAGGGTCCTGGTCACCAGCAGGCCGCCCCGGTCGGCCTGTCCGGTCCGGCCCAGCTCGACCCCCTCAAGCGCCGGGTGTTCCCGGACCCATTCCGGGGTGTCGCTGTTCGGAATCTGCCAGAGGATCTCGCCGCGGTTCAGGTCGAGCGCGGTGATGAGTCCCCACGGCGGCTTCAGCAGCGGCAGTCCCTGCGGACCGCCCCCCTCGGGGAGGCGGATTTCCCGCCGCTGCCCCTGGACGAAGTTCATGGTGGAACGCTCGGGATCGTGCTCGAGCCCGAGCACGTTGATGTCGAGACCCGAGGACACGTACACCACGCCGGTCTCGGGGTCGGCGGCGACGCTCGGCCAGTTGGCTCCTCCGAGCGCGCCCGGAACCGTCAGCGTTCCCCGGTTTCCCCGCGGTTCCATGACCGTCGGCGGGGTGAAGAGCGGGCCGAGGGTGTAGAACCGGGCGATCTGGAGCGCTTGCTCCTTGAGCTCCGGCGTGAGGTCGATCAGGTCGTCTTCGCTCACGCCCTGGCGCTGGAACGGCGGCGGCTTGGTGGGGAACGGCTGGGTGGGCGCCGTCTTTTCGCCCGGCACCGTGGATGCCGGCATCGGACGTTCCTCGATCGGCCACACCGGCTTGCCGGTGCGGCGGTCGAGGACGAAAGTGAACGCCTGCTTGGTGACCTGGGCGAGCGCAGGGATTTCCTGTCCATCCACCGTCAGATCGAGCAGGACCGGGGCGGTGGGAAGGTCGTAGTCCCAGATCGGGTGGTGGACCGTCTGGTAGTGCCAGCGCCGTTCCCCGGTCGCCACGTCCAGCGCCACGACGCTTTGGGAGAACAGATTGTCACCGGGACGGTGCCCCCCGTAATAGTCCCCGGTTGGGGCTTCGGTCGGCAGATAGACCAGCCCGAGTTCGGGATCGGCGCTCATCCAGGACCAGACGCCGCCGTTCCCGGTGTAGCGCCAGCTCTCGTTCTCCCAGGTGTCGTTGCCGTACTCGCCCTCACGCGGAATCGTGTGGAAGATCCAGAGCAGTTCCCCGGTCCGGACGTCGTAACCACGCACCGGGGAGGGGGAATTTTCCGGTGACGGCGGCGCCCCGCCGCTCACGAGCGCCGCGCCGACGACCACGACGTTCCCCACCACGGTCGGCGGCGATCCCGCCCCGATGGCCGCGGTCTCCAGGTCCACTTCCCGGCCCAGATCGCGGCGGAGGTCCACCATCCCGTCCAGGCCGAAGCCCGGGATCAGCCTCCCGGTGTCGGCGTCGAGCGCCACCAGGCGGTAAGCCGGAGTGACCAGGAACACCCGCGCCGTCTCGCCGTCGCTCCAGAAGGCCACTCCCCGTCCGGAGGTCTGCCGCGGCGCCGACTCTCCGCGTTTGCCCTCGTCGAGGCGGTAGGCCCAGAGTGTCTCGCCGGTGGCCGCGTCGATCGCCAGCGCCGCCCGCCGGGCGCCGGCGGTCACGTAGAGCACCCCGTCCAGCATGAGGGGGGTGGCGCGCAGGTTGAAGTCGGGCCGCGGTCCGAAGTTCCGTGACGTCCAGCGCCAGGCGATCTCCAGTCGGTCCACGTTTCCGGCGTTGATCTGGTGCAGTGGGGAGTAACGGGTCGAGGACAGATCCGCCGCGTAGTGCGGCCATTCGCCGGGGTCCCGGTCCTGTGCGAACGCCGGGATGGCGGCGGCGCCGAGCACCGCCGCGAGCCCGATCAGTCTCCCGAGTACCAAATCCGGTAGATCGCTCCCGCGCGGTCGTCGGAGACGAGAATGTCCCCGGCGGGCAGCTCGAGGATGTCCACGGGTCGGCCCCAGGCCCGCTCGTCGGGCTCGCCGATCCAGCCGGTGACGAAATCCTCGTAGGCCGTCGCCACGCCGTTTTCGTTGCGTACCAGGGTCAGGCGGTAGCCGATGCGCTCGCTCCGGTTCCAGGAGCCGTGCTCGGCGACGAGCGCCTGGCCGCGGTACTCCTCGGGGAACTGGTCGCCCCGATAAAAGGTCATCCCGATCGCGGCGACGTGGGGCCCCAGCTTCTGCGTTGGCGGCTCGAATTCGTCGCACGCACGATCGCGGCCGTACCAAGGATCGCTCACGTCCCCGGCGTGGCAATAGGGATAGCCGAAGTGCTGTCCGGCTTCGGTGAGGATGTTCATTTCACCGGGCGGGTTGTCGTCACCGAGCCAATCGGGGTTGTTGTCGGTGAACCACATCTGCCCGGTGTCGGGGTGCCAGTCGAACCCGACCGACATCCGCACTCCCCGGGCGGCGACCTCGAGCCCGGATCCGTCGGGTTGCATGCGGGCGATGGAGGCGAAGAGCGGATCCTCGGAGGCGCAGCGGTTGCAGGGCGCCCCCACCGGGACATAGAGCATCCCGTCGGGTCCGAAGTCGATGAACTTCCAGCCGTGGTGGCGCATGTTGGGGAGGTCGTCGGTAACGACCACCGGCTCGCCCGGATCCGGGAGCCGCGACTCGATGTCGTCGAACCGGAGAATCCGGTTCACCTCGGCGATGTAGAGGTCTCCGTCCCGCATCGCCACCCCGTTCGGCATGAAGAGGCCCTCGGCGAGGGTGTGCAGTTCGTCCGCCTCCCCGTCCCCGTTGTTGTCGCGCAGGGCGTACACCCCGCCGGACGCCTCCCGGGTCCCTACGAAGATCGTTCCGTTCTCACCCCGGGTCAGGGACCGGGCGCCGGGAACCCGGCCCCAGACCGCGATCTCGAATCCGGACGGGAGCGAGAGTCTCTCGAGCGGGAGGGCGGGCGGCCCACCCTGCGCTTCGGCGACGCCACCGGCGGCATCATCGGGACCGGCGCCGGAGCATCCGAGTGCGATCAGGGTGAGCCCGGCCGCCGCCAGCCGGAAGGGGTGCGTGCGCATGAAGATCAGTTGGGCGCGTCGGCTCTCGGGATCGCCTCCACCAGCATCGCCAGCGCGTTCTGGAGCGCCCGGTTGGCGCTGCCGTCGAGCGAGCCCTCGTAGAGCCCGAGCCGCGCGATCACCATCTCGTGCTCGGGGACGATGATCGTGCTTTGGCCGCCGGCGCCGGCAAAACTGAACGTGCTGTTGGGGAGCGCGGGGAAGCGCTTTTCCCCGCCGTGCGGCGGGTTGTTGATCCAGATGAGTCCGCCGTAGATGGGCCGTCCGTCAGCCTCCCAGGACGGCGCCACCGAGGTCGCGAACTCGACGAATTCCTCCGACAGCACCCGCTCTCCGTTCGGGGCCATGCCGCCGTCCAGATAAAGCTGCCCGAGCCGCGCCCAGGCCCGCCCGCTCCCGAAGCCGTAGCCGTTCAGCAGGAAGTTGCCGTGGGGATCGCCTTCCGCGACGAACCGGTCGGCGCCGATCTTGTCGAAGAGGTGCTTTTGGGGGAACTGGTGATAGTTCTCGTCGCGCCCCTCGACTCCGAGCCGGACGATGTGGTTCGTGAGCACCGGGTCGCAGTTGCGGTACCGCCCGACCGTGTTGGGCGCCCACTGCGGCGCGCGCTGGGTGGCCCAGATGTGGGAGTCCACGGTGCTGGTGTAGAGGTAGAGGTGATCCGGATAGCCCATCGTCGCTTCGTCCCACTCCGGATCCCCGGCGTTGAGGCAACGGAGTCCGCTGGACATCTGCAGGATGTCCTGGATGCGGATCGTGCCGCGCACGTCGTTCGGGTCCTCGTGCCAGGCGTCGATCGGAGCGAGCTGGTCGAGCGTGTAGACCCCCTGGGTGATCAACAATCCCATCAGGGTCGCGGAGAGGCTCTTGTTCATGGACCAGCTCTCGAGCGGGGTGTCCTTGGTGATCCCGTCTTCTTCGCGATACCGCTCGGCAACCAGCCGGCCCCGGTGGAGGACCACGAAGGCGAGCGTCATCGCGCCTTCCTCGAACGCCGCGTCCACCGCCGCCTCGAGCTGCTCCGCGTCCACGTCCTCGGGAAGCGGCTCATCCGGGAGCACGTCCCCCATGGGCCACGGGTCTTCCTGGTTCACCGTGGAGGTGACGGGGACGGTCTCGTAGAACGGGGCATCCTCCCCAATCGGGAGCGTGACGCAGCCCTGGTCGCCGTGGAGCACCGCCGTCCGCGTGACGCCGGTATCGGTGGTGATGTGGATCTTCTGATTGTCCATGTCGATCTCGCGCCCCGGGAGCCGGTCACGATACCGATAGCGGGAGGTGAAGCCTCCGATCTGGTGCTGGGCGGCCTCGAAATCGAGCCCGGTCAGGAAGACCGCCGAGCAGAGCACCTTGGCGAAGCCGGACGCCTCGTGCTCGATGAACACGTCGGGGTCCAGAAAGCCGCGCGGCGGGTTCTCGCGCTCGGTGTCGAGTTCGTACTGGGCCGAACGGAAGACCAGACACTCATTGAGGTCCATGTCGTCCGTACAGGGTTGCTCCATGAACGGCTCCTCGCCGCCGCCGCTGCATCCGGCCGCGAGTGCGAAGAGGAGCGCGGCCCCGAACGGGAGGGCCAGGCGTCCCCCAATCCGTTCGCGCGTTTTCGTCGGTTGGTGATTCATGATCGTCTCCTTCCGGGAGGGGGAAAGCATGCCGAGGCCGCTCGCATTTCGCAGACGGCCGGGTTCGCGATTGTATGGCCGATGCCGGTTCGCCGGCGCCTGCGGATACTCTGCCGGCTGCGCCCCTGCCGATGATCCGTGAACCCGTGGCCCCCCGGCCCCACGTCGTTCTGGTCGGCGGAGGTCATTCCCACGTCCAGGTCCTGCGCCGGATGATGATGCGCCCCTGGCCCGAGGTCCGGGTGACGGTGGTGCTCGATACCCCGGTGGCCGTCTACTCCGGGATGGTTCCGGGGTTCGTGGCAGGCCAGTACCGGGCGTCCGAGCTCGAGATCGATGTGGTCCCGCTCGCCCGCCTGGCGGGCGCGGAGGTCATCCTCGCGCCCGCGGTGGGGGTAGACCCCCAGGCGCGCCGGATCCCGCTCGAGGGGCAGGCGCCGCTCGCCTACGACTTCGTCTCCTTCGACATCGGCAGCACGGTTGCCGGGCTCGATCTCCCCGGTGTTCGCGAACGGGCTCGCGCCACCCGGCCGATCGCGCGCCTGGTCCGGGAGATCGGGACCCTCTCGGAATCGTTTCTGGCGCACGAAGCGGCCCGGCCGTTCGAAGTGGTGGTCGCGGGCGGAGGCGCCGGCGGAGTCGAGCTGGCGTTTACGGTCCGTGAGCGGCTGCTGGCGGCGGCGCGCGGGGCCGGGCTTGAGCGGGCGCTCCGGATCACCCTGCTCCAGGCGCTACCCGAGGTTCTCATCGGGTTCCCGCCCTCGCTCGCGATGCGGGCGCGCCGGAACGCCGCCGCCCGGGGAATCACGATCCGCACGGGTGAGTCCGTCGCCGCGGTGGAGGAGGGCCGGGTCCGGCTCGAAAGCGGCGAAGTCGTAGCCGCCGACTCTCTCATCTGGGCGGTGGGGGCCGGCAGCCTGGACATCTTTCGCGATTCGGGACTGCCCCTCGACGAACGTGGCTTCGTCCTCACCCTTCCCACGCTCCAGACCGTGGACGACGACCGGATCTTCGCGGTGGGGGACTGCGCGACGCTCCGGGATTGGCCGGCGACTCCAAAGGCCGGGGTCTATGCGGTGCGGCAGGGTCCCTTCATTGCCGACAACCTGCGGCGGGTAGTGGCCGGGCGTCCGCTCCGGAGTTACCGGCCGCAGCCCGATTTCCTCACCCTGTTGAACCTCGGCGACGGCCACGCTCTCGGGGCGAAGTGGGGAACGTCCTTCGAGGGCCGCTGGGTGATGAACCTGAAGGACCGGATCGACCGGAAGTTCATGCGGAAGTTCCAGGTGCTCGACGACGGAGGCGGGACCACCGGCGAGTTCTCGCGGATGGACCGGAGCGCCATGGAGGCCATGGTCTGCGGCGGCTGCGCGGCGAAGGCCGGTCAGACGACGCTCGATCTCGCGCTCGGCCGGTTGCGCGAGGAGTTGGGCGCGGGACCGGACGGGGGAGACGGCCGCGTGCGGCTCGGGCTCGAGCAGTCGGATGACGCCGCCGCCTTTGCCACCCCGCGCGGCGACGTCGTGGTTTCGAGTGTGGACTGGTTCAAGGCGTTCAGCGGCGACCACTGGCTGAACGGCAAGGTTGCGGCGGCGAACGCGCTTTCGGATCTCTTCGCTACCGGCGCGCAGCCCCGCTATGCCATGGCCCTCGTCAACCTTCCCGAGGAGCAGTCCGTCAAGGAAAGAGCGGAAACGCTCTACCAACTGCTGGCGGGCGCCCGCTCGCTGCTCGACGACCGCGGGATTTCGCTGCTCGGCGGCCACACGACCGTCGGACCCGAGCTGACGGTCGGGTTCTCGGTGGAAGGTCATCCCATCGGCGAACGGCTCCTGACCCTTGAGGGCCTCGAGGCCGGCGACGGGCTCTACCTCACGAAGAGGCTGGGCAGCGGCGTGGTGCTCCGGGGCGTGATGCTTGGCCAGGGACGGGGTGCGTGGCTCCAGTCGGCCACCGCCCAGATGGTGCGCCCCAACGAGGCGGCGGCCCGCGCCGCGGTTGCGGCGGGGCTCTGCGCGGCGACCGACGTCACCGGGTTCGGTCTCATGAATCATCTTGCCGAGATGCTGCGCGCCAGCCGGGTGTCGGCGGAACTGGACGTCTCCGCGCTGCCGGCGCTGCCCGGCGCCGAGGAACTCCTCCGGTCGGGTCTCCGCAGCACCGCGCACGAGCAGAACCGGAGGATCGCCAAGGCAATCCGCATCGAGCCCGAGGCGTCGCACCATCCCCGGCTGGAGCTGCTGTTTGATCCGCAGACCGCGGGAGGCTTTCTCGCCGGCGTGCCCGAAGCGCAGACCGAAGACTTCCTCGGCCGGCTCCGCGAAGCGAACGTCGAGGCGGTTCGGATCGGAACCGCGGTTCCCCGGCCGGAGGACGGCGCGGTGGCCACGATCGGACGTGGATCGCCATGAACCCCGACCCGCCGACTCGCTCCCTTTCCTTCGTCAAGATGTCCGGCGCGGGGAACGACTTCGTGGTCCTGGACAACCGGAACGGCTCCATCGGGGAAGCGGAGAAGCCTCCGCTCGCCCGGCGGGCGTGCCGCCGCAAGATCGGCGTCGGCGCCGACGGTCTGATCCTGATCGAGGGCAGCGGGGCGGAGCGGGACGCCGACTACGTGATGCGCTACTTCAACGCCGACGGCAGCGAAGGGGAGCTTTGCGGCAACGGGACGCGCTGCGCCGCGGTGTTCGCCCGGGAAATCGGAGCCGCCGGGCGCTCGCAGCGGGTGGCCACCCCCGCGGGCGTGCTGCGGGCCGACATCCTGGGCGGTCCCCCGCCGGGACGGCTGGCGGCCGGAGCGGCCACGGTGCGGGTGGCGATGGCGCCGCCGGGTCCGATCCGCCGTCTTCGCCTGTCCGATCTGCCGGGTGGGGAGGCCGAGCTGTTCGCCCTTGAAGTCGGTGTTCCGCACGCCATCGAGGTCGTCCGCGACGTCAGCCTGGTGGACGTGGATCGCCGGGGCAGCGCGATCCGGCGCCATCCTGCTTTTCCGGCGGGAGCCAACGCAAACTTCATCGCTCTCGACGAGCGCGCCGGGGAGATTCATCTCCGCACCTTCGAACGCGGCGTCGAGGCCGAATGCCTCGCCTGCGGGACGGGAGCGACGGCTGCGGTCACGCTGGCGCATCGTTTGTTCGATTGGCCCCCGGCCGTCCCGGTTCGGGTGGCGAGCGGCGACCGCATCCACATCGACTGCACCGGAGACGCGCCCCTCATGGAGGGGCCCGTCACCCGGGTCTTCGAGGGGGTCTTCGCGGCTCCTCCCGGCCCCGCGGACCCGCCGGCGGAGCAAACCTGATGAAGCGGCCCGGGGCCCGCGGTCAGGCCACGGCCGCCGCGCTCCTGCTCGCGTTCGGCGTTGCCGGCTGCGACGAAGGCTCGGACACTCCTCCGACGTCGCCGACGGCGCCCACCCCCGCTCCCGCGCCGGCCGTCCCGGCCCCCATTCGCTGCGCGGAGGAAGGACGCGTCCTCGAGTTCGGCTTCTTCGCCCTCTATGAACCCATCAGCTACCGCGCCGGTGACGATCCCATGTCGGCGGCGTTCGATGAACATCTGGGTTACGAGGCCGACCTCCTGACGGCGCTGGAGGCCATGGACGGCGCCGGTCTCTCGTTCAACCGTCGAGGCATCGATGCCTGGCCGGGCATCTGGTTGTTGCCGGCCGGCCCGGACTACGACCTGGTGGGCGGCGGCATCACCATCCTGGAGGAGCGCACCCGGGACGCGTCCGGCGCGCCCGCCGTCGCGTTCACGTCGGGACACGTCACGTTCCGGCATTCGCTCCTCGTGCGAGGCGTGGACGCCGCCGAGCTTGCCGAATACAGCGATCTGACGAGCGAGGCGCGCGTCGGCGTTTCCATGGAAACGACCGGCGAGTCCCGGTTCCTGCAGATTGTCGGCCTTGTCGACGAGGACGGCGCGCTGCTCGCGGGGACCAGCGTCACCACCCCCGAAGGGGTCGTCGTCGCCGACGGCAGCGAAGCCTTTCGCATCGCGGCAAGCGGGTCATCCGAAAACCTGGCCGGACGCAGCGAGCTGATACCGCCCTCTCCCGGCTATCCGCAGGTCGTCTTCTTCGGCGCCGAATCGGTCCGGTCGGAGCACCTGCTGGCGCTGCTCAACCGGGAGGTGGACGCGCTGGCGGGCGACGAGATCGGGAACCGCGCCGTGGAACAGGTTTCGGCCGGTTTGTTGGTCGTAACCGCCCTCGACACGGAGGTTGAACACGGCGGGTTCGCGCTCGACCAGAGCGAGGAAATCCTGCTCGCCTGCCTCGACGACAAGCTGGACTACCTCACCGGCGAACGAGAGATCGGCTACGCGGAGTGGCTGGCCAATCCCTCGGTGTTCCTGGAACGGGCCGAAGCCTGGACGCCGTAGCCGTCTAGCCGCTTCGGGTGCCGATCCACCGGTGCACGCTGGACCGGTACTCGCGGAAGGCGTTGCCGTGCTTCGACAGCAGATATTCCTCCTCCAGCCGAACCGCGACCGGGAAACCGATGAGTGCGGCGACGGCGGCGCCGAGACTCAGGACGTTGGGCGCCATCAGGAAGAACCCGCCGATGAACGCCAGGATCCCGACGTAGATGGGGTTCCGGGACACGGAGAAGAGTCCGTGGCGGACGAGCGCGGTGTGCTCGGATGGGTCGATCCCCATGCGGAACGAAGCGGCCATCTGGACCTGGGCAATGGCGATCCAGAGGATCGCGACAGCGGCGAGGACGGCGCCGGCCAGGTGCAGAGCTTCGGTTTCCAGATAGTCGACGGGGACCAGCCACGGCTTCACGCCGGGCGCGAACGCGTACACCAGGCTGATGAAGAGCAGCGTCGCGACGGTCACCTTCAGAACGCGGTGCAGCGCCCCAAACACCGAGTCGTCCGCCTTGATCTTCACCGGGTTGATCCCCGTTCTCCGGTAGACGAGTACCACCCGCGTCACCGTCAGTCCGCAGAAGACCGCGAACAGCGCCAGCAGGGTCATCTCGTTCACGAAGCGGCGCGCCGCAGGACTTCCAGCCCGCCCGGGACGGGATTCCCCTCCTCATCGACGGGCGGCGAGACGATCAGGGTCGTGACTCCCGCTTCCCGATAGGCGGCGACCCGCTCGGCGATCCTCGCCTCCGATCCGACGAGGCAGATCTCGTCCACCAGCCCGTCCGGGACGGCGCCCGCGGCTTCGTCTTTTCTGCCGTCGAGATACAGGTCCTGAACCCTCTTCGCCTCGTCCTCGTATCCGTAGCGTCGCGCGAGCTGGTTGTAGAAGTTGCGGCGGCGCGCCCCCATCCCGCCCACGTAGAGCGCGATCCCGGGCCGCAACTGGTCGCGCAGACGGGGGAGATCGTCTCCCAGCGCACAATCGACCATCGGAGCGACTTCAAGCGGCGCCGGGAGGCTTCGCTTCGTGGCGCCGGCGGCGAGCGCGGGACCCCATATCCCGGCCGCCTGGTCCGGCGAGTAGAGGAACGGCAGCCAGCCGTCGCCGATCTCGGCCGTGAGCGCCGTGTTCTGTGGCGCGATCGAGGCGATATAGATCGGAACCTCGGCGCGGCGCGGCCGCAGCATCAGCTTCAGCGGCTTGCCGAGGCCGGTGCCGTCCGCCATCGGCAGACGGATGGACTCTCCCTCGTACTCCAGTCTCTGCTCCCGCCGCAGGACCTGCCGGATGACCTCGACGGTTTCGCGGGTCCGGGTTACCGGCTTCGCGAAGGGGACGCCGTGCCACCCCTCCATGACCTGCGGCCCGGAGACGCCGAGGCCGAGAACCAATCGCCCGCCGCTGAGCATGTCGAGGGTGGCGGCCGTCTGCGCGAGCAGCGCGGGCGTGCGCGATCCGATGGGCAGGATGGCGGTCCCGAGCGCGACGCGGCTGGCGCCGGCGCCGATCCAGGACAGCAGGCTGACGGCGTCGCTGCCCCAGGCCTCGGACACCCAGACCGAATCGAATCCGGCGGCCTCCGCCTCCTTCGCAAGCGTGATCGGGTCAGGCGAATCCGATGTCAGATAACCGAGCTCCAGGCCAAGCTTCATGCCGTAATCAGACTCGCGGGCGGCGACGGGAGCGGGTGGGTGTCGCCGGTTTCGGGAGTTCGACGCCGTTCTTCGGGCAGAGTGATTCGAGTTGGCAGGAACGACAGTCGGGGCTTCGGGCCGAACAGACGGCCCGGCCGTGCAGGATCACGCGGTGGCTGAAGTTCGTCCACTCCCGGCGCGGGACGAGCGCCATCAGCCGCTGTTCGGTGTGCGAGGTGTTCTTCTTTGGCGCGAGACCGAGACGATGGCTGATGCGGAAGACGTGGGTGTCCACCACCACTCCCTCGTTCTTGCCGAACCAGGTGCCGAGCACCACGTTCGCGGTCTTTCGGGCCACCCCGGGAAGGGTCAGGAGATCCTCCATGTTGTCCGGAACCTCGCCGTCGAAGTCGTCGCGAATCCTCTGGCAGGCGCCCATGATCGAGCGGGTCTTGTTTCGGAAGAAACCGGTCGAATGGATCATCTCCTCCAGTTCGTCCGGGTCGGCGCCGGCGAAGTCATCGGCCGTCGGATAGCGGGCGAACAGCGCCGGGGTCACCATGTTCACCCGGCGGTCGGTGCACTGCGCGGAGAGGATGGTGGCGACCAGCAACTGGAGGGCGGATTCGTGCAGGAGCGCACATTCGGCCGCCGAATATTCCTTCGCGAGCATCCGGACGATCCGCCCCGCACGTCGCCGCAGCGCCGCTTCCGCCGATCGACCGGCCGTGGTTTCCGCGGTCGCGGCCACCGGCGCCTTTTTCCGGGCTGCCGCCACCGGTCTCAGCTCAGGCGATCGGCGCGTCCGCCGGGGGCGACGACGCGGTGGCGTAGCGGCGGCGGGGCATGCGTCCCGCGAGCCAGGAGAGCCGCCCGGCTTCGACGGCGAGCTTCATTGCCTCGGCCATCTTCTCGGGCTCCCGGGCCGCCGCGACCGCGGTGTTCAGGAGGACGCCATCGGCGCCCAACTCCATCGCCACCGTCACGTCGGACGCCGTTCCCACCCCGGCGTCCACGATGACGGGCACGGAGACCGCTTCGCGGATGAACGCGATGTTGTTGCGGTTCTGGATGCCGAGACCGGAACCGATGGGGGCTCCGAGCGGCATGACCGCGGCGGCGCCGGCCTGCTCGAGCTTCTGGGCTACCACCACGTCGTCGCTCGTGTAGGGGAGGACGACGAAGCCGTCCCTGACCAGTTCGCGGGTGGCGATGAGGAGTTCCTCGTTGTCGGGATAGAGCGTCTTCCGGTCGCCGATGACCTCGAGCTTGATCCAGTTCGAGAGCCCGGCCTCGCGCGCAAGGTGGGCCGTGCGGATCGCTTCTCGAGCGGTGAAGCAGTCGGCGGTGTTGGGGAGCAGGGTGTAGCGGTCCCGGGGGATGTAGTCGAGGAGGGTCTCCTCGGCGTCGAGATCCACCCGCCGGACTGCCACTGTCACCATTTCGCACCCGGAAGCGGCGTGACAGTCCCGCATCAGCGGGAACGAGGAGTACTTGCCGGTGCCGAGAATCAGGCGGGACTTGAAGGTGTGCCCGCCCAGTACGAGCGGGGTGTCTTCGGCTGCTGTCAAATCAACCGCCTCCCACGAAGCTCACGATCTCTACCCGATCACCCGGTTGGAGGACGGTCGTCTCCTGATCGGCTCGCCGCACGAGGCGTCCATTGACCTCGACCGCCACCGGGCGGTTCAGGAGTCCGAGCTCCTCCAGGACGCCCCGCACCGACGCTGGATGCGGCATGGAACGCTCCTTCCCATTGATGAACAGGATGCCGGCCAGATCCCCAGGGGCCTTCCGGCCGGATTGTTCGCTGGCGGGAATCATGAGGTTGGTCCGGGAAGGGTACTTTGTGCAGGGACCGGATTCAGCCTCGGGGTTCGGTCCCGTTACGGTCCTTCCACGATGGATTTGAGCGCCGCGAGCAGCTCGTCGTATTCGTCTTCCGAGACCGTCCGGAGGTCGAGGAGCACCCGGTCGTCCACGATGCGGGGGACCACCGGCGGGTCGCTCCGGAGCAATTCCCGGCGAATCTCTTCCGCGTCGGTTCCGGCGCGGGACAGAGCGAGGCAGCGGGTAGGCAAGCCCGCCCCGGGCGCGGCGCCACCTCCGATCCGCGAGGTCTCCGGCACCACTTCCAATTCCCAGCCGGTCGCCGGCGTCAGGCCTTGCCGCAAGCTCTCGGCGGCTGCGGCAACGTCTTCGAGCGGCCGCGCGATGGTCCGAACTACCGGAACCTCACGATCGGCGCGGCCGGTGAGGTGGCTCCAGAGCGTCGCCTGCAGGCCGGCGATCGCCATCTTGTCGGGACGGAGGGCTCGCGCGAGCGGATTCTGGCGGCAGGCGCGGATCGCTTCCGGCGTTCCGAGCAGGATCCCCGCCTGGGGCCCACCGAAGAGCTTGTCTCCCGAGAAGATGACGAGATCGGCCCCCGACGCAACCCGATCGGCAAGGGTCGGTTCGCCCCCGGCGCCCTGGACTCCGAATTCCGCCAGCGGCAGCAGGTTGCCGCTTCCGAAATCCTCGATCACCGGGACTCCGAACTCGGCGCCCAACGAGACGAGTTCGCTCGTGGACGCCGCTTCGGTAAAACCGACGATCCGGAAATTGGACTGATGGACCTTGAGGAGCGCTCCGACCCGGCCGCCGCTCTCGGTTATGGCGCGCCGGTAATCGCCGATGCGGGTGCGGTTCGTCGTGCCGACCTCGGTGAGCTGCGCGCCGCTCTTCGCCAGGATGTCCGGAATGCGGAAGGAATCCCCGATCTCGACGAGTTCCCCCCGCGACACGACCACCTCCTTTCCGGCGGCGAGGGTTTCGAGCGCCAGCAGGACCCCGCCGGCGGCGTTTCCGGTGACGACCGAGGCTCTCCCGGGGAACATGGCCTCGAACAGTCCGGCGAGGTGTTGCTGGCGGCTCCCCCGCGCCGCGGAAGCGAGATCGAATTCGAGGTCTGAATAGCCGCTCGCGGCCCGGAAGACGGCCCGCGCGGCGCTCTCGGACAGTGGCGCCCTTCCGAGATTCGTGTGGACGACGATGCCGGTCGCGTTGATCACCCGCCGGAGGTCGGGTCCGCCGGCCCGATCGAGCCTCGACTGCACTGCGGCCGCGAGCCAGGCCTCGGGATCGCGGGAGAAACCAGCCGGAACGGCCGCCGCGCGCACGGCCCGCCGAAGTTCCGAGATCTCGGCCCGGAGAGCGGCGGTGACGAGCGGCCTGCCGCAGGAGTCGGAGAGCGCCCGGAAGCGGCGCGTTTCGAGAAGCCGGCCCACCGCGGGGAGCTGCGAGAGGACTGTTTTGTGGCTTTCGGGCACGGAATCGAAGCGCCGGGATGCGGGAATCCGGCGGCGGCTCGCAAGAGTACTCAAGGGGTACCACGCTCCTGCTAGCATCCGCCGCCTTCCGGCCCATGAGTGACCCAGGAAAGCCGACCGGCCTCCCCCGTCGCGCCCTGTTGAGCGTCAGCCGCAAGGACGGGGTCGACGTCTTCGCTCGCGGTCTCGTCGAGCGCGGCTTCGAGATCGTGGCCAGTGGCGGCACCGCGCGATTCCTTCAGGGTTGCGGGATCGCAGTACTCGAGGTCTCCGAGGTCACCGGACACCCCGAGATGCTTGACGGGCGCGTCAAGACGCTCCATCCGCGCATCCACGGGGGCATCCTCGCCCGCCGCGCGCGTGCGGACGACCTTGCCTCCCTTCGCGAACTCGGGATCGAGCCCATCGACGTGGTGGCGGTCAACTTCTATCCGTTCGAGGAGACGGTGGCCCGAGGCGCCGAAGAGGACGAGGTTCGGGAGAACATCGATATCGGAGGGCCCTGCCTGGTCCGGGCCGCGGCAAAGAACTGGCCCGACGTCGCCGTGGTCGTCGATCCGGCCGACTACGCGGAGGTGCTCGCCGCGCTCGACGGTCCCGAGCCCGGCGCCGGCCTGGCGCTCCGGCGGCGGCTTGCCGCGACGGCGTTCGCCGCGACCGCCGCCTACGACCGCGCGGTGGCGGCGTCCTTCACGGACTCCGGGACCGACGAAGCCTTCCCCGAGCGGGTCTCCGTCGAGTTCGAGAGAGTCGCGGCGCTTCGCTACGGGGAGAACCCTCATCAAGCGGCCGCCCTCTATCGCGATCCCGGGGCGCGCGCCGGGATCCCGGGTGCGCGGCAACTCCACGGCAAGGAACTCTCGTACAACAACATCCTGGACCTTGACGCGGCGGTGCGTTTGGTCGCCGACCTCGCGAACGCCCGCGACCAGGACCAGGCCGCCGCCGCGATCATCAAGCATTCGAATCCCGCCGGCGCCGCCGTTGCGAGGACCCTGGCAGAGGCCTATGTTGCCGCCCGCGCCACCGATCCGGTGTCCGCGTTCGGTGGAATCGTGGCGCTCAGCCGCGAGGTGGATCTCGCCACCGCGAAGGAGATGGCCTCGACCTTCCTGGAGGCTATTGCGGCGCCCACCTTCCACCCCGATGCGTTTGCCCGGCTCCGGCGCAAGAAGAACCTCCGCCTGATCGAAATGAAGGACCTTCGCGGTTTCGCCCCCGGGGGGCGCTATTTCGCCCGGGTGGCGGGCGGACTCCTGGTCCAGGACTGGGACCGCGGCGACGATGAATCGGGGTATCGGGTGGCGACGCAACGGGAGCCGTCGGCAGAGGAATGGGAGGGCCTGCGATTCGTTTGGCAGGCTGCGAAACACGTCAAGTCCAACGCCATCGTCGTGGGACGCGGCAGCGCGCTGGTCGGGGTGGGCGCCGGGCAGATGAGCCGGCTCGATTCCTGCCGGCTCG
>Ga0209021_1002258_pt1 | contig 17182 bp, 14 predicted proteins | sample PinacodermFT_FD_187299 | JGI IMG/M metagenome (GOLD analysis project Ga0209021, IMG submission 187299) | Host-associated microbial community of the marine sponge Aplysina aerophoba from Gulf of Piran - sponge pinacoderm, lysed by freeze-thaw... | ecosystem: Host-associated > Porifera > Sponge >... | reverse complement strand
GGTTGGAGCGTGGAGAAGTGGCTCGAGATGCGGGAATCCGATCCAGATGCCGTAGTCGATGCAGCGACGCGTTCCATTGCCGTGCACGTGCGCGCAATGCTTGAGTTCCACCACGCTGGTGTTCAAACCTTCGACTATGGAAACAACATTCGTCAGGTCGCGCGGGATCAGGGCGTCAGCAACGCCTTCGACTTTCCCGGTTTCGTTCCCGCCTATGTGCGGCCGTTGTTTTGCCGCGGCGTCGGCCCATTTCGTTGGGTGGCATTGTCCGGGGATCCGGAGGACATCTACAGGACCGATCGCAAGGTAAGGGAACTCATTCCGGACGATATGCACCTGCACGCGTGGCTGGATTCCGCGCGGGAGAAAATCAAGTTCCAGGGTCTGCCGGCGCGTATCTGCTGGGTGGGGCTGGGTCAGCGCGACAAGCTGGGCCTCGCTTTCAATGAAATGGTCAGAAGCGGCGAACTGCGTGCGCCCGTGGCCATCGGCAGAGACCACCTCGACAGCGGCTCCGTGGCTAGTCCGAACCGTGAGACGGAAGCGATGCTCGACGGATCGGATGCCGTATCCGACTGGCCGCTATTGAATGCGTTGCTGAATACGGCCAGTGGTGCGACCTGGGTTTCGATCCATCACGGCGGAGGAGTCGGCATGGGCTACTCGCAACATGCCGGACTGGTCATTGTGTGTGACGGTACGGCAGACGCCGATCGCCGCATCGCTCGAGTGTTGTGGAATGATCCTGCAATCGGCGTCATGAGACACGCGGATGCCGGTTACGAAGCCGCCATCGAATGTGCCAGGGAGAATGACCTTGCAATTCCGATGATCAGGTACTGATCCACGTGACAGGCAGACGCATGATCCTTGAAATCGACCTGCAAAGACTCTCGCTGGCAGACCTCCGTCGAGCCTGGGTTGCACCTCTGGAGGTTCGACTCGGTAATGCGGCACGCACGGAAGTTGTCGAGTCACAGGTCTGCCTGGAACGGATGCTCACGCGTGGCGACACTGCTTATGGCGTCAATACCGGATTCGGACAGCTTGCCAACATTGCCATCGACGCATCCGAGCTGAGGCCTTTGCAGGAAAATCTTCTACGCTCTCATGCAACCGGTGTTGGTGAGCCGCTGGCGGATGCCGTCGTACGGCTTGCCATGGTCATGAAAGCGGTAGCGCTGGCAAGAGGGTATTCGGGTGTCAGGCCACAATTGATCGAGGCGCTGTGTGCCTTGATCAGCCGCGGAATCTACCCGGTCGTGCCGTCCAAGGGCTCTGTGGGTGCATCCGGCGACCTGGCACCTCTTGCGCACCTTGCCGGCGTCCTGATAGGCGAGGGAGACGCTTGCTGCGATGGCGAGACCGTCTCCGGAGCCGAGGCGCTGCAAAGGGCAGGGCTCGAACCCCTGGCGCTTGCGCCGAAAGAAGGATTGGCGCTCCTGAACGGGACCCAGGTTTCCGCGGCGCTGGCATTGGCTGCCCTGTTTCGTGCGGAACACGTTCTTTCTGCTTCGATCATCGCGGGCGCGATGTCGGCGGACGCCATCAAGGGCAGCGATACCCCGTTCGACGAACGTATCCACCATGCCCGTGGACATCGCGGGCAGTCGGAAGTAGGCGCTTTGCTGCGGAACCTGATGGTGGGTAGTGAAATCCGAGCATCACACTTGTCATGCAGCCGTGTCCAGGATCCTTATTCCATTCGCTGTCAACCGCAGGTCGTTGGCGCCTGCCTGGGCGTTTTGCGGCATGCAGCGGAAGTTCTTGAGATAGAGGCCAACGGAGTTACCGACAATCCACTTGTATTCAGCGACACCGACTCGATTCTGTCAGGCGGCAACTTTCACGCTGAGCCGGTCGCGCTGGTCGCCGACTACGTTGCGCTGTCCGTTGCCGAGATCGGGTCATTGTCCGAACGGCGCATTGCGCTGCTAATTGATGCGAACTTGAGCGGTCTTCCGGCATTTCTGGTCGAGGACTGTGGATTGTGCTCCGGTTTTATGATGGCGCAAGTGACGGCATCGGCCCTCGCGTCGGAGAACAAGTCGCTCGCGCACCCTGCGAGCGTCGACAGCATTCCAACTTCCGCGAATCAGGAGGATCATGTCAGTATGTCGACATTCGCGGCGCGTCGACTGCACGATATGCTCGACAATGTCGCGCTTATCGTCGCGATTGAACTCCTGGCGGCAGCACAGGGCATTGAATTTCATCGTCCAATGAAGTCGTCGCGACCGCTGGAGAACGCCTTGAGGCGGGTCCGGGCGATTTCTGCACGGTATTCCCACGACAGATCCTTGTCCGCTGAAATAGAAAAACTGGCACGGAAGGTCAAAAAGGGCGATTTCTGTGACGAGACCAGGTCAATACTGCCCAGCATGAACTCATGACGGCCACGTTCTTCTTCGAAAAAGGGAACTCGCCGATCCTCATAAGCATTCCCCACGACGGCCGCGAACTTGCGGCGGGATTGGCAGTGCGAATGTCAGATGTGGGGCGATCGCTTCCGGACACGGACTGGCACGTGCGAAGACTCTACAGGTTCGCCCGTCGGCTGGACGCAAGCGTGCTGGCGGCACGCTTCTCCCGATTCGTGGTCGATTTGAACCGCCCTCCATCGGATGCTGCTCTTTATGACGGGCAGTTGTCGACTGGACTGTGCCCGTCGGAAACGTTTGCTGGTGAGAACATCTACGTCCCTGGTCAATCTTGCGGCCATTCCGAGCGGCGCGAACGAACGCAGACTTACTGGCAGCCCTACCACGACATGCTGGCAACCGAACTGATAAGGATCCGTCGACGATTCGGTTATGCACTGCTCTGGGACGCACATTCCATTCGTTCGCAGGTTCCTGCGCTGTTCCAGGGCATGTTGCCGGAATTGAGCATCGGAACCAACGACGGCGCGAGCTGCGACCCACATTTGCAGCGCGCCGTTCTCCACGTGGCGCGACAGTCTGAATATGCGGTGGTACTCAATGGCCGTTTTATGGGCGGGTATATCACCCGCCATTACGGAAGCCCCGACGACAATGTCCATGCCATTCAGCTTGAGCTTGCGCAACGCTCATACATGGACGAGCAGACGCTACGTTACGACGAGAATTCGGCCGCTCGGCTTGTAATTGTACTTGGGGAGATGCTGAGCGCGTTCCTGTCCAATGCGAGTAGATCCGATCGAAGTCGCTGGTGACGTACCGCATGAAAATATGCACCTGAGAGACTGGATGTTGCCGATGGGTCGAAACGCAGTCCGCGTCAGCACGGTTGATACGGCGTTGTCTATACAAGACATGACAAGTATAGTCTGTGCAAGGGAAGGCTCGGTCTTGATGCCATCTTGAAGCGAACGCGTAACCGAGGAGACGAAAATGAAAAAACTCAATGCAGCGAATCGTCCCAGACAAGTACTCCGTGATCAACGCAAATGGCCCGCAACGCTGATGCTCTCGGCTGCGGCACTTGTTTTGTCCGGTGGCTTCGTCATTGCGGACGAAATTGTTTCGCCCCCTGGCTTGGCGGGTGATACGGCCAATCGAACACACGAGAGTAAATTCAGACAGGAAATGGTCAGTATTGCTCTCGAGCCGGGCGAGCAAATGGAATATGTGCTCGATATGAAGCAAGGGGACCCGCTCCTGTACTCGTGGAGTTCAAATGAGGGTCCGATCTACAGTGATTTTCACGCCGCCCCCGAGGACGGGGACGAGTATCCGGACAATTACTGGATACGTTACGAAGTAAGTGAAAACCACGGCGCAAATGGTGCCGTGGTTGCCCCTTTCGATGGACACACGGCGTGGTATTGGGTCAACAGGAATGATCATCCGGTCACGTTGAGCCTGGAACTCGTCGGATACTTCACCGCCAACGAAATAGCCTTCCGAGAAGTACCCGAGTAGGCTCTTATGTAGAAATGGCATCGTGGAACCGGCTTGCCGTTGCGGTTTGCGGCATGCCTTCGCGAACCATCCTGCCTGGTGCATTGTGCTGGATTCTAACCGGGTCGGCGGTCGCCCAATCGGAAAACGCCGGGAACGGCGAACATCGGAAATCTGTGACAGCCGTTCGTGCTCTTGTAGCACCGCGCATAGATGGAAAATTGGACGATATTGCGTGGACGAATGCAGCGCTGGTCGACAGCCTGCATATGGTCAAACCCGACGAATTCGGAGAGCCGACCGAGCATTCGCGGTTCTTAATCGTCTACAACGATGACACGCTTTATGTCGCCGCACGGTTTTTCGACAGCGATCCAGCGAAAATCACTGCAAAATCCATGCGACATGGCAGCGTCGCGTTAAGTGACGATCTTCTGTCGGTGATAATCGACCCGTTCGAGCGTGGCGATGGCGCCTATCAGTTTGAACTCAATCCCAACGGTGTGCGTACCGAGGCTGTCTATACGACGCCGACAAACCGCAACTACAATTGGAAGGGGCTCTGGAACGGTGCCGCCCGGGTGGATGCCCTGGGGTGGACAGCGGAACTGGCGATTCCGTTCAAGACGATTTCTTTTGACGCAGACTCCGAGTCGTGGGGAGTCAATTTCAGTCGCTGGATAGGTCGCAAGAGCGAGCAATCCGGTTGGGTATCCCGAAATCGAGCAATAGAGCCAACGTTCTTGGGCCGGCTTTACGGCATAGAAGGAATTACTCAAGGAAACGGGATTGACGTCGTTACGTCGATCACGGCGGACGCAACCAGAACTCATGCCGACAGGAGAACTGACTCAGATGTAGAACCATCGCTTGACGTAATCTATCGAATAGTGCCATCACTTGTGGCGGCTGTGACAATCAACACAGATTTCACAGGAACGAACGTGGATATCCGCCAGATCAATCTCACACGATTCGCATTGTTCAGACCCGAACAGAGGGAATTCTTTTTGCAGGACGCAGATCTGTTCGAATTTGGGAATATCGGTGATACGGACGGGCGAGGCACACTCGACAGAGTAGCGGGGCAGAGCGGCAGACCCTATTTTTCGCGTCGCATCGGGTTGAGCCCGGCACGCGAGTCCGTAGATATTGTCGCCGGTGCCAAGCTGACTGGCCGCTTCAGCAGGTGGGATACAGGACTTCTGAACGTCCGGCAGGATGCGTACGCCGGTATCGAACGCAAAGACCTTTTCGTTGCTCGAGCCTCACTGCACGTGTTGAACGAGTCGCGCGCGGGCATCATCCTGACGCATGGCGATTCCGCGTCGAATGCCGACAATGGGCTGGTCGGGGTTGACTTCAACTACCGGAATACGCGACTTGCCGAAGGTCGATCCTTGCTCGGGTCGCTCTGGGCACAGCAGTCGGCGACACAAGGAATGCCGGGTGACGACGTGGCGTACGGCGGTAGTCTGAGCGCTCGGAACAACACCGGCTTCCGGTGGGATGTGCGGGCGAAAGTTATCGGCAGCAATTTCAACCCCGGTGTTGGATTTGTCAGTCGTAGCAATGTCGAAGATCTCGCGGCGGAGATTGGATACACGTGGCGACCCACCGACGGAAAATTCAGAAGCGTGTATGCAGGGTTCAGTGCCGAGCGAATTGAGAAAATCGATGGCGGCCTGGAATCGGAGCGCCTTTTTATCAGGACCCTCGAGCTGGAAAATCGGCAAACCGACAGGCTGTTTACGTGGTACCTGGTGCAGAGGGAACATGTAGCCGAACCCTTTGAGGTCCTGCCGGGGTTGATTATCGAGCCGGGCCTGTATTCGTTCGGGTCAGCCTGTGCAAGCCTGTCAACCGGTGCTCAGCGCGATCTGTCAGCGAAAGTTTCCGGATGTACCGGGGACTTTTACGACGGCAAGCGCGACTGGGCCGGCATCGACTTTACCTGGCGACCCAACGCACATCTCGGGCTCGCCGCAAGCTACGAGGAGAACAGAGTTCGGTTGTCGGAATCCATCTCCAGAACTACGCTCGCGACTTTACGCTTCGATGTCTCGTTCAACGTCAAATGGTCCTGGGAAACATTTCTGCAGTACGACAACGTAAGTGACGTTGCTGCGGCCAACAGCATTCTGCGCTGGGTTCCGGCCGCCGGTCGAGAATTAGTGCTCGTGCTAAATCATGAACAGGATGTATCTCCATTCCGCGGACCCGAGGAATCGACTTCATCGAACATTGCACTGAAGTGGAGACAGACGATTCGCACCTAGCAGCCCCCCGCTGAGCCGCCAACTTGGACAGGGCACGATTGACCGTCATTACGCCGTTCCCGGGTTTGACAGCCTACGTGGCCTTCACTATCCTTGTATATACAGGCTGATACAAAGTTCTGACTCAGTCTAGGGGGGGCAATATGAAAATCAGAATCCTAAGTATTATCAGTGGCTTGGGGGCGCTCGCGCTTTTGATTGTGCCAGCGCAAGCACAGGATACCCCAGGCGATCCGGTGGACGAAATCGTGGTCTTCGGACAGTTTCTCGAAGACACGATCCCGCTTGAAATCAGCCGCTATGGCAGCCGGGTCGAGATTATCTCGGGAGATCAGCTTCGCGACCTTGGTGTCAATGACATTGCGGAATCCCTGCAAATGCTCGTCCCCGGCGTCTTCATCGCACCAAAAAACGGGCCGTTCGACTATTTTGTCGGCTCGCTACAAGGTTCCCGCAGCGAGGACATTTTGTGGTTGATCGACGGTGTTCGAATTAACAACCGCCTTTACAACGGCACTACGCCTCTGGATACCGTGCCCGCACACATGGTGGAACGTGTAGAAGTCCTGATGGGTGGACAAGGCATCTTCTACGGAACCCAATCGGTCAGCGGCGTGATCAACGTCGTGACGAAAGCCCTTTCATCCGAACGGGAGGGCAGCGTCGGAGCGGCCATGCACACGAATGACGGCTACAACGTCAATTTCTCGTTCAGAGACAACTCCGGCAACAACGAGTTCGTTTTGTTCGGTTCCAATGACGATGCGGACGGTTATCAACCGTTCAAGGACTCCCACATTCAACCGAGTACGACAGACCGTAACCGAAGCTATGAAGTTCTTACCCTGGGAGCAAAATATGGTTACAGATTCAGCGATCTCTCTCGACTGTCGCTGAGTTACCAGTTTACGGATAACCAGGTTGATTGGGCTTTTCCTGCACAATACCGTACGCGATATAACGCTCGGGACGAAGACATCGCAATCCTGAAGTGGGACTACTCTCCGTCGGACCGCGTGTCCGCGCTTGTGAAGGCCTACTATCACAATTGGGACAGCCACTTCACCAGAATAGACAATGACCCCGCCAATCCCGGGCAGACCAGAGTCGTTTCCGACGCCGAGTACTGGGGTTACGAGGATTACGGTCTCAATGCTCTTATCCGCTTCGACACGGATCACGGTCTGCAATACGTTGTCGGATATGATCGCCAGAGTTATTCGGGCAGCGACCAGGTTCTGTTGATTGCCGATCAGCAAGAAACCGTCAACGCGGCGTTTGCGCAGTTGCGTTCTGAGGATCTATTCGAGAATACCCAGTTCGCTGTGGGCGCCCGATTCAACTCCCGGTCGGACGCCGACAGCACGACGGTTTGGAACGCGACCGGCAAGCACTATTTCGGCGGGTCGACGACCTACATTCGCAGCAATGTCGGCACTTCATTCCGGCTGCCCGACGCTTGGCAGCTTTTTGGTAATGATCCTTGCTGTACGCAAGGTAACCCCGCGCTCGAGCCCGAGGAGAGTTTTAACATCGAGGTTGGCATTGGAGGCGAGAATGCCGGTGTGCGTGGCACGTTGAACTGGGAACTGACGAGCTTTCGTCGGGTCGTAGACAATCTGATTGCGAGTTCGGGCGGCATGCGTATCAATAGCGATGCGGAAGTCGAGATCAGCGGCGCGGAGTTGAGTGTGTCCGTCGCACTAAACGACAACTGGTCAATTTCCGGCGACATCACATCGACCGATGCAGAAGGTAATGATGGCCGCCAGATTCCGAATATCCCCGAGCTTACTACCAAGCTCCACTTGCAGTATGCCGCTTCAAACCGGCCGTTTTCAGGTAGCATCGCGCTCTCCAATGTCGGTGACATCTTTTCCGACGTTGGTGGGTTCTTTGCGACAGGAGAACATGTCGAGCATGGAAACTATACGGTCGTAAACGCATCGGGCTCGTACCGCTTCGGTGAGGACGACCGCGTCACGCTCGGCGTCAGGATCGAGAATCTATTCGACGACGAGTACGCAACGCGTGTATCCAGGGCAACCTCAGACACCGGTACCGCCTACCTTTACGACAACCTCGGCGTACCTCTGACCGGCCATATTTCACTTCGTTACGATTTCTGAAACTCGGGATGAAACCTGGGACAACCGTAGCCATATCTGCCTGGGGACCGTCGCTGGTCCCCAGGCAGCATCCCGCGCGAGGCAGTGGGTAAGGAGCGCCGAACAAATGGCGTTGCGCAAGTATCGTGAGCGCTTCAGGTAGGATGCGGAAATGACGCCGAAAACGCCAAGCACTCTCGGGAAACGCCCCGGAAAACCGATCTTTGTTCGAGTAAGGCCATACCTGACGGCGACACACCGGTGGATTGGTGTGGCTGTGTGCCTCTATTTCGTCATCTGGTTCATCTCGGGCCTCGTTCTCATGTATGTGAGATTTCCGGCCATGAGTGTCGAAGACAAGCAGGCGACGCTGACTCCGATCGACTGGAGTCAGGCGGTCATTGGACCCGGCGAGATCATGGGTCGAGCAAGTTTGTCTGATTATCCAGCGGAGATTTGGCTGGAGATGTCGTCGGGGGAGCCCATCTATCGGCTTGTCGACTGGGAAGACGAGCGATTCGCGTATTCGGCGGTAACTGGCAAAAAGATCAAGGGAGTAAGCGCCGAACAGGCATTGAAGGTCGTTCAATCGAATCTCGGCACACCAGGCGCTTCGATCGATCACGCGAATCTTGACAGCGATCAATGGACGGTTACCGGATACTGGGACAAGAAGCGCCCATTCCACCGCATTGCTGTCAATGACGGCAAGGGCTCTGAATACTATGTTTCTGTCGTCACTGGTGAAATTGTTCTGGACACTCGCCGCTGGGAACGCTTTTGGAACTATCTCGGCGCCATACCGCACTGGATCTATTTCGCATTTCTACGTGCCGATACTATGTTGTGGTTTTGGGTAGTCATCGTGCTGTCGGCTGTCGGAATCGTCAGCGCGACCAGCGGCCTGATTCTCGGCATTTCCAGATTGCGCGTGCGTAATCGCTACGGCGGAACCCGGATTTCGCCATTCGTAGGTTGGATGAAATGGCATCATGTTGCGGGAATAACGGGCGGAGTGTTCCTGTTCCTGTGGATCGTTACGGGTCTGCTGTCGATGTATCCCGGAGGATTTCTGGAGCAGCGTGCTATAGCCCATGCCGAGTACGAAAACTACGCTGGCCACACAGCCCCGCATTTCCCGACGGTTCGCTTCGACGAACTGACAAGGCGCGCAATCGATGCCCGCACCTTACACTTCGTCTGGCTCGGGGGGGTGCCTTGGCTTGTGACGGATCAGGGCATGCACGGTGCGAAACTTCTCGACCCGAATACCGGCACAGCCGGGATCGTTCCGGACAAGCGCCTGTTTGCGGCCGCAAGCAGCATCATGCCGGACGCCGAACTCGTTTTCGCGGAGCGGCTGCCCGACGGTGATGAGTACTGGCACACGGCGTTTACCGTAAAGAAGGTACCCGTATTGCGAGTCGGATTTGATGACGCAGCCGCTACCTGGTTCCATATTGACCCGGACTCGGGCCAACTGATTGGAATTCTGGACAAGATAGGACGGGTCGATCGTTGGGCAAATGTCGGTATACATGATGTCGACCTGCATTTCCTGCACAAGCATCGACCGCTTTGGGATATTGTGGTCTGGATCATGATGCTTGCTGGATTGTTCATTTCGGCAAGTGCGGTTTATCTGGGTGTCAAACGACTGCTGTTTACGTCGCGGAAGATCCAAAGACACAGAGAAATCGAGCTTCGCCGAATGAATGGCGGCTCGGCAGCGAGTCATGCCGGTCGATAATCGAAGTGTTGCGTTCGTGCAATCCTATTCTGGGGCGACTTGGGGTCAAGAGAGTTTCAGTGCAGTTTGAATTGAACAGTGGCAAGAAATAACGTGTACAGACAACTTCGCGGAGCCGGTGAGGCGACGGCGACCATTACGTAAGGATGCGGCCGTATCGACATGACTTCGACCCCCAAGCCACGCTATCAGCAACTCAAGGAGCAGATCATCTCCCGGATATCAAGTGGAGACCTGCAACCGTTGGATCGCGTTCCATCTGAACATGAACTTGTCGGATCCGCCGGCGTGTCGCGAATGACAGCCAATCGGGCATTGCGGGAACTGACCAACGAGGGTTACGTGGAGCGTGTGGCAGGTGTCGGCACCTTCGTGGCGGATTTGAAGGCAGCGTCGCATCTGCTCGAAGTACGCAATATTGCCGACGAGGTTCACATGCGGGGACACGAACACCGAGCGACCGTTGTTGATCTTGAAGCCCGTCAAGTAGAGCCGGAAATTGCGGACCTGCTTCATGTTTCTGCAGGGTCGACAGTAAACCACGTGTTTCTGGTTCATCTTGAGAACGACATTCCGATTCAAGTTGAAGATCGGTATGTAACCAGAAATTTTGCAAAGGATTTTCTTGAGCAGGATTTTCAAAGTATTACGCCGAGCGCCTACTTGAGCATGATCTCCCCGCTGCAGGAAGCCGAGCATGTGGTTCGAGCAAAAATGCCCGGTTCGCGCACCAGGCGACTCCTGGCGATGAATGCGGATGAACCTTGCCTGGTGGTTTCAAGGAGAACCTGGGTGAACACAAAACCGGTCAGCTTCGCGAGCCTGTATCATCCCGGAAATCGGTTCGAACTGGCAGGGCGGTACCGGGCACTCGGCTTCGCCAAGAGTCACCCACAAGACTCAAGACTCGTTGAGCTCAGAAATTTCGATCGATAATTGGTTCGTCGGGTCGGACGGTCAGGTTCATGGCAGGCACGGTCTTTCGGGCGTTACGCCGATTTGCGGACGTACTCCATCCGGGACTATCCAGCGTCAAGTGCCTTTGGTCGGCGACAATTGATTTTTTTCAGACGCGTCGCCTCACTCAATGTCCGTATTAGATTAGACAGGGGGTGGCGGCTCGATGCCGTGCCTCGATTTGAGCTTCGTTCCGCTACCTCCTGGGGGCGTCACGTTTTTGTCGGATCTCTCCGTTTTCGATCCCGGTCATGACCGGGATCAGGGGCCTACAATTGTCCAGGCGCCGATCAACAAGAGGGATGCGCCCAGTAGACCGCCTCCCACTCGTGCCGGGCCGCTGACGCGGCTCCACAACATCACGCCGGACAGACTGAGAAACAGCAGCATCACCGCGTAGGCGCTGATGATGAAGTGCCAGCCGCCGCCCTCCAGCCCGCGGCCGCTGTGCAGCCGATTGACGATGCGGTTGAACCCGCGGTCGGACTGGGTCACGGCGATCTCGCTCGAATCCAGGACCCACTCGCCGCTGAAATCGCCGCCCGGTGCCTGCCAACTCGCGGAGAAGCTCGGGCCCCTGGCAGCAGTGCCACCGTCGCCGCGGCGGCTGCCTGTCATTGCCGGAACCTGACCCATGCCCATGCCCATGCCGCCGGATTGAGTGGTCGCTTCGCGACTCGCAAGCGTAGGGCTCGTGCGCAGGCCGAATTCCGCATCGAGATAGTCGGCCAGTTCCTGCGGGGAGGCGAAGCCGGTGACAGGCGCCGGAATGTTGAACTGGGTGGTCTGCGCCGGCAGGCCGAGCGTGAAGTGGGTGCGGTGATTGAGCATGAAACCGGACCAGGCGAATATCAGCGCCAGAACGGCGGTCACGATTCCCGTCCACGCGTGGGTCTTCTTCACCCAGCGAACGCCGACAGGGGTTGCGATGGGGGAGGGCATCAGCGGGTGCGATGCCAGTCCGCGTTTTTCCTGTCCCGAACTCATCATGGCGTCAGTGTCATGAAATACAGGGCAAAAACGAACATGCCGGAGAAAAGTCCGATGCCCAGCAAGCGGTGCCCGTGCAGGCGCGACCACATCAATACGCCGGTCAGGGCCAGCACGACCAGCGCGCCGGTGTAGGCATCGCTCAGAATCCTCCACCCGAGCGGGCCGCCCTCGGCGCGATGGAGCCGGTTGAGGGTGTCGATGAACGAGCGGTTTGTCCGCGTGGCCTGCGCCACTGCATCGCCGGCCTGAAACTGCACATCGATCGCGTCACCGGGGGAGTTGAACCGAACCCGGTAGTCCAGAGGATCGTCACTTGGAGTGAAGTTTCTGGGTGGTCCGCCCGAACGGCGCGCGCCGACCTGTTCGCGCGCGTAGGCGCGAAAGTCGTCATAGGACGCCAGCGCCGATTTCGGGACGGCAAACTCCATTACGGTGTTGGGTACGACCTCGTCGTTCAATCCGAAATCGTCATACTCCATGAACAGCGTGGTGATCGAGAACAGCACCCCGGCAACGGCGCCGCCCAGGCCCATCCAGGCGTGCGTGCGCCTCAGCCACTTGAGAAACGTGGGTGTCTGCCAGGAGCCTGGCATGAAGGGATGTGCCTTAACCATCGCCAGTCAACATTTCACGCAATTCCCATGTGCGCTAATGTTACCGGCCAAAGGGGTTGATAATGCAAAGATTTACTAAGTTTGGCGCACTGATTTCGATACCCGTCAGCAGCCTGAAGAGATCCCTGGCCTTTTACGGGGACAAGCTCGGTTTCAGCCTGCAACTGAGAGACGAGCGCCTGGGTTGGGCGGAACTTCAGAGCGATTCGGGAACCGTGCGGATCGGGCTCGCCGAAGTGCAGGAAGTCAATCGGGGCGGCCCCGTTCTGGTGATCGAAGTCGAGGATATTGACGCGGCGATCGAGGCACTGAGCGAACTCAAGGTAGATGCAAGCGAAGTGACCGACGTTGAGAACATCGCACGCGTTGCTACCCTGGAAGATCCTGACAGGCACCTGCTGATGCTGCGCCAAAGCTATTGATGGCAGCCTCTCCACTTCCTGCATTGAAGCTCAGACGCTATTTCGATCGAATCGGTTATCGGGGCGATGTCCGGCCGACGGCGTCTGTGCTGGCCTCGCTCCTTCGGCATCATGCCTGTTCGGTTGCATTCGAAAATGTCGATGTCCAGTTGGGGCGATCGCTCACGATCGATGCCGAAGCGGCGTTCGAGAAGATCGTCGAGCGTGGCCGTGGTGGTTGGTGCTACGAACAGAACGGGCTGTTCGGCTGGGCGTTGTCCGGGATCGGATTCGAAGTCACTCGGGTTGCGGGCGCCGTGCGTCGCGATGAGCGGGGAAACGCGGCTCTGAACAATCATCTGTGTCTCCTGGTCCGGAAGCCGGACGCGCCGGGGCCCGCGTACCTTGCCGATGTCGGCTTTGGCGGCAGCATGATCGCGCCGATCGAGTTGACCGAGTCCGAGCACAGTCAGGCCCCGTTTCGGATCGGGCTCCGGCGTTTCGACGACCGGTACTGGCGATTTTTGGAGGAATCAGCCGGCGGCCGATCGAATTTCGACTTTGTCGAGAAACCCGCTGACGAATCGTTGCTGGCCGCAAAGTGCAGGCATCTACAGTGCGATCCTCAATCCGGATTTGTCCGGAACCTTGTCGTGCAGAAACGATTTCCGGATGCACACGTGAGCTTGCTCGGGCGCGTTCTGGCGACGCTGACCGTCAATGGGAAACAGTCGAGGTTGCTGGAGACAGCGGAGGAACTGGCGGCCACGGTCTCGGAACTGTTTGGCCTGGATGTACCGGGCGTCGCGGACCTTTGGCCCCGTATTGTGACGCGCCACGAGCAGTGGTCAGGGAATTGATTTCACTGCCCATTGAAATCGTCGGAACCGCTCGAAAAGGTTATCGATCGTCGGCGGACTCCTGATCAATCATCTTTTCAAGCTTGCGGTGAAAGTGCAGCGCTGCGGCATCCAGGCCCAGGTTGATGGGTCGGGTGGTCGCGTTGGCCATCCCGGTGTGTACGGCCTCCAGTACCTCACGATCCTCGAGGAACGCCGACTTGACCGAGGACGTGATCATGGCCGTCACTTCCTCGTTGTCCGGATCGGTATTTCGATGCAGGAGCCAGAGATAACGAGTGTGATCGGCATCTATCGGTGTCAGGAAATGGTAGGAAATCATGATGTACGTGCGGTCATCGATTGTTACGTCCGGGCCGCCATGGCCCGCCGGAACAAAAGCCGATTTGTTGATGGCGGTACTCGGGAATTGCGCCTCATAGTGCTGCAACCGATCGCATTTCCCCTTGAACTTGACCAGGCGTGCGTAGAATGACGGAGGTTTCTGGTCGTAAATCCAGCGATGCACGATCAGGCCATTGTCCGTTTCGGTAATTTCCACCGGCGTGTCTTCGGTACCGGGGGCCGCAAACGACGTGCGGTGAACCCACGCGACATGTGAGGGGTCAAGCAGGTTATCCGTGAGGTATCGATAGTTGCACGCGCATGTCAGAGCATCGCCGGTGGTGATTCCCCAATCCGGGTTATCGTAGTTCTTGATGTCGATTATCAGGCGGTCATCCGAAGTCGCGGCATCGCCCATCCAAATCCAGACCAGGCCCCACCTGTCCGCAACCGGATAACTTCGCACTTTCGCCGAGGGCGGAATCCGGTCTTGCGTCGGCGCGGCAACGCATTGACCGGAACGATCGAACTGCAGTCCGTGGTAGCCGCATTCCACATTCCCGTTCAACAGCCGACCCATCGATAACGGCAATCGTCGGTGCGGGCAGGAATCTTCCAGGGCAACGGGGTCTCCGCTATCCGTGCGGTACAAGACTACGTTCTCACCAAGTATGCGGAGTGGCCGGAGTTCTGCCTTGATCTCCGAGGAGAGCGCGGCGACATACCAGCAGTTTCTAAGGAACATTTCCTTTCCAGCCAGATGCCCACGTTTTCATCTGCTTCTCCCGGGAAGCGAGCGTGAACCGGAAAACACTCTCCGTACCATAGGCTCGAAAAACTCGATCGGCAGACTCTCGACGTCCGGATTGATTGCCACGATGTCATACCGTTCAACGAATTCTGCGGTCCAGTCGAAATACGGGTGACCTCGCCATTGCTCACGGGCATTGATGAATTCCGGATCTTCGGGCTTGAAGCAACCATGCAGGTGTATTCGCTGAAATACTTCGTGGCGTTCGATCATCCAGATGTTTTTTTCCGAAACGAACGGCCGCAACAGGTCCGCAGCAAAGCTGGGGTGGTTCTCGGGGCAGACGATAAATCCGATGTCGTGGAACAGGCCCGCTACGATCGTATCCTCATCGTGACCATCGCGGTACAGCAGCGTCGCCGTCTGAAGGCAGTGCTCGTAGTTGTTGATCAGATAGCCGAACGTGGGCGCGTCCCGGGATGCCGAGAGCAGTTCAAGCGCCTGTTTGGCTCGCTCCTGCGCGAGGTAGTCCTCGCGCTGCCTGTTCATTACCGCCCAGTCCTCGGCGCTGTAGTCGTCCATGTTGCATGGTTCGATGTAGCGCCACTCCGGGCGCAGCAGAGTATCGCGTTCCCCGGCCCTGCGACGCACGCCAGGGACTGTATCCCTGTCAATTGTCATTGTTTACGACCTGTTGAAATATCCCATATTCGTGCGCATCCCGCCCGGTGACGAAGCGCATGTCTCATCATACAGAGCGGTGAATTGCCAAGCGCAGTAGCATAGACTATTCCGCATGGACAACCTTGTGAGGGTGCCCCGGTGAAATCGACTTTCGCAAGTCAATGCAGCCGATGGATCGTGTTCTGTCCGAACGCGAACTCATGGGCGTGTTCCACGGAATCCCGATGAAGATCGGCAGTCGAATCTCGATCGGCGCGCTGATGGCTGGCCTGGCCGCGACGGTAACAGGCTTCGCGCACCACAGCTACATTCGCATAGACCGCAACGTGATCGTCGCTTTCGAAGCCACGGTCGTGGACTTTGACTGGCGTAACCCGCATGTCTATTTCCTGGTGGCCACCGAGAACGAGGACGGAGAACGTGTCGAATGGGAAATCGAGTCCGGCAGCACCCCGATCCTCGCACACAGCGGCTGGTCGGCGGACTCGCTCAAACCCGGTGATGTCATCCAGCTTCGCATGCATCCGGAGCAGGGCAGCGGTCGACGATATGCGCTGCTGGAGTCTCTGACGACTGTGGACGGAACGGTTCTCAGGCAGGGTATTCTGCCGTCGAAGGCGACCGAGACCACGACCGACATCAGCGGCATCTGGAAGTCGCGTCTCGAACCCGACGCCCCGATCGAAGTCCTGAGCGGCTTGTTCGCCGATTTCATGACGGTTCCCGTGACTGAAACAGGCCAGGAGTCCATCGATGTCTACGATCATGACCGGGAAAATCCGAATGCGGTTTGCTACGGCTACGGCCTGGTCGCGGGACTGACGTCACCGCATTATCTCAACGAGATCGAAATTCTCGACGACCGCGTCATCATTCGCGACGAGTGGTTTGATGCGGAACGCGTCGTGCACACGGACGGGCGAGGGCATCCCGAAGACGGCGAGGGCACGCGGCTTGGCCACTCGATCGGTCATTGGGAGGGCGATACGCTCGTGGTTGACACGCGGCTCTTCGCACCGCACCGCTCGCCCTACGGAATCGGTCTGGCCTCCGGAACGGACAAGCACGTCGTCGAACGCTACACGTTGAACGACGACGGCCGGAGCCTGACGCTCGAAGTATTCATCGAGGATCCCGAGTACCTCGCCGAAAGCTTCAGCGGCACCCTGAACTGGGACTACACGCCTGACTTCGAGTTCTACCGATACGACTGCGATCCGGAGGTCGCCACACGGTTCAGTCTTCCGTAGCAAACGTTCTGCGCAAAGGCTAGCAGGCCGCGCGTGCATTGCTCTGACTCCTGGCACTATCGATTGTCCGCCATTTGTGGAATCATCATCGACACTTGAAAAAGGGAGCAAACCATGCGCGGTCTAACTATCTTCTCCAGCGGAGCGCTCGCCGCGTTCCTGATTCAGGCGGCCTTTGCCCAGATGAACCCGGGCGTCATTCAACTCAATCACGTGGGCGTTGCGGTCGCGGACATGGACGAATCCATCGCGTTTTACACAGAGACGATGGGTTACGAGGAAGCGTTTCGCGTAACCAATGACGCCGATGAGCCCTTCCTGGTCTAC
>Ga0209021_1002253_pt1 | contig 17208 bp, 11 predicted proteins | sample PinacodermFT_FD_187299 | JGI IMG/M metagenome (GOLD analysis project Ga0209021, IMG submission 187299) | Host-associated microbial community of the marine sponge Aplysina aerophoba from Gulf of Piran - sponge pinacoderm, lysed by freeze-thaw... | ecosystem: Host-associated > Porifera > Sponge >... | reverse complement strand
TTCGAGCGTACGAAGCCGCACGTGAACGTGGGGACGATCGGTCACGTGGATCATGGGAAGACGACGCTGACGGCGGCGATGACGAAGGTGCTGGCGCGCGAGTTCGGTGGTGACGTGATGGCGTTCGACGAGATTGACAATGCGCCGGAGGAGAGAGCGCGCGGGATCACGATTGCGACGGCGCACGTGGAGTACGAGTCGCAGGCGAGGCACTACGCGCACGTGGACTGTCCGGGACACGCGGACTACGTGAAGAACATGATCACGGGCGCGGCGCAGATGGACGGGGCGATTCTGGTGGTGTCGGCGTCGGACGGTCCGATGCCGCAGACGCGCGAGCACATACTTCTGGCGCGTCAGGTTGGTGTGCCGTACATCGTGGTGTACATGAACAAGTGCGACATGGTGGACGACGAGGAGTTGCTGGAGTTGGTGGAGATGGAGGTGAGGGAGTTGCTGGACAAGTACGAGTTTCCGGGAGACGACACGCCGGTGATCCGTGGTTCGGCGCTGGAGGCGCTGGAGGGGGTGACGACGGAGCGTGGTGAGGGTTCGGTGGTGGAGTTGGTGAAGGCGCTGGACGAGTACATACCGGAGCCGGAGCGAGCGGTGGACGGGGCGTTTTTGATGCCGGTGGAGGATGTGTTTTCGATATCGGGTCGAGGGACGGTTGCGACGGGGCGGGTTGAGCGCGGAGTGGTGAAGGTAGGCGAGGAGGTTGAGATTGTCGGGGTGAAGGAGACGACGAAGACGACGTGCACGGGAGTGGAGATGTTTCGCAAGCTGCTCGACGAGGGGGTAGCGGGTGACAACATTGGGGTATTGCTGCGTGGGGTGAAGCGAGACGAGATTGAGCGTGGACAGGTGCTGGCGAAGCCTGGGAGCATCACGCCGCACACGGAGTTTGAGGCGGAGGTGTACGTGTTGTCGAAGGACGAGGGTGGTCGTCACACGCCGTTTTTCAAGGGATACCGGCCGCAGTTTTACTTTCGCACGACGGACGTGACGGGAGAGGTTGAGTTGCCGGAGGGTGTGGAGATGGTGATGCCGGGCGACAACGTGCAGATGCGTGTGAAGCTGATTGCGCCGATTGCGATGGAGGAGGGATTGCGGTTTGCGGTGCGCGAGGGCGGGCGCACGGTCGGTGCCGGCGTCGTCGCCAGAATCGTCGAATGAATCCGGTCGAAGTGCCGCCGGGACCGGATCGAGCGCCGGTTCCGGTTTCGAATGTCAAGGCCAGTAGCTCAATTGGCAGAGCGGCGGTCTCCAAAACCGCAGGTTGGGGGTTCGATTCCCTCCTGGCCTGCCAACGCAGCAGTGCAGTCAGGCGACGGCCGTCCGCGCCCCGTACTCAAGACGGGCAGCGCCGCGGTGACCGGGAGCGGGTGATGTGTCGACCCGGCAAGGGATGAGAACGAGCGTACAGGCAGCCGGTGCGTTTCCCGATCTGGCCAAGTGGATTGGGGCCTTCGTCATTCTCGGCGGCGGCATCGCCGGCTTCTACTACTGGTCCGACGAGTCGCTGCTGCTGCGGGTCGTCGGCCTGTTGGTGCTGAGCGCGGTGGCGGTGTTCGTCGCCGTGCAGACGGAGAAGGGCCGGGCAGCATGGGAATTCGTCCGTGAGTCGCACACCGAGGTACGGAAGGTCGTATGGCCCACGCGCAAGGAGACGACGCAGACGACGCTGATCGTTATCGCCATGGTTGGACTGGTGGCCATCATCCTGTGGGTCCTCGATGGACTGCTCGCGTGGCTGGTGAAACTGGCGCTCGGAACGGGGGCCTGACGACATGGCGATGCGCTGGTATGTCGTCCACGTGTATTCCGGGTTCGAGAACCAGGTCATGCGCCTGTTGAAGGAGCGAATCGAGCGCAGCGGACGCCAGGACGAATTCGGCGACGTGCTGGTCCCGACCGAAGAGGTCGTCGAGATGCGCGACGGCCAGAGGCGTCGAAGCGATCGGAAGTTCTTCCCCGGCTACGTGCTGGTGAACATGGAGATGAACGACGGCACCTGGCACCTGGTGAAGAGCGTGCCGAAGGTGATGGGGTTCATCGGCGGGAGCAGCGATCGACCTGCCCCGATCACCGATCGCGAGGCCGACGCCATTCTCCAGCGAGTGCAGGAAGGCGTCGACAAGCCGCGGCCCAAGGTGCTGTTCGAGCCCGGAGAGGCGGTACGGGTCATCGACGGCCCCTTCAACGACTTCAATGGTGTGGTCGAGGAAGTGAACTACGAGAAGAGCCGGATGCGCGTCGCGGTGACCATCTTCGGTCGTTCGACTCCGGTGGAGCTCGAGTTCGGTCAGGTCGAGAAGGACTGAGCCGGGAGACGCAGCCGCGTCGCCCCGAGGGACAAGATTCCGCCCGCTCGCGAAGTGGGCGACGGAGACGGGTGGGAGGATTATTGGCGTGGCGAAGAAGGTCGAGGCGTACATCAAGCTGCAGGTGCCCGCCGGGCAGGCGAATCCGACGCCGCCTGTCGGTCCCGCGCTTGGACAGCACGGCGTGAACATCATGGAGTTCTGCAAGACATTCAATGCCCAGACCCAGGGGATGGAGCCGGGGCTCCCGATCCCGTGCGTGATCACCGTCTACCAGGACCGATCGTTCACCTTCGTCACCAAGACGCCTCCCGCGTCGGTGCTGCTTCGAAAGATCGCCGGCATCGAGAAGGGGAGCGATGTCCCGAACTCCAGGAAGGTCGGAACGGTGACGCGCGATCAGCTCGAGGAGATCGCGCTCCGGAAGATGCCGGACCTGAACACCGACGATCTCGATGCCGCGGTGCGCATCATCGCCGGGAGCGCTCGCAGCATGGGGCTCGAAACGGAGGAGGTGGTCTGATGGCGACGCGCTCGAAACGAATAAAGGCGATTCGCGAGCAGGTCGATCGAGGCAGGCTCCATGATGTTTCCGAGGCCCTGGCGCAGCTCAAGAGTCTGTCGTCGGTCAGGTTTTCCGAGTCGGTCGACGTGAGCGTCAATCTGGGGGTCGACCCGCGCAAGTCCGATCAGGTCGTGCGGGGTTCGACCATCATGCCGAACGGGCTCGGCAAGGAGTCTCGAGTCGCGGTGTTCGCGCAGGGCGCGGCCGCCGACGCGGCACGCGAGGCCGGGGCCGACATCGTGGGCATGGACGATCTGGCCGAGCGGGTCCAGGCTGGAAACCTCGATTTCGATGTCGTGATCGCCGCGCCGGACGCAATGCGGGTCGTGGGCAAGCTCGGCAGAATCCTGGGTCCACGCGGCCTGATGCCCAATCCGAAGGTTGGCACCGTCACCCCCGACGTCGCCGGCGCGGTTCGCAACGCCAAGGCGGGACAGGTCCAGTACCGGACCGATCGCGCGGGGATCATTCACTGCACCATCGGCAAGGTCGGGTTCGAGGTCGAGGCGCTGAAGCAGAACCTCGACGCCCTCCTTGGCGATCTGAACAAGGCGAAACCCGGTACGTCCAAGGGTGTTTACATGAAGAAGGTTACGTTGTCGACCACGATGGGTCCCGGTATCGGCGTCGACAAGGCAACCCTCGAGGTCTAGGCGGGAGTTTCGGGATTTCTTCAACGGGAACAGCGGGATGGTCGACGCTCGACCTTCTCGCATCGACTTTGGGCTGTCGGGGCCGGCCGGAGAATGTCATCTCCGCGTGTCCTGGCGGACGTCAAAGACCGCAGGTGGATATTGCATCCTCAATTCGGCGATGGGCATGAGGACCGAGGCTGTTGTCGGACTTCGTGACTTCGCTTGCCTGCGCAGACGGCGCGGCCCGGAAGCATGTCCGGCCGCCGTCAGGGGGTGTCCTCGGCGCGTGATCGTGCAATGAGGATGCAGGTGTGATGAAGCGAGCGAAGCTGCCTGCGGCGGTGACCGCGGTGGCGGGGTTCGCGCGAGGAGACGCGTGGCGTGGCGCTTTCGCTTGAGCAGAAGAAGGCGGTGGTCGAGGAAGTGGCCGAAGCGGCGAGGTCTGCGCATTCGGCCGTCGCGGCCGAGTACCGGGGGCTCTCCGTGGCCGAGATGACGGATCTGCGGGAGAAGGCGAAGCAGTCCGGAGTCTATCTCCGGGTTGTGCGCAACACCCTTGCCCGTCGGGCGGTCGAAGGCACACAGTTCGAGTGCGTGCAGGACCGCCTCCGCGGACCTCTCGTGCTCGCGTTCTCCCAGGACGAACCGGGAGCGGCGGCGCGGGTTGTGCGTGACTACGCCAGGAGCAACGACAAGCTGATCGTCAGCTTCGTGGCGTTCGACGGCAAGGCGATGGACGCGCCCGCGATCGATCAGCTCGCCAGTCTCCCGACGCGTGAAGAGGCGCTGGCAAGGCTGATGTCGGCGCTTCTCGCTCCAGCCACCAAGCTCGTTCGCACCGTTGCCGAGCCTCATGCCGGTCTCGTGCGCGTCGTGGATGCGATGCGTACGGCTCGGACGGAGACGGCTTGATTCACCGCGGCCGGCCCGAGCCGGAACTGAAATTCGAATGTAAAGGAGTGGATGACAATGGCGCTGTCCAATGCAGAGCTCATCGAAGCCATCGAGCAGAAGCCTCTGATCGAGGTCGTCGAGCTGGTCAAGCAGATGGAAGAGAAGTGGGGCGTATCGGCAGCCGCGGCGGTGGCGATGCCGGCCGGCCCGGCCGCCGGTGCGGCCGATGCCGGTGCCGCCGAGGAGCAGACCGAGTTCAACGTGATCATGAGCAGCTTTGGAGAGAAGAAGGTGGGCGTGATCAAGGTCGTGCGAGCGCTCACGGGTCTTGGCCTGAAGGAGGCGAAGGATCTCGTCGAAGCCGTCCCGGCGAACATCAAGGAGGGGGTATCGCGGGACGAGGCCGAGGGCGTGAGCAAACAGCTCGAAGAGGCCGGGGCGACCGTGGAGATCAAGTAGCTGGCCGCCCCTTTCGGCAAGGCAGCACTATCCGACCGAGGATTCGGGTGTCGTGCGAGCGCTACGGCGCTACGTCATGCCCGAGCGGTTGCGCGCGCTCCCGCGAACGAGGGCTGAACGCGGGAGGGTCCGGAGGGCGGTGGCAACGCGGACGCACCGGACAGTCCCGGTAGCTGCGATTTGAGGATGAGTCATGGCGTATACCTTCACCGAGAAGAAGCGCATTCGGAAGGACTTCGGCAAGCGGTCGAGCATTCTCGACGTGCCGTATCTGCTCGCGATTCAGCTCGATTCGTACCGCGACTTTCTCCAGGAGGGAGTTGCTCCGGACGGGCGGGCGGACAGGGGCCTTCATGCCGCGTTCAAGTCCGTCTTCCCGATTGAGAGCTACTCCGGAGACGCCGCGCTCGAATACGTCCGCTACCGGCTCGAGAAGCCGGCGTTCGACGTGAGCGAATGTCAGCTTCGCGGCAAGACCTACGCCGCGTCCCTGCGCGTGACGTTGCGGCTGGTGCTCTACGAAAAGGAGACCGGAGGCGGGCGCGCGTCCAGGGCCGTGGAGCGGGGTGTGAAGGATGTCAAGGAGCAGGAGGTCTACATGGGCGAGATTCCGCTCATGACCGACACCGGCACCTTCATCATCAACGGCACGGAGCGCGTCATCGTCGCCCAGCTTCACCGTTCGCCCGGCGTGTTCTTCGAACACGACCGCGGCAAGACGCATTCCTCGGGAAAGCTCCTGTTCTCCGCGAGGGTCATCCCGTACCGGGGTTCCTGGCTCGACTTCGAGTTCGATCCGAAGGATCTCGTCTACGTCCGCATCGATCGTCGCCGAAAGCTGCCGGCGACGATTCTCCTGCGCGCCCTCGGTTATTCCGCCGAGGAGATTCTGGCTCTGTTCTTCGATTTCAACTCGTTCGGATTGACACCGGACGGGCTGCGCTTCGAACTCGTTCCGGAACGGCTCAGGGGCGATGTCGCCGCGTTCGACATCATGGACAAGAAGGGCGCGGTGCTCGTGGAAGCCGGCCGGAGGATCACCGCTCGGCACATCAACCAGATGACGAAGGCGGGTCTCGAAACGCTCGAGGTCGTCGACAACTACGCCTTCGGCAAGCACCTCGGCCTTGATGTCGTGGACACGGGGACCGGGGAAGTCGTCGCGAACGCGAACGACGAGGTGAGCGGAGACCTGCTCGAGAAGTTCCGCGAGCACGGCGTGGGATCATTCGAAACCCTGTACACCAACGACGTCGACCGCGGACCGTACATTTCCCGTACCCTGAGCGCCGACCCGACGCAGAGCCAGCTCGACGCCCAGGTCGAGATCTATCGGATGATGCGTCCCGGGGAGCCGCCCACGAAGGAAGCGGCCCAGGCGCTGTTCCACAACCTGTTCTTCAGCGCGGAGCGGTACGACATTTCTCCGGTGGGACGGATGAAGTTCAACCGGCGGGTAGGCCGCAGCCGCGAGGAAGGTCCCGGAATCATCTACGACGGGAAGTACATCAAGTCTTACCTCGGATTCGAGGAAAGGACCATCGTGATGAGTGCCGGCAAGTCGCCCCCGGAGGCGAAGGGGAGATGGCGCATCAGGCGGGACCTGCCCGACGCGACGACCGGGGAGCTCGTCGCGAGAGCGACCGAGCCTGCGACCAAGGAGTTGCTGCAGCGGGTGTTCGCGGCCGGCCATGAGTCCGTCGACGTATTCCAGACCCGACGGGACGACGAAAAGTTCGTTCAGCTCATTCTGAAGCACGATGGCGAATCCGACATTATCGATGCTCTCAGGACCCTCGTCGACATCAAGAACGGCATCGGCATGGTCGACGACATCGACCATCTCGGAAACCGGCGCATTCGTAGCGTTGGCGAGATGGCGGAGAACCAGTTTCGAATCGGCCTGGTGCGGGTCGAACGCGCCGTCAAGGAACGCCTGAGCCTGGCCGAGACGGAGGAGCTCATGCCGCAGGAACTCATCAACGCCAAGCCGGTCTCGGCGGTGGTCAAGGAGTTCTTCGGATCGAGCCAGTTGTCGCAGTTCATGGATCAGAACAACCCGCTCTCCGAGGTCACGCACAAGCGCAGGGTCTCGGCGCTTGGCCCGGGCGGATTGACGCGAGAGCGGGCCGGGTTCGAAGTCCGCGACGTTCACCCTACCCACTACGGGCGAGTCTGCACCATCGAGACACCGGAAGGCCCGAACATCGGTCTCATCAATTCACTGGCGGTGTACGCGCGGACGAACCGGTACGGATTTCTCGAAACGCCGTATCGGAAAGTCGTGTCGGGCCAGGTCACGGACGAGATCGACTACCTGTCCGCGATCGAGGAAGGGCAGTACGTCATCGCGCAGGCCAACGCGACGCTCGACGACGAGGGGCGCCTCGTGGACAGCCTGGTGACGTGTCGGCACCAGAACGAGGCCACGCTCACGTCGCCGGACCGCGTGCAGTACATGGACGTGTCGCCGAAGCAGATCGTGTCGGTGGCGGCATCGCTGATCCCGTTTCTCGAGCACGACGACGCGAACCGGGCATTGATGGGATCGAACATGCAGCGCCAGGCCGTGCCGACCCTCAAGACCGAGAAGCCGCTGGTCGGGACCGGGATGGAGCGAAAGGTCGCGATCGACTCTGGAGTGACGGTGGTCGCAAGGCGTGGCGGTACGGTCGATTCCGTCGATGCGGCGCGAATCGTGGTTCGCGTCAACGACGACGAAACCGTCGCCGGGGAGCCCGGGGTCGACATCTACAGCCTCATCAAGTACACGCGCTCGAATCAGAACACGTGCATCAATCAGCGTCCGCTCGTGAAGCCGGGCGACGTGATCGCCGGCGGTGACGTGCTCGCGGACGGACCCTCGACCGACATGGGAGAGCTTGCGCTCGGGCAGAACATGCTCGTCGCGTTCATGCCGTGGAACGGATACAACTTCGAGGACTCGATCCTGATTTCGGAGCGGGTCGTCGAGGAGGACCGCTACACCACGGTCCATATCGAGGAGCTGGTGTGCTTCGCGCGGGACACGAAGCTCGGGCCCGAAGACATCACCTCCGATATCCCGAATGTCAGCGAGAGCGCGCTTTCCAAGCTGGACGAGTCGGGAATCGTCTACGTCGGCGCGGAAGTGAAAGCCGGGGACATCCTGGTCGGCAAGGTCACGCCGAAGGGCGAGACGCAGCTTACGCCCGAAGAAAAGCTGCTGCGCGCAATCTTCGGCGAGAAGGCGTCGGACGTGAAGGACACCTCGCTGCGGGTTCCGTCGGGGATGAACGGGACCATCATCAACGTTCAGGTATTCACCCGGGACGGGGTGGAGAAGGATGCGCGAGCGAGGCAGATCGAGGAGTCGGAGCTGGAAAAGGTCCGCAAGGATCTGGACGATCAGTTCCGGATCCTCGCCGACGACACCTACGTGCGACTCGAGCGCCTCCTCGTCGGGCAGATTGCAGACGGAGGTCCGGGCGATCTCGAGGCCGGGAGCCGGATTGCCGAGGACTATCTCCGCACCGTCGATCGGCCGATGTGGTTCGAGATCCGGTTGCGGAGCGACGACGCCAACCAGCAGCTCGAGAAGGCGCGCGAGCAACTCGACGCACAGAAGGCGCTGCTCGATGCCTATTTCACGGAGAAGGAAGGGAAGCTGAGGTCGGGCGACGACCTCGCGCCGGGCGTGCTGAAAATGGTCAAGGTCTACCTCGCGGTGAAGCGCCGTGTCCAGCCCGGCGACAAGATGGCGGGGCGGCACGGCAACAAGGGAGTCATCTCGATGATCGTTCCGGTCGAGGACATGCCGTACATGAGCGACGGCACGCCGGTCGATATCGTCCTGAATCCCCTCGGAGTGCCGTCGCGAATGAATGTCGGACAGGTGCTCGAGGCCCACCTCGGATGGGCGGCGAAGGAGCTCGGCCACATGGTGTCGCGCATGCTGGAGAACTTCGAGCAGTCGTCCAGACTGCGACGATTCCTGCAGAAGGTGTATGCGCTCAAGGACAAGGAGGATCCGGTCGGAGGCCTGCGCGACGATGAACTGCTTGAGCTCGCGGGCAATCTGCGGGGGGGGGTTCCCATGGCGACGCCCGTTTTCGACGGGGCCGGCGAGTCCGAGATCAAGAATCTGCTCGAGCTCGCGGGCCTTCCGCGTGACGGTCAGACGCGGCTCTTCGACGGCCGGACCGGCGAGGCGTTCGACCGACCGGTCACCGTCGGATACATGTACATGATGAAACTGAACCATCTCGTCGACGACAAGATGCACGCGAGATCGACGGGGCCGTACAGCCTGGTGACGCAACAGCCACTGGGCGGAAAGGCGCAATTCGGAGGCCAGCGGTTCGGCGAGATGGAGGTCTGGGCTCTGGAAGCCTACGGAGCTTCCTACACGTTGCAGGAGATGCTGACGGTGAAATCGGACGACGTGAACGGCCGCACGAAGATGTACAAGAACATCGTTGACGACGAACATCGGATGGAGGCGGGCATGCCTGAATCGTTCAACGTGTTGATGAAGGAAATTCGATCGCTCGGGATAGACATCGAACTCGAACACGACTGATGCCGCCCCGCATGCGGGCGGCGGATTCGGGAGAGAAGGCTCGCAACGAGCCGGCAGCGTGGCCGTCGATCGAGAGTGGAGACCGAAATGAGAGATCTACTCAATCTTCTGAGGCAGCAAGGTCAGATGGAAGGGTTCGATGCGATTCGAATTGGACTCGCATCTCCGGACAAGATCCGGTCCTGGTCCTACGGTGAAGTAAAGAAGCCGGAGACCATCAACTACCGTACGTTCAAGCCCGAGCGCGACGGTCTGTTCTGCGCGAAGATTTTCGGGCCGGTCAAGGATTACGAATGCCTGTGCGGCAAGTACAAGCGCCTCAAGCATCGCGGCGTCATCTGCGAGAAGTGCGGAGTCGAGGTTACCTTGGCGAAAGTCCGCAGAGAGCGCATGGGACACATCGAGCTGGCGAGTCCCGTCGCCCACATCTGGTACCTGAAGTCCCTGCCCTCGCGCATGGGACTGCTGCTCGACATGACGCTGCGCGACATCGAACGGATTCTCTACTTCGAAGCGTTCGTCGTGAGCGATCCGGGCATGACGGATCTGGAGCGGGGCCAGCTGCTCACTGACGAGATGTATCTCGACGCGCTCGAGAAGTACGGCGACGACTTCGAAGCGAAGATGGGTGCCGAGGCAATCCACGAGCTGTTGCGCACCATCGATCTCGAGGAACAAATTGCGGCGTTGCGCGAGGAGCTGCCGAAGACCGGTTCGGAATCGAAGATCAAGAAGCTTTCGAAGCGTCTCAAGCTGATGGAAGCGTTCACGAGTTCCGGAAACAAGCCTGAATGGATGGTGATGAAGGTGCTGCCGGTGCTTCCGCCGGAGTTGAGGCCGCTCGTGCCGCTGGACGGTGGACGCTTCGCGACATCGGACCTGAACGACCTCTATCGGCGGGTCATCAATCGAAACAATCGCCTCAAGAGGCTGCTCGCACTAAACGCGCCGGACATCATCGTGCGCAACGAGAAGCGCATGCTGCAGGAAGCGGTGGACGCCCTGCTCGACAACGGCCGACGCGGTCGCGCGATCACCGGGGCGAACAAGCGGCCGCTGAAGTCGCTTGCCGACATGATCAAGGGGAAGCAGGGCCGGTTCCGGCAGAACCTGCTGGGCAAGCGTGTCGACTATTCCGGGCGTTCGGTCGTGGTCGTCGGCCCGACACTGAAGCTGCATCAGTGCGGATTGCCGAAGAAGATGGCGCTGGAGCTGTTCAAGCCGTTCGTTTTCGGAAAGCTTCAGCTTCGAGGTCTGGCCACGACGATCAAGGCTGCGAAGAGGCTGGTCGAACGAGAGGGCCCCGAGGTCTGGGACATCCTGGAGGAGGTGATTCGTGAACACCCGGTTCTCCTGAACCGGGCGCCCACGCTTCATCGGCTCGGTATCCAGGCGTTCGAGCCGGTGCTGATCGAAGGCAAGGCGATACAGCTTCATCCGCTGGTGTGCACGGCGTTCAACGCTGATTTCGACGGCGACCAGATGGCGGTGCACGTTCCGCTGTCCATAGAGGCCCAGCTCGAGGCGCGGACGCTGATGATGTCCTCCAACAACATCCTGTCCCCGGCACATGGCGAGCCGATTATCGTGCCGACGCAGGATGTGGTGCTCGGTCTGTACTACATGACGCGCGAAAGAGTGGATGCGCGGGGTACCGGGATGGTGTTCGCCGACATCGCCGAGGTGCACCGCGCGTTCCAGTGCGGAGCGGTCGACCTGCACGCCAGGATCAAGGCGCGCATTCGCGATGTCGTGTTCACGGACGATGGCGAGACGACGGAGAGGGTGCAGTTGTGCGACACGACGGTAGGCCGCGCGCTGCTGTCGGAAATCATGCCTCCGGGGCTCTCGTTCGACCTCGTGAACCGCCTGATGAACAAGAAGGCGATCTCTTCGTTGATCAACGCCTGTTACCGGAGAGTGGGGCTGAAGGAGACGGTCGTGTTCGCCGACCAGCTCATGTACACGGGTTTCAGCTATGCGACGCGCGCCGGTATCTCCATCGGTGTCGAGGACATGGTGGTGCCGAGCGAGAAGAAGTCGATCCTCGGCGCGGCGGAGAAGGCGGTCAAGGAGATCGAGGAGCAGTATGCGTCGGGGTTGGTGACCCAGGGCGAGCGCTACAACAAGGTCGTCGACATTTGGTCGTACACCAACGAGCAGGTCGCCAAGGCGATGATGGACAAGCTCGGGACGGAAGCCGTCGAGGACGCGGACGGGAACAGCGTCGAGCAGCAGTCGTTCAACTCGATCTACATGATGGCCGACTCGGGAGCGCGTGGTTCCGCGGCGCAGATTCGGCAACTGGCGGGGATGCGCGGCCTGATGGCCAAGCCGGACGGTTCGATTATCGAGACGCCAATCACCGCCAACTTCCGGGAAGGTCTGGACGTCCTCCAGTACTTCATCTCGACGCACGGCGCCCGCAAAGGCCTGGCGGACACGGCGCTGAAGACCGCCAATTCCGGTTATCTCACGCGACGTCTGGTCGACGTGGCGCAGGATCTCGTGGTGACCGAGGAGGACTGCGGCACGGACAACGGCCTGGTGCTCAACCCTCTCATCGAAGGTGGTGACGTCGTCGAACCGCTGCGCGAGCGTGTGCTCGGGCGGGTGGCGGCGGACGACCTGCCGTACCCGGACGGTTCCGGGATTGCCGTCGAACGTGGAACCCTGCTCGACGAGTGGTGGGTCGATCAGCTCGAGCATCTCGGTATCGACGAGGTCCGCGTGCGATCGCCGATAACCTGTGAAACCCGGTTCGGCGTGTGCGGCGCGTGCTACGGGCGGGACCTTGCCCGGGGAGAGCCGGTGAACATCGGCGAGTCGGTCGGCGTCGTCGCCGCACAGTCCATCGGTGAGCCCGGGACCCAGTTGACGATGCGCACGTTCCACATTGGTGGCGCCGCCTCCCGCGCGGCAGCGGTCGACAACGTGTCGGTGAAGGGCGACGGGGTGGTGCGGCTCCACAACCTGAAGGTGGTGCGGCACGCGGCAGGGCACTATGTGGCGGTCACCAGGTCGGGCGAGCTGTCGATCGCCGACGAGCATGGCCGGGAGCGCGAGCGGTACAAGATTCCCTACGGTGCCGTGCTCTCGGTGGCCGATGGCGATGCGGTCACCGGCGGCCGGATGGTTGCGAGCTGGGATCCTCATACGCACCCCGTGGTCTCCGAGGTGGCCGGCCGGGTCCGGTTCAGCGACGCGGTGGATGGCGTGACAGTGCAGTCGCAGGTCGACGAAGTGACCGGACTTGCCCGAATCGAAGTCATGGACCCGAAGCAGCGAAGCGCGGCAGCGAAGGATCTGCGTCCGATGGTCCGCCTGGTCGACGAGAACGAGGAGGAGCTCCGATTGCCGGGCACCGACGCGCCCGCGCACTACGTGCTTTCTCCGGGCGCCGTCATTACCGTGCAGGAAGGCGGCGAGGTCGGGATCGGAGACGTCATCGCAAGGATGCCGCAGGAATCTTCCATGACCAGGGATATCACTGGTGGCCTGCCTCGGGTTGCGGACCTCTTCGAGGCACGCAAACCCAAGGAAGCCGCGGTGCTGGCCGAGGTCAGCGGCACGGTCAGCTTCGGCAAGGATACCAAGGGCAAGCAGCGTCTCGTCATCACCGACGAGGAGGGGGTTCCGCACGAGATCCTCGTGCCGAAATGGCGGCACATTCTCGTATTCGAAGGCGAGCACGTCGAGCAGGGCGAGGTGGTCGTCGACGGAATGCCCAGCCCGCACGACATCCTTCGCCTGCTCGGAGTGAGCGCTCTCGCGAACTACATCGTGAACGAGGTTCAGGAGGTCTACCGGCTGCAGGGTGTGAAGATCAACGACAAGCATATCGAGGTCATCGTGCGTCAGATGCTGCGCAAGGCCGAGATCGTCGCGCCCCGTGGCACGAAGTTCCTGCGGGGGGAGCAGCTCGATCGCGCCAGGGTGCTCGAGGAGAACGAACGGGTGTGCGCCGAGGGTGGTGAGCCGGCAACCTGGTCACCGGTGCTGCTCGGCATCACCAAGGCGTCTCTGGCGACCGAATCCTTCATCTCTGCCGCGTCGTTCCAGGAAACGACCAGGGTGCTCACCGAGGCTTCCGTCAACGGGAAGATGGACGAGTTGCGCGGACTGAAGGAGAACGTCATCGTTGGTCGCCTGATTCCGTCGGGCACCGGACTGGCGTACCACGAGGATCGACGCAGACGTCAGGCGCTGGAGGAAGAGCCTCTGGAACCGGAGGCCGTGGAGGCGGCTCTCGCCAGCGCGCTGGCCGAAGAGGGTGCGCCCTCTGAGCAATCGGGCTAGTGGACATTGCCTCGCCGTCGTTCATGCGAGCCTGAGGACGTCGACGGGAATCGATAGAACCGATGCGAGGCTTGACGGTCCGATGAATTCCCCGTAGATTCGCCCGGCTTACGCTTCGCGAGTGGGTCTGAGCTTGTAATCCGACGCGCCGCGAGCCCGAAAACGCCGCGCGTCGAGCGAGCGGCTTGTAGCGATGCTCCTCCGGCTTCCTGGGTGTCCTGGGCGTCCTCCGGACAGGACACCCAGGAGGCCATTCATCGAGAACGAGCGACAACGCATGGCGACGATCAACCAGTTGGTGCGCAAACCGCGAAAGCGCCAGCGCAAGAAGAGCAACGTACCGGCACTGCAGAGTTGTCCGCAGCGACGGGGCGTGTGTACGCGGGTGTATACCACGACGCCGAAGAAGCCGAATTCCGCGCTCCGAAAGGTGGCGAAGGTCCGGCTGACCAGCGGTGAGGAAGTCATTACCTATATCGGTGGCGAGGGGCACAATCTCCAGGAACATTCGGTCATTCTGATTCGAGGCGGGCGGGTGAAGGATCTCCCTGGTGTGAGGTATCACGTCGTTCGTGGCAGCCTTGACACTTCCGGGGTATCGGATCGCCGCCAGGGCCGGTCCAAGTACGGCGCGAAGCGTCCAAAAGGTTGAACCCCGAAGGGTCGAACCGAGGAAACGAGGTAACGAGCAATGCCGCGCCGTCGTGAAGTTCCCCAGCGAATCATCCTGCCGGACCCGAAGTTCGGGGACGGCACGCTCGCCAAGTTCATGAACGTTCTCATGCTCGACGGAAAGAAGTCGGTTGCGGAGCGGATGGTTTACGGTGCGCTCGATACCGTTGCCAACCGTACGAAGGAAGATCCAATCGAGGTGTTCAATCGGGCGCTCGACAACGTGCGTCCGGTGGTCGAGGTAAAATCGCGCCGCGTCGGTGGCGCCACGTACCAGGTTCCGGTGGAAGTGCGTGCTTCACGCAGAACTGCGCTCGCCATGCGGTGGCTCGTCGATGCGGCACGGCGCCGAAGCGAAAAGTCCATGGGGCAGCGCCTGGCCCAGGAGCTGATCGATGCGTCCGAGAGCCGTGGAACCGCGGTCAAGAGGCGCGAAGACACCCATCGAATGGCGGAAGCAAACAAGGCGTTTTCGCACTATCGCTGGTAGTGTCGCCGACCCCTTCACATTCTCGCCAGCCCGACGCAAGTCCTACAGGAACTCCTCCGGTGCCTCGCAAGACCCCCATCGAACGCTACCGAAACATCGGGATCATGGCGCATATCGACGCCGGCAAGACCACGACCACCGAACGCGTTCTCTACTACACGGGGATCTCCCACAAGATTGGCGAGGTTCACGACGGCGCGGCGACGATGGACTGGATGGTGCAGGAGCAGGAGCGCGGAATCACCATCACGTCTGCCGCGACGACCTGCTTCTGGCGTGGAATGGATCAGCAGTTCGACGAACACCGAATCAACATCATCGATACGCCGGGGCACGTCGACTTCACCATCGAGGTGGAGCGGAGTCTGCGTGTGCTCGACGGCGCGTGCGCGGTGTTCTGCGCGGTCGGAGGTGTCGAGCCCCAGTCGGAGACCGTATGGAGGCAGGCCACCAAGTACGGCGTCCCCCGCCTTGCGTTCGTCAACAAGATGGACCGTCAGGGCGCCGACTTTCTCAATGTCCTGCAGCAGATGCGCGAACGTCTCGGGGCGAACCCCGTACCCACCCACCTTCCGATCGGCGCCGAGGAGAAGTTCGAAGGCGTCGTCGACCTGCTGAGCATGAAGGCGATCTACTGGGATTCGGCGAACTTCGGCATTTCCTACGAGACGCGCGCGGTTCCGGTCGGAATGGAAAATCTCTGCCGACAGTGGCGGGAGACGCTCGTGGAGGCCGCTGCCGAGGGTGACGAAGAGTTGATGGAGAAGTATCTGGAAGACGGCGAGCTGTCCGAGGACGAAATCCGGCGTGGCATTCGCGTTCGAACCCTCCGCAACGAGATCGTGCCTGCGCTATGCGGATCGGCGTTCAAGAACAAGGGTGTGCAGGCCCTGCTGGACGCGGTGATTTGTTACCTTCCTGCGCCCGACGACGTGCCGCCGGTTCAGGGTGTGGTCGTCAACGGAAAGGACACGATCGAGACGCGGGATCCGGACGACGACTCTCCGTTCTCATCGCTGGCGTTCAAGATCGCTACTGACCCGTTCGTCGGGAGTCTCACCTTCTTTCGCGTTTACTCCGGTGTGCTGAAATCCGGAGACACCGTCTACAACCCGGTGAAGGATCGCACCCAGAGGATCGGGCGTATCCTGCAGATGCATGCCAACAGCCGCGAAGAGATCACGGAGGTCCGGGCCGGTGACATCGCAGCGGCGGTGAGCATCAAGGAGATAACGACCGGCGAGACGCTGTGCGATCCGAAGCACACCATCTCGCTGGAGCGAATGGAATTTCCCGAGCCCGTAATTTCCATCGCGGTCGAGCCTAGGACCCAGGGGGATCAGGAGAAGATGGGCCTCGCCCTGTCGAGGCTTGCCCATGAGGATCCCTCGTTTCGGGTTGGAACCGATCAGGAGTCGGGACAGACAATCATTTCCGGGATGGGCGAGCTTCACCTGGAGATCATCATCGACCGCCTTCGTCGCGAGTTCAAAGTTGCCGCCAACGTCGGCAGTCCCCAGGTCGCCTACCGGGAGACGATTCGCCGGAGTGTGGAGCACGAGCACAAGTTCGTGCGCCAGACCGGCGGCCGCGGCCAGTACGGGCATGTGTGGCTGCGCATCGAGCCGCGCAAGCCTGGTGCCGGGTACGAATTCGAGGACGCGATCGTGGGGGGCGCGATCCCCCGGGAGTACATACCTGCCGTCAACAAGGGCGTCCGGGAACAGATGGAGAATGGTGTCATCGCCGGGTTTCCGGTGGTCGATGTCAAGGTGACATTGTTCGACGGATCCTTCCACGATGTCGACTCGAGCGAGTTGGCCTTCAAGGTGGCTGGCTCGATGTGCTTCCGTGAGGCGGCGCACAGAGCGGGCGCCGTGTTGCTGGAGCCGGTCATGAAGGTCGAAGCCGTTACGCCGCAAGAGTACATGGGCGACGTCATGGGCGATCTCAGTCGGCGGCGCGGTGTCGTGCAGGGGATGAACGACACGCCCGCGGGACGATCGGTGCGCGCCGAAGTTCCACTCAAGGAGATGTTCGGGTACGCCACCGATCTCCGCTCCCTTACGCAGGGGCGGGCGACGTTCACGATGGAGTTCGCCAAGTATTCGGAAATGCCGCCCGGAATCGCGGACGCCGTCGTCAACAGATTCCAGTAGCCCTATCTCCGACCAACGCTTTTCGAGGGAACCGCAATGGCCAAGGGGAAGTTCGAGCGTACGAAGCCGCACGTGAACGTGGGGACGATCGGTCACGTGGATCATGGGAAGACGACGCTGACGGCGGCGATGACGAAGGTGCTGGCGCGC
>Ga0209021_1002240_pt1 | contig 17253 bp, 18 predicted proteins | sample PinacodermFT_FD_187299 | JGI IMG/M metagenome (GOLD analysis project Ga0209021, IMG submission 187299) | Host-associated microbial community of the marine sponge Aplysina aerophoba from Gulf of Piran - sponge pinacoderm, lysed by freeze-thaw... | ecosystem: Host-associated > Porifera > Sponge >... | reverse complement strand
CACCGGTACGTTTCAGGCCTTTCTACGCCATCAGAGGACACGACCTCAGGACGGTCACGGGGCACTTGGGCGGTCAGTTTTCGGTAAAGAGAACCGATCTTTTCGTATCCGGCGGAGCTGATTACGCACCCTTGGGAGTGCGTTCCTCGCTGCTCTATGCCGCCAGGACTCCTTTCATGGAGTTGGGTGCCAGACGAGTACTGTTTTCGCGCAGCGCGCACAAGGTTTCTCTTCTCGGCACCTACGGATACAGTGACGGGAACAGTTTCTCCGCTCATGTGGGACACGCAGGGGTCCGATACGAACGGTTGTTCACGTCTGCGACTCTTTCCCTGCAGGCCGGTTATCAACTGGCGCAGGGTCTTGTCGGCATCCCAGGATACCGTGAGGCAGGAGCCAGTCTGATTCCCTTTACAGACGGCAACCCCGAGATACGGGTCTCCGTTTCTCTAGGTCAGTAGCCTTGGTCGCCGTGTCTGGGTAAAGGGTCAATGGTGACTTGTACAATTTGTTTGAATTGTGGCCTTGTGGGCCAGGTGCGTTCGACCCGTGCTTCATCTTCGCGCGCGCATGCCGGAAGAGGGCGCCGAGCGATCCGCTCGGCCGCCTGACGCGCGGTTTGCCGTCAACCACCCAAGGTAGGAGCCGTATGCGTTACGCAGCGTCGGCACCGTCGAGCGCTACGGTCCCGCGAACGGGTCTTCGCACGCCGCGCGTCGATGCGCCGGGTCCGCATCGGCACGATGGCAACGGCGGGCCTGCGCCGCGATGCGGGCAACGACACCGGAGCGCGCGGGGGAACGGATCCGGCGACACAGCGCCAAGGTCGCCGACAGATGCGCCCGGCGGCGATCAACGTCGTTGCCCGGCGGAAGCCGGGGCGCGATGGTCGCGGCGGTGCCGATCAACCCCAAGTACGTAAACCGTGCCGGGCGTCGGCGTAACGAACAGCCGTCATCTGTAGAGCCTGTTTGAGCGGGTCATAGACGAGCCGTCGCGCTGGGCGCCGGCGTAACGAACAGCGGTCATCTGTAGAGAAGTCCAGCTACCACGCGGCCAACCTGCGGCTGCGCTTCGATCTCGCCGTCCGCGACCCGGCGAAGCACATGCCGCTCGACGAGTTGGTCGACGAAGCGCTGAACCGCACCGACTACCGGCGGGCCGTAACCGGCTCGGCCGAGGGCGACGTCTTCGACCGGCTCGACAACCTCGCCGAGGCGCTTTCGTCCCCTCCCCCGGACCCCCTCCCGGGGCTCACCGCCGCGCTTCGCGGACTCCACCTGCGATTTCCTCAGTGACCATTGACGAGCGGTCTTGAACCGATCTGGCTTCAATTTCCGTCACTTCTCAAGGCTCGTTGACAGACCAAAGCGGTGGCCGCGGGTCTCCAACTCCCTGTCCAGGACGTCCAGCATCAGGTTCGACAGCAGCGGTGAGAGCGGCCCGCCCTGCGGCGTCCCCTTGGTGGTCGGGCCGACCAGCCCGCCGTCGAGCACGCCCGCGGTCAGGAAACCGCGGATGAGCCTGAGCAGGCGTTTGTCGGATACCCGCTTGGCCACCAGCCCCATCAGGATGTCGTGATTGACCCGGTCGAAGAACTTCTCCAGGTCGAGGTCGACGACGAAGTCGAAGCCCGCGAGGATGTGCTCCTGCGCGCGCCTGACTGCCTGATGGGCCGAGCGTCCGGGCCGAAACCCGTAGCTCGCATCCGAGAAGTCGGGGTCCCACTCCTCCTGCAGCACCTGCATCACCGCCTGCTGGATGAAGCGGTCGAGCACCGTGGGCACGCCGAGCAGGCGAACGCCGCCCGACGGCTTCGGTATCTCGACCCGCCGTACCGGCTGCGGGGTGTAGCTGCCGGCGAGGAGCCGGGACCTGATCTCGGGCCAGTGGGCCTTCAGGTGATCGCCCAGCTCGTCGACGGTCATCCCGTCGACGCCGGGCGCCCCCTTGTTGCGCCGGACACGCGCCAGCGCCTTCTTCAGATTGCCGGGTTCGACGACCGCCTCCATCGACGGTTCCTGCCCGGCCGCCGGGCGTTCGGGTTCGGCACGCGCCGTGCGGGCTTCGGTCCCTTGGGCTCCGGCGCTCCGGGCTTCACCCTTCGCCGCCGACTCCAAGGCCAGCTCCAACTGGTTGTTCTGCCGCCTGGTCCGCATGAGCGTTGCCGTCCTACTGACCCTGTCCGTCGTTCGGGCCTTCGCCGGCAAGCCGGCTACTATGCCCTCTGCTGACTTCTGCGCCGCGGTCACGGGCCTTGCGGACCCGCTCAGTCCGGGACTTCCGGACACGACGCAGACCTCCCGAGGTAAGACCGACCGCCTTCACCGCATCCCCGCCGGTTTTACCACCCCGGCCCATGATGGCTGCGGACTTCGCGACTTCGCGCTCGCTCGTCCGGCCGGGTAGGCCTCGCATCCGGTTCTTGTTCATCGGGTCGCAGCTTTGCTCCGCGCTTCCTTCAGACCCCGCCTCGCAACGACGCCCTTGCGCTTCGCTAATCCTTCACCGCCATCAGGCTGGATAGAGGACTTGCACCTCCAAGCTGTCGGTCATGCTCGGCACACGCGGAGAACGCGCGTAGCGCGTTGACACGCCGGCCGCCCCGGAGCTACCCCGCTTCACGGACCACCCGCCGATCGGGCTCAACCCGACCCACTCTCGTTTTAGGAGAGCCCATTTTCGCGAGCCGTCGTCCTCGCGCGGCAAGTGTAAAGACATTTCTGGGACACCACTAGCAGCCCGTGGCAAGAGTCGCGGATTCGGCCGGGCCCCGGCGCGGCCGAACCCCGTAGACTGCACGGCATGGCGATGGGCAAGAGACCGGTGGCGCGCCAAGCGTCGCCGCTGTGGGTGGAAACGGCGGACCTTCCGACGAGCGACGGTCATCCCTTCTTCGAGCGCCTGAATCGGGTCCTGGAGGACTACGGGTTCGACGCGTTCGTGGAAGGGTTGTGCTCGGCCTTCTACGCGGCGCGGATGGGACGGCCGAGTCTGCGTCCTGGGCGGTATTTCCGGATGCTGTTGATCGGCTACTTCGAGGGCCTGTCTTCGGAGCGGGGGATTGCGTGGCGGGTGGCCGATTCACTGAGCCTGCGGTCGTTCCTGGACCTGGAGTTGACCGAGTCGGCGCCGGATCACTCGACGTTGTCGCGGACGCGCCGGTTGATCGACGTGGAGACGCACGACGCACCTCAACTACTTCCTGAAGAACCGTCATCGTTTCGCCTACACCACAATGGTAGGGCTCGGGCTTCCGCGGAACAGCGGCGCCGTCGAAAGCGCCATCCGTCGCGTCATCAATCTCCGCATCAAGGGCGCATCCATCTATTGGCTGCCGGAGAGCGTCGACGCGATTCTTCTCCTGCAGTCTTTCTACAAGTCCAGCAGATGGAACTGTTTGCAGCGGATGGCCATGACGCCGGTGGGTGTGAGCGCGTGACCGGGAAATCGGGAATGCGCCCGTTTGCGACCACGACGGCGGGCCTGTTCGAACTCTCGGCGTGGCTGACCGAGGCCGGCTGCACGCAGGTGGCCATGGAGGCGACCGGCGTGTACTGGAAGCCGCTGTGGCACATCCTCGGAGACGAAGAGTCGTTTGACGCTGCTGCTCGCCAACGCGCGGCATATCCGGAATGTTCCGGGCCGCAAGAGCGACCAGAAGGACGCGGCCTGGATCGCCGACCTGCTGGCGCACGGGCTGATTGAGGGCAGCTTCGTGCCGCCGGCCCCGATTCAGGAACTGCGCGACCTGACGCGGACGCGCAAGCAACTCGTCGCTGAGATCGCGCGGCACACGCAACGGCTGCAGAAGACACTCGAACACGCGAACGTGAAGCTGACGCCCGTGGTCAGTGACATCCTGGGCGCCAGCGGCCGGGCGATCCTCGTGGCGGTTTCGTTCACTGAAGGGTATGACCAGCTGGTCATACCCTTCAGGAATTCGTGAGCGCTGACAGGACCGTCCCGCCTCCAACGAGCCTCAAACCGGGCCGCCCCCGTCCCGGGCCGGTAGCTTATCCGCCCGTGCCGATCCCTCCGCCTCCCGGGTCCGCGACCAACCGTAGAGCGCCGCTCCGTGTGCGGCGCAGGTGCGCGCTGCAGTCCTCGATCCCGCAACGGTCCGACCAGCGCCTTGTTCCGACCCCGACGGACGCCGGACAGGCCGGGCCGCCGATCGCCAAGCCCCTTCACGTGCGTCGGCTCGCTGCGTGTCAGAAAATCGGCACTCCATCAGACGATGGCCGTGATTCCGGAAGCGGGTGCCATTTCGCGGAGACAGTTATGAGCTGCGGCGGGCAGGAGCGCCCGGGACGACGGCTCGTTGACGCGAAGCTGCCGCGAGACGTTGGGCTTCGCGAAGACTCGCGGTGAGTGCGCGGCGGAGCCGGCGAAGGAGCGCGCCGATGACGAGCCGAGGACGATCAGGCGGAGGAACGGCAAGTGCGTCTCACGCAGCGGTGAAGGGACGACAGGAAATCAACGCTACTCTCTGTTACGCTGGAGGGCGTTCTTCGACCGTCTAGGGCCGGCGGGGTGTGCGCCGCCCGAATTGGTGACGGTGGACTTGGCGGCGAACTGGCCGAAGGCGCAGCGGGCGCGAGCGGCGCAGGCCCGGCGAGTGTTCGACCGGTTCCACGTCGAACAGCTCGCGTCGGAGGCGGTGGACGAGGTGCGTCGGGCGGAGCAATGGCGTCTGGGCTCGAAGGCGAGCTGGAAGCACAGGGGGATGCGCGGTGCGTTGCTGAAGCCCCCGAAGCGGCTGAAGCCGGGGGAGCGATGGTGACTGGCGGAGCTGCGGCGGGAGAATCGGGCTCTCGACCGTGCCTACGACTTGAAGAAGTAGCTGGGGGCGATTCTGGAGCAGCCCAAGCCGGACGATGCGAAGGCGCTGCTCGACGGGTGGCTCGCTGGACATCGCGGTTTCGCCTCGACCCGTTCGTGAAGCCGGTGCAGCCCATTCGCAAGCGTGAGCGCATCCTGGCCTACTACCTGGGCCCGCCGATGACGAACGGGCCGGTCGAAGGCCTCAACCACGAGCTACGGGTCATCGCCCGGTCATCGCCCGGCGCGCGTACGGCTTCCACTCGCCCGGCGCGCTCATCTCGATGCTCGTCCTCTGCTGCGGAGGCGTCGAACCGTCCTCGCCCCTACCCACACGCATTTGAGGAGATTCCTTCCTCCACGGGAGATTTCAGCATGCCGATCCCCATCCCACCCCTCGCCGACCAACGGCGCGTCGTGGCCAGGGGCGATGCCCTCATCCCCGAGACGCTGGACCCCGCGACCGCCGTTGAATTGGAGGAGGCGGAATGAGCATCGAGGCGGCGGGATACGTGCTGATTGTTCCGCCCGAACGGCGCGAACTGCTGCTCGAAGAGGCCGAGCACGGCGGTTCCGATTACAGGTCCGCTCCCTCTGTTGCGGAGCCTGTACTCCGCTTCCAACACAGTCGCCGCGCACCGCTCGTTGTATTCGCATCTTTCGAAGATGGAAAGGTCACGCACATTGCCGATGGCAAGAAGGGTAACTCAGCTGGAACCGGACTCACACGACTCGATATGCAGGACTTGACGCCGCTCACCCGTCCGATCGGATTCAACGAACTTGAAAGTGGTCTTCCGAAGAGGCTTCAGGTACATCTGAAACGACGACTGACGGACGGCGGCATTCTTCCGCCGAAAACTCTTGGGGCATTCGTCGACCGAATTGTGGAACTCGATTCATCTGTAGGTGGTCGATTGGCACGCTACTTACCGCGTCGCCGAGAAGCCTTGCGCCGAATGGGGCCGCGCGCCAAGGAGAACCTCGCCCTTCAAAAAGAGACTTTGGGGATCGCGCTGGAGATCACCGGTATTTCCAGAGACGAGCTCCTAGAATGGCAACCGGTCGATGGTTCTCAGCAGTCTTTTCTTGATGGCCTTCCCGGCGCGCAGGTTCGTGAAGATGCGATGTTGTTGAAGGACTTTTCGACCGTACCCGGCTTCCGAGCCATTGACGAAGTCACGCACTATGGCTCCAAGGTGTTTCAGAATACAGAAGACCCTTCGGTCCGGTTGACCGTGATCATGGCCAATCGGTTGCCGCTGGAACAGCAAACTGGCGCGGACCTGATCTATTTCAACGAAGCCTACCAAGCGTTTGTCATGGTTCAGTACAAGGCCATGGAGCAGGGGAACGAGCAACCCGAATTCCGATGGCAAGCTGGCGATCAATTCACTCAGGAAATCGAGCGAATGGACGCTCTGCTTCTGAAACTCAATGAGACCAGATCAGGCAGCGACCCCGATGGATATCGATTCTCGGACAACCCGTTCTTTTTCAAGTTCTGCCCTCGCGTGGTCTTCAATCCGGATGACAAGGGGTTGTTCAAGGGCATCTATCTTCCCCTTGATCTGTGGAAACGGACGAACGCGGCGGGGAGGCTAGAAGGCTCGAAAGGTGGCAGCCTGCTAACCTTTCAGAACGTCGGCCGACGCATCAATAATTCTGAGTTTGTCGGCCTCGTCTCGGGTTCGTGGGTGGGCACGTCGAGCGAGCAATCGGCGATTCTCCGCCCGCTCATTCGGGACGTGCTCGCTTCCGGTAAAGCGGTGACCCTGGCAATCAAGCACGTCCCTTCGGAGACTTCGGAGGAGGATCGCGGCATCGAAGCGGAGATATGATCGAGCCGGCCTGTTCAACGTGGTGCGGTAGGAATCTGCGCCGCAGAAGTGGAACGATGCCCTGCAACACTTGGATCCCGCCGCCGTGCGCCGCCGTGGTATCCCACGGCCAATCCGCGCAACCCGGACCTCTCGTGGCAGCAGATGGAGCGAGTGGAGGACACAGCCACATCCGCGTGCAGGATCCTCATGGTCATCCTCTCTGGACGCTCAGGTGGACTGAGAATCCGGCCCGCCCGCGAGCGGAGAAGCCCCGCGGGTCGGGTCGATCGTACCTCCAGGCTCGACCCGGCGCGCGCTGATCCGGACCTGACGCCCGAGAATGCTCGGTGTCCCGACTCCTACCCGGCCCGCAGCGTCATGAGCGGGTCCGCCTTTGCCGCGCGCCGGGACGGCACCAGACACGCGAGCAGAGCCACGCCCGCTAGCAGGAGGCCCGCGACACCGAACGCGGCAGGGTCGCCTGCACTGACGCCGACGAGAAACCGGCGGTGAGTCGGGCCAGGCCGGACGCTGCAAGCGCGCCGAGCGCCAGTCCAAGTATCGACAGCACGACGCCCCGACCGAGTGCGAGCCGGATGATGGCCGCCGAGGTCGCGCCAAGGGCGGATCGGATCCCGAACTCCTGCTTCCGCTGGGCCACTGCATGCGACACGACCCCGTAGAGTCCGATGGCGGCGAGAAGCAGACCCAGCAGGCCCAACGACCCCATCAGCGCGGCACCCAAACGTACAATCACCAGCATGGGCTTCGAGCGCAGCATGTCGTTCATGCCGCCGGCGTCCAGGATCGCCAGGGTCGGGTCGTGCCGGCGAATGGTGTCCGCAACCGCCGGGAGCGCGGCGCTCAGCGGTTCCACCGTGTGCACGTGCAGCGTGGCCCTCCCCCGCGGGGGGCGGAACCCGAACGGGTAGAGGACGAACGGCGGCCGGTCGAACGGCGACGTGGGGGACATGTGCGCGTCGCGCACGACGCCGATCACTTCGAACGGTGCGCCGCCGATGAAGCCGTGGACGATCCGCCGCCCGATCGCGTCCTGTCCCGGCCACGGTTTTCTTGCCGCGCGTTCACTGACAAGAGCCACCCGCCGGTCGCCTGCCGTGTCTTCCTCGCGAAAGAAGCCCGAGTCTACGTAGTTGAGGGAGACCCGCGCGGCGTCGGGCTCCGGCGCCGTGCCGCCGTCCAGGGTGAACACGTTGCCCCAGTTCGGGCCCGGCGACAGCGGGGCCCGGCGGGCCCAACTCGCCGATTCGACACCGGGCAAGGCGACGACGTCTTCCAGGATGTCCCGGTAGAACGCCCGGGCCTGCTCCCGGTCGTACCCCTGGCCGAGGGGATCGACCGACAGCAGCAGCAGATCGTCGGTTCGAAAACCGAAGTCGATCGCGCCGGCTTTTCTGCCGCTCTGGACGAAGAGGCCGGCGCAGACCAGCAGCACCATGGAAACGGCGACCTGCAGCACGACGAGCCCGTTGGTCAGGCGCCGACCCGCGACGGATCCGCCGGCGTTACGCCCGCCCGAGCCGATTGCGCGCGCCAACTCGATCCGCGTCGAGCGCAACGCCGGCGCGAGTCCGGTGAGCACGCCGGCCGCCATTGCCGTCGTTGCGATGAACCCGAACACCCGCCAGTCCACGAGGTAGTCGGGTCGCAACAGTTCCAGTCCAACGGCCGTGGCGAAGTAGGCGACGAGGAGATCGGCGGCCCACACCGCGACGATCCCGCCCCCGCCGCCGCCCGCCAGCGCCAGCAGCACGCTCTCTGTGACCAGTTGGCGCACCAGCTGCCGCCTGGTGGCGCCGAGTCCCGCACGCAGAGCCATCTCCTGCCGTCGTTCCACAACGCGCGCGACCAGCAGGATCCCGACGTTCGCCATGGCAACCAGCAGCACGAGCGACGCGAGGCCCATGACGACGCTCACCAGGGGCGCCGTGTGGCGCGCCGCCCCGGGCTCCGGTCGCGCGTAACGCTCGGCGATGACGTAGAGCTCGGTGTGGGCGCTCGCATCCGGATGCTCCGCGGCCAGCGCGTCGGCAGGAACGTCGAGCTGGGCGGCCGCCTCGTCGAGCGTCACGCCGGGCCGCAGGCGTCCGGTCATCGCGAACATCTCCTCGAGCCGGTCGGTCAACAGGTCCGTCCACCCCGGTTCGATGAGCGCGCCTGCGGTGGCGGGGACGAAAAGCTCCGGTCATGTTCGCCGGCCCGAGGCGCACGACCTGTCCGATGACAGCCGGGTCCCACCGAACCGCGACCGCCAGGCGTGATGGGACAAGACGACGAACGGCGCATTGCCGGGACGGCGCCCTTCCCAGCGCGGCTTCTTCGAGGTGCCGATCAGGCTGCGCGGTCGCAGGTAGGGGGTGTTCGCGGTGGCCGGCGGTGGTGTCGAGATCGCGCGCGAGTCGAGCACGGAGAACCCCCCGGCGGGCTGGTCACGCGGTCGCACTTCGACACGACGTTCGTTGAGCCTGCGGTTCTTTGCCGCGTTCCGCGCCGCCGGCGTCGCCTCCGGACCACGACGAGAGACGGGCGAGTCGACGGCAGGTCGCGCTCGACGGGCGTGTTGGGAAGGAGGCGAGAGTGGAGTTCGGTGCGAACGCCACTGATTTCGGATAACGGCCCTGTTGCCAGGAGATTCTATGAACCTCCGCGCTTGGCGGTGACAATTCCGTGTGCAATTCTGATCCGGATTCTACGAGACCACCTGGGCCCGCTCCGGACAGCCCGCCGGCCCGGCAGTGGCACCAAGCAACGGTAGCGCGACGGGGCTGTGCGGCCGCCCCCCGCCATCACGATCGTCGAGAGCGCCACCGCCGAGCGAGCCGACCGAGGGGGTCGAGACGCCGGACACTATCAGGCCGCGCAGTTGCGCGTCGCCGAGCAGTACGTCGAGAAGCTGGGACACCTGGCCAAGGAGAACGACACGATGATCGTGACGATCACCGTTGGCGACGTATCCTCGATCATCGCCGAAGGTCGTACGTCGTACGACCGGGGTCGGGACATGCCGCGCCGGGGAACGTCGCGTTCCGCAGCCCCTCCTCCAGGGACGTTCTCTCCACCTCTTCCGCCCTTTGTGGTCGACTACGTGTCCAGGCAACCGATTTCCTCTGCCGTCGTCGCCGCCCGCGGCCGCGGGTCGTCGAGCCGTGCCAGGGCCAGCCGTCGCACGGTGTGGAGCGGGAGCGGCCGGTCCTCGGTGTGCTCGATGCAGATGTTTACGTACGGTCCTTCCCGCAACGGCTCGTTGTTGTGCACGTGTCCGTACAGGTTCACCGTTGCGTCGGGCGCCTCGTTCATCGCGATATGCGTTACCACGAGCGTCGGATTGCCGGTGATGACCAGGGTCATCCACGTTGCGTCGCTGCCCGTGTCGGCGGGGCGCCCGTTCCTTCCGAAGTCGTGGTTTCCGCGTACCAGAAGTTTCCGACCAGGCATGGCCGGCACCCGGGCCAGACGCTCGCGCTTGAGTGCCCCGGCCAGAGCGATGTCGCCTCCGCAAATGATCGTGTCGGCCTCGCCCACTGTCTCTTTCCATGCTGCCAGAAGGGCTTCGTTCATCGCCTCGACGCTGTGGAACGGCCTGCTGCAGTAGCGGATGATGTTGTTGTGGTGCAGGTGCAGGTCGGACCAGATCCATGTCCGTGCCCCGGTCTCCGGCGTGTAGATGCCCCTTCGGTCGCCGCGGCGTGCTTCAGCATCCACGCTGTCGTCTTCGGGTTGCCGTGTCGGCCCGCTTCCAGAGCCAGCATTCCTGCCAGTTCTGCCCGGTAGTGCGCTTGCAGATCCTTGCTGGTCATTGGCTCACGGCCGTCTCAACCCGTTCCGGTGCCGCGTAGAGCTGTCGGCGGTCACGCGCCTCGAGCATGAGGTCGACTGCGCCTGTCGCCGCATCGATATCTTGCAGACGTGCCCGGTTGGTAGCCCTCCGCCGACAGGTCCGGGCGGTGCCCGCCGTTCACATCACCATAGGACGGATCAGCGCCACCCAGTCAAGTCGTTTCCAATCGGGGGCAGCGCGGGGCTTCACGACGGGCTGCCGACCTGATCGGACACGCCGGCGGCCGGCACGGATTGACACAAGACAGCCCCAGGTCCTACGGGTAACGACGTCGGTTGAAGCACTCCGATGAAGAAGGGTCGCCGAGGGCGGCTCAGCGACCATGCAGGACGCAACGCGAGTGAACGCCGGGCAGGCCTCGAAACCAATGCTGCGGAAGCCAACCCGCCGATCATACGGGGAAGGCTGCCAGCGGTCGGGAAGCGAGCGACGCAAGCACCGACCGCCTCCGCCGGGGTATTGGCGGCGCCATGCATGGAAGAGGGGAATGGACGCAACACGGGAAGCCCTGGCGGTGGCGTGGCACGCGCCAACCGACGACCCGTGAGGGCAAGGTCGGGCCGGCCAGGGTGGCGGAGAAGCCCGTACTACCGTTGACGCCGGGCAATGCCGGCCGAGGGAAGGGGCTTCAGGTGGAAGGGATGGCGAAAGGGAACAGGCTCCGGGAGTGGCCGAATGGCCTATTACCCCGATGAATGAGCAGGAATGCCAGACGTCATCACATGCACAAGCGAAGGGGACGACCCGCGTGGTCGCCGTCGTCAGGGCGTCAACAGGTCTGACGACGCATCGGCCGGCCAGCGCCAGGGCGCGGCGCCCGGCCCTGACGCTCCCCGCGGTGGGCACGGGATGTCCGACGTCGAACCACTCCAGGTTCCCGGCCGCGCTGCCCGCCTGCGGAGACGCGACGAGCCCCCGCGCGCCCGCCCTCGGCACCACGGAAACGAACGCCGACGCCATCTCCGACGCGGCCTTGCCGGCTGCCACGACCACCGGGATCCGGTCGCCGAACGCGTCGTCCACGGCGCCTGCGCGCAATGCGCTTGTAACGAGCATCGACGCCCCGGCCGCCGCGATACCCTCGCGCACGATGTCCGGGGCGTGGCGCCGCAGGCTTGCGAGAGTCAGAAGAAGGCTCGATGTCAGTGAGTCGGTTGCCGGCCCGAGGAAGCCGACAGGCGGGTCACGCCGTCGATCTGCCGCAGCAGGCGGCTGACGACCTCGTCACCGTGCTCGCGGGCACACAAGCGATCCACGTTCGCCATCAGCTTGCGAAGGGCCGCGTCCACGTCGGTCATCGTCTTCTGCGAGTAGTACTCGCGCTGCTGATCCAGGCATTGCCAATGCTTGCGCAACTCTTCCCTGAAGAAATCGGATCGAGCGGAGGGTGCACGAACGAGGCAGCCACTGTCGGGATGCGGCGAGCGGGGAGGCTCGCTGTTGGTCACCGGCATGGATTCGTATGCATTCAGTCTAGCGACCGGGGCTCCGCCCTGTCAAACCGCCCTCATCAGGCGCCCCCCGTCGTGCGCCCGTTCACTCTTCGCCGGTTTCGAGCGCCTCCTTGAGCAGCTCGTTGACCACCCGCGGGTTGGCCTGGCCCCGCGTGGCACGCATGACCTGTCCGACCAGAAAGCCCAGGGCGCCTGTCTTCCCGGTCCGGTACTTGCCGACGGCGGCCGGATTCTCGGAGAGAGCCTTCCGGACCGCCGCCCCGAGCTCCTCCGCGTCACCGATCTGCGACAGCCCCTCCGCCTCGACGATGGCCTCCGGCGGCTGGCCGGTAGCGGCCATCTTCTCGAACACGTCGCGCGCGACCGAATTGCTGATCGTCCCGCCGTCGACCAGGCGAATCAGCGCCCCGAGCGACGCCGGGGTCACTTTCGCAGCGGCAATCCCCACCCCGAGGGTCTTCATCCGGTGCGCCACCGCTCCCATGATCCAGTTCGCCGCGGCTCTTGCGTTCCCGGCCGCCGCGGCCGCCGCCTCGAAGAACGACGACAGATCCGGGTCGTCGGCCAGCAGCGCCGCGTCGCGTTCCGGCAGTCCATGATCGGCCATCAACCGCTGCTTGCGGGCCTCGGGCAGCTCCGGCAAACCCTCCCGCACGCTCGCGACCCAGTCGGAATCGAGCACGAGGGGCGGCAGATCCGGATCTGGAAAATACCGGTAGTCGTGGGCTTCCTCCTTGCTGCGCATGGACACGGTGCGGCCGCCGGCGACATCCCAGAGGCGCGTCTCCTGCACGACGGTCCCGCCGCGCTCGAGCAGCGCCGACTGGCGGCCGACTTCGTAGTCGAGGGCCCGCTCCAGGAACCGGAACGAGTTGAGGTTCTTGATCTCCACCTTCACGCCGAGCGCTTCGGCGCCCCGCGGACGCACCGAGACGTTGGCGTCGCAGCGCAGGCTGCCCTCCTCCATGTTCCCGTCGTTGACCCCGGCCGCGAGCAGGATCCTGCGCAACCGCTGGAAGAAGCGGGCCGCCTCGGACGGCGCCCGCAAATCGGGCTGCGTCACGATCTCGGCCAGCGGCACGCCGCTGCGGTTGAAGTCCAGGTAGGTCTTCCCGCCGGAGTCGGGGAACCCGTCGTGAATCGACTTGCCGGCGTCCTCCTCCATGTGCACCCGCATGATGCGCACCCGCCGGGCCGCCCCGTCATCGAAGTACTCCACGTGCCCGTCCGTGGCGAGCGGCTCCTCGTACTGCGAGATCTGATAGCCCTTCGGCAGGTCGGGATAGAAGTAGTTCTTGCGCGCAAAGATGGAAGCGCGGTGGACGGTGCACTCGAGCGCCACCGCGGTCCGGACCGCGTGCTCGACGGCGCGCTCGTTCAGGACGGGCAGAGCGCCGGGCAGACCGAGGCAGACCGGACAGACCTGACTGTTCGGCGGGGCGCCGAACGCGGTGCTGCAACCGCAGAAGATCTTGGTCTCGGTCAGGAGCTGGGCGTGGACTTCAAGCCCGATTACCGGTTCGAACGGCATGACCCACGAGCCGGCAGGCCGCCTCAGACGCTCGGGCCGGCGCGGCGAACGTCGTCGTCGGCCTCCGCCTCGAACGCCTTGAAGTTCTCGGCGAACATTCCTGCGAGGCGTCCCGCCTGCGCGTCGTAGGCGGCGCCGTCGCTCCAGCTCCCGCGCGGGTGCAGGCTGTCCGCCGGCACGTCCGGAACCGCAGTCGGAACCTGGACGTTGAAGATCGGATCGGGAGCGTAGGGCACGTCGTCGAGCGCGCCCGAGAGCGCCGCCGCGATCATGGCGCGGGTGTGCCCAATCTTCATGCGGCTGCCGACGCCGTACGCGCCGCCGCTCCAGCCCGTGTTAACCAGCCAGACCCGGGAGCCGTGGGCCGCGATCCGGCGCCCCAGCAGTTTCGCGTAGACCGTCGGATGATGCACCATGAACGGCGCGCCGAAGCAGGTGCTGAAGGTCGCCTTGGGCTCCGTGACGCCCCTCTCCGTTCCCGCCACCTTGGCCGTATAGCCGGACAGGAAGTGGTACATCGCTCCCGCCGGGGTCAGCCGCGAGATCGGCGGCAATACGCCGAACGCATCGCAGGTCAGCATGACCACGTTGGCCGGGTGGTCGCCCTGCCCCGAGGGCACCCAGTTGTCTATGAACGAGATCGGATAGGCGCCGCGGGTGTTCTCGGTGAGCGTGTCGTCGTCGAGGTCCATCGCGCGGGTCGCCGGATCGAGGACGACGTTCTCGAGGACGGTCCCGAAACGGCGCGTGGTGCCGTAGATTTGCGGCTCGGCCTCTTCAGACAACCGGATCATCTTCGCGTAGCAGCCGCCCTCGAAGTTGAATATGCCGCGGTCGCTCCAGCCGTGCTCGTCGTCCCCGATGAGGCGGCGCGCCGGATCGCTCGAGAGCGTCGTCTTGCCCGTCCCCGACAGGCCGAAGAACAGCGCGGTGTCGCCGGACGCGCCGATGTTCGCCGAACAGTGCATCGGCATCACGTCGCGCAACGGCAGCAGGTAGTTCATGACGGTGAAGATCGACTTCTTGATCTCGCCCGCGTAGCTGGTGCCCCCGATCAGAACGAGCCGCCTCGCGAAGTTGAGCAGGATGAACGTACCCGAATTGGTCCCGTGGCGTGCCGGGTCGGCCGCCATCGACGGGATGTCGATCACGGTGAACTCCGGGGCGTGGCCGCCGCCCGGCGTGCCTGCCGGCTGCTCCAGGAACATCGTGCGCGCAAAGAGGCTGTGCCACGCCCGCTCGGTGATGATCCGCACCGGAAGCCGATACGCCGGATCGGCGCCGGCGAAGCAGTCCTGGACGTACAGGACCTTGTCGTCGAGGGCGCTGACCACCTCGTCGTGCAACGCGTCGAACCGGACCGCGTCGATCGGCCGGTTCACCTTCCCCCACCAGACGTCCGCGGTGGTGGACGGCTCGTCGACCAGAAACTTGTCGTTCGGCGACCGCCCCGTGTGCGGGGTCGTCAGGCAGACCAGCGGGCCGGACTCGGCGATCACACCCTCTCCGTGGCGCACCGCCTCCTCGTACAGGGCCGCGGTACCGAGATTCCAGTGCAGATGGCGTGGCCGTGCGATGTCGAGGATCGAGGAAGGTGTCACTTGCGACGGTGCCTCCGGCATAGGTGAGCAAACCTTAGTCGCGCGGCGTTCCCGAAGTCAAACGGGCCGGGGTATCATGTGCAGTGGTAGTTTTCAGGTACACGTTCGGCCGCCGATTTCGTCTCCGTCGGGTACGGAGAGCAGCTTCCAGGTGATGGCCGTTACACACGTCGAACCAGCCGTTCGTCAGGAACGCGCCGCCGTCGATTCGCAGATCGCGGAAGCAGTGTGCGCGCTTCTCGTCCGCGGCGACCGCGTCGCCGCGGGCGAACGCTTCGCGGAGATAGTCGAGCGCCATCAGCGCCGGGCGACGCGCATCGCCTACTACTACCTACGCGATCCGGCGGAGGTCGACGAAGCGGTCCAGGATGCGTTTCTGAAGGCTTTCGTCAACATCCGTTCCTTCCGGGAGCGGCTGTACTTCGAGCTCTGGTTCACCCGGATCCTCGTCAACGGCTGCCTCGACCGATTGAAGTCGCGCGCCCGCCGCAACCGCTGGATCGTACCGGCCGGGGGCAACGACGCCGGCCGCGAGCAGAGAGACGACCTCGATCGGCGTGCGGCGCTCGAGCCGTCGCCCGAAGCGACCCTTCTGCAGGCCGAACGCCGGGCGGAACTGATGGCGGCGGTCGATCGCCTGCCCGACCGGCAACGCGCCGTGGTCGTGCTCAGCCAGTTCGAGGGGCACGCGACGCGGGACGTGGCCGCCATGCTCGATCTGACGGAAGCCACCGTCCGTGTGCATCTGTTCCGCGCGATTCGCTCGCTGCGGCGCATTCTCGGTACCGAACACTGGTTCCAACAAGAGCAGGCGAACGAGACAGGACACGCATGAGCACGCGGGTTCTTCGGAGCATAGTCGGAACGTTGCTCCGGTCGGTGCGCCGCGGCGGACGGTCGCCGCACCTGACCGACCGCGAGCTGGCACGGGCGCTGGTGAAGGCTGACGGCGCGCGCCCGGCTGCGGCGGGCGATTCGCATCTGGCCGAATGCACCCGATGCGCGACCCGCGCAAGCGCCCTGCAGTCGGACCTCGACCGCATCACGACGGCGGCGGAGGCCGCTTTCGACGACTCCCTCGCCCCATGGCGGCTCGTCCGGCAACGCCGCCGAATCATGCACAGGATTCAGCGCGCGGCAGGCGGGCAGAGTTCGGCGCGCATCCTGAGATTCCCGGCGCCCCCTGCGCCCGCCGTCGCCGGCGCGCGCCCGAGCCGGCGGTGGCTCTCGCTGGCGGCCGCCGCAGGCCTCCTCCTCGCCGTCGGCATCGGCCAGGCACTCGACGGTCGACGCCGGCCGCCGGCTCCGAACCCGGGCGCGGCCGCCTCGCTGTCGCAGCCGATCATCGGGCCGGCCGCCGGGCCGCCGCAGGCGGTCGCCGACGAGCAGTTCATGCGCGAGCTGGAAGAGGCCCTCACCTCCTCGCGCGTCACTCCGCTCGTCGCCCTCGACGAGATGACGCCGCGGGTTCGCGCCGCAGCGATCGACATCCGGTAGATGCCCGCGCCAATCTTCAGAAAAGGCCTCGACCTCAAGCACGCCGTCGCCGGCGAGTTGGCGCGTGACTACCACAGCCGGATCCTCGATCGGATTCGCGAATCCGACTTCGTCTGGCGGAGCGGGCGCCTCACCCTGCACCTCGCCCGCGAGTTCGGCTTCTGCTACGGCGTCGACCGTGCGGTGGACTATGCGTATCAGACGCGCCGGAAGTTCCCGGACCGGACGGTCTTCCTGACCGGCGAGATCATTCACAACCCGCACGTCAACGCCCGGCTGCGCAGCGCCGGGATCCGGTTCCTCAGCGACCCCGGCGAGGAAATCGCGCAGGTCACCGCGGGCGACGTCGTGATCCTGCCGGCGTTCGGGGTCACGATTACGGCCCTGGAGCAGCTCGTCGGCTGCGGCTGCACCCTCGTCGACACCACCTGCGGGTCGGTCCTCAACGTCTGGAAGAACGTCCGGCGGTATGCGCGCGACGGCTACACCGCGATAATCCACGGCAAGGTCCAGCACGAGGAGACGCAGGCCACGGCGTCCCAGGTCCGGGTCGCATCCGGCGGCCACTACGTCATCGTGCTCGATCGCGAGGAGGCCGGCGTCCTGTGCGAGTTCATCCGCGGGCGGATGGACGCCGCGACGCTTCTCGACCGGCTCGGACCCG
>Ga0209021_1002234_pt1 | contig 17276 bp, 14 predicted proteins | sample PinacodermFT_FD_187299 | JGI IMG/M metagenome (GOLD analysis project Ga0209021, IMG submission 187299) | Host-associated microbial community of the marine sponge Aplysina aerophoba from Gulf of Piran - sponge pinacoderm, lysed by freeze-thaw... | ecosystem: Host-associated > Porifera > Sponge >... | reverse complement strand
CGCTCCCTGCCCCAATCCAAGGTGCTAGTGACGCATGAAATCGGCCTGGCGGCCGCGTTAGCCGATCGGGCGGTTTTCTTTGAGAACGGCCACATCACGGCCGAAGGCAGCGTGGAAGATCTCGCCAACCGCTTCGACTGGCGCTGAAGCCACCGCTACCTAGCACAAGATCCGGACTCAGTACTTGCATATGGTGCTGAATGAGGAGGACCTCTTGCTGAGCGCATCGCAAACCTAGTACGACGTACCGAACAGCTAGGTGGAGCAAGGCCAGCCGCTGGATGAGCAATAAACCATGCGCTGGGTCTCCACCGCGAGCTGCTCGAGTGAGCGACGGCACTGAGAGGGGGGGATGGATTGCTGCCGGTGCCGATGGTAGACCAAGAAGGGAGCGCACATGCCGTGTCCGCGGGCAGCGCAGCCAAGGTCCCCGGCCGGGATCGAGTACGATTGGGCTATGCGCTCTGACGATCAGCCGCGTCTAAAACTTAGGGAATTATAAACTTGACTTGACATAGCCACCGGATTTCGCTACCATTTCGGGATGTCAGGCGCTCCGAACTGGAAGAATCGCACGTTGTTCCACGGGGACAATCTTACCTTCCTCCGCGGGATGAACGACTATGAACAGCGAGAGCGTGGACTTGATCGCGACCGATCCGCCGTTCAACAAGGGTCGCGACTTTCACGCCACGCCAGACAGCTTGGCCGCCGATGCCAGGTTTCAGGACCGCTGGTCATGGGAGCGGGACGTGCATCAGACCTGGGTGGACCAGATCACCGACGACTTCCCGCGTGTCATGAACGTGATCCAAGGATCGCGCTCCAGCTACGGCGATGACATGGGCGCGTTCCTTTGCTTCATGACGGTTCGGCTGTTGGAGATGCGCCGCGTGCTCAAGCCGACCGGTTCCATCTACCTGCACTGCGACCCAACAGCCAGCCACTACCTCAAGGAGCTCATGGACGCCGTGTTCGGGCGCAAGCAGTTCCGCAATGAGATCGTCTGGTGCTACAAGACTGGGGGAACGAGTAAGCGATGGTTCGGACGCAAGCACGACATTCTGCTCTTCTATTCCGTGTCCGGCGAATACTCGTTCAACCCGCTGCGGGAGAAGTCCTACCTGTCCCACAAGTACGGGTTCTCGAATGTGGAAATCCTCGAAGACGCAGGTGGCCCCTACACTATGGTCGGAATGCGCGACTATTGGGACATCCCAGCATTACGCGGGAATCAACCCGAAGCCACAAGCTATCCGACCCAAAAGCCCCTAGCCCTGTACGAGCGCGTAATCAGGGCGTCCAGTGACGAGGGCGGCGTGGTTCTGGACCCCTTCGCAGGCTGCGCCACAACATGCGTTGCGGCCGAGCGCCTAGGCCGCCAGTGGGTCGGCGTCGACATCTGGGACAAGGCGCACGAAACTGTAATCGGTCGTTTGCAGCGCGAAGGGTTGGCCGTCGATGGCGACAGTGACGGCATGCTTGCATTCGGAGACGTGCATTACGCGCTACAGAGGCTCCGGTCCGCACCGACGAAGGCGGCAAGGCTGTCGCGTTCCTACAAGTGCGCGAGCGCATCAAGGAGCCGGAAGGCAAGAAAATGAGCCGAGCCGAGATGTACGAATTTCTGCTTGCCCAGTATGGCCCCAAGTGTCAAGGCTGCGATCGGGTGTTCGACGACCCACGCTACCTTCAGTTGGACCACAACACTCCCCGCTCGGACGGCGGGCTGAACCACATCACGAACAGAGTCTTGCTGTGCGGCCCCTGCAATCAAGCCAAGAGCAACATCTACACGCTCTCGGGGCTCCGGCGGCTGAACAAGAAGCAAGGATGGATGGCGAAATGAGCGAGGATGCTGATTCCGGCTTGACGCATAGTGGCCTGAAACCACGTTGAGGCCCGACCTGCGTTTGCGGGTCAACCGGGCATAGTTGACACCGTGACCCGCTAGTCGGCGGGCTCCGGCTCGCCCTCAGGAGGGATCGATTCCACCACCGTCCCCTTGCTCGCGAGTGCGATTATGATCCTGTCGATCTTTCCATCCAAGACGGCTACGGCTTCTTGCAGCTGGCCCAAGTCCTCCTCAACATTCTCCAGTCGATATTCGATATCCCGGGCCTGGCCCTCTATTCTGGTAACACGACTCTCGATTTTCGTTGCGTGATCGTCAAGGGCGGAGACTCCCCGTTCCACAGTCGCCAGACGGTTGTCGACCGTAAGGAAGTAGACAACGAGAGGTCCGCCGATCGCCCCCACTAAGACCAGCAGTCGCCACACCCATATCCCGTAGGCCTCAAGCCATTGCCCGAACTGGCGGCCCGTCGAAGGGCTCTCGCGGATTGGCGGCCTGCCGCGGGGGTTATCCTGCCCGTTCATGATGATTGCATCCTTCCGATCCACTGCCAGATGGAAACGTTGCCGAACCCATAATAGGCCTTGACGGGAACGATCATCGTTCCGGTGATCGGCTCGTCGGGAGTCTGGCCCGCCGCAGCCGTGTAGAACTTATTGTAGACATCCAGAGCGCTGCCGAGGCTTTTAGACGCGACTAGCCACACCTGCCCGGAAATCCGAAACCTGTCCCCTTCAGGAAACGCCCCGGCGATCATTTCCGTGAGGTCAGAGGCTTCGGTGGAAGCAATGATGTATACGTTCATGCTGTTACCAGAATAGGTGAACGATTGTACACGAGGCTGGAGACCGTTCCCGGCATAATGGAGCGGTGACTGCGACTCCGAATCGATCTCGCTAGCTCTTTTCGAGCGCGTCCGCGTAGACGTGGACTGGGCGAACCGCACTCGCTCAAGCGGCAAGAAGCTAATGATCGACGGCAACGCCGAGTGATTCGACGTCCGGTGCGAGGACAAGTTCGACGGCGGGTCGGTCTGCTTCGGCCGAGGCAAGGACCGGATTAGCTTCACGCCGGTCGGAGCGTCCAAGCAGACTGTCACGTAGGAATGGCGGTACGTCGATGCGAATTGCGATCGGCTCTTGACCGGCTCCAAGTGGGAACTGTGGCAGATCTCCCAAGCTGCGCTCTACGGGTTGTTCTTCCCGAAGGGCTGATACTATACGACCATGAGCAAGCGACCCGACTACGGCGACGCCACGCCCGAAGACTTGGCTCGTGCGTTGCTGCGGCCTAGGAGCGGGCGCCTGAGGGAAGCCCGTTCTCCGCTATTAGATCCCGGCGCATCAGGCGCTTCCCGACCAAGCCCGCCGCAAGAGTCGCCATCTGGGCCAGAGTGTCCAGATCGCGAACATTGTGCTTCCCGGCGAACTCGGTGACGTAGCGGTTCAGGTGCTTCGGGCTGATCTTGTGGAAGACGCCCTTGTGGGCGCGCTTGAGCACGGCCCAGAAGCTCTCGATCCCATTGGTGGGGGCCTGACCCCGCACGTACTCCGCGACTGAGTGCTTGACGGACTCGTGGTCGAACGGCAAGGAGTCGTAAGCGGCTGCATCGTCCGTGTAAACGGTGGCGGCAGGGTCGGCATTGTCCTTGACGAAGCCTTGCAGCGTGTCCTTGTCGGTGGATGCGACCACCTTGGCCGCGACTTGGTTGGACGCCCGGTCCTTGGCTCCCACGACCGCCGTCTTGCCGATCGCGCCGCGCCCGGTGAGCTCTTCCCGCTTGGCGTTGGACATGTTGCGGCGCTTGCCGCCAAAGTAGGTCTCGTCCACCTCGACCGGGCCGGCGAACTGACCGCCGCCGTCTGAACTCTTCCACCCCTCGCGGATACGGTGCAGCATGAACCAAGCCGTCGGCTGGCTGACCCCCAGATCGCGGTGCAGCTTCATGCTGGACACGCTCTTGAGGCTGGTGATCTCCAAATAGATCGCGATGGCCCATTTGCGCAGCGGAACCCTAGATCGCTCTAGGGCCGTTCCGGTGCGCACGCTGAAGTAGCTGCGGCAAGACGGGCACCAGTAGGGCATGGGATTCGCATTGGGTACCGTCTTGGTGCCGACGCATCCGCAGTGGCCGCAGCAGCGACCGTCCGGCCAGACCTGCGCCTCGAACCATTGGGCGGCCGTTTCCTCGTTGGGGAACATTTCCATCAGGGCAATCAGAGTAATGCCCTCTCTGTTGGCCCTTCCAGGTCCCTTATGTTCTTTGTTTGTCATGACTTCCACTAATTCGATGATAGCGAAATCCGGTGGCTGTGTCAAGTCAAGTTTATAATTCCCAAAACTTAACGGCTCATGCGAGTTGGAGGTGGGGTCTGGTTTTCACCACAAGCTATGCACGTTCGTGGCCACTAGCAATGCCTTCCATGCCCGAACGATTGGTCGCGCTTACTGACTTGGTCGAATTTCCGGTGTGGAGCGCATTCGTCACCGAGAGGCAACAAGAATGTCGATTTGCGTGATGGTCAAGGTTCCCGAGGGGCTTGTTCTGGCGGCTGACAGCGCCGAGACCGTTCAAGCAGGCCCGGTGAAAGAAGGGGGTGACTCCGGCCCTTCAGGAATTCTCAAGGTCTACTTTACCGCCACAAAGGTGTTTCAAATCCGAGACTTGCCGGTTGGTGTACTAACTTGGGGGGCGGGATCGTTTCGTGCTCGTACGGTGGCGAGCCTTGTGGAGGAGTTCGAGAATTCCAAGTTCGTCCGCGATATCAAGCGTGAGGAACTCTCGGTAAAAGACCTTGCCAAGCATTTCTGGGATTTCATGAGTGATCGATCGAACGAACTTCTGCAGGACGTTTCAAGAGATGCGCGGCCACGGTCAGGTTTCGTGATTTGCGGATACCCGGGTTTGGATTTTTTCCGGAGGAGTGCTCAACCGTAGTACCGACAGAGCCTCCAAGGCGCCTCCGCCCACCCGCCAATGGCCAACCAGACTTTGGAGCGAATTGGTATGGGGCGTCAGACGCAATCGTTCGGTTGCATCACGGCAGAGATGATCGTATCTTTGATCTACTGCGCAGCGAGGATGTGGACAATGATCAGATCGGTCGGCTAGAAACCAGAGTCTCGCGCGAACTTCAATATCAAGTGCTGTTTCACGCGATGCCCCTAGGAGACGCGATCGACTACGCAGAGTTTCTCGTGCAGACGACCATCAGTCGGTTCCGGTTCGTCATAGGAGCCGAGGTGTGCGGCGGAGCAATTGACATCGCGACAATTACTCGCAAGGATGGACTATCTTGGGTACGTCGCAAAGGCAAGATTTGAAGCGGGGAGAACACATGAGCAACATTTCTACCACAAGGACGGGCGGCACTACGACGGACTTCGACATGACGCTTGACGAGGACTCCAAGTCGCTGTACGCAGCCGGGCCCACCAATTTCGAACCAACCGAAGACTTAGGGTCTCACTCTTCGGACAGTGGACGACACCCCCAAGAGGTCACTGCTTGGGACGATGTCGTCGAGACCCTGCGGCTCTAGGTGCGGCTCTGAGCCTTCGCCGAGTTGTCTACGCCGATTCTTCGGCGTTGGTAGGGCTAGTTGCCCCTGGGGAATCGCTCCAGCGGGTCTGCGAGGCAGTACTTCGGGATTTGGTCGAACGGTACCAGGTGCAGATCTTGACGACCAAGTGGGTGCAGTACGAATCCCTAACAACACTGAGGAGCCACGGCATCAGTTATTTTCGACGGCTACAGAGGTTATTGGAAGGCGAACTTTTTTCAGTCGAGCCGGTCTCGGCTGAGCTTGAAGACCGGACAGTGGAGATTTTCTGGACTCATCATGACAAGGATTGGAGCAATTGGAGCATCGTGGATTGTTCAGGTATTGCACTGATGGAGCATCGACAGATTCGGTATGCGTTTGCTGCCGACCACCACTTTCGCCAAGCCGGCAGAATTCCACTACTTGAGCAAACTGCCGACGGACGCTGGCAGAAATCATACTCCTACCTGAACTTCGGCTGGTAAGGTCTGAGTCGCGAACTTTGCTGCTGTCCTAGTATTTGTGAACTGGGCGTTGACCACCCACGAGATCAGCATACGCTGCTTCAGCACATAGTGCCCACAGTGCGAAGAGACACCGTCACATTTCACTTCACGCGACCAAGCCATGGTTCGGACAGCGACTTACGTAGGCTCACCTGAATGGTATTGAAGTCGTGCAACTCCAGCTGCAAGTTTCGACGTCGGGGTTGCGGAAACCGCGTGCCGCTACGGCTCAGCCAACCGCGGCGATGGATGCTGGGCGTCCATCTGGTCCCACCATGCCTCGAGCCGCTCGATGAGGGCCGCTGTCATCTCCAGCTTCTCTCTGGCGAGATCTTGCCGTTCGCCTAGGTCCTCAGCAAGGTTATAGAGCTCGGTTCGGGAATCCTCGTAGTACCGCAACAACTTCCAGTGACCCACGCGCAGCGCGCTCACCGGGGTGGTCGTGGCGTAGTAGTGCGGGTAATGAAAATACAGGGCCGCCCGATCAGGCGTGTGGCCGGGATCCCTGAGCACGGGCGTCAGGTCGATGCCATCCACAGTTCGGTTGTGTTCTCGATCGCCAGTCAGGCCAGCCGCGGCCAGGATCGTGCGGTAGTAGTCGATGCTGCTGATCGGAACGTCAGTCTCGGCACCGGACTGGGTCACGCCCGGCCAACGCACGATGGCAGGCACGCGGATTCCGCCCTCGTAGAGTGAACCCTTGCCCGAGCGTAACGGAAAGTTGTCGGTGACCTGCATCCCATCGAACTTATTCACGTATCCGCCATTGTCCGAGGTAAGGATGACCACGGTGTGATCGGCAACACCAAGATCGTCGAGCGCGTCCAGCACCCTGCCGACATTCTCGTCGAGCGAATGGACCATCGCCGCGTAGTGTGGATTTCGGTGCCGCATTCCCTCGCGAATCTCCTGGCGGTAGCGGTCCACATCTGCGGGCTTGCCCTCGATAGGAGTGTGGACAGTGTGGAATGCGAGATGCATGAAGAATGGCTTGCCGCGCTCGTTCTGCAGGATTCGAATGGCCTCGGATGTGAGACGGTCCGTCAGATATTCGCCCTCTTGCCCGCCGCCAAGGTGGGGCACGTAGCGCAGCCCCGAAAACGTCTGAGAGCCGCTGTATGGGTAGAAGAACGTCTGGGGCGCTCCCCACAGCGTGCCGCCGACGTTGTAGTCGAAGCCCTGCGTCTGCGGGTAGTACTCGGCCGTGCCCAAGTGCCACTTGCCCACGTGCGCCGTCATGTACCCGGCGTCATGCAGAACCTCCGCAATGGTGACCTCGTCATGAGGCAGGCGGTCCTCGGTGATCGGTGCCAGCAACGGCCGGTTGAGCGGGGGACGCTTGGCGGCTTCCCGCCACACGGTCATGTGCAATTTGGCCGGATGCTTGCCGGTCATGATCGAGGCCCTCGTGGGACTGCAAACGGGCGAGGCAGAGTAAGCGTCGGTGAATCGCAGCCCCTCGGCGGCCAGCGCGTCGATGCGCGGCGTGCGGTGCAGATCCGAGCCGTAGGCCCCCAGATCGGCCCACCCCATGTCGTCGACCAAGATGAAGAGGAAGTTGGGCTGTTGCTGCGCAGCTACGGACGACAGCGCCAGAAAAGCAGGCAGTGCCATGCGCGCGCAGCCGCTAACGAGTCTTGTGAAGTCAGTTTGCATGGTTCAGCGTGGGCCTTGGCCAGAATCTCCCACCGCTAGCTAGAATAAAGGTTCGGCGGCATCCCGTCCGGGCTCCGCGCTCAGAGCCCTATGCCACTGCCCTTCCTTAGATCGCGCATAGCGCGTTGGCTCCTCGGCTTGGCATTCGCCGCCGCAGCGTCGGCCGGACTGTACCTGAGCACGCGGCCCGCCATCCTATTCCTAGGTTTCCCCAGCATGTACCGCTTCCTGCTGGCAGAAAGCGCCAGCCAGAGCGGCGTGCGCTACGACTACTGGAGCCCCGAGAAATTGGATCACCCTGAACTGGGTCAGCCGGATTTCAGCCGCTACAAGGTCATCTACGTGAGCGGTCGGCGTTCCGACCCGCTCAGCCGCCCGGTGCGCCGCGCCCTCCAAGAGGCCGGAGAATCCGGCTCCAGAGTGATCGTGCTGCCGGCCCACGACGCAGCCCGCCTCGGCGTGGGCAACGCCGACTTCGAGCGGCAAGACCGCTGGATCGACGACTACTGGCGGTTTGGCGGCGTGACCAACATGGCCCGTTTGTTGCAGACGTCGGCCGCCCGCTACGTCGGCCAAAGCGGTGAGATACTCCCGCCGGAGCCAACGCCCGACGATGGCTACTACCATCCGGACTCGCCCAGCCTCTTCACTACAACTGCGGACTACGAGGATTGGTACGCCCGGTCCGGCCACTTCCAGCAAGGCAGCCCAAAGGCTTTGATCGACTTCGCCGATGGCTGGCGGCTGGGCATGAACGAAGCCACAGACGCCATCGTGCGGGCGTTTGAGAACGGCGGTTTCAACACGGCCGCCATCTTCGGCACGGCCCAAGCCGCTCCTTTCGCATTGGAGTATCGGCCCGACATATTGATCTCGCGCAAGCACGGGCGTTGGTGGCTTGGAGAGCAAGGTGTCGAAGTGCTGGAGGACAAGCTCGACGTCCCGATCTTGCGCGGTCTCTCGCTGCTGTTTACTGGCGAGTCGTTCGGCGACTACCAACAAACCCGCGCCGGCATCCGGGACGCCGGCCTGATCATGGGCGCGATGGTGCCCGAATTGGACGGAGCGATTCAGCCTACGCTGATCGAGGGGCTGGACTCGGCCTGGTACGGCCGGCGCTTCGAAGCGTTCCGTTCCGAGCGAATCGAGCTGTTGGTGGAGCGCGCCCAGCGCTGGGTACGCCTGCGCACGCTTGCAAATTCGGAGAAGAAAGTCGCGATCTTCTACGTATCAGGAATCGGCAAGGGCCGCATCACGGCAGCCAGCCTCAACGTGCCGCGCAGCATGCTGCGCTTCCTAGACGCAATGCGGCGCGAGGGCTACGCCATCGCCGACATGCCAGCGGACGAGCAAGCGTTGCTGGCAGAGATGCTCGACAAGGGCCGCAACGTGAGTTCAGGACGACCGCGCGACTTAGACCAACTAGCCCAAGGCGAAGGCGTGCTACAGCTTCCGGTGGATGACTACGTGAGTTGGTTCGAAGGCCTGCCGGAGGCGATGCGGGAGGAAGTGATCGGTTCCTTCGGGGCACCGCCCGGCAACCTGATGACGGTTGAGCGGGAGGGCAGCCAGTTCTTCGTGCTTCCGAAGTTGGATTACGGCAACGTGATCGTGCTGCCCCAGCCCGTGCGCGGGGCCCAGATGGATGCTAGGCTCCAGCACAACGACAAGGTTCCCCCGCCCCACCAATACCTTGCTGTGTATTGGTGGTTGCGGCATGTGTGGCAGGCAGACGCCATCGTCAACTACGGCACGCACGGCACACACGAGTTCCTTCCCGGGCGCCCGCTCGGCCAGCTGGCCGACGACTGGTCAGATCGCACCATTGGGCCGCTGCCCAATCTGTACGTCTACGTCATGGACAACGTAGGCGAGGCGCTCATCGCCAAGCGTCGTGGCGCGGCCGTAACGGTCAGCCACCAGATTCCTCCGGTTGAAGCGGCCGAAATCACTCAAGGCGAACCGCAGATCGCGGCGCTCTACCGCAGCGCACGGCAGTTGCTAGATGCCCCAGCGGGCGCTCTCAAGGAACGCCTGCGAGAAGAGATCCGCACCACTGCCACGAGCCTGGGACTGGATCGGGACATCGAAGCCGACTGGGCCAATGAGAAACCGACGGACTTGGAGGTTGAAGCGCTGGCCAACCACGTCCACCTCATCGACGAAGACCGCATTCCGCTAGGCCTGCACGTACACGGACAAGCCAACACGCCGGACGAACTAGCGCCGATGGTGACTGCGATGCTCGGCAAGGACGTCTTCGCTGGTTCGCCGTGTAACGGCGACGACGCCGGCTGTTCCGTCCAGATCCGTAAGCGGACTGAAAACGCTGTCCGCAAGGCACTGGCCGGTAATGGCCCTGTTCCCGCCCTGGGAGCGCTCGGCCCTAGAGTCGAACAGATCGGTGCAGCCCTTTCCCAGACTCCCAACGAGATCCGCCACACACTTGGTGCTCTCATGGGAGCCTACGTGCCGCCCGGCGGCGGCGGCGATCCGGTACGCAACCCGCAGGCCCTGCCGACCGGCCGCAATCTCCACGGAATCAATCCCGCCGAGGTGCCTACCAAGGCCGCCTGGGAGATTGGCGCGAATCTCGCGGACGCACAACTTGCGGCAGAGCGCAAGCGTCTCGGCCGCTGGCCGCGCAAGATCGGCTTCACGCTCTGGAACACCGAACTGATCCGTCAGCACGGCACGGACTTGGCGCATGTGATGCACCTGCTGGGCGTGCGCCCGATTTGGGACCACAACAATGTTGTCGAAGACGTGGAACTGATCCCCAGCTTGGAGCTAGCTCGTCCGCGCGTAGACGTGGTGATCCAAGCGGCCTCTCTATTTCGAGATACCTTCCCAGATCGCATGAAGCTGCTCGACAAGGCCGTCCGTCTAGCTGCGGGTGCAACAGACGGAGAGAACTACATCGCCGAGCACGCCGAGGAGGCCGAGCAAGCACTCAAGCGGTCTGGCATGGCAGCCAAAGACGCGCAAACGCTGGCCACCGCCCGCATCTTCAGCAACTCCGCCGGTGGCTACGGAACTGGGCTGGTCGCTGCGATCGAGCGCAGTGGAAGTTACGAATCGTCGGAGGGGCTCACTGAGGCGTATCTGGCCAGGACAGGGGCTGTCTACACCGAAGGCTACGAGTGGGGCAAGGTCGCACCCGACGCCTACCGCACGCACTTGCAACACACCGACGCCGTCACGTTGAGTCGCTCCACAAACGTGGTCGGAGCTCTGACGCTGGACCACTACTTCGAGTACCTCGGAGGCATGACCATGGCCGTGCGCGATACGACCGGCAACGCGCCCGAAACCTACGTAGCCGACGTGCGCGAAGCCGACCGGCCCCGCGTTGAGACGGTCCGGGAATCGCTAGTCCGCGGATTGCGGGGCAAGTTCTGGAACCCCAAATGGATCCAAGCCCTGCAGGCCGAGGGCTTCTCCGGGGCCGTAGAAATGGCCCAGACCACGACCAACTTGTTCGGCTGGCAGGTCACCAAGCCAGAGGCGGTCGGGAGCGAGACTTGGCAGAGAGTTCACGAGATTTACGTGGCCGACTCGCTCGGCTTGGAACTGCCGCAGTGGTTTGACACCAGCAATCCGTTCGCATTTCAAGAAATGATGGCGGTCATGCTAGAGGCGGCGCGCAAGGGGTATTGGAACGCCCTGCCCGACACCCTCAGCGCACTGGCGCTGGAGTATGCCCGCTCTTTGGACCGCCATGGCGCCTCGGGCAGTTCGCGCACGACCGAAAACCGCCCGTTCGAGGATTTTGTCGAGGTATTGGTCGCCGCTTCGACCCAGCCGGAGTTGATCTCGACCCTGCGAGACGAACTCAGGGACGGCGCCAGCCCGCGCGTGGAGGGCCGCATGCTGGTCGAACACGCAGAGCCGCGCACCGCCGCCAGTCTCAGCACCAGCGCTGAGGTTGCTGTGACGGCACTGTTCCTGTTGCTGGGAGTCTTCGCCCTGGGCTGGCGTCGCATGCGGTGACGCCAGCATCAAGCGTAGGAGCGCGATTGCTATACTGCGCTTAAGCGTTCTCGCCCTTACCCGTCGAGGATCCGTGATGCCGCCGGGCCACTCATAGGGTGCGGTTCGCGGTTGGAGTTGTGCCAAAAACGTTCTACATCGAGACTTTTGGCTGTCAGATGAACGTGCATGACAGCGAAAAGGTGCGCGGAATGCTCGAGGAACGGGGCTATAGCCAAGTCCCGACACCCGACGAGGCCGGAATGCTGCTCTACAACACGTGCAGCATTCGAGACAAGGCCGAGCAGAAGGTGTTCTCGCGGCTGTCGGGCGTCAAGCGCCGGGCCGGGGGCAAGACGATCGGCGTCTTGGGCTGCGTGGCGCAGCACAACGGCGAAGACATCTTCGATCACGCCCCGCACGTCGATTTCGTCTGCGGCTCGGCCAGCTACAACGCCTTGCCCACGATCTTGGACCGTGTCGAGGCGGGCGAATCGCGCGTCACCGGGCTGGCCCTGGACACCGACGAGACCTTCGATGTCCCGTTCGTGGAACGCGACCGTCCATACAGCGCTTACATCACGATCATCGAGGGCTGCGACAAGGAATGCACCTATTGCGTCGTGCCCTTCACTCGCGGACCAGAACGAAGCCGTGCCAGCGAGTCGGTCATGCGCGAGGCACGGGACCTTGAAGCGCGCGGATACACCGAGATCACGCTGCTCGGGCAGACGGTGAACAGCTATCGGGACCCCTCGCCCGCAGGCTGGAGCTTTGCCAAGTTGCTGGACGAAATCGGTCGCCTGCCGCGCATCCGGCGGGTGCGCTTCACTACCTCCCACCCGGCCGATTTCACGCCCGACATCGTAGAGGCCATTGATCGCAACGAGTCGCTTTGCGATTGGGTCCACCTGCCGGTCCAATCGGGATCCACCGAGGTCTTGCAGGACATGCAGCGAACCTACAGCCGAAACCAGTACCTGCGCTGCATCGACATGCTCAAGGGTGCCAATCGCACCATCGAACTGAGCACGGACATCATCGTGGGGTTCCCGGGCGAGACCGAGAGGGACTTCGAGCAGACCCTGTCGCTGCTGGACGAAGTCGAGTACGCCTCGGTGTTCTCGTTCAAGTACTCGCCTCGTCGAGGCACCGCCGCCGCAGACATGCCGCAGGTGCCCGAGCAAGAAAAGAGCCGTCGCCTGCTGGTGCTCCAAGAGCGCCAACGCCGCATTCAACTGCGGCGCAACGCCGCTCTGATCGGGGGCGTTCAAGAAGCACTCGTCGAAGGTCGCAAGGAGCGCTTCGAACAGTGGGTGGGCCGGACAACCCAGAACCGCGTGCTCAATTTCACAGATCCATTGGACCTGGCTGGGGAGCGTGACCTGCGCGGCAGCTACTGCCAGGTTCGCGTCACCGCCTCGGGGCCGAACTCCCTGGTGGGCGAGTTGGCCGATGCCGCTGCGCAGCCTGGGTTCCAAGGGCTCCACGTTCTCAACTAAGGGGGAAGCGATGCAGGAAATCGAGATGCGAATCTGCGGCCTGATGATGGATCCCATCACCAACATGCCCATCGTGGTCCTCAAGGATCTCGAGAACGAGACCGTGCTGCCTATCTGGATCGGTGTCTACGAGGCCAACGCGATCGCTTTGGAGATCGAGAAGGTCGCGACTCCCCGGCCGATGACGCACGACTTGGTGCGCAACATCTTGCAAGGCTTCGACGCCCGCCTGCGCAAGGTGGTGGTGACCGAGTTGAAGGACGACACCTTCTTCGCCGTGTTGTGGGTCGAACGGGAGGGCAAGCTCTACGGTATCGATTCCCGCCCGAGCGACGCGCTAGCTCTGGCGCTGCGGCTGGACTGCCCGATTTGGGTCACGGACGATGTGATCGCGTCCTCCAAGCTCTCGCCCACGCTGAACGAGAAGGCCAACAGCGAAGAACTCCGCAAGTGGCTCGAGAATCTCGGCGAAGAGGACCTAGGCGAGTACAAGATGTAGCCCGGCCGCGCCGCGGCTGTCGTGGGCGATGGACTCCAGCCGGGTCCGCGTATCGGTCCGAATCTGATTCAGGCCAACCCTCAGACCACCGGTCCCCGGTGTTCGCCAAGTTCAGCCGCCCTTCGCTTGCCCTCTTTCATGGCTTCGCTGAGCTCGGCTCCCTCGAGTGGCTTGTAAGCGTTGACCGTGGCCACGGCCTTGTCCAGTTCGGCCACGGACTTCATGCCCATGATCGCTACCGACAGTCCGGGAATCCCGAGCGCATAGCGGACAGACCGTCCGTAGTGCGGCTCGTCGGAAAGGATTGCTCCGTCGCCCTGGGTGCCACCCAAGATCTTCATCGCCACGACCCCAATGCCCCGCTCGGCTGCTTCCGAGAAGACCGTGTTTTCGAAGTCGTAGATATGCCGGTCGATGCAGTTGACCGCAGCCATGACGACCTCGACCCGGCCGGACCTCAGGATCGGCAGGGCTCGACGCGGCCGCAAGTGACAGGTCATGCCGACGTGCTTGACCAAGCCCTGCTTCTTGAGTGCCTCCAAGCCTGCCAATGCACCGTCGTCACCGAGCAGGATGTCCAAGCTCGGGAACCTGTCTGTGCGCCCGACGTTATGCACGTGGACTAAGTCGAAATACTCGGCGCGGGTCTTCTGCAGGCTCTCCTTGACCTGCCATGTGGCATCCTGCTTGGATGTCGCTTCAACCTTCGTGACCAGCACGAACTTGTCGCGCTTGCCCTTTAGCGCTGGACCGAGCCGACGTTCCGATTGGTTGTAGATGGGCGCGGTGTCGAGATAGTTCACACCGTAGTCGGCCGCAGCCGCAATGACGTTGTTCACTTCATTCTGGGACACGCCTTCAGCGCCTAGCGGCGAGGTGCCGATCCCGAGGACGCCGACCTCGAGGCCAGTCTTGCCCAACTGGCGCTTGCCAACTGGCGCGGCTTGGGCTCCCACTCCGGCTGCCAGCGCTCCAGCGATAGCCGCGGTCTTGCCGAGGTCCCTGCGTGTGATCCGTTCCATGGAAATCCTCCGCAAACAGTGTAGCGATATCCGCAGGCAAAACGATAGCCCGGGAGAGTCTGTACGACGGGGTCTCGAGACAGCTCGGACTTACTTGGCCCGGATACTTGATACGGCTGGTTTCTCAGCCGGGAATCCGCTAGGTGCGGGAACCGCATCCCTCATGGTTTCGGACGGTTGGGCGGCACGCTCAAGTTCCTCTCGACAGTGCCCCTTTCAGACGCAGCTTCGGCCTCTACCGTCGCAATGTTGTCTGTGATCATGTACGAGCCTAGCCCACCGGACTGGCTCAAATTCTCCACCACGATGCCAGCCTCTTCGGCTCCGGGCGCGACAACATTCCGAATCCTCAACCCATCGAAAGTCTCGTCCGAGCTGATGCGGTACTCGACGCCCCGTTTCGGCTGTTTCTCGCCCGTGATAACGACATTGTCCACCAACGCGTTGTCGGCATCCTCAACGACCAGCGCGGGTCCGTCAGTGCCTGCCTCGACAAGTGTCACATTGCGCACCGTGACGTTGTCGCTGTTCTGGACGTAGACCCACGGGCGGTCTTGCGGACCTCCCGCGAGCCTGACATTCTCGACGAGGACGTTGCGGGTGTTGCGGACATGCACCGGGCTCCATTGGCCTTCCGAGCGGAAGTCGTCACCGGTCACGTTGCGGATCGTGAGCCCGTCATGGCCGAAGTCGCGATTGGCAGTCCGGATCGCGGTGACGCAACCCCTTACCTGGACTCCATCGATCACGATGTGGCGGTTGACCATGCCCGGTCGGGAGTGGTCTTGAACGTCAACACCGTACATGCTTGACTCCGCGTAAACGTCGCGAACAGTGACGTGCTCGCTGCCGTCCGAGACCTCAACCGGCCCACGCAACATGGATCCGTAGCTGCGAATGTTCTGGACCACCAAGTGGCGCACGTATAAGCCCTCGTGGCCCTGGCCACCGATCGAGACCACGTCGCGGATCGTGTCGCGGGCGGTGAGGTTGCGGATCACCCCGTGCTCGATGTCGCCGTACTCTGGCACCGGCGTGATCATCACGCCGTCCTTCGCGCTGTTGTTAGTCTGGCCGTTCTCGATCCGAAACCTGCCGCGACGGACCACGATCAAGGGAGCCCGATCAGCCTGCTCGACCGAGTCGCCATTCCCCTCCAGGACAAAGTCACGTATCCGCACATCCTCGGCAAGCACCTCAAGAATCGGGGTCTTGGCCAGCCTAGGCTTCAAGCGCATATTCAGGCCCACGAGCGTGAGCGGCTTGTCGATGCGGATGGTCTCGTCAACCTCGACCTGCAGGCTGGGGTCGGCCATCAGCACCGAATGCGCCGGAGCTCGGTCGATCTCCTGCTGTAGTGCGCTTGCATCAACGTCGATGGCTGCAGCCGCAGCGAGCGTCACTTGGGTGGTCGCGCTGGCCAATGTAATCGCAGCGAATAGAACAGAGCGGCGCACAAGATTTGGAATGAACTCTAGCACGAACATGATTGTCTCGATGGCCGGCGGAAGCGAAAACTTCCACTCAAGCGGTCGCCATTGTGCACCCAGCCAAGCATCTAGCACAGGCGAATTTCATTAGTGATCGAAATTCATAGAAAAAGCGAGTGCCTGCGAGAAGTTGTAAAGCAAATTTTCTCAGAATGTTGCAAGCGAATAGTGAGAATTCAGTTCATCCCTGCTACGGGAATGTCAAGACTTGTTTCAAGACGGGTTTACCAGAGACGATGCATGCCATTGCTCGATGCAGCGTTGCGATCAAGCCGACACAAGTCAATCATTCGCTCGGCCTGGCGCCATTGCTCTGGCTGCCTCCGCAACAGATCGCCGCGCATGGCTAAAATTGGAAGTGGGCCGGGCAACTGTCCCGGAACTCTCATCCCAGCCCCCATGGACGTGGAACCGAATCTGTCGCCGCAAGCGCCGCAGCCCCCGACGGAATCGCATCTGCCGCTTGGCATGAACCTGCGCGCGTGGCTCAGGGACATCGTGCTTTCGCTGGTGATCGCATCCGCAGTGGTCGTCTTCTTCTATCAGCCGGTCAAAGTCGAGGGCACCAGCATGCTCCCGCAGCTGGTCGACGAGCAGCGAATCTTCGTCAACAAGTTCGTCTACCGCTTTGACAACATCGAGCGCGGCGATGTGGTCGTTTTCAAGTTGCCCGAGGATTCCTCACGCTCGTACATCAAGCGCGTGGTCGGACTACCCGGCGAAACCGTTGAGGTCCGCCGGGGGAAGGTGTACGTGGACGGTCGCCTGGTTGATGAAGAACACGTCCCGCCGCGCTATCGCGACTACACCAGCCATCCAAGCGTGACGGTACCGCCAGACGAGTACTACGTGTTAGGGGATCACCGCAACACGTCCAAGGACAGCCGTTCGTGGGGCACGGTGGAACGGGCACTCATAGCGGGCAAGGCCGTCTTCGCCTACTGGCCGATCGAGAGGTTTGGCACTGTCCGCTAGGCCCCGGAATTGCAATCCATGAGCTTTCCAGCCACGCTCGCCCTTGAAGACGGGCGCTGTTTCCAAGGGCGCGGAGCAGGCGCTCGCGCCGAGGCGTCGGGCGAAGTGGTCTTCAACACCGGGCTGACCGGATACCAAGAGATCTTCACCGATCCGTCGTACAGCGGCCAGATCGTGGTGCTGACCTACCCCCACATCGGCAACTACGGCACCAACCCCGACGACAGCGAGTCCGACAAGCCCTATATCGAGGG
>Ga0209021_1002233_pt1 | contig 17279 bp, 12 predicted proteins | sample PinacodermFT_FD_187299 | JGI IMG/M metagenome (GOLD analysis project Ga0209021, IMG submission 187299) | Host-associated microbial community of the marine sponge Aplysina aerophoba from Gulf of Piran - sponge pinacoderm, lysed by freeze-thaw... | ecosystem: Host-associated > Porifera > Sponge >... | reverse complement strand
ATCCCGCGCGCCTTCTCCTCCGGCGCGTTGTCAATCTCGTCGAAATCCTTCACGTCACCTCCGTGACGCGATGCCATCACTCGCGTGATCGCTGCCGTCAGCGTCGTCTTGCCGTGATCCACATGCCCGATCGTCCCCACGTTCACGTGCGGCTTCGTACGCTCGAATTTCGCCTTGGCCAACTCTCAATCTCCCCGGAATTGACTAGTGATTGTGCTGAATGATGGCTTCCGCCACCGAGACGGGCGCCTCGAGATAGCGCCGGAACTCCATGTTGAACGTCGCCCGCCCCTGGGTAAGGGACCGGAGATCGGTCGCGTATCCGAACATCTCGGCGAGAGGAACTTCGGCCCGGATGGTCTGACCGCTCGCCGACTCCTCCATGCCCTGCACGGTTCCCCGCCGCCGGCTGATATCGCCCATCACGTCGCCCATGTGCTCATTGGGAGTGACGACATCCACCTTCATCATCGGCTCGAGGATCACCGGCTTCGCCCGCCGCGTTCCGTCCCGGAACGCATTCGTCGCCGCGACCCGGAAGGCGACCTCGCTCGAGTCCACCTCATGGTGAGAACCGTCGTACAGGGTCACCCGCACATCCACCACCGGGAATCCGGCGAGGACGCCGTTCTTCATCTGCTCCTCGACCCCGCGGCGCACGGCCGGGATGTACTCGCGCGGAATGACGCCGCCCACGATCTCGTCCGCGAACTCGAACCCGGTGCCGGGCTCGGTCGGCTCGATGCGCAGGAAGACATGACCGTACTGACCGCGGCCGCCGGTCTGGCGGACGAAGCGGTTCTCCTGCTCGATGCGCTTGCGGATGGTCTCGCGGTAGGCCACCTGGGGTCGTCCCACGTTCGCGTCGACGCCGAACTCGCGCCGGAGACGGTCCACGATGATCTCAAGGTGCAGTTCACCCATGCCCGAAATGATCGTCTGACCCGACTCCTCGTCGCTCGTCACCCGGAACGAAGGATCCTCCTTGGCGAGCTTGCCGAGCGCGACCCCCATCCGATCCTGGTCCGCCTTGGTCCTGGGCTCGACCGCGACCGCGATCACGGGATCGGGGAATTCCATCCGCTCGAGGGTGATGGCGGACCGCTGCTCGCACAGGGTCTCGCCGGTGGCGACGGACTTCAGGCCCACCGCGGCCGCGATGTCGCCGGCTCGGACCTCCGGGATCTCCTCGCGGTGGTTGGCATGCATCTGGAGGATGCGGCCGATGCGTTCGGAGCGGCGCTTGATGGGGTTGTAGACCCGGTCTCCGGACTCGAGCACGCCGGAATAGACCCGGAAGAAGGTCAGCGTGCCGACGTAGGGGTCGGTCGCGATCTTGAACGCAAGCGCCGCGAACGGCTCGCCGTCCGAGGCGCAACGTTCCTCCTGCGCACTCCCCGACTCCACGATTCCGCGGATTGGAGGAACTTCATCGGGCGCCGGAAGGAATTCGACGACTGCGTCCAGCAGGGGTTGAACCCCCTTGTTCTTGAAGGCCGCACCGCACAGGACGGGGACCACTTCGTTGGCGAGGGTCCGGGCTCGCAGCCCGCGGCGGACCTCGTCCGCCGAAAGCTCCCCCGTTTCCAGATAGCGCTCCATGAGGTCGTCGTCCGCCTCCGCCGCCGCCTCGACGAGCTGCTCGCGGCGGCGTTCGGCCTCTTCCTGGAGCTGCTTGGGCACTTCGCCGACGTCGAAGGCGGCCCCAAGTCCGGTGCCGTCCCACCGGATCGAGCGCATGCGAACGAGGTCGATTACCCCGGCAAAGGAGTCCTCGGCGCCGATCGGCATCTGCACGGGTACCGGAACCGCGCGGAGACGGTCGCGAACCTGCTCCACCACCCGGTCGAAGTCCGCTCCGGCACGGTCCATCTTGTTGACGAACGCGACCCGCGGCACCCGGTAGCGATCCGCCTGCCGCCAGACCGTCTCCGACTGGGGCTCGACGCCGCCCACCGCGCAGAACACCGCAACGGCTCCGTCGAGAACACGCAGCGACCGCTCGACCTCGATCGTGAAGTCCACGTGTCCGGGGGTATCGATGATGTTGATCCGGTAGCCCGGGTGCTGGCCGGTCATGCCCGACCAGAAGCAGGTCGTGGCGGCGGAGGTAATCGTGATGCCGCGCTCCTGCTCCTGGACCATCCAGTCCATCACCGCCGCGCCGTCGTGCACTTCACCCAGCTTGTGGGAGACCCCCGTGTAATAGAGGATGCGCTCGGTCGTCGTGGTCTTGCCGGCATCGATGTGGGCCATGATGCCGATGTTCCGGTAGCGCTCGATCGGGGTCGTGCGCTGGCCGGCTCCGAGATTGATCTGCTTTGCGACCGAGCTCATCTTGATGGTTCCAACAGTATCTGGGCGGGCCGGTGGACTACCAGCGGTAGTGCGCAAACGCCTTGTTGGCTTCCGCCATCCGGTGGGTGTCTTCGCGCTTCTTGGCCGCCGTGCCGCGGTTCTCGGACGCCTCGACCAATTCGCCGGCAAGGCGAAGGTCCATGGATTTCTCGCTGCGCTTGCGGGCGGAGTCCACGAGCCATCGCATCGCGAGCGCGCTCCGGCGTACCGGCCGCACCTCGACCGGGACCTGATACGTCGCGCCGCCGACCCGCCGGGACCTCACTTCCACCTGGGGCCGCACGTTCTCGAGCGCCTCTTCGAAGACCGTGATCGGATCCTTCTTTGTGCGCCTCGCCACCTGGTCGAGCGCGCGGTACATCACCCGCTCCGCAATCGACTTCTTGCCGTTCAGCATCAAGGTGTTGATGAACTTCGCGACGGACTCGTCCTTGTACTTCGGGTCGGGAAGGATGACCCGTTGGGCGGCGACCCTTCTGCGCGGCATCGTTAGCTCCTCGGCCGCTTGGCGCCGTACTTCGAACGCCCCTGGCGCCGGGTTGCGACCCCGGAGGCGTCGAGCGTGCCGCGCACGGTGTGGTAACGCACACCGGGAAGGTCCTTGACCCTTCCCCCCCGGATGAGAATCACCGAATGCTCCTGAAGGTTGTGGCCCTCTCCTCCGATGTACGTGGTGACTTCCATTCCGTTGGTCAGACGCACCCTCGCGACCTTGCGCAAGGCGGAGTTGGGCTTCTTCGGAGTGGTCGTGTAGACCCGCGTGCACACCCCCCGTTTCTGAGGACCGCCCTGAAGAGCCGGAACGCTGGTCTTCTTCGTCTGCCGCTTGCGCGGCTTTCGTACGAGTTGGTTGATAGTGGCCATTCGCCCGGTTTCCGAAGACGATAGCCCCCCCTTTCGCCGACGTGAGTCAAGTCGAAAGATGAAGACCAGGAAAAAAAGTGACTGGCTGGAAATCCGGCCTGTCGTAAAGCCCGACGAGTCTAGAGACCCGCCGGGCTCATGTCAACCAAAGAGCGTGTTCTCCCTTCGATTTGTCCCGGGTTTGCTCTCGATTCAGGGCACCGTTTCGCCAGTCTCGGTGGTGACCGACGCCCACTCGCGTGCAACCTCCGCCTCGGCTTCCGCGTACCGCGCCTTGATGTCGTCCTCGTCCGACATTTCCAGTTCGAGCTCCGCCTCCCGGTGCTCGACGAAGCCGGTACCGGCCGGGATCAGGCGCCCGACGATGACGTTCTCCTTGAGTCCGCGCAAGTCGTCGATCCGGCCGCTCACCGACGCTTCCGTGAGCACCCGGGTGGTTTCCTGGAACGACGCGGCGGAAATGAAGCTGTCCGTCGAGAGCGAAGCCTTCGTTATCCCGAGCAGCAGGGGCTGCCAGGCCGCCGGCGCGCCACCCTCGGCCGCGATGGCCTCGTTGATGCCGAGGATCCGGGACCGGTCGATCTGCTCGCCGGGCACCAGGCCGGAATCGCCCGCCTCGACGACCTCCGCCTTGCGCAGCATCTGGCGGACGATCACCTCGATGTGCTTGTCGTTGATCTTCACGCCCTGCAGGCGATAGACCTCCTGCACCTCGTTGACGACGTAGTTCGCGAGAGCGCTGACGCCGAGAAGCCGCAGAATGTCGTGGGCGCTGGGGCTGCCGTCCACGATGGTCTCGCCGAGCTCGACATGCTCGCCTTCGAAGACGAGGATGTTGCGCCACTTGGGAACCAGGGTCTCGTGGCTGCGACCCTCGTCGTCGGTAATGACGATGCGCTGCTTCCCCTTGGTCTCCCGGCCGAAGCTCACCACCCCGCTCTGCTCGGCGAGGATCGACGACTCCTTGGGTCGACGGGCCTCGAAGAGGTCCGCAACCCGCGGCAGGCCGCCGGTGATGTCCCGGGTCTTGGAAGATTCCTGGGGCAGTCGGGCGATCACGTCTCCCACCTCGATCCGGGCCGTGTCGGCGATATTGAGCATCGCCCCGGCGGGCAGTGCGTACTGAGCCGGAATCTCGGTCCCGGGAAGGGTCAGCTCCTTTTCGTCATCGTTCACCAGGAGCACGGTCGGACGCAGATCCGCACCGGCCGCGCTGCGCTGTTTGACGTCCAGCACCTGAAGGCTCTCGAAGCCGGTCAGCTCGTCGATCTGGCGCTGCACGGACACTCCGTCGACGACATCCCGGAACCGTACCTGGCCGGCCACCTCGCTGATCACCGGGTGGGTGTGCGGGTCCCAGGTCGCGGCCACCTGACCGGGCTCGACCACATCTCCGTCGGCGACGGAAAGCACGGTCCCGTAGGGAACCTTGTGCCGTTCGCGCTCGCGTCCGTTCGCGTCGAGGACGGCAAATTCCCCGGAGCGCGAAACCGCGACGTGGGTCCCGTCGGTGCGCGCCACGAGGCGCACGTTCTGGAGCCTCGCCGTGCCGCCGATCTTGACCGAAATGTTGTCCGCCGCCGCCTCCCGCGAAGCGGCACCTCCGATGTGGAAGGTGCGCATCGTGAGCTGCGTGCCCGGCTCGCCGATGGACTGCGCGGCCACCACGCCGACCGACTCGCCGAGATTCACGATCTCCCCGCGCGCCAGATCCCGCCCGTAGCAATTCGCGCAGATCCCGAACCGCGTCCCGCAGGTGATGGGCGATCGGGCGAACACCTCCTCGATCCCGTACCGATCGAGCTGCTCGACCCGCTGCTCGTCGAGCAGGGTACCGGCGGGAATGATCAGCTCTTCGCCGGTGTCCGTGATGCCGCGGATCTCGGCCGCCGCAACCCGCCCGAGCACCCTTTCCCGCAGCGGTGCCACCACGTTCCCGCCCTCGATGAGCGGCGTGATGAGGAGCCCTTCGCGGGTACCGCAGTCCATCTCGGTCACCACCAGGTCCTGGGCGACGTCCACCAGCCGGCGGGTCAGATAGCCCGAGTTCGCGGTCTTGAGCGCGGTGTCGGCGAGACCCTTGCGCGCGCCGTGGGTGGAAATGAAGTACTGGAGTACGTCCAGACCCTCGCGGAAATTGGACTTGATCGGGGTCTCGATGATGGAGCCGTCCGGCTTGGCCATGAGGCCGCGCATCCCGGCGAGCTGTCGGATCTGAGCCGCCGAGCCCCGCGCCCCGGAGTCCGCCATCATGAAGATGGGGTTGAACGACGGCTGCCGGACACTCCCGCCATCGACGTTGCGGACCGCTTCGAACCCGAGCTTGTCCATCATCGCGCCGGCGACGTCGTCGTTGGTCTGCGACCAGATGTCGACCACCTTGTTGTAGCGCTCGCCGTTGGTGAGGAATCCGGAACGAAACTGCTCCTCGACCTCCTTCACCTCGGTATCGGCCTTGGCGAGGATCGTCCGCTTCTCCTGCGGGATCTCCATGTCCTCCACGCCGATCGACAGCCCCGCCCTGGTCGCGTAGCTGAACCCCGTGTACATGAGCTGGTCGGCGAAGACGACCGTCTCCTTCAGACCCACCTGGCGGTAGCAGATGTCGATGAGATCCGAGATGGCCCGCTTGTTCATGACCTGGTTGACCGCCTCGAAGGGGATGCCGGGGGGCACCAGGTCGTAGAGCAGGCTGCGTCCGACCGTCGTCTCGAACAGGGTGCGGCGCTCTCCGCCGTCCTCCTCCGCCTCCCGGACCCGGACCCGGATACGGGCGTGAAGGTCGACCACCTTGGCCTCGAACGCGCGGTGCACCTCGGCGGAATCCGAGAACACCGACCCCGTGCCCTTCGCGTCGGCGCGGTCCCGGGTCATGTAGTAGAGCCCCAGCACCACGTCCTGGGTGGGAACGATGATGGGCGCCCCATGCGCCGGGGAGAGGATGTTGTTGGTGGACATCATCAAGGTGCGCGCCTCGAGCTGCGCCTCGATCGAGAGCGGCACGTGGACCGCCATCTGGTCACCGTCGAAGTCGGCGTTGAACGCGGTGCAGACCAGCGGATGGAGCTGGATTGCCTTCCCTTCGATGAGAACGGGCTCGAATGCCTGGATGCCGAGACGATGCAGGGTAGGCGCGCGATTGAGCATGACCGGGTGCTCGCGGATCACCTCCTCGAGGATGTCCCACACCTCCGGGCCTTCCCGCTCGACGAGCTTCTTCGCCGCCTTGATGGTGGTGGCGAGGCCGCGCATCTCGAGCTTCCCGTACACGAAGGGGCGAAACAGCTCGAGCGCCATCTTCTTGGGAAGTCCGCACTGGTGCAGCTTCAGGGTGGGGCCGACCACGATCACGGAACGTCCCGAGTAGTCGACCCGCTTGCCGAGGAGATTCTGCCGGAAGCGTCCCTGCTTGCCCTTGATCATGTCGGCCAGCGACTTGAGGGCGCGCTTGTTGGACCCGGTAATGGCGCGCCCGCGGCGGCCATTGTCGAGCAGCGCGTCGACCGCCTCCTGCAGCATCCGCTTCTCGTTGCGCACGATGATCTCGGGCGCGTTGAGGTCGAGCAGGCGCTTGAGCCGATTGTTGCGATTGATTACCCGCCGGTACAGGTCGTTCAGGTCCGAAGTGGCGAAACGGCCGCCCTCGAGCGGCACCAGAGGCCTGAGCTCGGGCGGCAGCACGGGCAGGACCCTGAGCACCATCCATTCCGGGCGGTTGCCGGAGCTCTTGAATCCTTCGAGAAGCTTGAGCCGCTTCGTGAGCTTCTTCGTGCGGGCCTCGGACCCCGTCGTCTCGAGCTCCGCGCGCACGTTCTCGATCTCCACCGTGAGGTCGGTGGTGCGCAGGAGCTCGCGGATCGCCTCCGCTCCCATGCGCGCGTCGAACTCGTCGCCGTACTGCTCGAGCGCCTCGTGGTACATCTCGTCGGTGAGGAGCTGGCCACGCTCGAGGTCGGTCATCCCCGGCTCCACCACCACGTAGGCCTCGAAATAGAGCGCCCGCTCGATTTCGCGCAGGGTCATGTCGAGGACCAGCCCGATGCGCGAGGGCAGCGACTTGAGATACCAGATGTGCGCTACCGGGCTCGCGAGCTCGATATGGCCCATTCGCTCCCGGCGGACCTTGGCGAGCGCGACCTCGACCCCGCACTTCTCGCACACCACGCCGCGATGCTTGAGACGCTTGTACTTCCCGCACAGGCACTCGTAGTCCTTGACCGGGCCGAAGATCTTGGCGCAGAACAGCCCGTCCCGTTCGGGTTTGAAGGTGCGGTAGTTGATGGTCTCCGGCTTCTTGACCTCGCCATACGACCACGACCGGACCTTCTCCGGCGAAGCGAGCCCGATCCGGATCGCCTCGAAGCTCTCGCCGCCGAACTGCTGCTGGTAAAGGTTGACCAGATCTCTCACGTCACGTCTCCCATGGCCCTTGCTGGATCCGTCGCGCTGTCCGCGCGCTCCGTCGGTCTCACGATCCTCTGAAGGGCCCTCCTATGTTCTCGAGCGGCCGGACCGGCTGCTCCGCCGATCGGTTGCGTCTGAACTCGATGTCGATGCCGAGCGATCGGATCTCCTTCATCAGGACGTTGAAGGACTCCGGCACCCCCGCATCCATGCGATGGTCGCCATCGACGATGTGCTTGTACATGACGGTACGGCCGGTCACGTCGTCCGACTTCACGGTCAGCATCTCGCGCAAGCTGTGCGACGCTCCGTACGCTTCGAGCGCCCACACCTCCATCTCGCCGAACCGCTGCCCTCCGAACTGGGCCTTGCCGCCGAGAGGCTGCTGCGTCACGAGGCTGTAGGGCCCCGTCGAGCGGGCGTGCATCTTGTCGTCGACGAGATGGTTGAGCTTCAGCATGTACATGTAGCCGACGGTGACCTCCTGGTCGAACGCCTCGCCCGTTCGACCGTCGATGAGGCGCGTCTTGCCGGCGACGGGCAGCTCGGCGAGCTTCAGCAGCTCCTTGATCTCGTCTTCGCTCGCGCCGTCGAAGACCGGGGTCGACATCGGGATCCCGCCGCGAAGGTTTGCCGCGAGCTCGAGCAGCTCCTCGTCATCGAGGGGGTCGAGCGTTTCGCGCTTGCCCCCCACCGAGTAGACCCGGTCCAGGTACTCGCGGACCCCGGGTGCGGGCTCTTGCGCGTCGAGCATCTGCCCGAGACGCCGTCCGAGCTCGTGGGAAGCCCAGCCGAGATGGGTCTCGAGCACCTGTCCGACGTTCATGCGGGACGGAACGCCGAGCGGATTCAGCACGATGTCGACCGGGGTGCCGTCCTCCATGTGCGGCATGTCCTCGACCGGGACGATCATCGAGATGACGCCCTTGTTCCCGTGCCGGCCGGCCATCTTGTCGCCGGGCTGGACGCGGCGCTTGACGGCCAGGTAGACCTTGACCATCTTGAGCACCCCGGGAGCCAGGTCGTCGCCCGACGTGAGCTTCTCGCGCTTCTCCTTGAACCGGCCGTCCAGGGTCTCGCGCAGCTCGCAGAGCTGCTTGTCCGCAAGCTCGAGCTGCCGATTGGCGCTCTCGCTTCGCATGCGGATCTCGAACCACCGGTCGCGCGCAAGACCCTCCAGGTAGGACGCGCGCACCCGCGAGCCCGCCTCGAGGCCGTTCGGCCCGCCTTCGGCGACCTTGCCGGTCAGCAGCGCCTCGAGGCGCTGATACGTGTCCTGCTCGACGATTCGGAGCTGATCCTGGAGGTCCTTCCGGATCCCCTCCAGCTCCATCTCCTCGATATCCTTGGCCCGGTCGTCCTTCTCGATTCCGTCACGCGTGAACACCTGCACGTCGATGACGGTTCCGTTCATTCCCGAAGGGACCCGGAGCGAGGTGTCCTTCACGTCGGACGCCTTCTCGCCGAAGATGGCGCGCAGCAGCTTCTCCTCCGGGGTGAGCTGCGTCTCCCCCTTCGGGGTGACCTTGCCGACCAGGATGTCGCCGGCCGCCACGGTGGCGCCCACGAACACGATTCCCGACTCGTCGAGCTTCGACAGCGCTCCCTCGCTCACGTTCGGGATGTCGGAGGTGATCTCCTCGATCCCGAGCTTGGTGTCGCGCGCGACGCACACCAGCTCCTCGATGTGGATGGTGGTGAAGCGATCCTCCTGAACGACCCGCTCCGAGATGAGGATCGAGTCCTCGAAGTTGTAGCCGTTCCACGGCATGAACGCGACCAGCACGTTCTGTCCGAGGGCGAGCTCCCCGAGATCGGTGGAAGGGCCGTCGGCGAGCACGTCACCCTCGGCGATGACGTCCCCGGTGCGGACCAGGGGACGCTGGTTGATGCACGTATTCTGGTTCGAGCGCTGATACTTGGTGAGGTTGTAGATGCTGACGCCGGCCTGTCCGGCCTCCGCCTCGTCATCGCTTACCCGCACCACGATCCGGGATGCGTCCACCGAATCGACCACACCACCGCGTTTCGCGATGACCGTGACCCCGGAATCGCGGGCGACGACCCTTTCCATGCCGGTCCCCACGAGCGGCTTTTCCGCGCGCAGGGTCGGCACCGCCTGACGCTGCATGTTCGATCCCATGAGGGCACGGTTCGCGTCGTCGTGCTCCAGGAACGGGATCAGCGCCGCGGCCACCGAGACGATCTGCCGCGGCGAGACGTCCATGTACTCCACCCGGTCGGGCGAGGTCAGCATGAACTCGTTGCGGTGCCGGCACGTCACGAGGTCTTCGATGAAGCCCCCCTGCTCGTCGAGCGACGCGTTGGCCTGGGCGATGACGAACTGACCTTCCTCGATCGCGGACAGGTACTCGATCTCGTCGGTCACCCGGCCGTCCGCGACCTTTCGGTACGGAGTCTCGATGAAGCCGTATTCGTTGGTGCGGGCATACACTGCCAGCGAGTTGATGAGCCCGATGTTCGGCCCTTCCGGCGTCTCGATGGGGCACACCCGTCCGTAGTGGGTCGGATGGACGTCGCGGACCTCGAATCCGGCCCGTTCACGGGTGAGGCCCCCGGGCCCGAGGGCGGAGATGCGCCGCTTGTGCGTGACCTCCGACAACGGGTTGTTCTGGTCCATGAACTGCGAGAGCTGGCTCGAGCCGAAGAACTCCTTGACCACCGCCGAAACGGGCTTCGCGTTGATGAGCTCCTGCGGCATGAGGTCGTCGGTTTCGGACAGGCTCAGCCGTTCGCGCACCGCGCGCTCGACGCGCACGAGTCCGATGCGGAACTGGTTCTCCGCCATCTCGCCGACGCTGCGGATGCGCCGGTTTCCGAGATGGTCGATGTCGTCCACCTGACCGCGGCCGTTCCTGATCTCGATGAGCGCCTTGAGCACGTCGACGATGTCCTGGGGCTCGAGCACCCGCGCTCCGGTCGACTCCTGGCGCCCGATCCGGCGGTTGAACTTCATCCGGCCGACGGCGGAAAGGTCGTAGCGTTCGGAGTTGGAGAACAGGTTCCGGAACATGGACTGCGCGGCGTCCTTCGTGGGAGGCTCGCCGGGACGCATCATCCGGTAGATCTCGACCTGCGCCTCGAGATTGGAGTTCGTGAGGTCCTGACGAAGGGTCTCCGAGAGGTAGGGGCCCTCGTCGACGTCGTTCACGTAAAGGACGTCGAAGCGGCGGACGCCCTCCTCGCGGAACTTCGCGAGGGTATCCGGAGTCACTACCTCGTTCGCCTGCGCGAGCACCTCGCCGGTCTCCCGGTTCACCACGTCGCGGGCGAGCACCTTGCCGGTGCCGTAGTCGTCCGGCACGGCCAGAGAACGCAGGCCGGCCTCCTGCGCCGCGTTGAGCCGGGTGACGTGTCGGGAGTTGACCCGCCGCCCTTCCTCGACGATGACGTTGCCTTCCTTGTCGACGAGGTCGAACGGCGCCGTCTCGCCGCGCCACCGATCCGGCACGAGGAGAACCCGAAGCTGCCTTGCGCTCAGCTCGAAACGATCGGTCTTGAAGAAGACGTCGAGGATCTCGCCATTGCCCTCGAAATAGGGCTCCCATCGCTCCCGGCCGTCCTTGTCCTTCTTCTTGACCTCGAGCGCCCGGAGCAGCACGGTTGCCGGGAGCTTGCGCCGCCGGTCGATGCGCACGAACACGAGGTCCTTCGGATCGAACTCGAAATCGAGCCACGAACCGCGGTACGGTATGACCCGCGCCGAGAACAGCAGCTTGCCGGAGGAGTGGGTCTTGCCCTTGTCGTGCTCGAAGAACACTCCCGGGGAACGGTGGAGCTGGGACACGATGACCCGCTCCGTACCGTTGATCACGAGCGTGCCGGAGTCGGTCATGAGCGGAATCTCGCCCATGTACACCTCCTGCTCGACCATGACCCGGGGACTGGGGTCCCGGCTCGTGCGCTCCTTTTCGAAGAGCGCGAGCCGCAAGCGCACGCGCAGCGCCGCAGCATAGGTGAGACCCCTTACCTGACATTCCTTCACGTCGAAGAGCGGATCCTCGAGCCGATACTCCAGGAACTGGAGCTGGGCATCGCCCGAGTAGCTCTCGATCGGGAACACCGACTCGAACGCGGCCTGCAGTCCGATCATCCGCCGTTCCTGCGGGGGAATGCCCGCCTGCAGGAAATCCCGGTACGAGTCGAGCTGCGTCGCGAGAAGAAACGGCACGTCGAGAATGCTCGAGCGCTTGCCGAAGTCGTTGCGAATTCTCTTCTTTTCGGTGAAGGAATAGGTCATCTGGGCACCTCGGAGGCTGGGGCGGGGACGGTCGGGACCCGGCGCTCTCGCCTACCTGACTTCCACACTGCCCCCGGCTTCCTCGAGCTGCTTCCGGGCCTCTTCCGCGTCGTCCTTCGACACCGCCTCGCGAATCGGGGCCGGCGCGCTCTCGACCAGGTCCTTGGCCTCCTTGAGGCCGAGACTGGTCAGGGCCCGCACCGCCTTGATGACGCCCACCTTGGTGGAACCGAAGCTCGTGAGCACGACGTCGAACTCGGTCTGCTCCTCCTCCTCGGGAGCCGCCTCCGCCGCCGCGGCGGGCGCGGCCGCGACCGCGGTCATCGCCGCCGACACGCCGAATTTCTCCTCCATCGCTTCGACGAGCTCGACGACCTCGAGCACCGTCATGTTGGCGATGGTTTCCAGAAGTTCCTCTTTGTTTACGGCCATTTCCTCTCTCCGTCGTCCGGCTCTCGGTGCCGGTTGCTGAATGGTTCCAGGAATTGCCGGCGGCTCAGTCCGCCGATTCCTTCTGTTGTCGAACCGCGTCCATCGCCCGGACGAGCCTTGCGTGGGGCTCGGCCAGGGTACGGGCGAGCTTGGTCACGGGCGCCTTGAGAACCGCCATCAGGCGGGCGATCGCTTCGTCCCAAGTGGGGAGATTCGCGACCGTGTCGATATCGGCCGGATCGACGAGCTGGCCGCCGAACGCCACCAGCCGTACCTCGAGCTTCTGATTGGTCCTGCGGTAGTCGCGAACGACCCGCGCCGCCGATCCGGGGTCGTCGCGCGCGAAGGCGAGCACCAGCGGTCCCTTCAGCCCCTCGCGAAGGCACTCGAAGTCCGTGGACTCGACGGCCCGTTTCGCGAGGTTGTTCGGGACGACCCGGACATACACCCCGGCCGTCCGGGCCCGCCTTCTGAGCTCCGTCATCTCGGCTACGTTGAGCCCTCGGTACTCCGCCGCCACGACGGAAGTCGCCTCCTTGGCGACCTCGGCGACCTCGGCGACCACCACCTTCTTCTCACTCAGGCTGAGCGGCATGCATCCACACTCCCAGTCAGTGGCGCTCCCCGGCGCCGTCCGCGTCCGGGGCCACGCCCGGCATTCGGCTCAGATGGAAAGACTCGCCTTGTCTACCGCGACGCCGGGCCCCATGGTGCTGGAGACGGTCACCTTGCGCAGGTAGACCCCCTTGGACGCCGCGGGCTTCACCCGCACGAGCTGCGCGACCAGCGCGGCAAGATTCTCGTTGAGCGCCTGGGTCTCGAACGAGAGTTTGCCTATTGGGCAATGGATGATCCCGGACCGGTCGGTGCGGTACTGCACCTGCCCGCCCTTGGCGTTCGCGACGGCAGTCGAGACGTCCTCCGTCACCGTACCCGTCTTCGGATTCGGCATCAGGCCCCGCGGCCCGAGGATGCGACCGAGCTGTCCCACGACCCGCATCGAATCGGGAGTCGCGATCGCGAGATCGAATCCAATCTCGCCCGCGCGCACCTTCTCCGCGATGTCTTCGAGGCCCACCAGCTCCGCGCCCGCCTCGCGCGCCTCGTCCGCGCGCGGACCGGACGCGAACACGGCCACCCGAACCTCCTTGCCGGTGCCGTTCGGCAACACCGTGGACCCGCGCACGATCTGATCGGACTTGCGCGGGTCGACTCCCAGGTTCACGGCAACCTCGACGGTCTCGTCGAACTTCGGGTTCGCACCCTCCTTGAGAAGGCCCAACGCCTCCGTCGCTTCGTAGAGCCGTCCTCGTTCGATCTTCTCGCGAATCGCGGCAAGTCGTTTCGACATGTCACCAGACTCCTTGAGGGGTCCCGATCTTTACGGATGAGTCAAGTTTGCGAACCGGTTTCAGGAGCGAAGCGTACGAGGCTGCCACCAAGAGGAATGCCTGCATTTCTCCCTGTTCGGCGCGACGGGGCTTCGGACGAAGACGGGCGGGTTCGAACATGTCTCGTCGGTCCGAAGCGCAGCCTCGCCAGGCTCCTCGAGCGAGCCGGTTCTTCAGGATTGGGTCGGAATTGCAAAGCTGTTTCATGCACGAACGGTTCGAGCCTGCGACGGGAACGTCGCACGACGCGTTCGAACGAGTCGGGGTGGATTCAGACATGTCCCGTCAATCCGAGGCGCAGCCTCGCTAGACTTCCTCGGTCTCGATACCCATGCTGCGGGCGGTCCCCGCGATGACCCGGATGGCCGAATCGACGTCCTGGGTGTTGAGATCGGGCATCTTGACCGCCGCGATCTCGGCGAGCGCCGCGTGATCGACCCGCCCGACCTTGTTCACGTTCGGCTCGCCGCTCCCCTTGTCGATTCCCGCCGCCTTGCGCAGCAGCACCGAGGCCGGCGGAGTCTTGGTGATGAACGTGAAGCTCGCGTCCGCATACACGGTGATGACCACGGGGGTCGGCAGACCCGGCTCCGCACCCTGGGTGGCCGCGTTGAACGCCTTGCAGAATTCCATGATGTTGACGCCGTGCTGGCCGAGGGCGGGCCCGACCGGCGGCGCGGGATTGGCCTGGCCGGCCGGCACCTGCAGCTTGATGTAGGCGTTGATCTTCTTCGCCATCGATTCAGTCCTTCTCCACCTGTGCGAAGTCGAGCTCCACCGGGGTCGAGCGGCCGAAGATGAGCACCGCGACCCGCAGCCGGCTCTTCTCGTAGTTCACCTCTTCGACCACGCCGTTGAAGTCGTTGAACGGCCCGTCGACGACGCGGACCACCTCGCCCGGCTCGAACAGGATCTTCGGCCGCGGCTGCTCCGAGCCCTCCCGCACCCGGTCGAGGATCTGGTCGACCTCCCGTGGGGTGATGGGGACCGGCTCTCCGGAAGCCCCGGAAATGAAGCCGAGAACGTTGTCCACCCCCTTGACGATGTGCCTCGACTCGTTCGTCATGTCCATCTCCACCAGCACGTAGCCGGGGAAGAACTTGCGCTCGCTGCGGCGTTTCTGGCCGGAGCGCATCTCCACCACTTCCTCGGTCGGAACCAGGATCTTGCCGAACTGTTCGCGGACCGTGCCCGAACGGGAGATGCGTTCCTCGAGGAGCTTCTTGACCCGGTTCTCGAACCCGGAGTAGGCGTGTATGACGTACCACTGCATGCCGGCGGACTTCAATCGGTTCCGAGCAGGGACTTGACCGCCATCGAGAGCAGGCTGTCGAAGCCCCACATGACGATCGCGAGGATGGTCACCATGACGATGACGATGCCCGTGGTCTGAAGGGTCTCGGTCCGGGTCGGCCAGACCACCTTGCGAACCTCCGTCCGGGCGTCGCGCAGGAACAGCCACAGGCTGCGGCCCTTCTCCGTCGTGTAGACGATGACTGCGCACGCCCCCGTCACGACGAGCAGGCCAATGACCCGCAGCAGGAGCGACTCTTCCGGGAACAGGTAGAACCCCGCAAGCGCGGCGACGAACAGAACGGACGCCACAATCCACTTGAGGAGGTCCGCGAGAGGTGTCGCGTTCTCGAGCCGAGCACTCATGCTGCCGCGCCGGTTCCTGTCTTCGACCATCGGTGAGGTTGGCAGGCCAGGAGGGAATCGAACCCCCAACCTGCGGTTTTGGAGACCGCTGCTCTGCCGATTGAGCTACTGGCCTGGAAGCTTCTACTCGATGACCTTCGAAACGACGCCGGCGCCGACGGTGCGTCCGCCCTCGCGTACCGCGAACCGCAGACCCTCTTCCATCGCGATCGGCGATATCAGCTTCGCCGTCATCTGCACGTTGTCCCCGGGCATCACCATGTCCACCCCCGTCGGAAGGCTCACCGAACCCGTCACGTCCGTGGTGCGAAAGTAGAACTGCGGGCGGTATCCGTCGAAAAACGGCGTGTGACGACCACCCTCGTCCTTCGACAACACGTACACCTCCGCCTCGAAATGCGTGTGAGGCGTGATCGACTTCGGCTTCGCCAGCACCTGCCCGCGCTCGATGCCGTCTCGCTTGATGCCGCGTAGCAGCACCCCCACGTTGTCCCCCGCAACCCCCTCGTCCAGCAGCTTGCGGAACATCTCCACACCCGTGCACGTCGTCTTCTCCGTCCCGCGGATCCCGACGATCTCAACCTCCTCGCCAACGCGAACCTTCCCGCGCTCCACCCGGCCCGTCGCCACCGTGCCACGACCCGAAATCGAGAACACGTCCTCCACCGGCATCAGAAACGCCCCGTCAATCGCGCGCTCCGGCTCCGGTATGTACGTGTCCAGCGCCTCCACCAGCGCGCTCACCGAGTCCTCCGCCAGCTCGCCGCCCCCGCCCTCGAGCGCCTGCAGCGCCGAGCCGCGGATCACCGGCGTGTCGTCGCCCGGAAACTCGTACTTGTCCAGAAGCTCGCGCACCTCCAGCTCCACCAGCTCCAGCAACTCCTCGTCGTCAACCATGTCGCACTTGTTCAGGTAAACCACGATGTACGGTACTCCCACCTGCCGGGCCAGCAATATGTGCTCGCGCGTCTGGGGCATCGGACCGTCCGCCGCCGAAACCACCAGCACCGCCCCGTCCATCTGCGCCGCGCCCGTGATCATGTTCTTCACGTAGTCCGCATGTCCCGGACAGTCAACGTGCGCGTAGTGACGACCCGGACTCTCGTACTCCACGTGCGCCGTCGCGATCGTGATCCCGCGCGCCTTCTCCTCCGGCGCGTTGTCAATCTCGTCGAAATCCTTCACGTCACCTCCGTGACGCGATGCCATCACTCGCGTGATCGCCGCCGTCAGCGTCGTCTTGCCGTGATCCACATGCCCGATCGTCCCCACGTTCACGTGCGGCTTCGTACGCTCGAATTTCGCCTTGGCCAACTCGAATCTCCTCGAATCGATCTAGATCTGGCGGTCGCGGACCCGCTCTCGCCACCCTGCTATCGCCCGTCCGCCCGATGCGGAGCCGGCGCCCGGAATTGGTGCCCACAACTGGATTCGAACCAGTGACCTCTCCCTTACCAAGGGAGTGCTCTACCGCCTGAGCTATGTGGGCCAGGTGGCGGCGGGCTCGTTCGCACGGCTGGAGCGGGTGATGGGAATCGAACCCACATCATCAGCTTGGAAGGCTGAGGTTCTACCATTGAACTACACCCGCGAGGGTCCAAGGGCCCCGGCTCGAAACGGGGCGACTGCCTCCAATCGACCATCACCGGCTGGTGGTGGGGGGAGGATTCGAACCTCCGAAGGCTGAGCCGTCAGATTTACAGTCTGATCCCTTTGACCACTCGGGAACCCCACCGGCGACGAAGCAGGACATTCTCTCGCGCTGAGCCGTTCTTGTCAATGAGAAACTCCGCGCGACAGCACCTCGACGCATGGCCGCCGGGCCCTTCGGACGAGGAATCCGGGCGAACGCGGCGAGCCGGCGAAACGCGGACGCGGGTCCGGACATCCGGCACCCTGGCCGGGTTGCG
>Ga0209021_1002231_pt1 | contig 17287 bp, 14 predicted proteins | sample PinacodermFT_FD_187299 | JGI IMG/M metagenome (GOLD analysis project Ga0209021, IMG submission 187299) | Host-associated microbial community of the marine sponge Aplysina aerophoba from Gulf of Piran - sponge pinacoderm, lysed by freeze-thaw... | ecosystem: Host-associated > Porifera > Sponge >... | reverse complement strand
GTAGCCCGCCGCGACTTCAACAGCGTGCTGCGTCAGGTGTATCTCTACATCTTCGCCATACTCGGCGGCGTGATGGTCACGCTTGTCGCACTCGGCATCATCATCCACGAGATTCTGGTATGGATTCTCGGCACCGTCAGCGCAGACACCACCGCACAGCACTTCGAGTTCCTTCCCGGCTCCGTCGCCACGCTCGCTGTCGGCGCCGCACTTTGGGCATACCACTGGTACAAGGTTCGCCTCGAAGCCGGCATGTCCGCCGGAACGCCGCTCTCCGCCCGCCGCGCATACACCTACATCCTCACCGCGATAGGGACAGGGGCACTCGCCGTTGCTGTATTCATGCTAGTCGGCGCGGCACTCAAGCTAATTCTGGCGAGCTTTGGCGACGTAGTAGTCGGTGGCGATCAGTGGAAGCGTCCTCTGGCAAACATCATTACGCTTGCGGTTCTCGGCGCTCCTCTCTGGGGATACTATTGGCAGAACATCCAGCACCGCACCATTGACCTGGGCACGGATGAGAGGCAGGCAATCTCGCGACGTATCTTCCTCTTTGCTGCGCTCGGCATTGGCGTGATTGCACTTCTCGGCAGTGTCAGCGCCGTGCTGTTCTTCTTCCTGCGCGACCTGCTCGACGCCTCCCTCTCCCTCGACACGCTAAACGACTTGTCGGAGCCGGTTGCCATAATCGCCGCGGCCGCGACATTCCTGCCGTACTACTGGGGAGTCTATCGTCAGGACCAGGACGCCATGCCTGAATTAGAGCCGGAGCCCGTCGCTACCCCTGCTGAACCACAGGCTGGCCGCAAGCCCGTAACGCTGCTCGCCTCCGACGGCGGCGCGCTCGCAGCCCAGCTTCAGGCTGCGCTCGGCTACGAAGTAAGCGTGCTCCAATGGGCAGACGCGGACGCCGCCACGTCCACACTTTCCGACGAAGAAGCAGCCGAACTCTTGCAGACTATCTCGGACGCGCCCGGCGGCTACATCCTGCTTATTCCGGACGGTGGACGCATTCGGGTACTGTCCCACGACTAGCGCTCCGATATCCGAGCAACTTCTACCTCGCAGGCGGCGGCGCAACAGGCGGAATCGGCGGCACCTCCGGCCCGGTCCCGTTTTCTGACGGGAACACCAGCTTCCGCACCGGGTAGTTGATCTCGATCCCCTCGGCAGTCAGCCGCGAGTGAATCACCTTTACCAGGTCGCTCGTCAGGTAAAAGCTGCCCAGCCTGTCGGTTGCCTGCACGAACACCCAGAAACTGATGTTGGAGTCCCCAAACTCCTCGAAGCCGAACCACGGCTCGCCATCCACCGCGTGCTCAGATTCGGTAACTAGCTTCTGCGACGCCTCGCGCACCACGTTCTCCACAACTTCAAGGTCCGAGTCGTAGCTCACCCCGCAGTACACGAGCACATTCATCGCTGGCTCAGGGCTGTAGTAATTGGTAACGATGCTGTTCGCCATCTGCGAGTTCGGGATTATCACCAGGTTGTTGTGCATCGACCTGATCTTCGTGCTGCGCCATCCCACCTCCACCACATACCCCGACGGCCCGCCCTGCAGCTCTATGTAGTCCCCGATATTCAGTTCGCCTTCCGTCACTACATAGGTGCCGGCAAAGAAATTGGCTAGCGTCGGCTGCACCGCGAGCGCCACTGCTAGACCTCCAATGCCCAGTCCCGCGAGTATCGGGCTTATCGGGATGTTCAGCACCGACAGCGCCATCAGAAAGCCCAGCGAGTACACCGCGAGCGGCATGATGCGCTTTAGCGGCGGCAGCAGCCTGTCATCCAGCTCCGTCTCCGTCGTCACCGCCACCTTCTGGATGTACCAGGTCAGAGCCGCGTCCAGCAGGTGGTAGATGAGGTACGCTACCTCTGCGATGACCACCACCAGCCACGCTCTTCGGACCAGGTCGTCATACCCCGTTATCAGCGCAAAGCGCGGGCTATCGAGATTAGTAAGAATCAGCAGCGCGATGAACAGCCCGGTTAGCGCGATGAACAGCACCAAAGGTCCCCGCACAACGCCCAGCATCTCCTCGTCCAGCGTACCCGGCGTTCTGTTTGCCCAGCGCCTGATGATCACGCGCAGGATTACATTCACGGCGCCGGACGCGATCAGGAAAATCGCAAACACAATCGCGGCGCTTAGTGGCCCTCCCCATTCCGACTGGGTTATAAGCGGCGGTAGCATCTAATTCCTATCTCCTAGGGAATGTGTAATCTCCGGGAACCCTTCAGGAAACTGTGCAAGTGTGGAATGGCCAACACACGGAGAATTCTTGCCGTCCCATCCACCGATGTCAAGTTGGCCGTTGATCACTCCACTGTCACCAGGTCGCGTATATTTTCAACGGTCCCGATGCCTATGCCATCCACATCGAGCAACTCATCCAAGCTGGCGAAATCGCCGTTCGCCTCGCGGTAACTCACGATTGCGCCCGCCCTTACGTCCCCGATACCCGGCAAGGTTTTCAGCAGTTCCACATCTGCGCTGTTCAGATCGACCTTACCACTTCCGCGCCCATTTGCCAGTGCCGAACTCTTTTGACCGGCGCCGGACGCTGAGACAGCCTGCCCCTGCTTGGGTGGCGCAACCTCTCCCACTTTCGGGATGTGCCAGTGGTCTTCGTCCTGGACGACTGCCGCAAGGTTCACGGCTGTCAATTCAGCCTCAGCGGTCGCTCCACCTGCGAGCAGCAGCACGTTCGCTAGGCGGCTGCCCGGGTTCATTATATACACGCCCGGATTCATCACCGCGCCGCTCAAGTATACTCCCACCTGCGCGTCAGACGGCGTTGGAGTGCTCGTAGGCGCCGGTGAGGCAGTTGGCGCAACTTCTACCACACGAATGTCGCCTGCCGAAGTGCTGGACCATACAGTCAACACAACTCCACCTGCAATTGCAAGTACCACCAGCACGCCCAGAACGATGTGAGTGAAATTCAGACCCATGCCTGCACCATGCTCAATTTAAGCAGCACAAATATGACCCAACGCCGCTTCAAGTGTCAAGAGTGCCAATTGGGTACGGTCAGAAGATCGCGCAGACCCGCAGGTCGTCTTGTAACACGAGAGGCCAACAGGGTACGCGCTCTCCGGAGGGAGGGTGCAGCAGGGGAGTCGCCAGAATGAACCTGTCTGCTGCTTTCTCATGTTGCCCAAGTCTATTTCACTGGACTAAGGTGCGCTCTGTTGGATAAACTCAAATGATGGACGAATACAACAAGAACTCTGGAGCAAGTGGAAGAGCATGACAACAGAAGACAATCAGGACGAAAAATTTTCGCGCGGAATGGTGGTCGTGGCACACGCGGACGATGCCGAATTTGGCTGCTCAGGCACGGTGGCGAAGCTGTGCGCGGAGGGCTGGGAGATGGTCTATGTGATGTGTACGGACGGCAGCAAGGGCAGCAGCGACCGCGAGATTACGCAAGCTGAACTATCTGCAATACGCCGCGAGGAGCAGATAAACGCGGGCAAAGTGCTCGGACTCAGGGATGTGGTCTTTCTGGACTATGAAGACAGCATGCTTCAGCCCACGCTCGAACTTCGCAAGGACATCGCGCGCGAGATACGGCGGTACAAGCCGGATGTGCTGATCACGATGTACCCGATGCGCTCACTGAATGGCGGCTGGGGCATCGGCCATCCCGACCACATGGCAGCGGGCGAAGCGGCGCTACAGGCAGTATTCCCAACCGCCCGCGATCACATGACATTCCCCGACCTATTGGAGGCGGGCTTCGAGCCGCACAAAGTCGCGGAAGTCTGGATTATGGGCCACCCTGAGCCCGACCACTATGTTGACGTGACGAATCACATGGACACTTCCGTCAAGGCGCTGATGGAGCACAAGTCCCAGATGAACGGTCGCGACGAAGCTTGGGCTCGCGAGCGCATGGGCGAGTGGAAGCGCGAGCGCGCCAAGGGCAGGGGCATTCAGCACGCTGAGGCGTTCAAGCGCATCGAGTTCCGCCGCTAATACGCATTCGCTTTATTTATAAGTAACCGACATGAGAAACGGGCGCTGGGTGAATTCACCCAGCGCCCGCTTGCTGTAATCGTCGCCTTCAGTTCCGCTACGGACTGACCTCTACGCCGCCCCAACAGACCAGCGCGTCGTCGTTTCGCAACGCGCAGCTACCGCCTTCGTGGCTGCCGATGGCGCTGAACTCGCCCGGTGGCGGTGATGCCTGTCCGTGGTCGTTATCGCCCCAGCAGGTGATAGCGCCGTCCGAATCAAGCGCGCAAGCGTGGTCGCTGCCGCGGCTGATGTCGGTGAACGGGCCCGATGCCGAGTGGTCAGAAGAAGGACTGACATCGAAACTGCCCCAGCACAACGCCGCGCCGTCGTCACGCAGCGCGCAACTGCCGCCCTCGCCGCTACTGAGAGCGCTGAACTGCCCTGACGGGGTGTCTGCCTGATCGTAGTCGTCGCCCCAGCAGTATATGACTCCACTGGTGCTCAGTGCGCAGACATGGTCCGTGCCGCGACTGAAATCGATGAACGGGCCGCTCGCCGACGGGGTGGGCTGCGGTTCTGGCTCAGGTTCTCCACCGATATTCGTAATTTCAATAGCTAATGTGAATTCCCCACTGGTTTCTCTGCCGTACGTTGTCGCCTCGATTGTGAATTCGCCGGCTTCGCTGTTCTCGAACTCGATGCGCGAGTTTAGATTGACACGCGGTGCGATGTCATCATTCAGCGTTTCGATGGTGCCGTCCTTACCTGCGCCTCTCATCAGGTACAGGTATGTGTCCTCTTCTGACGACAGGCTAACCTCTATTTTCTTGTTGGCTCCTAGTGTGACTGTGTAGAAGCGTGCGTAGTAGTCCCCGGAACCCGGTCCAATGCCATCGTTCGGTCTGTTCTCGGACAAGCAGTACTCGTCCCAGGTTCCTTCGATGGCCTGATCCTCCTCTTCAATACTCGCTATGCAGTGTTCCACATCCGAGGCCGGCAAGTATGCATATCCGTAACCCCATGTGTTGTCCGGTCCAGGCTCACCGCGGTCCTGTGCGTTAGACTTCAGATACTCTGCAATCTCTTCAGGGCCATATTCCGGGAAACGCTGCTTCACCAGGGCCGCAAGGCCTGCCACATCTGCCGCCTCGTGGCTCGTCCCGGGCACATACTCATCATCTCCCTCTTCAGCCTCTAGCCCATGCAGCGCTGCTTCACTTTCATGCTGCGCGCCGACGAGTTCGGGCTTTAGCCTGCCGTCGGGAGCGGGCCCGCGACTGCTGAGTTCCCAGATGACATTGGGGTCTTCCAGGGAAGCCGCGCCAACGGATAGTAGTCCCGGATTGGCACTCTCCGACGGGCTGGCGATGCTGCCATGGAACGTGTGGTGCTCCAGTACCTCGCCATAGAATGACTGCAACTGAATCCAGTCGGGGGCGTCGCCCTCATTGAGCTCCACCCTTAGGCAATATATCCCGTCCTCGCTACCGTAGTTGTAGAAATAAAGGTATTCTAATGGCAACCTGTTGTTGCGGTCCCAGTATCTGTGAAAGCTCCTTCGGATAGTAGTTGACGTTTCTTCGTCCACCAGGTACATATTCAGGTTCGTGTCGTCTGCATCTTCGCCCCATTCGCCTTCCCACCTGAGCAATGCGTAGTAGAACGTGCCACTCTCAATTTCAACACCATTGCATTCGTCTTCAGCATCGAAGTAGTGAAATTTCCTGCCATCAGCGCCTTCAGTAAAGCTTCCGGCGCCGAACCAAGTTGCTTTTCCGTCGTTGCCCGCCGGCGAAACCCATACAGCGCCGCCTGCAATTGCGTCGTCAACGGTGTTGAGAGCACTCAATGGCAGGGGAGATGTACCATCACCTGGCCCTGACCATGACCACAACACAGAACTTTCTATGACATCCACCTCGTTCTCAACCATCCACCTGGTGGCTGCAAATAAATCTATTGAGCTGTGGACACTAGCGATGTAGTAGGTGGCGTCGGGAGCGATGCTATACACTGCTTCCGTTATCACCGTCCCTGGACCCACATCGTCGGCGGAGTAGCGTCCAACGCAATTCGAGATGTCCGTGGAATACAGCCCGTATCTGGAATAGCACCTCGCCTCCACCGAAGCAGGCAGTTTCTCCGCTTCAATAGAACTTTGAAAGCCCTCGAAGCCGTGAGAAATCACGCCAATCTTGACACCTTCGCCTCTCAGACCAGCAGCATGCCACACGTCTGCGCCATGGTCTTCCGCAGCTGTGGGCGGTCCCTCCGTTTGCGCGACACGTGGCGGAATGTCTGCCTGCATCCACTCGACGCCATCCTGCTCTGATGCGCTCGCCAGCAGGCTCACAGGAACATCAGCCCCGACAAAACCATCGAACGCGGGGCCGGGCGACGCGCCATTCTCCGCCAGAAACTCTCTTACCCCTTCGGTTTCGTCCGACTCGGTCAGGAAGATTACGCCGATTGAGCCGCCGCTACTCGTAGAGCCGCTGGCCCCCGCGGCGCTCGCTGTAAACGCGCCCATCTCATGCTGCTCGACTATTTCATTGAGCATCGCGTCCATATTCGCGTATTTCGGCGTTTCGTCATCGGGTGTCTGCGCCTGTACCCTCGCCGGATCGCCGCCTGTCAGCATCAGAAGCATCAGTACTGTCACCACGGTAGCTGACGCAACCACAAATAATGCTGATTTCCAATTTCTGATACTCATCACACTGCGCAATTCAGCTTTCTCCATTCATTCTTAGTAGCGATTTAACCCAGTAGATAGCGATCATGGCAAATGTGCAGCTCGCTGGACTTTTCTCATCGGGTAGTCTTTATTGAGACTTGATGTCATATACAGGCTCTGCATAATATCCATGAAGTATTTTGTCTGGTTAATGCTGATACATACCAGAGGAAATTGCAAGACAATTGCTTTGTGTCAGCATTGTCTGAGCGGTGTGGTAGCATATCTTGGATTACGCAGTCCCTCGTCCATTTCACTTTGCCCTGACATCTTGTCCCAGAAAATTCGGAGGAACATCAATGCAAAACGAACCCACCTCATTCCGCGTCGGCGACCCCGGCATCCGCGACATCTTCGGCGAAGCATCCCGCATTCAGGCGTGGCTCGATGTGGAAGTCGCGCTGGCCCAAGCACAGGCAGAACTTGGGGTCATACCCGGATACGCTGCCGAGGAGATCGAGCGCAAGGCGCGCTACGAATACCTGGACATGGACAACATCCGTGAAGGTCTGGCGCGAACCGGGCATCCCCTCGTTCCGATGGTCTGGGAACTCGACCGCATCTGCGACGGTGATACGGGAGGCTACATCCACTGGGGCGCAACTACGCAGAACATCACCCAGACCGGCAAGCTCCTCAACCTACGAAGCGCTCACGGCGTGTTCCTGAGCCAGGTAGCAGAATTGCACACTGCTTGCCGACCTCGCCGAAACCACCAAGGATGCCGCTCTGCCCGGCCGCACGCATGGGCAGCACGCCGTACCCGCCACTTACGGCTACAAAGTCTCCGTTTGGATAGATGAACTCTGCCGCCATGTTGAGCGAATGCGCGGCTGCGAAAGCCGTGTGTTCGTCGCTATGCTTGGCGGCGGCGCGGGCACTCTCGGATCGCTCGGCGAAATTGGACTGGACATTCAGGACGGTATTGCCGAGCGACTAGGGATGGGTTCGATGTCGAATCCCAGCCGCACCATTGGCGACCACCTCGTCGAATACATCACCATCCTCGCACTTCTCTCCGCCACCTGCAGCAAGATTGGCAGGGAAGTCTATACTCAGATGAAGCAGGAGTTCGGTGAGGTTGAAGAACCCGTCCCGGAAGGCACGGTCGGCAGCAGCACCATGCCCCAGAAGCGCAATCCGAAGCTTGCTCAGGACATTGTCGCCGGAGCGGCCCAGGTGCGTGCCCTGGTCCCACTCGCGCTTGAAGCTATGCAGACCGAGCATGAGGCGGACCGTACAACCAGCGTGATGATGGACAAGGCACTCAACGAAGCCTGCATCCTCACCGGGGACATACTGCAGCGCATGGTCAACCTGTTCGCGGGCATCCGCGTCTTCCCAGAGAGGATGCGTGAAAATCTCGATCTGAGCGGCGGCCTCATAATGTCTGAAGCCATAATGCTGGAACTCGGTAGGCAGATAGGCAGGCAACAGGCACACGACGCGGTGTACGAAGCGGCGCAGGCGTCCTTCATCGAGGGCAAGTCATTTGCCGATTGCCTGGCAGAAGAGCCCGATGTCAGCGCCCGGATGACCCCCGAGCAGATTCAGGCGCTTCTCGATCCCACGGCGTACACGGGCGCGTGCAGACTCTTTGCCGAGCGCGGCGCGGTACAAGCGCGTGAGGTTGCGAATTCTCTGAGCGAATGAATTCCTGATGGAATCCTGATGATGTCTAGAGGCCGTCCACGATAATTACACTGCTGTTCGTGGAGTCGATTCGCATCTGCTTGGGTCCCGCGTACTCTTCGGAGCCATGCCACGCCTTGGCCTGTTCGAAGTTCTCGAACTCGATTATGACCGTGCGATGCGGCGTCCACTCGCCCTCCGCGACCATTGACTCCCCGCCGCGCACAATGTACTTGCCGCCATAAGCTTCGACGGTTGCCGGAACCAGCTTCCGGTACGCTTCGAACTTCGCCTCATCCGTAACTTCAACATCCGCGATTACATACGCTGCCATTTATGCGCTCCTTTACTCACGCTTACCGGTTGCTGTGTGATACCATTTTTGACTGTTAAACATTACCATCACTGGCAGATGCTCTGTCAACACGGACGCAAGAGGGGGATTTGCAAATGCTCGACTACTTTCAGATAGCGGAAGCGCTCTCACCTGAAGACAGGCAGACTCAGACCGTGGCGCGCGATTTCCTAGAGGCAGAAGCCGCGGACAGCGTGCTCGACTGGTGGGAGAGCGGTGAGTTCCCGAAGCAGCTCGTGCCCAAGATGGGCGAGATGGGCTTCCTGGGGGCGAATCTGCCAACTGAGTACGGGGCGAGCGGCGTGAGCAACGTCGCCTATGGCCTTATCATGTACGAGCTAGAGCGAATAGACTCCGGATTCCGCAGCTTCGCCAGCGTACAGGGCGCACTGGTCATGTACCCGATATACCGATACGGCTCAGAGGAGCAGAAGCGCAAGTACCTGCCGCAGCTTGCTGCCGGCAAGATGGTGGGTTGTTTCGGCCTGACGGAACACGATGGCGGCTCCGACCCCGGCGCGATGAAGACGCGCGCCCGCAGGGATGGCGAATCATACATCCTCAATGGTGTGAAGATGTGGATTACGAACGGCAACATCGCAGACATCGCCATCATCTGGGCAAAGGACGACGACGATGTGGTTCGTGGCTTTGTGGTGCCGACCGACACACCGGGCTTTCAGGCAAACGCCATCAAGCATAAGATGAGCATGCGCGCGTCCGTTACGAGCGAACTCGTGATGGACGATGTGCGGATACCGGCGTCGCAGATGCTTCCTGAGACTCGCGGGCTTTCCGCTCCCCTGTCTTGTCTGACACAGGCGCGCTACGGCATCGCGTGGGGCGCTCTCGGTTCCCTTGAGGCTGTGTACGAAGATGCGCTGTCGTTCTCACAGAGCCGCAGCACATTCGACAAGCCCATCGCATCGAGGCAGCTTGTTCAGACGAAGCTCGTGGACATGGTCACCGATCATACCAACGGCATGCTGCTTGCGTGGCGGCTTGGCGTGCTCAAGGATGCTGGCACCATGCATCATACGCATGTGTCGATGGCGAAGCGGCGGAATGTACGTGTCGCATTAAACGCCGCGAGAAGCGCGAGAGAGATTCTGGGGGGCAGCGGCATCACGCTGGAGCATCCCACAATTCGCCACATGCTCAACCTGGAAACCGTGGACACCTATGAGGGGACATACGATGTCCACACGCTCATACTCGGGCGCGATATTACGGGGTTCAACGCACTGGTATGAGGTATGAATATATTACTAAAAAGTACAAAAATGTCCTTCCATGATAATCAGACCTCAATGAGCGCATATCCGATGTTTTATATATTGACTTCAATGTAAAAGCTGAGTAATATATTGTGTGCGATATGCAAGAAGTAACTCATAGAGGAGACATTCAATGGCATCAACTGAAAACCGGGTAAGACAGCTTATATCTAAGAATCTGGAGGTAGATGGTAGCGCTGTAGATGCGTCTATTGACTTGGGTTCCAGCCTGAGTGATGCGGGAGTATCCTCCATGGATGTGGTCTCATTCGCGCGAGTCATTCAGGACGAATTTGGCATCAGGTTCGCCCCAGAGCATTGCACCGAGCTCCAGACAATTGGGCAGCTGGTTGATTACCTTGACGCCAACGCGGCCTAACATTCCGTACGTGGAAGCGAACGGCGTACAATGACAGCTTCCACAACGCATTGTTGGTGGAGTCCCTTTAGGGAACTCGGCAATGTCGAGGTCTTACACGTCGATCTGACGCCTCATGCTACGCGTGAGGCGTTCGCTTTTTCATGGCTTGATGATGTAGAGAGATCGCGCTGGCAGAAGTTCGAGCATCCCGGTGCGCGCCGCAGGTTCCTGCTATGCCGCGCCGCCCTGCGCGCTATACTCTGCGGAGCATTGGACTGTCGCAACGAGATGCTCACTTTTGGCGAACACCGCCATGGCAAGCCGTTTGCTCTGGTGGACCAGTCACCGGCATACTTTAGCTTCAACGTTAGTCACAGCGGTGATCACGGGATTATCGCCCTCGCCCAGGATGGACGATTGGGCGTGGACATCGAAGAACGCACGGACCGCCGCGACTTCGACCGGCTGATAGACGCCGCTTTTGGCCCCAACGAACAGGCTGATCTGAAGCTGGAACGTGCGCGCGGCGAGGTCCATCTATTCTTCAAACTCTGGACGGTCAAAGAGGCGCTGATCAAGGCTCTTGGCACGGGTCTTTCGCTCGATCCTGCAACATTCGAGGCGCCGGAGGCAATGCGCCGGGGGGCGATCAGCGGCACTTTCCGATTCCCAATGGTTCCTGCGGTCCAATGGCAAGTTGAGGACATTGGCAATAAGGATTTCGCCGCCGCACTCGTCTATGATGTATGATTCATAACGTTGCTGATACTGGCAATGACGATGTCTCAGAACAAAGTGCGAATCGAAGAGCGAAGGTGTGCCGATGACCTCAGAAACCGATTGGGAGGTGCCTGAGCCGCTTTCTACGCATGATGTGCAGGTGGATGATGATACGGCTATCACACTGCGGCGGCACGGAAACCCGGATGGCCCTCGACTCGTTCTGAGTCATGGCAACGGTCTGGCAATCGATCTGTATTACCCGTTCTGGTCGCTCCTGGCAGACGATTTCGACCTGATTTTGTATGACCTGCGGAACCATGGCTGGAATGACATCAGTTCTCTGCAGAGCCATAATATTCCAACTCTGGTCCAGGATCACGATAAGATCATGGACGCGATTGATCTGCACTATGGTGATAAGCCGAAGGTAGGCATATACCATTCCGTCTCGGCGCTGATCTCACTTCTGTCCCCCAGGAAAGGCAGAGACTTTGCGGCGCGTGTGTTGTTTGACCCGCCGCTATGCAAGCCTGGTCGCGACCACCGGGAATTTGAAGAAGCGGCAAGTACTCTGTCCTCTATTTCTCGCAGCCGAATGGCACGGTTCAAAAACAGGGAAGACTTCGCATTTCTCCTTTCATTCTTCCCGGTCTTTGAGCTAATCGTACCGGGCGGCCACGATCTCTTTGCGATGACAACCCTCCGGGAAAACGATCGCGAAGAACTCTACGAGCTATGCTGCCCGCCTGAGTATGAAGCACAGATAATTGAGTACGCAGGCGCATTCGCGGTGCTTGTGGACTTCGAATCACAGGTCTGCCCGACAAAGGTCATCGGAGCCGACCCGACTTTGCCGTTCTCATACCTGCCGACCCTCGATCTCAGCGATGTCTTCACCGTCGGCTATGACTTCCTGCCCGACGCCACGCACTTCTTGCAACTGGAAAAGCCTGATCAATGCGTGGAAGTTATGCTTGAATTCATCACGCCGATCATCGGGAGATGATTCGGGACCCTAATGTCGGACGTATCCGTACCGGTGATGAGGCGGAAACTTCCGCTCATACTCAGCTCCCCTGGGATAACGCCCATACTGCGTTCCACGAACGGCCAGCGTGAATACGCTATTCTTGCCGTACCGCTCGATACCGGCATGCGGGTTGGTGAACTGGCGCCATTTGACGGTGCTACTGTGGGTTCAGAACCAGACTGGTTCTATGCTGACGACGATAAAGAAATCTCTCGCAGAGATAAGACTGAACCTGAAGCCTATGTCGATAGGGCACTCGCCTACCTAGAGATAGGTGAACGCGAGAAGGCTCACTGATTGGCGTCAAATGCACTAGCTGGTCGCCGACTCAAATGTACGATAAATATCCTTATACGGCACACATCAGCTTCGCCGGCGGCCTCAGATACCGAACACACCGGTTTAATCTACGCAGTCCTCGCGCAGGTCGTCCCTTTCGTGTTCTTGAGCCGCCCCCTTCGACGCCGCCCGAACGCATCTCGACAGCCGTAGCAGTGCGCCACCGCTCCGCGAGCGACTGTCTCGTTGCGCGCGTACAGCGAGGGCATCCTAGGTGAGCACCAGGTTTCGCACCATTCCCACACGCGGCGAGAGTCCGCTGAACCCCCTCGCCCAGTCCTGCTGCATAAGCAGCCTGTCCGATCCGCCTGCCCATACCACTACCGCTTAGCCCGCAGACCATCGAACACGCTCGAAAGAAAGCAAACTCCGACACCCTGACCACCATTTGCGGGACTGATTAGCCTCCGGCAACACAGACCGGCGGCAGTCACAGAATTGTATTTCATTTCTTATAAATAACGAAATAATCTTATGCTTATATTACACATATACTCTCGGAATCGTGCTATATTAGAGTGCCTCAAATTAGTTTACTAGGTTTTCTCCATTTCAGATTACACAAATATAAACAGAAGCGGAGCGATGGAGTCGCACCTCCATGCGCGCAGAAAGAGAATGTCCATCACTTTTGTAGTCGGGGAACAGGTGGTATTGATGCGGGGCGGCTAGACTATGGGAGTCCCATTGGACTACCGGATGGCACAGACGCCAACGCCCTGCCCGCAGCCGCCTGCTGTAGACGCCGGCGTTCTCCACGCCGGCAATGGCGCATCTTTTGCCCCTCCTCCCAGTTTTCACAAATAGCTAGCCTTCAGTCCGAGAGCTAAGGCGCGTGCCATTTAACTAGCCAATTCTTTCACTTTAGGCCATATCTCTGCGCCGCGCTTTGCGCCAATTGCCGTCGCGGCCCTGACTCGAAGCAGAGAAAAAGGAGTACATTGAACATGAAACTCGTCATCGGGATACTGGCAGCCCTGGCGCTAGTGGTCGCGCTCGCTGTTTCAATTAACTTAATATCTCATTCTCCGGCAAACGCCTTCCAGGGGGGGCAGCCTCCGGCCGAACCCACCGGGTTGTTGGTATCCACCACTGCCGGTTCGCTGGATGTGTCCGTGGACTGGGACGACGTTGAGGGAGCCAACGAATATCGGCTGCGCTGGCGAGTGGCAGGCCCGGACCAGGAACTGAACGAAGGGATAACCACCACCTCTTCCGAAGCCGTCATCACCGTGTCCGGCTACGGCGAGTGGGTGGTGCGGGTCGAGGCGTGCAACGACGCCGGCTGCGGGTCGGGATCGGCGCGGAGATTTACTGTCGCGCCTATTCCTGATGCCACGTCTACGCCAACGCCCACTGCTACACCCACGTCTACGCCCACACCCACTTCTGAACCCACGTCTACGCCAACGCCCACTGCTGAACCCACGTCTACGCCTACTCCCGAACCTGAACCGCCCGCCAAACCCACGGGTCTGCAGGTATCCACCACTGCCGGTTCGCTGGATGTGTCCGTGGACTGGGACGACGTTGAGGGAGCCGACGAATACCGGGTGCGCTGGCGGTTGCAAGGCCCGGGCAATCCGCTGAACGAAGGTATAGCCACCACGTCTTCCGCGACCGTCATCACCGTCACCGTCTACGGCAATTGGGTAGTGCGGGTGGAGGCGTGCAACGACGCCGGCTGCGGTCCGCAGAGCACCCGAAACGTTGTGGTGGAACCGCAGCCCAACCGGGCGCCAGTGGTGGATGAGGAAGCCGAACAGCACGCCTCCTTCGTAGACGCGGGCTGGGCCCCGCGTGGGATTCTGGTCAGCAAAGTCTACGACGACATCTTCTCCGACCCGGACGGCGATATCCTGACCTACACGGTCTCCGTTCCCGAGGACCGCAGTGGGTTGGTGGACACGGTGTACATCCAGGAGGAAATCCAGCGGGTGTTCATCCGGATGGACGCCGACGGCGACTGGGGAAGCGTCACGCCGGCGCTTGCGGACCCGCTGGCGACGACGGTGACGCTGACTGCCACCGACCCCGATGGACTGTCGGCGTCGGTGAGCGGCGAGTTCCTCACCTACTGGGCTGCGCCGACGATCACTGGCGGCCCCACCGTGCTCAGCTTCGCTGAATACGGCACAAAAGGCAATCAGTGCTGCCAGGAGGGACGACTCTGCCACCCCTCCGGGCTCCCAGCTCCGTGGATCACGACGCAGCCAGTTGTGGCGACGTACACGGCGACGGTCCATGAAAACCACGCTATCGTCTGGTCGGTGGAGGGCACGGACTCGGCCAAGTTCACCATCAGTGCCGACGGCGCTCTCAGATTCAAGGCCTCGCCCAACTTCGATTCGCCCGGCGACGCCGACGGCAACAACACCTATCTGGCGACGGTGAAGGCGACGGCAAACGGAGTTAGCGACACCCGGGCGGTTACCGTTACGGTCACCGATGGCAATGATGCTCCCTACTTTGTCCAGAAGAAGGAAGCCCTCTTCGTGGAGGAGGGCTATGCGCACTATTTGTACGACTTCGGCGCCACAGACCCTCAGGGGAATACGATGACCTTTTCCCTGACGGGCGAAGATAGCTGGGCGGTCACCTATGAGCATTTCCAAATTATAGGGACGACTTGCTACGCGGCGCTGAACCTGCTGCACTATGGTCGCGAACCTGACTACGAACAGCCCATCGACGCCGATAAGGACGGTGTATTCAGCGTCATCCTGCAAGTCTCCGACGGGACATTGACAACGGAGCTGCCAGTAACCATCACGGTGACCGATGTGGATGAAGCGCCGGTGATCGAGGGGCTGTCGGCGGTGGACTTCGCGGAGAACTCCAACGCCGCCGTGGGCGAGTACACGGCGACGGACCCAGAAGGGGAGACTGCCACGCTGAGCCTGGGCGGGACGGATGCGGCCAGCTTCACCTTCACCGACGGCGTGCTGAAATTCAAGTCGCCTCCGGACTTCGAGACGAAGAGTTCCTACTCTGTGACCATCACCGCCTCCGATGGAACAAACGACGCGACGCTGAACGTGACGGTAACCATCACCGACGTAGATTAGCCGACTCCGCTGACGGCGAGCTTCGAGAGTGTCCCCGCCGAGTATGATGGGTGGCGTCCCTTCAGTTTCGATCTGCACTTCAGCGAGGAGGTCAAGCTGAGCTCAGAGACCCTCCGTGACCATGTGTTCACGGTGATGGGATGTACGGTGGTCATGGCCCAGCGCCTTGACAAGCCCAGCAACATCAGCTAGCGAATAACCGTAAGGCCGGACGCCGCCAACGCCATCATAAGACTCGTATTGCCTGCCACAACGGACTGTGAGATTCAGGGCGCCATCTGCACAGTGGACGGTAGGAAACACTCCAATTCTCTGAACTTCACTGTCCTACGGTGATCCCCCTATAGATAGACCAACATCAACGAGAACCGGTGAACCATCAATCGCTGACTCACGCACGGCGACGCCGGATGACGAGCAACGGGAGTCCGCGCACCGGGTTCGCCTACCGGTTGTTGGCCTTGGGCGAGAGCGGGCAAGGGGAATCTCGGCCTCAGCCTCGGTGCCTATCACCTGTGTGGACTCGAATGGCTCATCAGCCATCGCGAGGTAACTCCTGTACGCAAGAGAGCGCGACATTCCATGTGTAAGGAAATACCGCAAAAACTTGCATCCCTTCCAACTGCGCATGCCATGCCCACATGCCTCCCATCGACAATCTCCTCCATCGATTTACGAGCCCAAAGAAATCATTACACTTACGAACAAAGAAGAGTTCGAAGTCACGCGCCAACGTTCTCCTTGACCATTATCCAGGATGACTCCTCGACTGTGCGTGTGTTGCCGAAGATGACCTGGCTGCGGTTAACGGAGACCTTCTATTGGAACGCCGCGGCATCACCACCTTAAAGGCCGGCGATTTTGACGGCCTCTCCAACCTCAACGGGCTGGACCTGCAGCATAACCAACTGACCACGCTGCCTGCGGGATTGTTCGCGGATTTAACCAGCATAGAAACGTTGTTGCTGGACTACGCTGTGGACCCACGCCTTTGCGAACAGCCGCAAGACGAGCAGGACGACATAATGGACAGATTCCCTGACATCAGCGACTGCAGGCTGGTCACTGACAGCGACATCGATTCTCTGTCCCTGCCGAATATCATACTTATCATGGCTGACGACTTGGGCTACGGAGATCTGGGTTCATACGGTCAGGCCACTATCAAGACGCCGGAGTTGGACGCTATGGCGCCGGAAGACGGCGACGGTATTTCCATGGTGCCAACACTCCTTGGCGAGGGTGAACAGCCCGAGCACGAATACCTTTATTGGAATCGGCTCTGGGGTTCGAATATAGGACTCGTTGTCGAGAAGGCAGTCAGATGGGGAGACTGGAAGGCAATCCATCACAGCTGGAGGTCCATGGAGTTGTTCAACTTGACTGACGACCCCGGTGAGATGAGAAACATGGCCGGAGCCAACCCGGATGTGGTCAGGAAAATCAAGGAAATAATCGCTGAGGCTCATGTGGATGAGTCGGAAGTCAGGGCCGGATCCTGTTATATCAAGTAGCAAAGGCGCAGAGAGAATCCTCCGGCGTCAGGCACTGGTCGGGCGGGACGAAACACTGAAGCAAACACCAATGGACGCGGTGCCTATATTCAGGCATCGCGTCCATCTATTGGGGTAGTCTTGCGGTCAGCTTACATCACTTGGGATTCTTGCATCTCCTTTCTACCGACTTCGACTGGCTCAGCCACCTCCGCGGCGCTCACCGCGACCACCGTGCTCGCCGCCGGATTCCCTACTGCCACTGTGTTCGCCGCCCGACTCACTGCCGCCTGCTTCACCGC
>Ga0209021_1002230_pt1 | contig 17289 bp, 11 predicted proteins | sample PinacodermFT_FD_187299 | JGI IMG/M metagenome (GOLD analysis project Ga0209021, IMG submission 187299) | Host-associated microbial community of the marine sponge Aplysina aerophoba from Gulf of Piran - sponge pinacoderm, lysed by freeze-thaw... | ecosystem: Host-associated > Porifera > Sponge >... | reverse complement strand
GGCTGTTGTATTCAGCAGGTGACCCGGCAGGGCGGCTCACCGGCTGGTAGTGGTCGTTCCTGTGTACCGCATTCGGCCGTGCGGCTCAAATCCCGTTTCCCTCTCGCGCACGTGCACGCGCATGCGCGCGCGAGGCACGGGGGGGCGGCGCAGTGGTAGACTCGGGACGCCTGATGAGGAGAAGCACCATGACGAAACGCGCTACGCAACGTGCGCCACAGCCCATCCCCGATCCGACGCCGCTCGAACTTGCTCCGACTGACTACCAGCCCTCGAAGGCGGAGTTGGTGGAGGAATTCGACATGCCTGGCATGACGGTGGGCGAGGTTCGGCAGACGTTTCGCCGTCCCTTCAGGATTGTTCGGCAGGCCAAGTAGTTACGGCGAGATCTTCGGGTTGAGTCAGCCCGCAATGTGACTCAGGTAGATGATCCCCTTTCTTTACCAACCGCCGCAGCGCGCGAACCTCCGACCTGGTCACTGACAGCAACCGGCATCGCGCACCGTCCAATCTCGGAAAAGACCTCGACGAACCGTTTGGCGTGCGGCCCGCCGTAGATGATCCATTGCCCGATGGCGTCGTTCATCATTGGTTCGGTGCTCGCGAGGAACGACAACCGGCCGGCTGGGAAGCACATGCAGTCGGCCATGCGGATCAGTGTCTGCCCGGCCTCCGTCTCTGCGACCAGATCTGCCAGCACGAGCCATTCGGCCACACGGCCCGCGGTGATTTCGCCTTCCAGCTTTGACACGAACTGCGAGAGTGCCGACTCCGAGCACGGCGCATGCAGGAGCAGTGGCCCACTCCACGGCTCAGTAAGCCCATCGCGCCCCTCGCGGCCGTCGTACCAGGTCTCGGCGCGCACGAGGACTTGTGCCTCGGCATTCGATGCCGGGTCGCAGCCGATGGGCCGACCAAAGACCACCCGGACGCGGTCGAGAACGTCGACGGGGGTTTCACGTGAACCGTGAACCACGACCCCTCGGGCGTCGAGCTGATGGGGTGGGGGAAGCGTTCGGCCAAGCTCCTCGTCCGCCACCTTGAGACTCCCACCCGAGGTCGGCGCATGGGCGGCGCGCATCGTCCTGACGTTGTCGGGATGCGCACCTTCATCCTGCGAGTGGAGGAGACGGATGTTCGAACGCTCGCCCTGCATCGGCGGATTCGCCGTGTGGGTGGCGCCCGCAGGTGCAACCGGTTCGACCTGCGGCGTGTGCGGCTTCGAGGGAATCGCATTCAGAGATTTGCGAATCGACGAGCCCAAATTGGCAGCGCTGCCAAAATGCTCCGCGAGGCGCATGTAGTCGCGAGCGCTTCGTGGACTCACGCCCGTGCGCGCACGCGACATGGCGCACCAGATGCCAAAGCGACCAAACCCGATCCGGCGCTTCTTCTCGAGGAGACGCTGCCCGAGGTTCCATGCCGCGACTACCGCGCGTTGCTCGCAGTCGGCAACCGCATGGAGCGCCTCCTGCCGTTCGGCAAGTGCGTGCTCGACTTTGCCCGCGAATTCGAAGAGTTGCCCGTCGAGCACATCGTCGGCGAGCGCGGCCAGATTTTTCTCCGTATGCAACGGAACCGGCATCGTGGAATCGTTCATGAGCATTGCTCCTCGCGGGTCGAGGCAGGCGATTTCCTGTCCTTTCTGCCCGGTGTCCGATACAGGCGTCGCCGGACCCGCCACCGCTCGAGCTCTTCATCGCTCGCGTCCGTTGGTAACGGCTCCGCGAGTGCCAGAATCGTGGCGCGACGGGCATCGCCGGCCCGCACCGCTTCGAGGAACGCCGCGTTGCGTTCGTGCTGGCGTTCCGGGACCGCCCCATGTTGCGTCCGGCTCATGTCGTGCCCTCCCTGTCCTCACGTGGAACCTCGCCGGTTCCGTCGCACGCTTCGCGCGGCTCGACCCGGCCGTTGATCCAGCGCTCACCTTCGCCGCGACAGTCAGTGCACGGGCCGGACCGGCCCTTGATGCGCCGTTGCGCGTGGGGCGGGTGTTCTCTCGCGTTCACGTTGTATCTCCCTGCAGGACTCCGAGCCAAAGGGGTCTCGGGCCAGCAGTTCGCGTGCACCTGGCCTGCCGCGTCCGCCTCTACCGTCAACGCGGTCTTGTCTCCCCGGTCGCCGGTCCGGAAGACCGCACCGGCGCATGTCCCGACCGTGCATCGCGCCTCCCGCACGGGAAAGCCGCGCGCATCAAGCGCAATGAGGGTCACGGCGACGGGAGCGGCGTTCGAGGCTCGCCTCGTCGGCCACCCGGCGAACACCACGGCACCGGCCACGCCTGCCGGTGGCCCCGGCCAGCTCGTCGCGGAGGCGCAGTCCGGGACCCCGGCACAGGCGAGCCAGCGCACCGACTCGGGCAGGGCTGGAGCACCGGGGACATGCCGGCCAAGCCAGCATCCGCGCTGGCTCAGGTACGTACGGGCCAGGGTCGCATCCGCGTATGTCGCCGCCGCCCATACCTCGCCTGGAGCGGGCCGGCTGCATCGTCGGCGGAGCCCTCTATTCGCCATCACGCGCCCTCCGGTATTCGTCGCCTGTCGTTTGGTGCCGGGCGGTTGCCGACGGCAGGGACACGGGCGCGGGGGCGGATTCCGTTCCGTTTTCCCGTGGGTCCTGGTTTCCGAACCTTTGCGCCGTGACAACTTCCGAATTTGCAGGGGTTTCCGCACGATCCGAACCGTTGCGAGTCGTGGTGCCCGTAACATTTGGGACGCTCGCGGATTCGCTTGTATTGCTGGGTTGCGACGGTGCAACGGTTCGCGAACCGTTGTCGTCGGAAAGGTAAGCGGTCCACGCTCCAACGAATGCCGTCCGCTCGTAGCCCTTCGCGGCTTTGCCGTCGTCGAATTGAAGCGTCTTCGAGTGAATGCCGAATTCTGCCAGCATCCGCCCGCGGGCTTGTGGTGTGATCGGTTGGCCGGACTTCGGCATCGCATTCCAAGGCCGTTCGGGAAGGTCCTGGAGCGCCTTATCGAGATTCTTCGACTTGATACGCTGCACACCGCTCATCCCGTCGAACACCGCCCACACGTCTGCGAGTAGCATCACCCCGAGCGATTCTCCACTGGCGAAGGCGCCCGCCACCGCCGAGAGCGCATCGGCGGCCTCGCGTGCTTGCTTACTCCAGGGGCCGCCGATCGCGTCCGCCACCGCGAACAGCGGTCGCCACGGCTGCGCACTGCGTCCGACCCGTCCGCACATGTCGGGGTCCGCCTCGCGGAGCGCCGCCGCATAGTCCGCCGCCCACCGGGCACACTTACGCCTGATCTCAAGACTGACCGGGTCGCGGTCGATACGCATTTCGGGGTAGGCATGAGTCGCGCGCATCATCGGAATTACGATGCAACGCGACGTGAACGCATCGTCAATCCCGGCGAGATTCAGACCACTCATCGCCTTGGGGGCAAAGGTCGAGAACAACCGAACCTCGCCCGTGTCCTTGTTCGTTCGAGGAACGAATGCAAACCGCTTGGAGAAGCTCCCGAGTAGAATGGCCTTCGTCGGATCATCGGGGTTGCGCCGCTTGAGCACTGCCTGTGCTTCGTCAAATAGTAGCGTTGGTGTCTCGTGCTCGACAATCCGGAAGATGGTCGCGGCCGTCGTGTCGCTCACGGGAAAAGGTCGCGGCACAGCCCACGAAATCAACCCCATGAGTTGCGTCTTGCCGGAACCTCGTTCCGGTGCCGTCACCATTAGGTTCGGGGAGACGCTGAAGCACTTGAACGCCCACGTGTAGAGAGTCCAAAGCGCCACCGCGACCGCACCGCCGGCCGGGAGTTCGGCGTAGCGCACGATCACCCTCATGAGAGCGTCGATCAGTTCCGCGCCGTCTACCGGATCCGGCCACGGGTCGGGGTCGTTCCACTTGACGGGCCGGCCGGCCCTGCCGTCGCCGCTATCGCGGCCGGCCGGCGCGGTCAGCCGGTCGAAGTCGCCAACCGGAAAGTTGGCGAAGGTTCTGAACGCCTTTCGCAAGTTCGCGCGGTCGGCATCCGGCAGCTTGGCAAACGCCGGCGCGTGCTCGAACGGCGTTCCCGGCAGCGTCTTCGTGCGCTCGATCAGGTCTTTGGGCAATCCGGCGCGCTTCAGTGCATCAACGGCTGCCTCTCGCAACGCGCCTTCCGCTTTCGTCGCCTGGACGGATTTCGCCGACTCGATGATCGAGTCCGCCTTGCTCATTCCGCGTGCCTCGCCATAGCAAGCACGTCGCACCAATCGCCCACGAACGGCGGAAGCTTGATGGCGACACTTCGCCCTTCCTCCATCAGCCGCTCGCCGAGTGCCGCCGCGGCAAGCTGACCGCCGCCCTTTGCGTCCCGGTCCGCCGCGATGGTGACGTGATGCACGTGTTTTGGGAGCACCACGGCGCGAAGCCCGGAAGTGGAGAGCGCCGCCCAGGCACCGCAACGCCAGCCGAGCACTTTGACCGCGGCGCTCGTCGTTTCAATACCCTCGCCGAGTAGCAGTGCATCGCCAGCCGTCTCGAGAATTCGTACCGCGCCGCCGCCGATCGGTCCAAGCGACAAGCGCGCAGGCGCGGAGTCCAGGTCCGCCTTGCCGGTTCCGTCGGCGCGGAGGTATGTTCGGTGAACCCCGTTGAGTCGCCCGTCGGCACCCTGGACGACGGCCACCAGCGCGGGGAAGCACTCCGGTTCCGGTACGTCGGGATGCGTGATGGAGCGATGGAACCGGAGCGCCGGAGCACTGGCCACGTGCCCCACACCGCGCACTTCGAGGTACGCCTCGGCGACGGTGCCGGCGAGCGGGCGGGCTGCGTCCCAGATACGCAGTGCAAACGCTCGCGTGTCTTTGCGCCTGCGGGCAGCCGGGCGCGAGGTATGGCGAGGGGCGGGACGGGAACGCGGCTTAGGGCACGAGAATCCGCCGCTCTCGCCCGTATTTTCGATGATGCCATGCTCTCGTAGCCACCGCATCGCCCCGGCCCGGCCGCAGCGGCACTCGCGATCTATGAGGTCGAGCACTCCGCCGCCCTCATTCGATTCGAAGTCCCACCACGAACCACGCCGATTACCATTGACGTGAACGACGAGGCTGCCGCGCGATCCGTATCGGAGTTCCCGGTCCGAACTAAGTCGCGTGTTCGGCTCGCCCAATAGCGCGCGGGCGACATCGCCGATGATGTCGCGCCAGTCGATCGCTCCGGAGTACACCGAGGCTGTCACGCGGCAAACTAGATCGACGTGCAGTGGTACGCCTTCAACTCCGCGACTCCCGGAGCGCGCGTGCACGTTCCTCGTGCATGCGCGCACGGTCTGCAGGCTCGACCACACCGGCGTCGAGAAAGTCGTTCAAATCGGAGCCGCGGTAGAGAATCCGGGTGCCGATCTTCGTGTATTTGGGACCTCGGCCTTGCCAGCGCCATGTCGCCAGCGTTCCACGGGACGCGATGGTGTCGAGCTCTGGATCCCCCGGGCGGTAATATCGGTCCACGACGAATCGCGCGAATCTGATCGCAGTGGACTTGCGTGGCTCAGCTTGTGCGGTGGTCATTCCGGGGCCCTCCGGTACGTTGCGGAGGAGGCAGTATCAGGGCGGGGGCTGTCTCCGTCATGGGACACCTATCGGCATCGGTGTCCCACGGAACTAGAACGGCTGAGAGTCTGCGGATTTCCAGGTCTTGAGAACCACGTCGTAACTCAGGCCGGACGCCGTCGCAACTGCATCGCAAGCAGATTTTTCTGGCGAGGTCTCGTTGCGAGTCGCGGTCATGCCTTCTGCGACGAGTCTTTTGATCGCGGCGATGATTGCCCGGTTCCTGAGTCGATCGTAGGGGCTTTGCCGCGGGCGCTTTCGGCCGTCGGGCGGCCTGTCAGCCTTCTCCAGCCATTCGGCGAGCGCATCGCCCAGCGGTTGTTTGTTCCAATGGAGAAATGCTGCGGCCAAACGAAGTGCTTCCCAATGTGGGCGACTGGACTCGGCGGCCTCGATGCACCGCATAACTACGGCTTCATTCAACATCGGCCCATGAACGGGTATCGAGTCGATTGAGCAACTGCGCGCGGGTTCGGACGCGATCGACAGCCCACGCGCAACTGCGACGAAGCGCACCACGAGCCAATCCTGTACCGCCCTCTCGGTAAGCTGTTCACGTAGACTTCTTCGGAAGCCTCCCGCGTCCGGCTGAAACTGGAACCAGTGGCGTGCGATGTCCACGGCGTCATCAAAGTCGATCGATGTTCCAATCCACTCACGCCGGAACCGCACAGTCTTGAGGCCGATCTCTCCATAGCTCAGATTCGTCGTATCGTCCGGCCAGCGAAAGAGCTCGACGTCAATGGGTGGTCGGCGCCAGCCGGCGTAGGGGCGACGAAGATCGCAGACACCAGGCTCGTGGCCCGGCTCAGTCGCGGACTTGCGCGCGCGTGGGGCGCCGCCGTCTTGAGATGCAGACTCACTCACGTTGACGTTTTTTCTTGATCGGGTTCACGACACGGTGCTCCAGTCTCTGCTGCACAGTGCCTCGACGCTCGCGGATGTCGCCCATGCACCGTTTCGCTCCGTGGCGTCCAGCCACGTGGAGGCCACGCACTGAGCGGCGGCCCGCCCCTCAGTTCACGCCGGCGCGCCGCCGTGCGTCGAGGCTCACCACCTCGGCCGGGGACTTACCCTCCAGTTGCGCCGCGATCGCAGCACCGATGCTCTCCTGCGCGTCCCGGACAGCTTGGCCGGCGTGTCGGATGTAGCGGTCGGCCATGGCCGTCGTCTTGTGTCCGAGCAAGTCGCGGAGCACGTGTGCGCCAAGCCCCGCGCGGGCCGCACTCGTCATGACGGTTCGACGCAGATCGTGTAGTCGCACATCCGACAGGCCGGCATCCGCCGCGACGTTGCTGAAGACGCGGCGGGCATTCTTGTAGCCCACTGGCGCATCGCGTCCCGGTCCATGGCCACCGGTGAACACATAGGCGTTGATGCGAGGCAGACTGACGAGCAGTTCGAGGGCGGCGGCAGGAAGCCCGTGCACGCGGCGCCCCGTTTTCGTGCGAGGAAGCACCACAGTGCCGCCCTCGGTGTCGATATGCTCCCATTGCATCGCGAGCACTTCCGAGATTCGTAGTCCGGTGAGTGCCGCACAGCGGATTGCGGCGACGGCTGCGGGCTTGGCTCGTTCGGCCCGCGTGAGTGCATCGCCGAGCGCAGCCAACTCCGACGGAGTGAGCACGCGATCGCGCGGCTCCTCGCGCGTTCGCTCGACACCGCGCGCGGGGTTCGTGTGCTGGGGGCGAAGCTCCCAGTGCTCGAACAGAGTGAACAGTCGAGAAACCAAGGCCAGCACGCGGTTCCTCACGACAGGACGTAGCGTGTGCACCATGCGCTCGACGTCGAGCCGGGTGATGTCGGTGATGCGGTGCTGGCCCAATGCCGGGCGGATGTGGCGCGACGCCTGCCGGTGATATTCTTGGGCGGTGCGCGCTGTCATGCGGCCTGTCGCGATGCGCGTTGGGACGTGCTCGGTGAAGAACCGGTCCAGCCCATCGTTCACGGTCGGCGCTTCGCGCGCTACCTGCCGGCGAGTCAACGGATCGCTTTCGCCGGCGCGGATGCGGGCCAGTTCGGATCCGGCCCGCTCGCGAGCTTCTCTCAGGGATATCTCGGAAGTGCGCGCGAGGACCATGCGGCGACGGCGTCCGTGTGTGCGGTAGTCCAACACAAACGACTTCGTGCCAGCGGGGTTGATGCAAACGCCCAAGCCTTTCAGTTGCGCGTCCCACAGGTTGCGTTGCTTCGGGCCGGGCCGGGCCTCTCGGATGATGCGCTCGGTTAGCATCGACTGTCCTCCGATGCGGTGGTTGAACTTCTCTCTACTCACCAAATACTCACCACACCGACAAGATACAGATTGAACGCGATTGATGCAACGAGCACGTACACACACGTAACATTCTGGTTTTACGAGGGTTTGTTGAGCTGAATGGATTGGGATTGAACTGGGGATACAGGGGGAGGTCATGACTCTTAATCAGCGGGTCCTAGGTTCGAATCCTAGACGGCCCACCAATAACAGACTGAAATTAAAGAAATAAATCCCCTGGCAAGATTTCCATTCAAGGTGCAAATTGACGCGGGGAAGCAATTGGGAAGCGCCAGGAATCAAACTTTTTTCGTCACCCTCAGAAGATCCGGGCCTCCAGACAGTAGTAGATCGTCGTACCCACAATCGGGCACCTGTGGTCGAGGCCGGCCGAATTGGACGGCTTTGACAGGGAGCGTCGATTGGCCCGGACGGTGGGGAGCAGTGAGCCCGTCCCGATTCGAATGGGCCGAGCATGCCGTCTGCGGGACGTGAGGGTCGCGCTCCGAGGCATAAGCCGGGATTGCCGAAGCGGGGCATCGTGCCCGGAGGCTGGGAGTGGGGATCGCTGCGGGCGCCGGCACCGGCATCGTCACGGGGCTCGTCGGCACGGCGATCGTGTGATGAGGGGCCGGGATTTATTTGGGATTGTAGCGGCCCGCAACGGGCTCGGACCGATTGTCCCGGAGGAGTTCTTCAATCGGGTGCCGGAATGCCATCGCCGCGATCGCGGGCGGATGAGTGCGTTCGGGAGCGGGCAGTGCGTCATGTGTGCCTCCTCCCGCCTCACCGTCTGATTGTCAGCTGCATCCCGATCCCGTATTTGGGATCTGTGCCAGTGCTTTCGTTCCTCGTCAGGTCGAACCGGATCTCCATGCTTGCATCTCCTGCTTCGCGTTCCTCTCGCCGCCAGCCGAAGCCAAGATGCATCTGACTGTCTCCTTCGTTTCCGCCCTCGTTCTTGCTCCATGTGCTCCCGGCACCAAGTTCGAACACGAATCCCGACTTGTCCACCTCTTCGAGCCGCCACCCGAGTCGTCTCTCCGTTCTTGTGTCCAAACGCACGAGCCCCAGCTCGGGGATCGCCGTGAATCGTCCTCCCAGGATCCCGAATCCATACCCCAGGGTCGTCTCGAGCCGTTGGCTGTCGCCTCCCTGGTTTTCGGTTCCGAATCCACTCATGGTCTCCCGTTCAAGGAGTGCTTGGGTGCCGCCCAGATCTGCGGCTCCCATCGTCTGGGTCATGTTGAGGGACAGGCCCCGGCTTGATTCCGGTGTCGGGTCGAAGGTGAGCGATCCCCACAGTCCCTTCTCGGAAAACCCGTCTGTCTCATGGCTAAGCAGGGTCCGTCCCCGGACCTCACCATCGATCCCCCACTTTGGTGCCGACCATCCGCTGCCGACCCCGAGCTCGACTCCGAAGCCTCTTTCTGCATCGCCCCCGTCGTGCCGGGCTCCAAGCTCGACGGTCGGCGTCAGCGACGCCTCGGTTGTCCCAAGACTAAAGGCCTTCGAGCCTTCGACCCCCAGGCGAAGCCGTGTCACGTTGGCACCGCTTGGCGCAAGGCGCCCTCCGCTTGGTGTCCTTGCCTCTTCGGATGTCGCGCGCACCGCCATTGCGTCTGCGGTGAGCACGAGTGATGGTGCCCAGCTTGCCGTGGGCCTCAACTCACCCCGAAGCCCTGTCGCCCCCATCACCAGGTCCATGTCGGTCTTCGTTGCCGGGCTTCCTTCCGGATCGAGTGTCAGGGTTCCTTCTCCGTACCCTGCCACGCCCCACAGGGTGAGTCGGGGTCTTATCTCGATGCTCCCCCATGGGTAGACGCCTGTCAGTGAGGATTCCACCTCGCCACTTCCAGCACTCCCCTGGTAGGTGCCCTCCCCAAGGCTCTGCCCGAATATCACCCCCAGGGCCTTGTCCTCGCGCCTGAAGTCACCGCCGAGTAGCAGGCTCGTGACCTCGCCCTCGACGTTGACTCCTGAGTCCTCACCCTCGAAGCGTGACACTGCCCCGCCTCCCCACATCGCTCCGATTCCGCCCCGGTCGCTACTTGCCGTCACGTTGAACGTGATTCCGGTCATGAGGTCGTGTCCGGTCACCGCGCTCTCTTCGCCCCATGGGTCGCTCTCTGCCTCCCAGGGCGCGAGTCTTCGGTTCCTCTCGGACTCTTCGCGTTCCTTGATGTCCTCTTCAAGCGTTCCGCCAACCCGGTGCCCCGCAATCGTCACCTCGCTCCCTGGGGTCCGAGGCGCGTTCAGGCGTACGCTCACCGCGTCGACCACCTGCTCTGCCACCGTTCGCCCGAACCGCGCGATCCAGGCCCTTGGCATGGCGTCGCTGTTCCGGATGGTCCCGGTTGCTTCGGTGTCGGCGATCCGTGCTCCTTGCGCGTTGGACAGGACCAGGGCCATCGTCTCGGTCTCCTCGTCGATGTCGTCGTCGAGCACCGTCACCTCGACGCTCTTGCGGGTCTCGCCGGGGGCAAAGACGAGGGTGCCGGATGCCTGGGTGTAGTCCTCTCCTGCAACTGCGGTTCCGTCCTGGGTTGCCCAGTCCACTCTCACCTCAGCGTGGCGCGCCCGGTCAAGCGACACCTCGAAGGCGAGCTTGGCGTCCGGCGCCTCCTCCGTCTCGGCATCCCCGACCGAGATGGCGACTGGTCCCGGCACGTTGAGCGAGAGCGGTCCGGTGAGGCTTCGCCTGTCTTCGGTGCACACGTCGCCCCTCTCGCCGCAGGGCGGGAGTGCCGCAAGTGCAAGGCCGAGCGGTCCGTCCCCTGCGGGCACAAGCGTCATCTCGAAGCGAAGGTTCGACGGCGGGGCGATGCGCCGGGCCTGCCTCACGTCCCCGCCTGTCACCGTGAACAGGGTGTCGCGCACGGTGACGTAGCTGAGGTTCCACGGCTCTTCGGAGAAGTGGAGCTCGACGGTGACCGGGCTTGTACCGTCGTGCTCGGGAGGCCCCTCCCGGAACGAGGCGGTGAGCGCGTTGCTGCCTGCGTTCGCGTTGATGGTGCCGGTGGCCTCGGCGTCTTCGATTTCGGCTCCCTGCGGGTTCGAGAGGGTCAACGTCAGGGTCTCGCGCTCTTCATCGACCTCGTCCTCGAGCACGGTGACCTGGATGGTCTTTGCGGTCTCTCCCGCTTCGAAGGCGAGCGTCCCGGACGTCGGCGTGTAGTCCTGGTTCGCGGTCGCTGTTCCGTCACCGGTTGCGTAGTCCACGGTCACTTGGTCCGGGGCTGTCTCCGAGAGCCTAACCTCAAAGGCGAGCGTTGCCCCCGCTCCCTCCTCGGCAGCCGTGTCGGCCACCGAGAGCGTCGGCACTACCGCGCGGGGCATGTCCGCAAGCACGGCCACGCCCTCGTGCTCGAGTATGGCGTCAAGCCCTCCCGTGCTGACGATGGTGCCCTGGTTGAGGGCAAGGCTGTTCGCCTCTACCAGCACCATCTGGTGCGACCCGTCTCCCTTGACCAATGTGTAGGCGAACACCAGCCGGTTGGTGCCTGAGCCGCTCACGTAGCTCGCGGTCTTTGCTCCTCCGAGAGCAAGTCGCACCGAGGGCGTCCCTTCCTCGGTGCTCACCCTGACTGGCTCGGCAAAGACCATCGTCACGGTCACGGTCTCGTCCTCGCCCCAGCTGCCGTCTCCCTCGCCCTCCGGGTCAATCTCCACTGACGACACCCCGGGTGCCGTTCCGAACGCGAGCACTGCATCGACCCCGTGCTCGTCCTGGATGGTCGCGCCGTTCAGTCGTATCCCGTTGGCAAGCGCGATGGCGCCCTGCGTCCCTGCATCCTCTTCCGCAACGCTGAGCGCGAAGACCAGCTCCGCTTCCCCCGAGCCGCTCTCGTACGCCGCCTCGCGCCGCACCCCTCCGAGCCCGAGTCCCAGCGTCGGAGCCCCGTTCGTGGTGTCTACCGTCACGGGCGCGTTGAACGTTACCCGAGTCTCGATCCGGTCGTCCTTCTCGTATATCCCGTCCTCGCCCGGCGCGGTTGGTTCCGAGACCGCGCTCACGGTGGCCAGCGCCCGGGCCTGCTGACTCGTGTCCCGGCTGAGCGTCAGGGTCAGCTCGGTTGCGTTCGCCCAGTTGAGGCTCGTGCTCTTCCAGGCATAGTCGTACTCGTCGGGCTCGCCTTGGTACACGATGTGTTCTGCGTCGTCGAGCTCGAACCCTGTGCTGCAAACGTCAAGACGAAGGTCCTCGATCTCCCCCTCCGGCAACCCCCGGTCAAGGCTCAGCACGAAGTCGCCCGGGCTGTAGACCAGGATCCCCGGGTCATCGCCAGCGTAGAGGAACAGCATCTGGACCTCGTACGAAGTGCCATCGACCAGGAAGTTCCGGTCGCTCAAGATCCCGAGTTCGCTGCTCGGGGCCCCCTTGTAGTTGTTCATGAACCCGTAGCCGTAGCTCCAGTCTCCGAGCGAGGGTGGGTACACCCGGCAGTCGCGACTCACCGAGAGCGTTGCCTCCCAGATCTTGTCCCGGTCGGCGAGGGTCGGTGCTGCGCATCCTGATACGGCAGGCACCGGGGTGTTGTTCCTCACCCCTTGGTCCTGGAACGGCGCCACCACGTTCGTGCTTTCGTTCGCGTCGGCGAGGCTTGTTCCCGTGTAGGCCACTGTCACCGTAGCGGTCGGCCTCACTGCTTCGGCAAGGGTGAGTGTCACGTCAGCTTCGGAGGCGGTCACTGGATTGGTCTGCGCGAGTGTCCCGGTCTCGCTGTCGCACTCGTTCGCTGTCACCGTCACCTGGAACTCGCTTGCCGCCGGGGTTCCACTCAAGGGCCGGTCGAAGGTCAGTTTGAGCGAGGTCCCGGAGATGGTCGCCGTGCTCACCTTCGGGGCTACCATGCTCTCGGCGTTGTGCGGATCGAGCCAGCGCACCACATGGGGATAGATGCCGTGCATGCTGTAGCCGAGGCTCTTCTGCGGGCAGCCTGCGCCCCCGCCGGTCAGCACGCCGATGAGGTGTCCTTCGTGGAAGTAGCCCGCACCGCTCGAGCCGCCCGCGATAATGCCTTCCTGCACTCTGACGGTGACCGAGCTGTTGGCGCCCAAAGACCCGTCGCTCGTTTGCAGGGTGTTGAAGCGCGCGGTGCCGCTTGCGTAGCGCAGGTGCTCGCCGCTCGGGTGGTGGAGCGTGACGACGGTGGCGCTTGCGCTCTCCTCGCTCCCGAAGCTCGCCTGCTCGGCCCACGGCGCGTGGTGCGCGGCGCTCGGCGCGCTCGTGCGAAGTCGAAGCAGCGACCAGTCGCCGAGCGCGGTGTCCGCTCCGCTTCGCACAAGAAGGTCTGCGCCGCCGGAGTGGCGCACCGCGCGCGTATCGCTACCGGTGCCGTCGCAGCTCTCGCGCTGGTGGAACCACACGGTTTGCACGGTGTTGGCGGTCGCCTGGTCGGGCACGCAGTGCGAGGCGGTGAGCACGTAGGGCGCCATGGTGCTTCGGTTGCTTGCTCCGCGTGTTTCAAGCAGCGTGCCGGTGCACGACTGGGTATCGCCCTGGTCGTCCTCGTACTCGATTTTCACTACGGCGTCCCGCAGCTGTGCGAGCGCAGGATCGGTGAGGCAGCGCGCATCGAGCGCCTCGCAGGTCTGCGCGTTCGAGTGCGGCGACCACGCACACAGCGCGAGCGCTCCGGCGAGCAGCGCCACGGCGGCGCGTGGGCCCATCGCAGTCCTCCCAAAGTCACGTCCCCGCGCGGGAGCGCGAACCCATCCGCAGGGCCCCCCCATCCGTTCAGGCTACCGCTTCCGTGCCGCATCGCTGCGCGTCCTCGGACCTCTCGAACCGGACCCGTTCGCCCTCCGGATCCGCTCTGCCGCTGCATTTCCACCGACCATCGCGATCCGAGGGCCCATGTTGATTCGAGCCACTTGCCCGGCACGCTATCCGAAAGTGCGACGAGAGCAGGAATCGCATTTGTGCAGTCGGCATGGACGTATCCGACTGGAACACTGAGTTCTTCAAACGCTCCTACTTGATTGTGGATTCGTGGCGCTTGTAGCGACCACGCTTGCAGTGAGCATTCGTCTCGAATTTGCGGTCGGCGCCTACGGGAAGGCACGCTGTCGAGGCCAACGCCGTTTCCATCCTTCGCTGAGCGTCAGGCGGGAAGGAACGTGGTCGGTGCCCGTTGCTCGCAGGATGGCTCGGCGGCCCGATGGCGACGCTCATGGTCTCGCGTTCGTTGGTATTCGAGGAACCCACCCGGAATCCGTGAGCCAAACCACTTATGTAGTCGAGACGGCGCTTGTCGCTACTACACAAATGCTTTGCCCCCTATCGTTGTATTGGCGCGGGAGCTCGGCGAACCTGTCCCCAGCATGCATACATCCGTGCAATTCCCGGCGAACCACTCCGCTCGCGCAACTCCCCCCCGAGCTGTGCGCCGATCTCGCGAGCGCGACGACTCAGGGCGCTCCGAATGATGCGCGAGCCCGGAGCCCTCGCGTCGCGGAAGCAGATCCGGGGGGAGCTGGATGCCGAGCCTCGGCTCACGTGGCTCTTGCGACGAAAGGTCTGCGTTCCCGACCGCACCGTGGGCTACGTGGATCGCCCACGTCTCGTGGAACGCGCCATGCCGACGCGCTCCCGCCTGACGGTGATGATTGCACCCGGCGGGTTCGGGAAGACGACGCTGCTCGCCGAATGCTGCCGTCACCTCTTCGAGCGCGGCATCGTCACCGCGTGGGTCTCGGTCGACGAGAGCGACGACGCGGACGTGCTCGATTCCTACGTCGTTTTCGCATTTCAGTACGCGGGGCTCAGCATCGAGGGCGTGTCCGAGCGCGATGGCGCGACGGAGAGCCGGATCGGGTTGCTCGCGCGCGCGCTCGAAGCCCGAGGCGAGCCCTTTGTCCTCGCCCTCGACGATCTGCACCGGCTGAAAGACCCCGGATCGGTGGCGCTTCTCGATTTCCTCATCCAGCGCGGGCCGCCCAACCTGCATCTCGCCGCCGCGTGCCGGCGTCTGCCTCCTGGGCTCAATATCGCGGGCCCCGTCCTCGACGGACATGCTTCGGTGCTCGGAGTGGACGACCTGCGTTTCTCGACGTCCGAGATCAGCGAGTTGTTCGATCGGCGCCTGTCGCGGCGCCAGCTCGCGTCGCTGGCCGAGGAGTCGGCGGGGTGGCCGATGGCGCTGCGCATCCAGCGCAACCGTTCGGGCGTGACGCCGGGTGCGGGAGAAGCGCGGAGCATTGTCGAGAACTGGGTGGAGTCGCGTCTGTGGCAAGGGATCGACGCAGACGATCGGGAGCTCGTCCTCGACATTGGGCTCTTCGAGTGGATGGACGCGGCGCTGCTCGACGAAGTGCTGGGCGGGAACGACTCGATGCGCCGGATCCAAACCATGGAGGCGCTGGTGGGCTTTCTCGAGCCTGTGCGCAGCAGCGGGACCGATGCGTGGCGGCTGCATCCGCTCATTCGCGAGCACTGCGCGCTTCAGCGGTTCCGCGACGCGCGAGCGCGGTTTCGGGAGGTGCATCGCCGGATTGCCGTCGCGCTCGCGCGCCGGGGCGAGACGCTGGTCGCGCTGCGCCACGGCGCTGAGTCGGGCGATTCGGGGCTCACCGGCGACATCGTGGAGGAGGCCGGGGGGATTCGTCTGTGGCTGCGCTACGGGCTGGTGCAGTTTCGCGCCGCCATCGAGCTACTCGACGAGAAGGTTGTCGAGTCGCGCCCCCGCCTGCGCCTCGCCCGGTGCGCGGCGCTGGTGTTCGCCGGGCGCCTGGAGCGAGCCCGCGAGGGCTATGCCTCGATTGCTGCCGAGACGCACGACGAGGAGGCTTTTCAGACGTGGCTCGACTTCTGCATCCTGCGTGGAGTCCTCCTCTTCTATGGAGGCGGGACCGTCGGCTCGGAGCAGACCTCGGCGGCCATGGCGGACTACCGGCGGATTGCGGACTGCGAACGAGCCGAACCGCTGGTCCGAGCTTATGCGGAGCACTCCCTTTGTATTGCCCACAACGTGACGGCGCGGTTCGCGCAGGCGATCGAATGGGCAGATCGTGCCCGGGCCCGTTTCGGCGCGAGCGGCTATGGCCGGATGATGGTCGAGATTCAGCGAGGCCAGGCCGCCATGGCCCAGGGTCGAGTCTCGGCGGCCCGCGACTGGTTCACCAAGGCGATGCGGGCGGCGAAGGCGAGCTACCTCCACGAGCCGGTTTGGGCCGCGATTGCCGCGGCGCTGCTACGCGAGCTCGACCTCGAGCGCAACCGCATTGCCCCTTGCTCGCAGCCGCCCGGCATTCCCGCGGCGCTCACGAAGAGCGGCACACCGTTGCAGGCTTACGCCGCCGCGGCCGACGTCGCCGTCGGTCGGGCCCTGACCGAAACCGGCCCCGAGAGCGCACTTTCGCTCCTCGACGGGATGGTGGGCTTCGTGCGCGGCGCACGCCTCACTCCTCTTGTAAACACACTGGGGGCGATGCGTGTCTCGCTGCTGATCGACGCAGGGGCCGCGGGCGATGCCGAACGCGACTGGTGCGAGCAGGGGTTGCCGGGCGATGCACCGGCGTGCCTGGATTTGAAGGGACAGACCTGGCGGGAGATGGAAGCGCTCAGCTCGGCGTGGTTGCGCCTGTCGATCGTGCACGAGCGACTCGACGAGGCACGCAGTTTCGCCGCCGAGCTTCGGGCGGCGGCAGGCGCTCGGGGCCTGCGGCGCACGCTGATGCGCGCCCTAGTGCTGAGCGTCGTCCTCGAGGAGCGCGCGGGTAATCCGGCGGCCGCGGACGGGCATCTCGCGGAGTTTCTCGCGTTGTTCACCGAGACCGACTATGCCCGCTTCGCGATTCTCGAACGACACTCCTGTGCGCCCGCCGTCGAGCGGTTCCTCGATGGAGTGGAGGCTTCGCCGCTTCGTGCGCCGGCGGAATCGCTTCTTTCGGCAATGCGCCGCGCTGACGCCGATCGGACGCTCGAGCTGAGCGCACGCGAGCGGGAGATCCTGTGGCGTCTAGACGGACAGAGCGACAAGGCGATCGCCGCAGAGCTCGAGTTGACCATCTACGGCGTGCGCTACCACCTGCGCCGCGTGTTCACGAAGCTGGGCACGAAGACACGCAGCGATACGGTCAGGCGCGCGCGGGAACTCGGGCTGATTTCGGGCGATGGCTGATCGGAATTCCGCCGTGAGAGCGCAGGCCGTGGAGGCAAGGACTGTCAACGCGACGGGCGCTGGCGATGGCGCCCGAAGCGACTTGCGGTAGCTCAGATCATTTTCGAAAACGACTTCTGTCGAGGCACCTCGCGTCTCGCGTCAACCAGCCCTCTTGCGTCCGTGGCGATCTGATCCCGCTCGATTCTCATGTCGGCAAGGTAAGCGCGTTGCGAAGTACGTCCTTTCACCGGTCGACCGACCGTGCCACGGTCGATGTCCCATCGACCATTGGAGGGGTTGGCCATGGCAGGGACGTATCGCGATTCACAGGTTCCGCGCGCGAGGAGCGCGCGCCAGCAGTTCTGGCTC
>Ga0209021_1002228_pt1 | contig 17306 bp, 12 predicted proteins | sample PinacodermFT_FD_187299 | JGI IMG/M metagenome (GOLD analysis project Ga0209021, IMG submission 187299) | Host-associated microbial community of the marine sponge Aplysina aerophoba from Gulf of Piran - sponge pinacoderm, lysed by freeze-thaw... | ecosystem: Host-associated > Porifera > Sponge >... | reverse complement strand
GGCCGTCAGAAGTAGCGAAGCCAGGCGAGATCCCGGCGCCGCCGCTTGAAGTGCGCGAACCAGCGGGTCGGGAAGGAAGGTGGTCCACCAGCATGAGCAGCATGACGAGGCCCCGGAGGGCGTCGATGCTGGCGATCCGCTTCGTGGCGGATGCGGTCATTCCACCCGGGCGATCACCGCGATCGTCTCGCCGCGGTTCACCGGCGGGGTACCCAGCAGGATGAGCATCATCCCGTCGGCCGGCGCCCGGATTTCCGCGAGGGGGTTGCCGTGGAAGTCGCGCACCAGCCCCAGCCGGGCGCCCTCCGTGACGTACTGGCCGGCCTCGACCAGTGGGTCCGGCTCCCAGACGCCGTCGTGCTCGCTGGTCGCGTAGGCGCGCTCGCGGATGAACAGCGGGTTCTCCGTCGGCGCGGGTTCTCCCGGCGCCATTCCGAGATCCCGCATCACGCTCAGCACCCCGTCCACGATCGGGTCGATCCGCCGGTCCTCGATGAGGCCCATCTCGCCGGATTCCACGTCGATGGACGGGATGCCCCGCGCCACCGCCGCCGACCCGCACCAGATCGCGCGGGCCGGGTCCAGATCGCCCCGGAACTCGACGATGGGGTCGAGCCCGAACGCGATAGCCATCCGCCGCGACTTCTCGATCACCTCGGCGCCGCCCGCTTCGGCGTAGTAGCCGGTGTACGAGGGGCGGAGCCACTCGTTGCCGTCGCCGGAGTGGATGTCCATCAGGTAGTCGGAGCGGTCGATCACCTCCTCGGTGAGGACGTGGGCCACGCGCTCGGTAAGGGTGCCGTCCGGATTCCCCGGAAAGGACCGGTTCAGGTTCTTCCGGTCATCCGGGCTGAAGTAGATGGTCCGGCCGAGGAACGCCGGCAGGTTGGCCATGTGAACCAGAACTACCGTGCCGGCGATCTCCGCCGGGTCGAGAAGCGGGCGCAGGCGCTGCATGGCCAGGATGGGTGCGTATTCGGAGCCGTGGATTCCCGCGACCAGGGTGAGCACGGGGCCCGGACGGACCCCGTGCACGACGGTGAGCGGAATGAAGGTTCCCGCGTCACCCCCGAGGGGGGCGACATCGAGGCGTCCGGACACGGCGCTACCGGGCTCCACCGTGATGCCGCCGAGCCGGAACGCCTCCTGCCCCGACGCTTGGGCGCCGGGGAGCAGGAGGGCGAGCGCAGCCGCAAGCCACGCCGCGCGCGTTCCGGCGGGGTTCCTCACCTCAGGCCGCCGAAGGTGACGAGTACCGAGAAGGTGCGCGGCTGCCCCGGGAAGTTCCCGGCCCTCGATGAGAAGAGCGAGCTGGTGGCGTACACGGTGTCGAAGGCGTTTTCGAGCTTCAACTGCACCTCCGCGAACCGTCCGAGCTGACGGTACACGAACAGATCCACCACGGTGTAAGCCGCCGCCTTGATCCCCGCGTAGGGCTCGATTCGTTCGCCGATGTGGGTCAGGCCGAGTCCCGCGGCGGTGTCGGCGAAGAGCTCCATCCGGCTGAAGAGTCCCAGCGAGTGGGGAGCGGCATTCGGCAGGGGCTCTCCCACCGCGCTCGCACTCGTATCCTCGAGAATCTCGGAATCGAGGTAGGTGTAGTTCACCGCTGTCTGCCACCACGGCGTCAGCGAGCCGACAAACTCGATTTCGAAGCCGCGGTTGCGCGCCTCGCCGACCTGGAGCGCCGCGTTCCAGTTGTTTCCGTTCGGGCCGTAGTTCGGATCCGGCCGCAGCACGTTCTCCTTCGTGATCGTGAAGAGCGCCGCCGTCAGCGAGAGGTCGTCGAGAAGTTCGGTCTTGGCCCCGAGCTCGAGCTGGACTGCGGTTTCGGGATCATGCGGTCCGTTGGCGTTCGGTGTCTGCGCCAGGATGCCGGGCCGGTTGAAGCTGGTGGAGTAGCTGCTGTAGAGGGACCAGTTGGTCTCCGGCTTGAAGACCACGCCGACCCGGCCGGTCAGGCCGCTCTGCTCGCTTTGAAGGTTGTCGCCTCCGCCCAGTCCCGTGTCGTCGTAGGTGTTGTAGCGCCCGCCGGCCACCAGGTGGACGGCGCTGCCCAGATCGAGGTGATCCTGCGCGTAGAAGCCGTATTGCCGGGCGACTGCGGTGTCGGTGGTGAAACTGCTTTCGGTCAGGCCGTAGTCGCCGCCGCGACTCAGCCCGTACTGCGGCTGGAAGAGATGGAGGTTCGGGACCGGCCCGCCGGCGCCGGTGTCCCGCGCGCGTCCGTAGCGGAAGGTGTGGTCCTGGCGGAACATGTCGGCGCCGAACAGCAGCCGGTGGACCGTCGACCCCATGTGCACGATCTTGTTCACGTTGAGCACGAGCGAAACGTCGTCATTGGTGCGGGTCTGATCCCGGAAATGCCGCTTCATGGTGTTCTCGGGGGTGATCCCGCGCGGCTCGTGGTATTCCTGCTCGCGGTCATATTCGAGGTAGCGCATCGTGGCGTCCAGCGTCCAGTCCCGGGCGAAGACCTGATCCCAGCGCACCTGGAACACGTCGGCCTTCAGGTTGGTGAAATCGGTGGGTTCGGTCGCCGTCCAGGAAATATCCGTCAGGAACTCCCCCTCCGAATTCACCGGGATGCCGCGCAGCCGGTGGCCCATGAGCTCCTGATCGATGTTCTCGTATTCGAACGACAGGTTGGCCTGATCGGTGACCTTCCACATCAGATTGCCGACCAGGTGGATGTTCCGCATGGAGGCGTTCGAGCGGAAGCTGTCGCGTTCGTTGCCGTAGGCGGCGACGCGGTAGAGGACTCGCTTCGATGCGTCCAGGGGACCGGTCACCTCTCCCGAGCCGTACGTCTGGCCGTACTGACCGAAGCGCACCGACCCGCGCACGCCGAACTCGGCCTGCGGCTTGGCGGTCACGTAGTTCACCACCCCGCCGGGCTCGGTGGAGCCGTAGAGCACGGACGCCGGCCCCTTCAGGACTTCGATCCGTTCGATGTTGCTCAACTGAAGCTGGCTCACGCTGAAGCCGGAGGCGTTCACGTCGCCTCCCAGGCTCCCGTACGGGTTCCCCCGTACCCCGTTGAACACGAAGTCCCGTTGGGTGAACCCCCGGGCCACCACGCTCGCGTAGGGTGAGCTGGTCATGCCGGCGATATTGCGGTAGATCTCGTCGGCTTCCGCGACAACCTGGTCCTCGAGCAGTTCGCGCCCGATCACCTGGATGGAAGCCGGGGTGTCGAGCAGCACGACTGGAGTCCTGCCGACGACGGCGCTTTCGGCGCGGTAGCCCGGAGCTTCCGCGGTCACCCGCACCTGCTCCTGCACCGTGGCGAGGATCGCGAAGTCGGCGATCGCGGTCGCGCCGGAGTCGACCTCCACCGTCCGCCGATCGCTCGCGAGCACCCCTCGCTCCACCACGAGTTCGTAAGTGCCGGCGGCCAGGGCGGCGATCTCGAAAAGTCCCTCGGCGTCCGTGGTTGCGGACGCTCCGGTCGCTGGAACGCGGACCACGGCGCCCGCCACGGGAATGCCGCTGTCCGCGAAGGTGACCGTGCCGCGTACTGCGCCGGTCTCCTGCGCCGCTACCGGCGCAGCTGTGATGGCGGCCAGCAGGCCGGCCGCCAGGAAACATATGAATTTGGATCGGTACATTGTTTTCCTCCCGATGTTCGCCCTCGACTAAAACTAAGGATGGTCACGACACCTCGCGCACGGCGGAGCAGGCTTGTTGCGTTCCCAGGGCGTTTCCCAACCGCGGTCGGGAAGACGCGTTGCCTGCGTGCGGACGCCCGCGGTACAGGACCGCGGCGCATACCGGCCAGCGTCCGCTGTTACGGAGCGGACGAGCGCGGCGTGTCGGGAGACCTACCCGGGAGGAGCGCGGGCGGGCGGGCGGAGGTACCGCCGGGATACGACCCGATGGACCTCGCTGGCCGGCTCGACTGTGGCGGAAGCGTGGATGGAACCAGGCTCCACCGGTCTCGAGAGATCGGCGGTCTGGTGTCCGGAGTGGCAAACGGCGCACTCACCCTCGTCCGCGTGTTCCCCGTGCCAGACACTCGCCGGGACGCAGACCAGCAGGACCAGGGGAACGATCATCGCCGCCCTCAGGCCGGCACGCATCCGGAGGGAGGCGCCGCGTCCGCTGTCCATGATTGGGCCGGGATACTACTCCTCGCGAATGGAGGATGGCGTCCGTGGACAGCCTTCGCCGGTACCGCTCGCGGGGCTCGATCGCTTCCAGCCCATGTCGGGTCGGCCGGCCTGGCGTTCCGTTTCGAGCCCACATCGGGCGCCAAACGCGCACTCCTGGCGCCCGCCCGACCTATCCGATCCCTGCTAACCCGTTAGACAGCCTTCCGACGCTTCCTCTGCCAGCCCTACGCGCGCAGTATGAGAAGTCCGGGCTAGGGCTGCCACAACCATGTCCCCTTGACGATGAGTTGGCGGCGGGCTGGAAAAGGCTCCAATGCCCTGTCGAGCGAGGCGTTGTCGTTGTAGACGACGTAGAGAAAGGAGAGGGGCCGGAACTCCCACGAGAGTCGAACGTTCAGGCTCGAGGCGTCGACGGCCGTGTTGTACTGCCAGATGCCCGACAGTTCGAGGCGTGGGTTGAGCGCGAGGCGAAGCTCGGGCGTGAGGAGCTGCGTCGTGCCGTCCGACCCACCGACGCCGTCGAAGCGATTCATCTCCCACGAGATGAACCCGACGACATGCGGCGAAAGAACCGCCTTCGCCGATACCTCGCTCTTGTCGAGCGAACCGTCGTAGAAGGGGCCGGTCGTGTAGCGCACGCTTCCGGTGACGCTGGCGGAGGGATCGTGCGCCGCCGAGAACGTCCAGCGCGTGAAGCGGTAGTCGCCGGCGGGCACGGTGAGCCCCGGGATGGGCCGGAAGGGCCCATCGAAACGCTGCCACTCCGGCCGAAGAGAAACAGCCACTTCGCCCCCGTGCTCCAAGAGAAAGGTGAGTGGCCGCACATTCACGAATCCCGAGAAAAAGTCGCCCGAGGACGCCTCGTTGAACAAGAAGACGGTCACACCCGGCGTGTAGGACCGCGCCCACTCCGGCAGCCAGTCCGGGCGGAGATCCAGAATGACGGCCGGACTCGTCAGGACGACGTCGTTCGTGAAGCGGAAGCCGGAGCGGGGCTCCCACTGGGGGCCCACGTACTCCTGCAGCCAGCCGATATAGCCCCAGGGTGCGTAGTTGCCCACGATCGCGTGCCCGGCCCAACCGTCGCCTCCGCTTCCCTCGGTGAACGAGCGCGAGACCATCCCCCGCGCGAAGAGGTTCGTCGTCGGGCGGAAGAACCAGTCGACGGCGCCGACGGTATTGAGGGCGGAGGCGCCGGCCGGCAGGCCCTGATCGTGCCGGGTGGCGACCAGCCCTCCGAGGCGTCCTCTCGCTCCGACGTTCCGTACGTAGCGCCCCACGCCGAAAACGGTGCCGTCCGCCGACCCGGCGCCTCCCTGTCGCACGAGGAGCGCACCGCCGCTGGACTGCGTCGATCGGTGCGTCACCCGCGCTCCGGCGGTGACCGGGACGGGCCGGCCCTCGTTGTCGAGTCCGATGCGGCGGCTGTGGAAGGGCGTGATGAGGTCGAGGCCCGTGTGGAAGAGGCCCGCGCTTTCGAGGAAGAAGGTGCGCCGTTCGGGAAAGAAGACCGAGAAGCGGTCGAGGTTGACCACCTGCCGGTCCACCTCGGCCTGGGCGAAATCCATGTTGTAGGTCAGGTCGAGCACCGTGTTGGGCGTTATCGCCCACTTCAGGTCGATCCCCGCGTCGCCCGTGGATGTCGGGTCGCGGAACAGGGCGCTGCCGGTCGACTCGGTGCGCCCCACCGCGTACGGCTGGATCTGCGCGTTCACGCCCGGCGGCGGTGGCGCAATCCCCTCGAGGCGCCCGGCGAAGGCCATGTCCCACGGGTCAACGCCGCGATGCCAGGGAGACCAGCCGCTCGTCTCCTGGATGGCGCGCGCCTCCCGGATGAAGTTCACCCGCCACCCCTCGCTGCCCGCGTAGCGGAGCGTTTTCCACGGCACGGACATCTCCACGGTCCATCCGTTCTCGATGCGGGCCGTGCGTACGCGCCAGATCCCGTTCCACGCCTCGTCCGCGTCCCGTCCGTCAAAGACCTGGAGGTCGCGCTGCACCCCGTCGGGGGTCGTCATGAACGCCATGGCGAAGCGGCCGTCGCCGAAGCCGTCGAGCAGGACACCGAAGACGTCGCTGGTCTCGTAGGTGAAGTCGCGGCGCAGCCCTTCCACCCGGGTGGCGGCGCGAACCTCCGGATCGATCATCTCGGCCCCGACGTACAACCCCGCGTCGTCCCAGAGGAGGCTGACGGTGGTCGGGGCGCGGCTCGGCGCTCCGGCCTCAGGATCAACCTGGGTGAAGGAGCCGATTTCGCGGGCCGCGTCCCACGCATCCTCTTCGAGACGCCCATCCACCACGACCGTGCCGGTCGTTCGCGACGCACGGGCGACCGGGACTCCTTGTCCGCCGGCGGCGGACGGGAGGAACAATGCTCCAAGCCCCCCGAGTGCAAGGATGCACCAACGCCGCTTCAAAGGGAGCGTCCGCGGCGATCGGCCGTGGGAGAGTTCGTCGCCACGGCTCACGCTTCCCGGAATCTGGTCTGAAGCCTCACGAGATTCCTCCGCGCCAAGGCCGCCGCCAGCATGCCCAGGGCGAACAGGTAGCCGATCGGGAACAGGACATTTCGCCCAACTGCTCCGAGGTCGCTCTCGCGGAAGGAATAACTCGGGACCGCGTCAACCTCGGCCACCGTCAGCCGCTCGCCGGAGAGAACCTTGCCTTCCACCTGCCGGGCGATGACCCGCTTGTAGTCCCGGACCTCTACCTCGAAACGCACCTGCCGGGCGAGATCCGTACCGGAGATCTCGTTGATGGACCGCATGGCGAGCGCTGCCGGGGCGGCGTACTGCATCAGGCTCAGGAAGGCCTGCCGTCGGCGCTGGACCGCCTCGAAGTCGTCGAGCACCGGTTCCACGCTGCGGTCCACCGTCTGGGTGACGAGGTACGAGACCCGGATGTACTCGGGGATCGTGTAGTTCTCGACCGTGAGCTCCGGGTGGTCCAGCAGCATGCCCTGCATGACGTCCGACCGCGACCGGTAGGCCTCGTTCGACACTGCGCGGGCGGTCGACAGGAACGCCAGTTGGGACGGGGCAGGGTGGATGAGTTGCGCGGCCGCAGCCAGCACCGCGGGTCCCACCAGGCTGTTCAGGACCCAGAACCCGATCATCATCATCGCGGTCGTCTCACTCTTCCGGTTGAGGCTGACGGACCAGTAGATCGCTCCGGCCCAGAACGCGAAGTAGCCGGACGCCGCGAGGAACCAGAACCCGAAGCGCCCCAGCCGCTCGCCGCCCGGGACGCCGCCCGCCCCGATGAACAGCCCGGCGAACAGCGCGACGACGAGAATGACGAACACCGCACCCAGTCGAACCAGCAGCTTCGACCGGACCAGTTCGCGTACCGAGATCGGGTGTGACAGCAGCAACCCGAGCCGGCCGGTGTCCTTGTCGCGGGACAGGGCTCCGAACGCGAGCGCGATCATCACGAGCGGCATGATGAAGAGCACGGCGAAAGCCAGGTCGATGCTGCCCGCACGGATCTCGTTCGGGCTCTGAAACTGGTAGTTCCCGAACAACCGGTCAACGCTGCGCCAGAGCGACACCCCGGACGTGAAGGGGTGCACGGCGGTCACCCCCTGCGAGAAATCGGCCAGCGGTCCCGGAGCGGCGACGGCCGGCCTGGCGACGTCCATGGCCAGGCCGGCCCACGGGTCATCCTCCGGAGCCACCGCTCCCGACTCGACCGCAACCACTCGTTCGCGCCAGTCCGACGCCTGCTGGAGGTGCTCGGCCTCGAAGGCCGTCGCGGCCTCCTCCATTGCTTCGCGTTTCTCGGCGCCCCGGAGCGAGGCGAAGAGACAGATCAGTGCGAACAACCCCAGGAGGACGACCGGTAGGCGATCCTGGAGAAGCGCGCGGCGTTCGTGCGCCAGGATTGCCGGGGCGATCACGCCGCCATCTCCCCGAGGAAGCCCCGGCGAACTCCGGCGGCCGCCACCGCGATCGCGAGCGCCAGCCAGAGCAGGAGGATCATCACGTCTCCCCACACGCCGCGGACGGCCGCGCCGATGCCGGGCGCGGCGTATTCGAAGTCGGGGTTCTGTTCCCAGAAGTCGTTTCCGGAGACGTAGGCGTAGCCTTCCGCGCCGCCGTGGTCGATCATTTCCTGATTCAGGAGGAGCACGAACTCACGCCGGAACTGCTCCGCTTCGTCCGCGAAATGCCGGTAGGCGTGGATGCCGGTTCCGGCGAGCGCCATCGAGACGTTCTGCGCGGCGAGCGTCGGCGAGATGAGGGCGAAAACACGCGCGATGGCGCGCTGCCGTTCGTAGCTGCCCCAGAGCTCGTCGTACATGGCGTCGAAGACCTCGTTTCCGAACTCTTCGCTCGCCTGCAGGAGATAGCCGTCGTAGTTGATGGGGAGTTGTGCGACCGTCTCCACCCCGTATTCGGCGAGGAGGCCGTCCATCACCCGTTGCCGGCGCTCCACGGCTTCCTCGCTGGAACCCCAGAACGGATCCGAGGACTCCCGCTCGAGGCGGGCCGCGAACTCGGGCGCCGACGGAGCGGGGGCGAGGGCGCCCGCGACCTCCGGCCCGACTCGCGGTCCGAGGACCGTCGCGACGATCCAGATGCCCAGCAGGCCGGCGAGGGCCGTCCGGGACCGGGAACTGAGTGCGGATACGCCCAGCGCGAGAAAGACGAAGACCGCGAGGTACACGAGATAGAGAACGACCAGCCCCACCGTGCGCAACCCGGTGTCCGGCAACGCCTCGATGCCCTCCGCGCTCATCAGGAACGCGGATCCGACCAACACGCCGCAGACCAACAAACCCGTCAGGCTGAAGGCGGAGACGGCCTTCCCGAGGAGGAGCGAAACCGGGCGCACCCCCGCGGCCATGAGCTGCCGCAGCGTCCCGGACTCGCGTTCGGCGGCGACGGCCCCGTAGAGGAGGACGAAGATCAGCAGGGGGGCGAAGACCTGGATCACCCAGGCCGGGTTCAATTGGGCGATCCGCTGGATCTCGACGGCGTCTTCGATGGGTCGCAGCGTGGCCGGGTCGCGGTAGTGCGCTTCCAACCAGATGGCGTTCCCCACGTACTCGGTCAGGCCGGGGTCGAATACCGCCAGATTGAAGGTCGGCTGGAACGCGTAGCGGGAGAAGTGGGCCGCGGAATGGGGATTCTTCAGTCCCTGGGTGTCCCAGATTTCACGGTCCATCGCGACCGCGGCAGCGCGTTCGCGTTCCATCGCGGAAACGGCGCTCCACCCGGTAACGGTGGCGGCCAGACCGAGCAACGCGACGATGCCGAACACGGTGACGACCCGGCCGTCGCGCCAGTACTGCGTGAACTCCTTCGAGGCGATCGCGCGGATCATGCCTGGCCTCCGGCGCCGCCGCCCCGCATGTGATCGAGGTAGATCTTCTCCAGTTCCGCGCCCGTCACGGACCCGGGGTCCAGTTGTTCGACGAGTTCTCCGGACTTCATGATGCCGATCGTGGTGCCGAGCTCCATGGCGCGGAAGATGTCGTGCGTCGCGAGGAGGATGGCCGCGCCGTCGTGCCGGAGGTCGCCGAGTACATTCGTGAAGTCGTTCGCCGCCCCGGGATCGAGGCCGGAAAGCGGTTCATCGAGGAGGAAGGCGCTCGCTTGCCGGGCCAGGGCCGCGGCGATCGCGACTTTCTGACGCATGCCCTTGGAGTACTCGGAAACGCGCCGGAATGCCGCGAGCGAATCGAGCCCGGCGCGTTCGAGGAAACGGAGCAGGTCGTCGGTTCCGTAGTCCCGGCGTCCGGAGAGATCGGCGAGGAACTCCAGGTTCTCCAGACCGGTCAGGGACGGGTAGAGCGCAACCTGCTCCGGGATGTACGCGAGATGCCGCTTGGAGCCGATCGGATCGCGCTGGACGTCGTGTCCGTTGACCCATGCCGACCCGGAACTTGGTTCGATGAAGGCGAGGAAGAGGTTGATGGCGGTGGTCTTGCCGGCGCCGTTGGCCCCGAGCAGACACATTGCCTGTCCCGGTCCGATCCTGACGGTCAGCGACCTCAGGGCCCTCACTTCGCCGAATGACTTCGTAAGCTCTTTGGCCTCAAGCATGTTGGTTCCTCCCGATCCCGCGGCGGCCGATCGGATCAAGACCGGTATCTGAAACTCGACGCGGTTCGCTGAATAGAGTCCGGCCCGCTCTCGCCGGACCGCCCGCCAGGCGATGAGCCCCGGACCGGGCAACCCCGGAGGGAAAAAGATCCGGTGGGCGGTCCCGTGAAGAACGGCGGGAATCGGTCACTACGCGCCGAACCGGTACTTGAACGAGACCAGCGCGTGCCGGGTCGGCAGGGGCAGCATCGTCCGGAAGCCGCCGAGCTGAAAATCCAGCGAATTGGTCAGGTTCTTGATCGCGACGTCCAGGACCCAGTCGCGGCGCTCGTACCCGAGGTTCAGGTCCAGGCGCGCGGTGCCCGGCACTTCCCAGTCCGGGTTGGGAAGAGCCGCCATGCGTGCGCCCGTCGCGTACGCCCCGCCTCCGAAGGACAGTCCTCGAAGCGAACCACCGGGGACGCGGTAGTTCAGGAACACGCTCCCCGAGTGCGGCGCGACGCCGGGGAGACGGTCACCGAGGTAGGCCTCGCGGGCGTCCTCGGTCACCTCCGACTCCATGCCGGTATAGGTCGAGACGACGCTCAGGCTCGGAGTGATGGCCCCGGCGACTTCCACCTCGACGCCGCGGCTGCGCTGCTCGCCCACCTGGATGCTGAACGTGAACGTCGGATCCTCGGGATCACGGAAGACGATGTTCTGCTTCGCGAGGTCGAAGTAGGCGACTGTCGCCAGGACGCGGCCGTTCGCGAGTTCCTGTCTCCATCCCACTTCCCATTGGCGCCCGAGAGTGGGCTTGAACGGCTCCCCACTCGCCTGGCGGGCCGAAGTCCCCGAGTTTCCGGTCAGGTTCGGGGAGAACGATGTCGCGAAGCTTCCGTACACGTTCCCGGCCGGCAGAACTTCGTAGGTGATTCCGGCGCGCGGGCTGAAATCCTGGTCGCCCTGCTCGTCGAGGAGCTCTCCGCTCGAAATATCTTTCTGCCGAGACGAAACGCGGCTGAATCTGCCGCCGAGGAGAACCTTCAGCCGCCGGGTGAGCGTGAGCTGATCGAGAATGTAGAGCCCGATCTGGCGCGCCTCGGTGTCGTCGTCGAACCCGAAACCCGCCTCCCCCGGGAGAGCTCCGTACACCGGATCGATCCGGTCGATGGGCGCCAGCTCGTTGATGTCGAACAGATAGAAGAACCGGTATCGGGCGAACTCCACGCCGGTCACCAACTCATGTTCCAGTGCGCCGGTCGAAAAGCGTCCGTACAGCTCGTTCTGGAAGTTGTCGTTCTCCGAGCTCTCGTCGGTGACGAAGTTGTCGCGATTGATGGTGCGGCCGTCGGGATCGAGGGGGAAAAAGCCGAAGCCGGCGGCGGTGTTCCGGTGATCGACCTCCATGCGCGAGAAGCCGCTCCGGAAGCTCCAGTCGGGTGAGAAGTCGTGGGTGAAGTTCAGCAAGACGCTGCGCTGTTCGTTCAGCGACTGCGTCCACCGCTCGCCGTAGCTCTTTTCGGGAGGCTCGTCGAGAAAGACCTGCTCAATGGGGAAGCCTCGATCGAAGCTGTGGTCGAAGCGTCCCCATTCGGCCTCGAAGGTGACGGTCGTCCCCGGCCGAAGAATCCAGGTGAGCGCGGGAGCGACGAAGGAGTTCTCGTGCTCGATCAGGTCGCGGTAGCTGTTTCCACGGTCGTAGGCGGCGTTCACCCGGTAGAGCACCGTGCCCGACGCATTGAGGGGGCCCGTGAGATCCACGGTGGGCCGCAACTGTCCGAACCCGCCCCCCGTGAAGCCGAGCTCGTAGCGGTGCTCCGGCAGCGGTTTCCTCGTGATCGTGTTGACGAGGCCGCCCACCTCCCCGGCGCCGTAGAGGAGGGACGACGGGCCCTTGAGAAACTCGACCCGTTCCACGTTCGCGACGTCGCTCTTCGACAGGAAGGCGAACTGCTGGAAGCCGTTTCTCAGGTTGACGCCCGTGAACGACCCCGCGAAACCCCGGAACGCGTAGTTGTTGTTCTGGGTGCCGCCGTACGAGGTGAGGGCGCTGACGCCGGCGGCGTTGTCGGCGGTGTCGCTCAGGTGAACGACGACGCGGTCGTCAATGACCTCCCGAGGCACCACGGAAATCGATTGGGGCACCTCGATACGGGAAAGATCGAGCTTCGTCCCCGTGGTGGCGGTCCCGGCGACGTATCCCTCGGCCCGGGCGGTGACGCTCACCGACTCCGCGAGTCCGGTGAGCTCGAGTTCGAAGTGGAGTTCTTCGGCTCCCGAATCCACGCGGATCGTCTGGGCGGCGAGGTCGAAGCCGGACGCCAGGACCTCGACGAGGTACTCGCCGGGAGCGAGCCGGAGGGCGTAGGAGCCGTCGCCCGACGAGCGGGTCTCGCCCACGAGCTCGCCACCGCGACGGATGGCGATGCGGGCGCCCCGGATGGCCCCACCGGTCGAATCGACGACGGTACCGGCCAGCGAGGACGATGGAGCCTCGGAATCGCCGGTGGTTCCCGTCTGGGCGTCGGCGCGTCCGGCGCCGTCCTCACGCGCCTTGACCGGCGCGGCGACGAAGGCGGCCAGCAGGCCGGCCGCCAGGAAAAGAAAGAGTTTGGATCGGTACATTGCGTTCTCCCGATATCTCGCCCTCGGCAAGAGCGTTCCGGCAGGCGCCGTGCGAGACGCGGCGGACCGTTCGTTCTGAGGGCTTCCCGAACTCGGTCGGGGAACGCGGTAGCCGCGAGTGGACGCGCGCGGTCAGACGACCGCAGTCGCGTGCCGGCCCGGCGTCCGCCGCTTGGCGGCGGACGAGCACGGCGGGTTTGCGGAACTACGCGGGAGGAGCGCGGGCGCGCTGGTGCAGGAAGCGCCAGGCAACGGCCCGGCGGACCTCACGTGGCTGCTCAAGGCGGGTGGGAGCATGGGAAGAGGCACTCTCCGGCGGCCTGGCGAGATCGGCTGTCTGGTGCTTCGAATGGCAAACGGCGCACTCGTGGCCATCCGCGTGCTCTTCGTGCCAAGTCTCCGCGGGGGTGCTGGCCAGCAGCACCAGCGGAAGGATGATCCCCGCCAGCCAGCCGAAGCGCGCCGGTGCGGGGACGCCGCGCCCACTGCCCATGATTGGTTTGGGGTCGTAGCCCACCTCGACGAGGTGCGCTCCGTCCATGCGAATTCCCCTCGAATGAACGGGGGAAGCGGTCAGGAATCGACGCGGGTGCTGACGCCAAAGCTGCGGGACCGGGTGGCGGAGGAGAGGCACTACGCGGATTCGGACGTTCTGATCTCGAACCGCCCTTGGGAGGGCGAATACCGGATGGCGTCGGTGTCGAAGGCGCGGCCGACCGCACCGCTTTGGCTCAGCGCCTCCGGCGTTCCGACCGAAAAGCCACCCGCGCCATCGAGCAGCCAGACGCTGTCGGAGAGCTGCAGCGACAGGTCGAGGTCGTGGCTCGAGAGCAGAACGACCTGCCCCTTCGCCTTGGCCTGGGAACGGAGGAGGGCCATGATCTCGACCCGGCTCGGAAGATCCAGGAAGGCCGTGATCTCGTCGAGGATCATGAGACGCGGCGTCTGTGCGAGCGCCCGCGCGATCATGACGCGCTGCCGCTCCCCGTCGCTGAGGTTGCTGAAGTAGCGCCGTGCGAACGGCTCGATGCCCATGACCGCGACCGCTTCGGCGATTGCGGCCCGGTCGCCATCCCCCAGCCGGCCCTCCCAGCCGGTGAAGGGCTGCCGGGCCAGCGCGACCATGTCCTCGACGCGCAGACCTGGATTGAACTGCCGCTCGGTCAGCACCACCGCGATGCGGCGCGCGCGCGTCCCCGGACGCATGGAGGCGACGTTCTCGCCGCCGAGCGCCGCGACTCCGTCGAGCGACGGTTGCAGCCCTGCGATCGTGCGCATGAGGGTCGATTTCCCGGCCCCGTTGCGGCCCAGGATGCAGATGAAGGCGCCCGGCTCGGCCGACACGTCCATGCCGGACAGGAGCGCTCGGCCCGCGCTGCGATACCCCACGGCGAGGGACCTGAGATCGAGCATCAGCGCCACTGCCTCACGGCCGGTGAGAAGACCAGGATGAGGATGACGACCGGAGCGCCGACGATTGCGAGGATCGCGTTCAGGTGCAGGAAGTGCTGCTCCCAGGGCGCATGCACGATGGCGTCGCCGGCGAGGGCCAGCAGGGCGCCGCCCAGAGCGGCGAGCGGAAGGAGCGGGAGGATCCGCGCCGTTCCCGCCAGCGCCCGGGCAAAGTGGGGCGCGATGAGGCCGACGAAGCTGACCGGGCCGCAGAAGGCCACGACCGGCGCCACCAGCAGCACCGTCGCCGCCAGCACGGCGTGTCTCAAGGACGTCACCTTGACGCCCAGGCTGCGGGCGTAGGTTTCGCCGAGAAGCAGCGAGCTGAGCGGCTTGGCCGTGGCGACGGCCACCCCGGCGCCAATGAGGATCGGGGCCAGGAGCCACGGCAGCGCCGCCGGAGCGACCGCCGCGAAGCTCGCATCCTGCCACCCGCCATAGACCCGGCCACCCGCGCGGGCGGCGAAATGCAGAAGAACGCTCGTGAGGCCCTGCGAGGTGAACCCGAGCATGAGGCCGATGACGAGCAGCGTGATGGCGCCGACGCGGCGGCCGAGCGCAAGCATGAAGAGCGCGGCCGCCGCGACCCCCGCGGCCGCCGCGAGCGTGATGCTGGGGCCTTCGAAGACGGTGAGGAAGGCGACGGCCGCGGGACCGGCAAAGGCCGCCGCGGTCACGGTGAGCGCAACGCCGAACTGGCCTCCGGCGAGCAGGCCGAGCGACCAGGCATCGGCGACCGGGTTCCGGAAAAGGGCCTGCATCAGTACTCCCGCCATACCGAGTGCGGCGCCGGCGATGATCGCGGCGGCCACCCGCGGGAGGCGGATTTCGAGGACGATCTGGCGGGCCAGATCGCTCGACTGCGTCCCGGTCAACGCGCCGACGGTATCGGCCAGGGGCAGCGCGATCTGCCCGCAGGTCAGCGTCAGCAGGGAGAGTCCGGCGAGCGCCACGATGAGGGCCGCGGCTCTACTGCTGATCCGCATCGACATAGCTCGCCTTCCACGTTTCCGGCGCCAGGTAGCGCCACTCGCCGTCGCGAAGTTCGGGGTGCAGCATCTTCACGATGTCAGCCAGGAGCCAGTCCGGCCGGATGATCCCCATCTCCCACATCTCCCAGGAGTCCGCGGTGGGGTGGCGCTTGCCCGGCGCCCAGAACACGCACCCGTCGCGATAGGCCTTGAAGCGCGAAAGCACGGCCCGATCGTCGAACACCGCGGCCAGCGGCTCCCGGATCATCCAGCAGTCGGCGCCCGTCGCGTCCCGCAGGAGCCGTTCGGTTGAGAGATCGGAAAAGCTGTCGAGTTCGGGATCGTCCGCGGCGCCGAGCACGAGTTCGGCGTTGGCGTCGCGAATGAGGGCTGCATCGGCGTTTCGTTGCGTCACGGCCCAACGATTGCCCGCGCTCCGGTACCAGGACCAGAGAACCGACCGGCGGGGCTGCTCCGCGGCGAGCGCCTTCAGGCGATCCACCTCCCGGGCGACCTGTTCGACGAACCCTTCCGCTTCCGACTCCTTCCCGGTCAGGAGGCCCATCAGCAGCACCCAGGCGACCCGGCCCAGGTAGTGCGGCTCCGCGTTGATGAAGGTCGGCACCACGGGAATGCCGAGTGATTCGACCCGCTCCAGGTGCTGGGTGTGCGTAAGGTCGGCCATGCGCTTGACCAGCACGTCGGGCCGCGCCGCCACCAGCGCATCGAGCGTCGGCGGCATGTGCCAGCCGTAGCCGATCTGCTGGATCTGACCTGACCGCGCCATGCGGCGCAGGTCATCGTCGTAGCTGTTGTGCCCGCCGACGGCGACGATCCGGTCCTCGACCCCGAGGGCGCGCAGCATCGCCTCGTGGGGCTGATCGTTGACGGCGATCCGCCGGACGGGGGTGCGGATCAGCGAGGCGTCCGCCAGGTCCCCCGTCAGGGGCGGCGGCTCCTGACCCCGCGGGACCAGCACCAGACGGGCGTGTTGGGGCGGCCCGCCCGCCGATCCGCCCCAGGTGACGAGGGACGCTTCGATGTCCACGATGCGATAGCCGTCCCGTTCGACGACGCGGAAGGTCTTCGTATAGGGCGTTTCGAGCGTCTGGCCCGCGAGCGTTCCCGGGTCGCCGGGTACGCCGGACCCGCACGCGGCCAGGCCGACGAGCAGAGCGAAGACCGTCAGACGAGACGGCGCGTGGGTTGACAACGGACTCTCCCTAGGGCGCCTGCCATCTCCCGCGGTGCAGCAGTTCGCCGCTACCCGCCCCGGCCAGGATCTCGCCGTCCTCATACACCACCTCGCCCCGGCGCAGCGTTGTGACGGGCCAGCCCGTGACTTCCCATCCCGAGTAGACCGAGAAGCCGGCCCCGGAGAACATGTTCTCGTCGCGGATGGTGCGCGTCTCGTCCGGATCCCAGAGGACGATGTCGGCGTCCGAGCCCACGGCGATCGCGCCCTTGCGCGGGTAGAGCCCGAAGAGCTTGGCGGCGTTGGTCGAGGTCACCGCCACGAAACGCTCCTCGGAGATGCGTCCCTGCACGACGCCCTCGGAATAGAGCATCGGCCGCACCACCTGGAGGTTGTTCAGGCCGGCACGATGCCGGGTGATGGTCTGCGACGGGTCCATCTTCTCGTCGCGCCGATAGGCGACGTGGTCCGTGCCGAGCACATGCACTGATCCGCTGGCGATGCCCGCCCACAGGGCGTCCTGATCGCGCTGCCCGCGGAGCGGCGGCTGCCCCACGTAAAGCCCGCGGTCGGGTCCCTTGAAGCGCTGCCGGGTGAAGTGTAGGTAAATGGGGCGAGTCTCGACGAAGACGCCAAGCCCCCGGTCCCGGGCATCCTGCAGCACCCGCAGTGCCCCTTCGGAGGAGACGTGAACCGCATAGATGGGCGCCCCGGTGGCCTCGGCCATGGCGACGGCACGCTGGGTGGCGACTACCTCGCCGACCACGGGCCGGCTGTCCGGTAAGTACTCGAGCGAGGTGCGCCCGGCGGCCGTCAACTCGGCGGCCGCGTGGGCCAGGATGGGCCAGTCCTCGCAGTGCACCATGGTCAGGATGCCGGAGCGCCCCGCCGCGTTCATGATCGCCAGATAGTCGGG
>Ga0209021_1002223_pt1 | contig 17343 bp, 16 predicted proteins | sample PinacodermFT_FD_187299 | JGI IMG/M metagenome (GOLD analysis project Ga0209021, IMG submission 187299) | Host-associated microbial community of the marine sponge Aplysina aerophoba from Gulf of Piran - sponge pinacoderm, lysed by freeze-thaw... | ecosystem: Host-associated > Porifera > Sponge >... | reverse complement strand
GTCGAGGCCGTCGTCATGCGATTCCGGTTCGTCGACGCCAGCAGCCGGCTCGACGATCTCACCCGTCTCCGGATCGAACTCTTCGCCGTCAGACGTCACTGACATAGCGACTGGTCCAGACCCGGCGGCGGCGCCCGGGGCCTCTTCCATGCCCGCGTTATTCGGGGGAGGGTCCGCTTCCCGGTCCGGACCGGCGCCGGACCCAGCGGTTGGCTCTACGTCCGGTTCCTCTTCCGCGGCGACCTCCGCCAGCACCTCGCGGGCCTTTCGTCTTGCTTCCTCGATCGTCATGTCGCCATGGCGACCGATTGTGATTCGGCGGTTGCGCGGCTTCCCGTCCGCTCCTGTAGTCCTGGAATTGACGATCCAGGATTTCGTCCCCGAAGGTCGGACACGAACCCCGAAACCCTCCAACTCCTCATCCCAGGCGCGCCACTCCCTGTCGCCCGCTTTCAGGGCATCGACGCTCTCCTTATCGAATATGAACCTCCTCGACTCATTCATCGCGGGCTATGGCCTCCTGTCCTCATGTGAACCTCCGTTGCGCCCGTTGATGCGAGCTGAAGAACCAGGGCTCCGGCGCTTGGGACCACGGGGCCCGGCCGTGGGACCGGGGCTCCGGCGTTTGGGACCGCGGGACCCGGCCATGGGACCGGGCTCCGGCGCTTGGGACCGCGGGACCCGGCCATGGGACCGGGCTCCGTCGCTTGGGACCGCGGGGCCCGGCTGCGGGACCGGGGCTCCGTCGCTTGGGACCGCGGGACCCGGCTGCGGGACCGGGGCTCCGTCGCTTGGGACCGGGGGACCCGGCTGCGGGACCGGGGCTCCGTCGCTTGGGACCGGGGGACCCGGCTGCGGGACCGGGGCTCCGTCGCTTGGGACCGGGGGACCCGGCCATGGGACCGGGCTCCGGCGCTTGGGACCGGGGGACCCGGCTGCGGGACCGGGGCTCCGTCGCTTGGGACCGCGGGACCCGGCTGCGGGACCGCGGGCTCCGGCGCTTGGGACCGCGGGACCCGGCTGCGGGACCGCGGGACCCGGCGCTTGGGACCACGGGACCCGCCGTGGGACCGGGGCTCCGACGCCGGGGACCCCGAGGCCCGGCTGCGGGACCGGGGCTCCGGCGCTTGGGACCACGGGCCCGCCGTGGGACCGGGGCTTCGACGCCGGGGACCGCGAGGCCCGGCCATGGGACCGGGGGACCCGGCTGCGGGACCATGGGACCCGGCGCTTGGGACCGCGGGCTCCGACGCCAGGGACCGCCGCACGAACCCGCTGGGACGCAGTACGCCTCAGGGTTGCGCCGCCCCATAGGCATCTACGCAGCGGCCGCAGCGGCTTCCTCCGCGTCCAGGTCGAGGCCCATCCGTTTCAGCTCCGCCCGGTAGCGCTTGCGCGCCTCCGCCAGGTCCGCGTCGTAGACTTCCTCGGCCGTGGGGCCCTCCCGCCGGCGCAGCAGTCCGGCGGCCTTCAGCTTGCGCTCGACATAGGGGTTGGGGTCGGCGTCGCCGCGCAGCGCGGCATGCTTCCAGTAGCTGATGTTGTTCAGCCGCATGGCGTCCCTGGGGAGCTCCTTGGAGGCGGCGATCACATACTGCTCGTCGGGCTTCATCATCAGCAGGTCCTCGGACCGGACGATGCGCTCCTTGACGAGGTTGCGGCTGTCGCCGGTGGTGACCTTGTTGGCGGCGAGCAGCACCGAGCGGCCCATGGGCGTCCCCGACGAGGTCTGGGTGTAGCCCTCGAAGGTCGCGTGGCCGATGGTCTTGGATATCTCCTCCGCGCCGGCGGCGTCCGCGCGCGCCCAGCCGAGGATCTGGACAACCTCGGAGAGGTCGATCATCTCCTGGCGGCGCTGCTTGCCCCAGCTGCCGTCGATTCCGGAGAGCGCCTGGGCGAAGGCCCAGAAGTGGACGCCGCGCCCGGCGCCCGTCCTCCAGGCGTCCATGACGGGTTCGAGGTAGCCGACGGCCGGCATCTCGTCCATGACGACCAGCATGTCCTTTTTCAGCGACCGGCGCGACGCGACGGCGAACGGGATCGCGATCCAGAGCCGAAGCCAGGGGCGCGCCGCCTTGAGGACCTCCTCCGGCACCACCACGAAAATGTCCATGTTGCCTTTAGCCAGGTCGTGCGGATCGAACGTGCTGGCCGCCGTCTGCGCCTGGATCTCCGGATGCGCCAGGAACTGCATCTGGTTGGCGATCGTGGTGTAGTTGGAGCCGCTCTCCTGGCTGCTGACGGCCATCTCGGACTCCATGGCGCGATGAGCGAGCCCGCCGGCGAACGCGTCGTGCGTCAGGATGGTCGCCATCAGCTCCCGGCGCCTGTCGGGGCCGGCCGAGAGGTTGTCGAACACGTGCGCCAGGTTCCCTTTCTCCTCCCCGGCGCGGTATTTCGCCCAGGCGATATGGCCGGAGATCAGGCGCTTGGCGCTCTCGTGGAAATGGCGGCTGTTGCCGGCATCGTTCGCGGGCGGCGTGAGCAGGCCCTGGACGAGCACGTCGATGTCCTGCACGGCCTTCTCCTCGCCGCGCAGGAAGTCGAGCGGGTTGTATGTGTGCCTCTGCACCTCTTTCGGCAGATGGCAGTGGGGATGCTGCTCCCGGTGGCGGTCGATCACGCCGTAGGGGTCGAGCAATATCACCTTGCGTCCGAGCTCGCGCCGCCGGCGGGCGACGATGGGGTAGAGCTCGCCGCGCGGGTCGATTGTGACGGTCGAGCCCTGCCAGCCGCGGCCATCGGGGGCGAGCATGTTGGCGGCGATGAGCGCGCCCTTGCCGGTCCGGGGCGGGGCGATGGTGACGGCATGGCCCTCGAGCGGCCAGACGGCGAGCGGGGCGCGGCTGCCGGGCCCGGTCTGGCCGAGCAGGATGCCGTCCGGGCGCCGGGCGAGCTTCCGGAGATGGCGGGCGCCCATGAGCTTCGAGGCGCCGTGGAGCTCGGATTTCGAGCGGCGCCGTTTCGCGATGCGCCCGGCGCCGGTGAGCGCGGTCAGCAGCGCCACCAGCCAGAGGAACCCGAGCAGGGGCGCGATGAGCAGCGGCGCCAACAGCCGGAACGCGTCGATCGCGGCGCTGCCCCCGGCCAGCGCCAGGAGTCCGCCAAACTCGAAGGCGAGCAGGAACGGCGCCGTGTCGATCGCGATCGACATGGCGGCGATGGCGGCCGTGGGTCCCCAGACGCCGATCTTCCAGCCGAGGCCGCCGCGCTTCAGCTCGGCGAACAGGAACACGGCGAGCGAGGCTGCCGCCATGCCGGCGAGCGCCCATGCCCGGATTTCCGGATCGGGCCGTTCGGTCCAGAGCCACCAGGCGAGACCGGCGCCCGGAATGCCGGTCGCCAGCGCCAGGCCCAGATGGATCGCAAATCCGTTCATGACACTCGTCCTTTCATCAGGGGCCCATCGTGCATTGCGGGTCATCGCCGGGTTCCCGGCGTCTTGTGCCCCGTTGAATTTGCCGGAAGGCGCGCCTCGCCAGGGCCGCGCCGGTCTCGATGCTCTCGATGCCGGAGGGCCATGCCGCCAGTCCGAAGGCCAGCGCCAGGCGGATGCGGTCGTATGGATCGTCCGGCAACTGTCCCATGCAGTCGGTCGGCCTGAACTCGACAAGGCCGCCGGTCTCCGGCCTGACGGGGCCGGGACAGTCGAAACGGTCGTTCATCGGGCCTCTCCCATGAATTTCCCTCTCCGGTGGCGGTTTCGAGCGGCGCGCGCTCGCGTGAGGGCAAGATGGCGCTCGCACATCGAATAGCCGCGCGCGGCCCGTTCCGCGCATTTCGTGCATTGGCCCCGGCGCTTTCGGCGCCAGTACCTGGCGGCTTCCTCTCCGGCAGTGCGCAGATCGGGCATGGCCGGCAACGCTCACGGCGCCCTTTTCCCCTACAGCCCGTCATCGTCGGGCGCGCCCGGAGTGCCGCGCCCGGTCGGCAGGCGCCCGCCGCCGCGCCCTCTTTGACCGACGCGCATCGGCCCGACGCGCCCGAATGCGCCCGCGATCCCGCCGCCGAGCCGGTCGGCATCGCCGTCCCTGGCGTCGCGCCCGCCGATCCAGTCCATGGCGACCGAAGGCAGGTGGTCGATCAGCTTGAAGCAGGCGTTCATCAGGCCGTAGACCGCCATCAGGTAGATGGCGAGCATGGCGAGCCAGCCGAGCACGCCGATCCCGCCCGAGGCGCCGGCGTCGAACACCAGGCCCCGGAAGACGTCGTTGAACGTGTCCATGATGGTGACGAACAGCAGATAGCCGGTAACGAGGCCGAACAGCATCAGCACGGGGCGCAGGATCAGCCCGGGCAGGAAGAGCCAGCCCTGGCGGGTCGCCTGCGTGACGAACCCCTCGCCGCGCACGGTGTGGCCGGCGAGCCAGACCGGCATGGCGAACACGGCCGCGATGACGGCGACCAGCCATGCGACCAGGCCGAACAGGAAGCGCAGGAACGGCAGCACGGGCACCAGATAGGCCAGCACCAGGCCGGCCAGGATCATGAGGCCCAGGACCGTCGAGACGATGCTGTCCGCCACCTGCCAGACCGCCTCGAACTTGTCGAGGCCGCCGCCGATGAGCGGGAACGACTGCAGCAGGTTCGAGCCCGCGGCGACGAGGCCGAGCGTCCCGAGGGTGCCGAGCCCCTTGGCGACGAGGCTGTGCCCGAGCGAGACCAGGTCGAGCACCGGGTTGCCGCTGTCGACGAACTCGATGTCCTCGAGGTCGAGCCAGTCGAAGGAGCCCCTCCCGAACCCTCCGAAGCCGCCCGCGGGGTCGGCCGAGGCGCCGAGCGCTGCGGGATATGCGTGCGAGGCGGCGAGCTGCTCGGCCGCCGCCTTCACCGCCTTGTCGGCCTGGGGCACATGCTCGGCCAGCCGCACGGAGGGCGGCGATACCGCCGGAACGTTGCCGGCGCCGAGCTGGTATTCGCCGACATGGCGGGTGATGGTGATGAACAGCGAGGCCGCCATGGTCCAGGGCAGGTTTTCGGCGTTCTGCCCCAGCTCGTCCCTGAGCGCGCGGGTGGCCTCGTCGCGCGTGGCCGCGGCTGCCGCGCGGACCCGCGCCAGATAGGCGCCGGCCGGGTCCGCCCGCACGAGCAGCTCCTCGATATCGGGCAGCGGCCCGTCCCTGCGGGCCTGTCCGGGCGGGGCCGCGAACCACCGGGCGAGGTCCGCTGCGATGGTCCGGAGCCCCGGCCTCACCGCATCGAGCGCGTCGTAATGGGCATCCGTCATCCTGCCGCCAGCCGTCGCGCCGCCGTCGAGGCCCGCCTGGCTGACGGCCCCGCACATGCCCTCGGGCATGCCGCCGGCGGTCCCGTCATAGCTCTGCGAGCGCCGGCGGCGCTCGCTGACGCCTTCTCCGGGCACGACAATGCCGTCCACATGCTCCTCGGACCGGACGACCACATAGGGCGCGTAGCCGTCCTCCCGGGCCGCCATGTTGGCCGTGGCGGCGCAGAGCTCGACCAGGAAGAGCGAGGCCAGCATCCCGCGCAGCTCGCGGTTCGCCGGCGGCGGCGCCACCATGCGGCCGTTGCCGAGCACGTCCTCGGAGAACTTCCCCCAGACGATCTGGGCGATATCGCCGCCGGTGCGGGCGAGCGAGAGCGCGATATGCTGGCCGCCCGAGAGCCCGCCGAAGAGCGGCACCATGAGCAGGAACGCGGCGGTGATCCGGAGCGTCTCCTTGCCGGTGAACCCCCAGCGGCCCCGGCTTGCGGTATCGACCGTGCCGGCGGCCGTCCACCAGACCAGCAGCACGCCGGCGAGGACCAGGATCGCGCCGTTGTAGATCGTCAGCATGTTGGAGAGCGCCGAGTGGTTCCCGGTATCGAGGTCGGAGAGGAACGCCAGCAGGGCGCGGCCCGCTTGATCGGGCTCCCCCGAGAGGTCCGGGACGGGCGGCGTCTGCGCCAGCGAGGTCCCGGTCCAGATCGCGAGCGCGGCCATGCCGATCCACATCAGCCCTGTCAGCGCCACGGCGGCGCCGAGGTAGCCGAGCGGCCCGCGCGGGCGCGTCAGGGCCGCAGCGCCGCCGGGCGGCCGCCTCAGGCCGCCGGCGACCGCGCGCAGCAGGCCGGCGGCATCCCCGAGCGCCCGCGAGGCCGGGCCGAGCAGATCCGGCAGCAGGATATAGCGGGCAAGCGAGGGACGGCGCGCCATGGCGGCTCAGTTCGCCCCCGCCCGTCCGGCGACCCTGCGGTCGCTGTCGATCTGCGCCGCCAGCATCGCGGCCTCGATGGCGAGGCGGCGCTCCTCGAGACGGAACCGCTCGCGGTCCAGCAGCAGCGAGGCCGCGAGCAGGGATGCGGTCTCGCGCAGGAGGGCCTCGCCGCCCATGGACTGGAGCTCCGTCCACCAGGCGGTGCGCTCGAACCGCTTCGCCGCCAGCACGTCGACCAGCTCCAGGCGGCTGACGGCCGCGTCCGGATCGCGGTCCGGATCGACCGCCGCCGCCCAGGCGCCGAGCTCGGGCCCGGGCGCCCTGAGCGCGCGCAGATGACCGAGCGCCTCGGCAGCCAGCGCGCGCCGGGCGGCGGCCGCGCGCGAGGCCATGATGCGCGCGCGCTCCGAGGCGGAATCGACGGCGCCGAGCGGCTCCGGATCCTCGACGGCCGGCACGGTCAGGTTGCGGGAGAGGTCGATCGCCGCCTGCAGCTCGCGTTCCGAGGCGAATGTCTCGACGCCGAACAGGCTGTCGGGACGCAGGTCCGCGCCGTGATCCTCCGGTGCGCCGGAGCAGGCCGCGCTCTGGAGAGGCGCCCGGTCCGGGCTGCACCAGCGCTCCAGGATGCGCCGGTAGCGCTCGGCGCTGTCCGTCGACGCCGCCGGGGCGGAGCCCGTCGCCCGGTCGCCGGCAATGCGCCCGGTCTCGGATATGCTTGCCGCCCTCCCGGCGAGCGTGCTGGCAAGGCGGGCCTGGCCCAGGCCCTCCGCGCCCGTGGTAACGGTGCAGGCCGAGCGCGAGGGGCGGCGCGCGACCTGGGCCCTCACCTCGGCCGCATCGCGCTCGGTCTGGGCGCGCACCGCGGCATGGCTGTCGAGCGCCGTGGTGACCGCCTTCGCACTCTGCGCCATGTAGCCCGACTGCTGGCCGGTCTGCCTGACCAGCGCGTCGTAGATGGTGCGCTCCAGGGTCTCGATGCGGGCGTTCACCCTGGTGATCACCCGGCTCGCCTCGCTCACCGTCTTCCAGGTCGGCGTGCATTTGGGGCCGCTTCCGAAGAGCGCGGCCGCCGGCGAAGGCGCCAGCGCCTGGACCGCAAGAAGGCAGGCCCCGAGCGCCATGAGGGGGACGGGGCGCCTCATTGCGTCGTTCCCCCGAACAGGCGCCGGAACCGCTCGCGCTCGATGCCGGCGTCCTCAAGGACGTTGCCGCGGACCGTGGTCGTGCGGGAGCCCGGTATATCGTGGACCGGCCCGGCGAACACGCGGGCGTCGAGGCTGCGGCCGACATGGCGGTTGTAGACGTCGCGGGCCTCGCCGCAGATCCGCTTGCGGGCGAGGTTGAGGATGCGGTCGAGGGCGGCTCCGGGATCGTGGAGGATGTTAAAGCCGCGATAGTCGAACATGTCCCATACGCAGCTGAGGTCGAGGATCGAGTCGGGCTTGCGGATGCCCTGGTCGGAATGGCGGATGACCGCGAAATCCGCCTGAACGCCGGCCTCGGCCGCACTGACCAGCGCCTCCGCGACGCGGGGATCGCAGTCGGCCGGCCCGGAAGGAGGAGCGCTCGCGGGCGCCTGCGCGGCGGCCGGCGCCGTCAATAGCAGCATCAGGGCGAGCAGCGCCGCCGGCCCCCTCCCCGCCGCCATGCCTGCCGTCGCTGTCTTCATGCCGCCGCTCCCCGCCGCTGTTCCCTGCCGGCCAGCCGGTCGGCCATGGCGTCCAGCACCTCGCGCACGGAGGCGCGGGACCGCGCGCCGCGCGCCTCCAGCTCCGCCAGCACGTGGTCGACCTGCGTCTGGGCCGATCCGGCCGGGAACGCCCCGGCCAGGACGCGCCGCGCCTCCGCCGGCCCGAGGCGGGACTGGACCCTGCGCCTCAGCGCCACGTCCACCGGCCTCGTGTTGAGCGCCCAGAGCTCCTGCGGCCCCGGCGCGTTGACGACCAGCTGCTCCAGGCGCCCGCGTTCGCCGGGGGCGATCAGCAGCGCCGGCGCGCCGCCCGGTCCGGGGCCCGTCAGCTCGAACTTCACGATGTCGTTCAGCGTGTCCGAGAGGCCGAACGTGGCCGCCATGGCGTCGACCTCGCGCGCCTGGCCGCCCGCGCCCAGGATCCAGTACTGCGTCGCCAGATCGACCAGGCCGTCGCCGAAGTCCTCCAGCCGCTGGCTGGAGAGCGCGAGCCGGGCGCCGGCCTTCCTGGCCTCGCGCACGTCGCGCTCCACCTGGGCGCGCACGGTCGGGGCGCCGGCCGTGCGGTGATACTCGTCGTAGCAGAGGCGCTTCGGGGTCTCGCGCACCTCCCGGTTGCGCCGGGCGTGCCAGTCGCGGTAGCGCTCCGGCACCCCGGCCAGGTCTTCCTCCGCCAGCCACCAGGTCCGCGTCAGCGCATGGCGGGCCAGCATGTAGAAGGCCGCCGTCTGCCGGTCCGCCTCCGGGCTGCCGGTCGGCGCGACCTCGGCCAGGTCGATCACCGCCAGGCGCGCATTGCCGATATCGAAGGAGGTCGCCCGGAACATGTTCGGCCAGGCGCTGGAGAGCCCCGTCAGGATGCGCCGGAACGCCTCGGTGACCGTCTCGTTCCCGGCGCCGTAGCGCGCGCCGCGCACGAGGCCCTGCACCGCCTCGGCCTGCGCCGCCGAGGGCAGTTCCGCGAATGTCGGGACCGCGCGGCGCTGCGCGCGGATGGCGGCCTCGACGGCGCCGGCGGCGAAGAGCGCATCGACGACCTCCCATTGCAGCGTCTCCCCGTCCAGCCGGATGCCGTGCAGGTCGAGCGCCGCATCGACCTCTGCGTCCTCGCCCCGGTTGAAGAGCTTGGGCTCGCCGTTCGTGTCCGTGTCGGAAGCGAGCTTGTAGGCTTCCCCGACCGTGGCCCCGATCAGCTCGCGCATGCCGTCGGGCAGGCCGCCGCCGCCGACTGGCGTCACCATCAGCGAGAGCAGGTTCACCAGGAACGCGCGCTCGGCCGGCAGCGGGAACCGGCAGCCGAGCTGCGTGTCCATCGGGTTGACGGCATCGGAGGCATCCATGCGCCAGCGCCAGCGGCCGGCCTCGTGGCGCCGCGGGACCGGCAATGCGTCGCGCACCATCTCCACGAGCCCGGCCGCCGAGGGCCCGATATCGACGACGGCCTGCAGCGGCAGGCGCGCCTGGCCGCCCTGGAGGCAGAAGGCGAGACCGAGCGTGTTGAGCAGCACCGACTTGCCCCGCCCGGGAATGCCGTGGATCAGGTCGAAGCCGTGCTCGGCGCCCTCGAACCCGAAAGGCAGCGCCTTGCCGTCGGGCGCCAGGAACATGTGCGAGGCGGCCGCGGTCCGGTCCGCCCGCGCGAGCGGCGCCGGGCGCGACACCGGCAGCATGCGCAGCACCTGGTGCAGCGGCGCGGTGCCGGCGACCGCGGTCGAGCCGCAGGCGAAGCCCGGCGCCGTCATGGCGAGCGCCTGGAGCGGGTCTCCGGTGACGCGCGTCACCGCGATCTCGCCCCAGCCCTCCACCAGCTGCTGCAGGCGGCTCGCGCGGCGCGTCAGCTCCTCCCGCCTCGCTTCCGTCGCAATCCAGCCGTCCACCCATGTCAGGAACTGGACCCGGACCCTGACCACGGCGCGCCCGGTATCGGCATGGGCGGCCAGCGCCCGCGAGGCGTCGCGCACCGCCAGGCTGTCGGCCGACGAGAACGCCAGGAACGGCGCCAGCGCATGCTTCATCATCGCGCCCGCATGCTTCATGCCGCCGCCCTCGATCAGCACCGAGACCCGGAGCGGCAGGTTGCCGGCGGCCGCGAGCCTCGCCATCAGCTCGGAGAACGGCCTCACGATGCGGGGGGCGAGCTCCATGTCGAACGGCGCCCAGAGGCGGGGGCCGAGCAGCACCGTGCGTGCGTCGAGCACCTCGGGATCCTGGACCAGGACCTGCGGGGCCAATGGCGGCGGGAAGGCGCCGAGGATCGCGGGCTCCAGCTGGCGGGGCGGGGCCTCGTTCGCCGAGGTCACCGGAACCCAGTCGCCCACGCTCTCCGGGCCCGTCAGCCACCAGCGCAGCGCCCGGACCGCGTCATGCGCGCCGAGCGTCCGCGCGGCCATGCCCGTCTCCTCCAGCACGGCCTGCACGGACTCCGTGAACGCCAGGTGCCTTGCGCCCAGCGCGCCGTCGGCCGCGAACGGGCACTGCGACTCGTCATCGCCCGGCGCCCAGTTCTCCTTGCGGCGCTCGATCGCGCGCCGCTCGCGCTTCGCCTGGTCGCGCGGCAGCACGGCCGGGCCGCTCCAGCAGGCGATCGTCAGCCGCTCGCCCGCGGCCCGGGGCGCCAGGCGTTCGACGCGCTCGGCAAGCGGGCCCTCAAGATCGAGCCCGAGCCGGGCGCAGCTCTGCCGCTGCCTTCCGGCGGCCTCCTCCAGCAATCGCCTTCCTTCCTCCGGCGCGCGCTCGAAGACGACGTGCAGCGTGTGGCCGCGCTCCAGGAACGCCGTGCCGAGCCGGCGCTCGACCGTCTCCACGAACCGGTCCAGCTCCGCGTCGCCCATCGCGCTGCGGGCGCCGCCGACATCGATGACCGACGCGAGCGAGCCGTCATGGCCGACCAGCAGGCCCGTGCCGTCGCGCTCGGCCGCGGCGCGCACCAGCATGAAGCTTTCCAGCGACTTCCGTCGCGCACCCCACGACCAGTGCAGCAGGTCCTCCAGCCCGTCCACGAGACCGCGCCGCATTACTGGAACTTCGGCTTCTGCAGGCCGGGATCGCGGTCGAGGCCGATGCCCTCGACGATCGCATCGATCAGCGCCGGCGCGGAGGCCAGCGCGACCGCGACCAGTATGCCCACCACCGGCAAGGCGAGCCCGCCGCGCTGCTGGTTCTCCAGGTTCGACTTGAAGCGCAGGATCGCCCAGCCGCCGATGAAGACCGCCAGCCCGTAGAAGAGCCACTGCGCCAGGCCCATGATGCTGTCGAACTCCCCGGCTGCGTCGTCGGCGAGCTCGCCGATCGTGACCGCGCCGGCCGGCCGCACCTTCACCAGGACCGCGGCGACGGCGAGCGCCGCCAGTCCCGCCATGAAATCCCGGGCCTTCCGGGTCATGGCTGCCATTCTTGCTCTCATCTCCAACCTCCTTTTTCCGGTTGAAATCCCTAGTCTCATTCGCCGAGCCAGACGGGCGGCTCATGTCCAATGGCCAGGCCCTCCAGCAGCGCCTCGATCAGCGAGGGCGCCGCGGCCAGCGCGACCGCGAACCCGATCCACGCCGCCGGCGCGATCAGGCCGCCGGGCTTTGGCGCGTCCAGATGCATCCTGAGCCTCAGGAGCGCCCAGCCGCCGGCGAGCAAGGCCAGCACGTAGAATGTCCATGTCACCAGCCATGGCAGCAGGTCCTCGAGCGGATGGCCGGGGCGGTACAAGAGGTCCTCGCCCATCCCGTAGGGCTTCGCGACCGCCGCCCCGGCCGCGAGCGATGAGCAGACCGCCAGCGCGATCGCAATGGCGCGCCAAATCCTCATATCGGCACCACGCGGACGCCGAGCGTCTCCTGCACGGCCCTGACAAGACCCGTCATGTGCCAGGCGAGCACGCCGCCGAGCAGGTGCGAGCCGGCCTGCGCCAGCGTCGCCTGGCCGCGCCCGTCCACGGCGTGCTTCAGCACGAACAGGCCGCGCATGAACGCGAACAGGCCGATCCATGCCACGACAACGAAAGCCGCCTGGACCGCCGCGCCGAAGCGCGCCCACTCGCCCGAGGCCGGCGGGATCCACGCGACCGCCGCCGCCGCCTCGCGGCCGTCGCCGAACAGCGATCCGCCGGCGGCGTTCAGCACTGCCGGCAGCTGCGCCAGAAGCGGCGCCAGCAGGAACAGCATCGCCGTGCCCGTGGCCGTGCCCGGCCAGTGCCCGCCCGCATGGCGCAGCAGCCTGAGGCACGCCACGAGGAAGCAGCACGCCGCCAGCAGGTAGCAGACCCCGGTCATCAGCGTCCGGAGCGCCGGGTCGATATCCTCGACCAGCGACCGGAAGGCCTCCTCCAGCCCGTTCATTGCGCCCTGCCTCCGCCGGGCAGGGAGCCCACGTTGGGCAGGGAGCGCGCGCCGCCGGCGTCTATGACCGCGACCGGCCCGCCGCGTCCGGGCGCCTCGCCGGCCGGCGCCGGTCTCGCGCCGCCGGCACGCCCTTCCGCCTCGGGCGGCGCGGTCACGACCAGGACCAGCTCGGTATTGCGCGGCACCCGGACCGTCGGCCCGTCGGGAACGGACTCGAGCAGCACCGAACCGGCGCGCCTGGCGGCCTCGGCCGCGCCCGCATAGACCTGCTGGCGGTGCGAGGGGGCGCCGCTCTCCACCGTGATGGAGTTGCCGGCCGCGTCCCGGGTCACGATCTGCGCGGTGCGCGCGGCCGCGTCGAGGAACCCGCCCGCGAACGCCAGCGCCGAGGGCAGCAGCACGCGCTGGAACCAGTGCCGGTCGACCTCTCCCGGAATGCCGTAGCAGGCGCAGCCGGGGTCCACCGCCCAGCCCTCGATCTCCCAGCTCTGCCGCCCGAGCGAGAACCGGTCGATCCGGATGACCAGGCGCTCGCCGGCTTCCTGGAAGGCCCCGGTCGCGACGGCGCCCGCCAGCGGCGGCTCCAGGATCTCCAGAACCACCGGGCCCGGCCAGTCGCTGTTCGCCTCGTAGAGCGTGCGCGCATAGAGGCCCTTGCCCACCTGCAGCCCGGCCAGCGCCGCCGGCAGGACGGGCGCGGCCCGGCGCTCACCCGGACCGGCGCGGCCGTCCTCCGCCGGCTCCTCGCGGGCATATTCGAGCCAGGCCGCCTTGCCCGGCGGTTCGTTCAGCACCTCCAGCAGCGCGTCGAGCGGCGAGGACGACGCCTCCCCCCCGGAGCCGCGCTCCGGCAGGCGCTCCCGGTATTGCGCTGCCGGGGGTTCGGCCCGCCCGGGCCGCTCCTCCGGATCGGGCGCCGCGGCGCGGCTCTCAGGCGGGGGCTCGACGGCCGCCGGCGCAGCGCCCGGGATCGTTGCGGACGGGGGTCCGACGCGGACAGCGGGTCCGTCGCGCACGGCGGGTTCCTCGCGGACAGGGGGCGCCGCGGGCCGCGTCGGCTTCGAGAAGGTCGGCGCGTAGCTGTCGCCCTCCTTCTCGGACCGGCGCTTGCGCGCCGCGTCGTCGGCCTCGATCGCCTCCCGGAAGGCCGGCGCCGCCGGCTTCTGCGGGTCGTACTGCACGTCCTCGCCGCCCGACTGCGCCCAGGCCCCCGACACCGGGAGCAGGAGCGCAGCGAACGCCAGCGCCGCCAGCCGGGGCCGCCGCCGGTATCCGCGTCCCGCCGCCACCGGCCGTCAGTCCGCCGCTTCGGCGTTGACGGCGCGCTTCAGCACCGACGAGGGGATGAAGCGCACATTCATGCGCGCCGGCGACGTCCGCCACTCCTTCGCGCGCATGTCGAAATACCTCCTCTCGGCGCGCTCGACGGCGACGAAGGTGCCGAAGTTGCGCAGCATGACCCGCTCGCCGGCCGCCAGCCGCGACCGGATCGTGTCCATGACGGTGTCCAGCACGCCGGCGGACGCCTCCAGGGACAGCCCCGTCTCGGCTGCCACCGCGCGGGCCAGGTCCTTGCGCGCGGCGCCTTCCTTGCCAATCCTCGGCATCTCAGTTCTCCCTTGCAGGCTGCGGAATGTCGGTCCGTTCCAGGAAGGCCGCCCGCAGCTCGCGGCCCTCCCCGGAAACCATCGCGTAGGGAACCGCCGCCAGCCGGTAGGCCCAGCGCCCCGAGGGATCGCGCTCGGCCGCGCGCGGGCCCGGCGAGAGCAGATGCGCGCGCGTCACCAGCAGCAGCTCGTCGCCGAGGCGCCAGGCGCGCGCCTCGACGCCCTCCACGTCGAGCGCCACGGCGCCGGGCGGGGGAGTGCCCGAGAGCAGGCCCAGCAGCATGTCCGAACCCGCATGGAAGCCGGCCGCGCCGGCGTCGGCGAGCGGGTCGGCATTGGGACCCGCCTTCGCGAGGCGCAGGTCCACGCGGAAATCCGCCACGCCCTCGCGCTCGCCCAGCATCAGCAGCACCGGCTCGGCCAGGCCCTCCAGCATCACCGAGGCATTGCCCGCGAGCCACCGGGCCTCCGGCGCGAAATGCACCAGATGCGGGCTCCCGTCGCGCTTCGTGGCGCCGAGGCGCTGGTCCGCCAGCACCGCCTCGATCGGCCAGGGCGCGCCCGTGCGGTCGAAGAACCCGACCGAGGTCACATAGCCCGCCCTGACCGCAATCTCCGGCACGCCGTCCGCCGCCAGCGGGTCGATCCGGAGGCGGCGCACGCGCGCCGCCGCCCCGCCCTCCCGTGCGCGCGCCGCCGCCTGCTGCGTCTGCCGCAGCAGGCGGCCCAGAAGCTCGATCTGCTCGCGGGTCAGGGGCAGCCGCGCACGGCCCGCCGCGGCCGCCTCCCCGTCCGGCATCGCATGCTCCGGCCAGATGTCGCCGCCGGCGGCGGGCACGGAGCCCGCGTCGGGCACGGAAGAGGGCGGGGGCGTCCGGTCCGGGTCCGGCGTTACCGGCGCCTGCGCCCGGGCGGGCGTTCCGGCCGCCGCGAGGCCGAGTGCCAGCAGCGCCGCCATGCCGGCAGGGAGATACCGCTTCGTCCATCGCCTCATCGCCGTCCCTCCATCCTTCTCGCCAGCAGGAAGTCCGCGACCGCGATCCCCGACAGCTGCTCCGAGCGCGGAACCCGGACCACCAGCGCCCGGGCCGCGAGGCGCTCGTCCGCCCGCTCGCCCTCGCCGGCATAGAAGGTCAGCAGCAGCGGGAACTCGACCTCGTAGCCGGCCGCGCCGTCCGGCATGGTCCGGATCCGGGTCATCACCGGCGCGCCCTGCGCCACCGCCGAGACCACCTGGCGCTGCCGGCGCAGCCGCTCCAGCACCAGGCTCTGCTCCAGCACCCGCTCCCAGGCCCGGAACCCGTCCTCCGTGAACCGGCCGCGCATTTCCCCGATGCGCGCCTGCCAGTCGTCGAAGCCGATATCCAGCGCCTTCGTCACCGTCGCAACCGTCCAGGCGAGCATGACGTCAACCTCCATGCCGCCGCCGGCGTCCTCCCTGCCGTGGATCGGAACCGTCCGCCCGTCCGCGTCCAGCGCCAGCGCCACGGGGACCGTCCCGCGAAGCAGCATCGAACCCAGCAGGACGGCCGCCGTCAGCAGCTGGCAGGCCGCGAGGCCGAGCGCGAGCGCCGGCCAGGGGCCGTGATGCAGGGGATCGCGCGCCGCCGCAGGCTGTGCGTCCGCGTCGTGCGCGTTCATGCCGTGCGCGTTCGCCGCCGTCACCGGCCCGCCTCCCTCGTCAGGTGCAGCACCGCGACCGCGATCCCGGCGAGCCGCTCCGAGCGCGACATGCGCATCACCAGCGCCTTCGCGCGGAGCTTCTCCTCCGCCTTCTCGTCCTCGCCCGCCCAGAAGGTCAGCAGCAGCGGGAACTCGACCTCGTAGCCCGTGCTCCCGTCCTCGAAACGGCGCACCCTGAGCAGCACCGGCGCGCCCCGCGCCACCGCCGAGACCGCCTGGCCCTGGCTGCCGACGCGCTGGAACACCAGGCTCTCCTCCAGCACCCGCCGGTAGCTCTCGTAGCCCTCGGGCGTGAACCGGTCCCGGACGCCCTCGACCCGCATCCGCCAGTCGTGGAACCCCATGGTGAAGGCCTCGGTCACGGCCGCCACCGTCCAGGTGAGCATGAACCCCACCTCGTCCTCGGCGCCCGCGTTCTCCGCCGAGACGATCGGCAGCGTCCTCCCGGCCCGGTCGGTCGCGACCGCGATGTAGACGGTCTCCCGCATCCCCATCCAGGCGACCAGGGCGGCAACCGTCAGCGCCTGGCCGGCAAGCGCGATCCCGGCGACCCGGCGCCAGGCGCGGTGCTGCGCGATGTGGTAGGCCTCGGAGCGCGACACCGCCTCCATCACCGCGCCGAGACGCGACGTCCCTGCTGCCTCCCTGCGCACCGTGCGCTTGCGCCACCAGAGGAGCCTCATCGCAGCACCTCCGCCCCCATGAAATCCGCCGAGGCCGGCAGCCCGGCATGCATGCGGATCGCGCCGTCCGGGCCCCGCCAGGCGAGCCACGGCACGGCATCGGCCCCGAGCGCGCGCCAGAGCGCGTTGTTGGCCTCCAGGCGCAGCGCGTCCTCGGCCGTCGCCGGCGCCGGGTCCGAGCGGTACCAGGCGAGGCCCGGACGGGGCGAAGCGAGGATCCCGGCCGCATGCGTATGAGAGTCCTGGCTCATCACCCCCACCGGCACCGCATGCAGGCGGAACGCGCCCTCGAGCGCGAGCGCGCCCAGCTCCGCCGCCGCCTGCCTCGACCAGGGACAGCCCGGATCGACGAACGCCACCAGGTCGGGGCCCGACTCCCCGACCGTGAAGGCGGCGACGTCCAGGCTCCGCTCGAACAGGGCGGACGGGCTGCCCGGAACGGAATGGCGCGGCTCCGGATGAACGCCCGCCGCCGCGCGGACCGCATCCGCCAGCGCCGCTTCGCGCTCAGCCCGGGCCGGACCCGCCGCCGGCGTCGCATTCCTGGGCAGGACGGTCCGGGCCGGACTGGCGGTCCCGGCCGGACTGGCAGTCCCCGCGGCGCCACCGGGGGATGCTGTCCGGGCCGGGCTCGCAGCCCCCGCAGGGCTGGCAGCCCTTTCGAGCTGGCCGCCGGTCAGCTCCAGCCCGTCCGGACCGTAGAGCAGGCCCGCCACCACATGCCCGTCCGGCGCGGCATAGACCGTCAGCACGCTGCCGTCCGCCTTGCGCACCAGCCAGCCGTCCAGAACGCCCGCGCGTCCGAGCGGCGCGAGCTCCGCGCCGGCATCGCTGAGCGCCGCCAGCGGCGCGGGCAGGGGACCCCGGGCGGTGGGCGGGATTTCGGCCGAGCGCCCGAGGCTGAGCCCGCCCAGGATCGCCAGAACCAGCAGCGCCGAGAACGCCAGAACGCGCAGGACCGGCTTCATCTCAGCCTCGCCCGTAGTCGAGCGCGGTGCGCAGGCGCTTGCGCTGCACCGCGCGGCGCCCGCCCGCCATCGCGGCCCGGACCGCGCGGACCGCCGCCGGCGGCCGGTAGCCCCGCGCTTCGACAGCCCGGAACGCCGCCCACGCCAGCACCACCGCCGCGAGCGTCCACCAGCGCGGGAAGAACGCCGCCGGCAGCGCGAACGCCAGCAGGCGCGCATC
>Ga0209021_1002215_pt1 | contig 17383 bp, 17 predicted proteins | sample PinacodermFT_FD_187299 | JGI IMG/M metagenome (GOLD analysis project Ga0209021, IMG submission 187299) | Host-associated microbial community of the marine sponge Aplysina aerophoba from Gulf of Piran - sponge pinacoderm, lysed by freeze-thaw... | ecosystem: Host-associated > Porifera > Sponge >... | reverse complement strand
CCGGAAAGCCGGGTCCGGATCGTGAGCCCCGACATGGGCGGGTCCTTCGGTCTGCGGTCCTCCGTCTTCCCCGAGATGGCGCTGGTGCTCTGGGCGGCGCGCCGCCTGGGGCGTCCCGTCAAATGGGTGAACGAGCGCTCCGACGGCATCCTCGAGGAACAGGCCCGGGATTTCGTCATGAGCGGGGAACTCGCACTCGACGCGGACGGCCGGTTCCTCGGCCTGCGTGTGCGCGTCACGGCGAATATGGGCGCCTATCTCGCCAATTACGGCCCGCACCCGGCCTTCGGCAATCTCTCAGGCGTGGCCGGGGTCTATACCACGCCCGCCATCCATGCCCGGGTCACCGGCGTGTTCACCAATACCGGCCCGACGGGCCCGTGCCGCGGGGCCGGGCGCCCCGAGGCGACGTCGCTGATCGAGCAGATCGTGGACAAGGCGGCGCGCGAAACGGGGATCGACCGGGTGGAACTGCGCCGCCGGAACACGATCCCGCCGGGCGCGATGCCCTACCGGACGCCGCTCGCCTACGAATACGATTGCGGCGAGTTCGAACGCAATATGGACCGGGCACTGGCCATCGCGGACGCCCGGGGCTTCGAGGCGCGCCGCAGGGAAGCGGCGGCGTCGGGCCGGCTGCGCGGCCTCGGGATCGCCAACACCGTGGAGCAATCCGCCGGCGGCGCCGATGAAGGCGGGGAAATCCGCTTCGACCGCGAGGGCAATGCGACCGTGCTGATGGGCACCCACTCCCACGGCCAGGGCCACGAAACGGTGTTCAGGCAGTTGGTTTCGGAGCGCTTCGGGCTCGAATTCGAGTCCATCCGCTACGTCCAGGGCGATACCGACATGGTGGCCTACGGCCACGGCACCGGCGGGTCGCGGGTGTCGGGCCTCGGCGGCAGCGCGCTCCTGGGCGCGGTGGAAAAGATCGTCGCCAAGGGGCGCGTGATCGCCGCCCATGCGCTTGAGGCGGCGGAAGACGACATCGAGTTCGCAGCCGGCCGGTTCGTTGTCGCCGGAACCGACCGGGCGCTCGATATCCGCGAGGTCGCCGGCCTTGCGTTCCAGCCGGCCTCGCTGCCGCCCGGCATGGACAGCGGCCTCTCAGGTTTCGCGACGTTCCGCCCGCCGGCGCCGACCTTCCCGAACGCCTGCCATGCGGCCGAGGTCGAGGTCGATCCCGAGACCGGGGCGGTCCGCATCCTGCGCTATGTCGCGGTCGAGGATGTCGGCACGGTTCTCAACCCGCTTCTCCTCAACGGGCAGTTGCATGGAGGGATCGTTCACGGCGCGGGCCAGGTCGTCCTCGAGGAAATGCGCTGGGACGGGCACGGCCAGGTGTTGAGCGGCTCCTTCATGGACTACGCCATGCCGAGAGCGGACGGGACGCCGTTCTTCGAGATCGATATCGACGGCGTGCCCAGCCCCCGCAATCCGCTCGGCGTCAAGGGCGCGGGCGAAGCCGGCACCGTCGGCGCGGTCGCGTGCCTCACCGGCGCGCTGCTCGACGCGCTAGCGCCGCTCGGCATAACCGACCTGCCGATGCCCGCCACCCCGGAGCGCCTCTGGAAAGCGATCCGGGCGGCGGCGCGGTAGCCCGGCGCGGTTATCCGTTCACGGCCGGCTGATACCGGCGGCGGTCGATCGGAACCGATAGCAGGGGTAGCCCCTGCCTTCGGCCCGGTCCTCTTCCCCCTTGTATCTCTCTGGATAGCCATGATTGCTATTGTTGCAGTGGCGGAAGCGGACGGGAGACCGGTACCCCTCTGGTGCATGAGACCGTGGATGAGGGCAGGAGGCGCGCCCGCCAGGGCTGCCCGTCCTCGCCCGCCTCAGGCAAGCGCCGTCAGCGCCGCTTCGCGGGTTTCGAAATAGTCGATGACGGAGGTGAAGCCGCCCATGTCGATAATCGACCGGCATTCCGGCAGAAGGGCGGCGAGCACCATCCGCCCGCCCTTCTCGTTGCACAGCTTTGCCGAAACCAGCAGGGCGCGCATCCCGCTGCTGTCCACATAGCCCATGCCCTCGCAGTCCAGCACGACACGGGCGTTGCCGCGTCCGACGGCTGCGAAGACCCTCTCGGTCAACATCGGCGCGTTTCTGCCCTCCAGCCGTCCGTCCAGCGTAAGCAGGACTGCCCGCTCCAATTGCCGCTCCGCGACGGCGAACCCGCGCCCGTCTTCCGGCTCCGCCTCCCGGGAGCTTTCGGCGGCGGGAGCGGCAAGCGCGGCCTCGACGGTCCCGGGGCAGTCGAGCACCATCAGCAGGCCGGTCGCGTCCAGGATCGACCGGCAGTCGGGCCTGAGCGCCGCGACGGAGAACTCGCAGCCGATCTGGAGGCATGCCCTGGCGCCGAGCAGCAGGGCCCTGAGCCCGGCGCTGCTGATATAGGCGACCTCGCGGCAATCCAGCACCAGACGGCCGGGGGCGGCCTTCGCGACGGCGGCGATCCTGGCTTCCAGAACGGATGCGCCGGCCGCGTCCAGCCGCCCGGCCGGGGAAATGATGATCGCCGCGCCCTCGCTCCGCTCCTCTATCTTCATCGCGCCGCTCCCGTCATTGGCTCATTTCCCAAGAATGCCGCGTTGCGCGCGACGGCACCATTATAAACCAGAGCCTGAGATCGAGCCGCACACTGTGCTCGGGGCCGGCCGCGCCGCCCTCGCGGCGCTCGCCTGAGACGTACACGCCCCAGCTCGGCGTCGAAGAGGCAATCGCCCCGGAGCCCTCCGACGCGCCCGGCGTCAGCGGAAGTGGCGGGCGAAGCCCAACGAGAGGCCCCATCGCGCCGAGAGGCCCTCCCCCAACCCCTCCCGCCGCGCGGGAGGGGAGCATGAAGGGACGTCCCAAAGGGTCAGGAGCCGAAAACGATCCTGGGTAGCCAGGTGGTGAGCTCCGGAAAGACCGCGACGACGCCAAGCGCCAGGACCTGGATGGCCACGAAAGGCGCCACGCCCCTGTAGATCTGGACCGTCGTCACCTCGGGCGGCGCGACTCCCCGCAGATAGAAGAGCGCGAAGCCGAAGGGCGGCGTCAGGAACGAGGTCTGCAGATTGAGCGCGATCATGATGCCGAGCCAGACCGGGTTCAGGTCCATCAGCAGCAGGATCGGCGCCACGATGGGCACGACGACGAAGGTGATCTCGATGAAGTCGAGCACGAAGCCCAGCAGGAACATCAGCGCCATGACGAAGAACATGGCGCCCACCGCCCCGCCGGGCAGCGAGGTCAGGAAGCCGTGCACGAGATCGTCGCCGCCGAGCCCCCGGAAGACGGACGAGAACAGCTGCGCGCCGATGACAATGCCGAACACCATGGCGCTGACGCGCGTCGTGCTGCGCATGACCTCGTGCAGGCCGCCGCTGCCGTAAACGCGGGCGAGGCTGACCCAGATGCCCCATGCCAGTGCGGTGCAGCAGAGCACGGCGATGGCGATTCCGACGCCGTCCCACGCAGGGATGTCGTCGCGCGAGACCCGCAAGTCCATGAAGCCGGTCAGGATGAGCACGAGCACAAGGCCGATGGCGGCGGCGTAGATCGGAAGGCCCTTGTCCGGATCCAGCCTGAGGCCGCCGAGGAGCGTCGCGCCGATCGCGCCGACCGCGGCGGCTTCCGTCGGCGTTGCGATGCCGGCGAGGATCGAGCCCAGCACCGCAACGATCAGCACTACGGGGGCGACCATGGCGCGGGCGACCTGCATGGCGATTTCGCGGTTCGTCCGGCCTTGCACCAGCTCGTCGCGCGGAATCGGCGGGGAGGATTCGGGCCTCAGCCAGGCAATGAATACCTGGTAGAGAATATACATGCCGACCAGCGCCAGGCCGGGGAGCAAGGCCCCCGCGAACAGGTCGCCGACCGATACCGGGTCCGGTGCGAAATTTCCGAGCTTGCGCTGCGCCTCCTGGTAGGCGTCGGAAATCTGGTCACCCAGCACGACCAGGACGAGCGAGGGGGGGATGATCTGGCCGAGCGTGCCCGAGGCGCAGATCGTCCCGCAGGCGAGCGAGGCGCTGTAGCCGCGCCGGAGCATCGTGGGCAGCGAGAGCAGCCCCATCGTCACTACGGTCGCGCCGACAATGCCGGTCGAGGCGGCCAGCAGCGCGCCGACGACGCAGACCGAAATGCCGAGCCCGCCGCGCATCGCACCGAACAGCATGCCCATGGTGTCGAGCAGCTCTTCCGCGACCTTGGAGCGCTCCAGCATGATGCCCATGAAGACGAACAGCGGCACCGCGACCAGGATCTCGCTGATCATGGCGTTGCCGAACACGCGGTTGGGGAAGATGCCGAGGAAGGCCGGGTCGAATGCGCCGAGCAACGCGCTGATGCCGGCGAAGAGGAGCGCCACGCCCGCAAGGGTGAAGGCGACCGGGAACCCGGCCATCAACACGCCGCAGACGCTGACGAACATGAGGCAGACGAGATATTCGTTGATCGTCATACGCCGGGCCCCCGCTCTTCCGGAACCGGCTCCGCCGGGGTCTCCAGCCCGCGCATGACGAAGACCGAATGCAGGAGCATGGAGAGGCCCTGGAACGACAGCACCAGCGGAAAGACGAGCAGCAGCGACTTCAGTAGCCAGAACGGCATGAAGGTGCCTTCCGGCGAGCCTTCCAGCACGCGCACCGACGCGCCGACAAAGGTCAGGCCCTTCCAGGTCATCACGGCGCAGAGCGGCCACAGGAAGACGAGCACGCCGATGCAGTCGATCAGCGCCTTGCGCTCCGCCGTGGCCGATCCGTAGAAGATATCGACGCGGACATGGCCGTCATGCAGCAGCGTGTAGCCGGCGCCGACCAGGAACAGGATGGAGTGCATGAAGAGCACGGATTCCTGCATCGGGATGAAACCGAGCCCGAACACATAGCGCAGCAGGACGACGGCGAACTGCATCAGCACCAGGAGGAGGGCGAACCAGGACACGATCCGGCCCAGATGCTCGTTCGTGGTGTCGATCGCCCGAACGAGTGGCTTCAGTGCGTTCACCGGCATTCTCCGCTGGCTTCAGGGCGGTGTCCTTGCGGACGGGACCGTATGGCCGGCGGGGTCCGCAATCGGCGCCCCAGCCCCCGAGCCGGGACCCAGCCCTGCCGCCGCAACCCGGCGGAAAGGTCGGGAGATGGACCCCGGCTCGGGGGCCGGGGTGACGGAGTTTGCAATCTTCGCTTCCCGGTCCAACAGGGCCGGACACGACCCCAAGGCAAGGGCAGAGAGCCCGCGCCGGTGCGGCGCAGGCGTCTCTCCCGGTGCCCGGCGGCCGTTCGGCCGCGGGGCGCCGTATCACCCGTAGTTGAACGGCAGGAGCCGCGCGTTCATGTAGCCCTGCTCGCCGATCTTGGCCCAGTCGATGGCCTGCTTGCGATAGGCGATGAAGCTGTCATAGATGCGCTTGGTCATGTCGTCCGTGTTGCCCATCTCGCGCACGACCTCGCCGGCGACATTGCCGATGGCGATCAGCATGTCCTCCGGATACTGGTGCAGCTGCACGCCGTGCTTGTTCAGCAGCACGTTCAGCGACCCCAGGTTGCGCGCGTTGAACTCGGCGAACTGGATATAGGCTTCCGCCTCGATCACCGTCGTCACCAGGGCCTGTTCTTCTGCGTTCAGGCTGTCCCACAGCGTCTTGTTCATCGCAAGGCTGGCGGAGGTGCCCGGCTCGTGGAAGCCCGGATAGTAGTAGTGCTTGGTGATCTTGTGGAAGCCGAAGGCAAGGTCGTGCCAGGGGCCGACCCATTCGGCGGCGTCAATGGCGCCGGATGCGAGCGACGGGTAGATCTCCGCCACCGGCAGGTTGACGACCGTGACGCCGAGAGCACGCAGCACCTCGCCGCCGATACCCGGCATGCGGAACTTCAAGCCCTTGAAGTCGTCGAGCTTCTCGATCGGCTTGCGGTACCAGCCGCCCATCTGCGTGCCGGTGCTGGAGCCCTGGAAGCCCTTGAGGTTGAACCCGCCGGCAAGCTCGTCCCAGAGCTCCTGCCCGCCGCCATATTTCATCCAGGCGGCGTGCTCGATGCCGGTCAGTCCGTAGGGAACGGCGGTGAAGAAGTTGAAGCCTTTGTGCTTGCCTTGGTAGTAGTACTCCGCCGAATGATACATGTCGGCGTCGCCGGCGCTCACAGCGTCAAACACGCCGAACGCCGGCACCAACTCGCCGCCGCCATAGACCTTGACGGAAATCTTGCCGCCGGAGAGTTGCGTGATGCGCTGGGCGACCCGTTGCCCCGACGTGCCCAACCCCGGCGAGTTGAGCGGCCAGGACATGGCCAGCTTCCATTCCTTGAGGCCTTGCGAGATGGCGGGGGCCGCCAGTGTCGAGGCGGCGGCGGCGACACCTGCGGTCGCGGCGCCCTGAACAAATTTACGGCGTTTCATGGAGTATCCTCGCTGTTGCGCCGCAAGCGTCTCCCGACCGGTCCGCCTCCCTCCGCCACCGGAGCGTTCGCAGACCTGCACGACTCGCGGCGTTTGGTCCGGGGAGCGTAGAGCAGCGTTTCGGCCGAATCAAATGTCGGGGCTGCGCGCGACCCGGACGTGCACCGATGCTCGGCGCAATAGCGGGGCGGGTCCAGCCGGAAGGCGCGCCCTGCCTTTGGAGGGAGTGCGAAATGCCATGCCGTGTGGTGAGGCTGCAAGCACGGCCGGTCTCCGCGGCCTCGACAGGAATGGCGCGCCGCGCCATGCTCGCGCCCCGCGAGCAGCGCCTCATCTGTCCGCTCCCGGACCAGGGTAACCCGCAAGAGGAAAGCCGAGCGGCGATGAAGCTTTATGTCTGGAAGATCGCGCCGAACCCGCGCCGGGTGTGCATCTACCTGGCCGAGAAGGGGATCGACGTGCCGATGGAGGAGGCGAGCATCCCCGGCAAGCCGGCCCTCGACCCCGCCTTCCTCGAAAAGGCGCCCTATCGCCGGGTCCCGCTGCTGGAGCTCGACGACGGCACGCTGATCTCCGAAGCCATGGCGATCTGCCGCTATTTCGAGGTGCTGCATCCCGACCCGCCGCTGATGGGTGCCAACGCGCTGGAGATGGCGCGCGTCGAGATGTGGGAGCGGATGTCCGAGTTCGATGGGCTGTTCGCGGTCGCCGAATCTTTCCGCAATGCCAAGCGCCGCTTCGCCGGCCGCGCGCTCCCCGGAATTCCCGGCGAGTCCGCGCAGATCCCCGGGCTGATCGAGCGCGGCCGCCAGCGGACGGTGCTCTATTTCGACCGGCTCGACGCCCGCCTCGGCGAGGCGCGGTTTCTCGCCGGCGAACGCTTCACCACCGCCGACATTACTGCTTACTGCACCGTCGATTTCGCCAAGTTTATCGATATCGACGCATCCGACGGCCGCCCCCACCTCGCGCGCTGGCGGGCGGAGGTGGCGGCGCGGCCCAGCATCCGCGGGACAGCGTAGCGGTCGGGCGCGTCAATCGATAATCAGCAGGGCCGCTTCCTCGGCTTTTTCGAAATCGCGAAGATCGCCTGCGCGGCGTCTCAGCGCCGTGACGATATCGGCCGTCGAACAGTTGCCCAAACGCACCCAAACGACTTTCGGCGGCGCCCCGGCGAGGAAGCTCAATTGCCGGAAATCCCCGTCCTTGGATACGATCGCGAAACCATTTTCGATAGCGAACGTCCAAACGGCGCGATCGTCGGCTTTCTCTAGGCCAACATCCAAAACATGCGCCGAATCCGGATAGAGGTCGGCAAGCAATTGCACGAGCCTTGGCGACAGGTTCTGGTCGAAAAGCAGCCTCACTCCGCTGCGGGGGACATCAGCCTGCGTTCCCGGTCCGCGGCAAATGCAAGGCAGGCGCGAATATCCTCTTCGACAAGATACGGGAAGTCGTCGAGGATTTCCCGGACCGTCATGCCGGAGGCGAGATAGTCGAGGACGTCGTAGACGGTGATCCTCATGCCCCGGATACAGGGCTGGCCGCCGCGCTTGCCGGGCTCGATGGTAATGCGGCCGTCATAGTCCGCCACAGCCGGTCCCTCCTGCCGCCACCCGCCGGAACGGGTGCCTGACTGTAGCAAACCGGCCCGGCTGGCGTCACCCCAGCCTCGACAGGTGCGGCCCGCCGCGCCATGCTCGCGCCCCATGACCGGCGCTTCCTTTATCCGCACCGTGCCCGAGGGCGACGACCGGGAGCGGCTGGTCTGCGCCGATTGCGGGCACATCGCCTACGAGAACCCCAAGGTCGTCGTGGGCTCAGTCGCAACGCTCGGCGACCGGCTGCTGATCTGCCGGCGCGCCATCGAGCCGCGCAAGGGCTACTGGACCTTGCCGGCGGGCTATCTGGAACTCCACGAAACGCCGGAGGACGGCGCCGTCCGCGAGGCGGTCGAGGAAGCCTGCGCAGCCATCGAAATCGACCGGCTGCTCGCCGTCTTCTCCATCCCGCGCCTCTCGCAGGTGCAGCTCATCTTCCGTGCGCGCCTCGCCTCCCCGGAGATCGCGCCGGGCCCGGAAAGCACCGATGTCCGCCTTGTGCGCTGGGAGGAGATTCCATGGGACGAGATCGCCTTCCCGTCCGTGCGCTGGTCGCTCGACGCCTGGCAGCAGACGCGCGGCAAGGTGCATTTCGCGCCGCTCGGCAACCCGCCCGGCGAGACCGGCGACATGCGCGCCGGCAGGCCGGATTAGGCCGGATCACACGTAGGGGATCACCTTCTCCATCGTGATCCGCATGGACGCCTCGACATGCTCGATCGGCAGGCCGCCGAGCGTGCTCCATAGCGCGAACTCGGTGACTCCGAGCCGGTCGCGCAGCTCGCGCAGCCGGGAAATGCATTCCTCCGGGTCGCCGGCGATGCAGGCGCCGAACTCGTGCAGCTTCTCGAAATTGAGATAGCCGAGCTCGCGGGTCTTCAACCCCTCGGTCATGGTCAGCTCATAGCCCTTGACCGGTTCGAACGTACCCGTCTGCGAGAGCTGGTTGCTGGCCACCTTGTTGTAGAACCACTGCACGCGCTCGCCGAATATCTCGCGCGCCTTCGCCCCGTCCTCGTGACAGAAATAGGGCATGAGCATCATGCGCTCGGCGGCTTTCGGGTCGCGTCCGTTGGCCTTGCAAGCGGCCTCGTAGGTCGCCAGGTTCTCCTCCAGCTTCTCGACCCATATTTCGCGGTAGGTCCGGTAGGTGAAGGGCGAGGCAAGCTGCAGGTGGAAGCCCTTCTCCGCCGCCTGGGTGAAGCTCTCAGGCGAGATCGACGCCTGATAGACCGGCGGGTGCGGCTGCTGGAGCGGCTTCGGCAGGCATTCCACCGGGTCGGGGATCGGCCAGTGGCTGCCGTCCGGCCGGCTGACCGTCTCCTTCGTCCAGGCGTCGAGCACGATATCGACGCCCTCGTCCATCATCTCGCGGGCTTCCGCCATCGGCACGCCGAGGCCGGTGAACTCATGCGGCTGGTAGGCCCGGCCGACGCCGAACAGGAGGCGCCCGTGGCTCAATATGTCGATCAGCGCGAAGTCCGAGGCCGTCCGGAGCGGATGGTTGAAGGGAATCGCGACCACGGCCGTCCCGATCTTGATGCGCTTGGTGCGCTGGGCCACCGCCGCGGCGTAGACCTGGGTCGAGGTGACGACGCCATAGGTCGAGAACAGGTGCTCCGCCAGCCATACCGTGTCGTAGCCGAGCTCCTCGGCCTTCACGAAATAGTCGAGGTCCTCGTCGAATGCCTCCACCCGCCGGGTCTGGTCCGGCATCTGGCTCAGGCTGAAGACGGCCCATTTCATTGCCCATTGCCTCCGGGCTGCGTAAGGGCCGAAAGCTGGCCCACTTCCGTGACCGACTCAAGCCGGTCGATCCGTTCCGTCAGCGCTTCCCCGGCCTCCGCCTCCAGTCCCGCCCAGGCCCAGTTGCCCCGGAACTTGGCGAGATGCTGCTCGCGGGTGAGCGGCCGGACCGGGCCGCCGGGCACGTCCTCGACCTGCCTGGACAGGCGCCGCCCATCGCTGAGCGCGACCTCGACTGAGACCGGCGCAAGCGCATTGGGGTCGGGATTGTTGTCCACCTCGACCCGCACGCGCCGGGCGAATTCGATGCTTTCGGCGTCCGCCAGCGCTTCGGGCGTGAAGTCCTCATGGCCGAGGCTGCCGCCGAGGAGGATCCGCGCTGCCGCCCAGCGCGCCGAGAGCCGCGCCTCGTTGACGACCATGTTCGCATGGGCCTCACGGCCGACAAGATGGTTCACCAGCGGCGTCACAATGAGCGTGACTTCCGCCACCTCCGGCGCCCCGAAGCCGTGCTCCGCCCGGAGCGCCAGCAGCGCCTCGACCACGCCGTGGGTCGCGCGGCCGCTGGGCCAGGGCTTGTGCGCCGTTTCCGCGATGCGCCAGACCTTGCCGAGGTCGGCCAGCACCGGCTCTATGTCGTAGTCGCGCTCGAAGAGCTCGAGATAGCCGTGTTCGCCCTCGATGCTGCCTTCCGGCCCCGGCATGCCGGCCCGCGCCATATCGACCGCGGCGATGGCGTTGCGGGCGCCGAAGCCCACCTGCATGCCGAGCAGCGGCGAACCCTCGCTGTGGGCCTGCATCGTGCCGGAGACCTGCCCGAGTGCGATGCCGAAGGCCCGCGCGGTTTCCTCCTCGCCGAACCCGGCAAGCTTCGCGCAGGCCGCCGTTCCGCCGAAGGTGCCCGCCGTCGCCGGACGGAAGAAACGCAGCCCCGCCTTCGAGGCGAGGCCGAGCCCGGCCGCGACGTCCGATCCAACGGCAACCGCCTCGATCAGCCGGCGGCCGGAAACCCCGCCCTCGCGCTCGGCGAACGCCATGGCGGCCGGGAACAGCACCGCCATGGTGTGCACCACCGCGCGCTCATGGACGCAATCGTTTTCCGAGTTGTGAAGCTGGTAGGCGTTGATCGCCGCCGCAGCGGGGGCCGCCAGCGCATCGCGCGTCGCCCAGACCCGCGCCTCCGCCGCCGGCCCGGCCAGCAGGCGGCGCCACTCGGCCGCATACGGCCCGCGAGTTCCCGCCGCCGCCACGCCGAAGGAATCGAGCGCAAAAGTCTTGACGGCCTCGACGGCCGCCGCCGGCAGGTCGTCGAAAGCCGTGCCCGCGACATGGCGGGCGAATTTGCGGCTTGCGTCCATGTCCCGCCGGCGTCTCCGGCGCGCTACCCGGTCAACAGACCTCGAAGAGACCCGCTGCGCCCTGGCCGCCGCCGATGCACATCGTCACGACGACATTCTTCGCGCCCCGGCGCTTGCCTTCGATCAGCGCATGGCCGACCAGGCGCGAGCCGGTCATGCCGAACGGATGGCCGATGGCGATCGAGCCGCCGTTCACATTCAGCTTGTCCTGCGGGATGCCGAGCCGGTCGCGGCAGTAGATCACCTGCGAGGCGAAGGCCTCGTTCAGCTCCCAGAGGTCAATATCGTCAATCTTCAGGCCCTTGCGCTCCAGGAGGCGCGGGATCGCATAGACCGGGCCGATGCCCATCTCGTCCGGCTCGCAGCCGGCGGTGGCGAAGCCCTTGAAGATGCCGAGAGGCTCGACATTGCGCCGCTCCGCCTCCGCGGAGTCCATCACCAGGCAAGCCGAGGCGCCGTCGGAAAGCTGGCTCGCATTGCCGGCGGTGATCCACTTGCCCTCGCCGCGCACGGGCTCCAGCCCGGCCAGCCCTTCGAGCGTGGTGGTCGGCCGGTTGCAGGTGTCCCGGTCGATGACGACCTGCTTCTCGGACACCTCGCCGGTCTCGCGGTCGGTGACCAGCATGGTGGTCTCGAAGGGCACGATCTCGTCGTCGAAGGCGCCCGACTGCTGGCCGGCGGCGCAGCGCAGCTGGCTCTGCAGCGAATATTCGTCCTGGCTCTCGCGGGTGACGCCATAGCGCCCGGCCACGGTGTCGGCCGTGTCGATCATCGCCATCCAGAGGTCGGGATGGCGCTCCAGCAGGCTTTCCTCGGTGATGTGGGTGCGGTTCATGTTGGGCTGCACCAGAGAGATCTGCTCGACGCCGCCGCCGACCGCGACCGGCACGCCGTTGACCATGCAGGCCTGCGCGGCCATGGCGACCGTCTGGAGGCCGGAGGAGCAGAAGCGGTTGACGGTCGCGCCCGCCGTCGTCACCGGGCAGCCGGCCCAGAGCGCGGCATTGCGGCCGACATTGGTGCCGGTCGCCCCTTCGGGGTTCGCGCAGCCGACGAACACGTCCTCGACCTCGCCCGGCTCGACGCCGGCACGCTCGATGGCGTGCCTGATCGCGTGGCCGGCCATCGCCGCGCCGTGGGTGTTGTTGAATTCGCCCCGGAACGACTTGGTAAGCCCGGTCCTGGCGGTCGAGACGACGACGGCTTCGCGCATGCGGTATTCTCCCTGAACTTCAATTCAGCGCGGAGTATTGCCAGTCCCCGCGCCGGGTTTCAATGGCCGCGCGCGGGCCCGGCGTCTTCCCCCTCCCGGGGAACCGTTCTAAAACACCGCTATCCGCCCGCTCGGAGAATTGGCCGCATGCGTCCCGAGACCGGCACGACGCCCCGGACCGTTGCCCTGTTCGCGACCTGCCTGGCCGATCTCGTCCGGCCGTCGGTCGCGTTCGCTTCCGTGCGTCTGCTGGAAGCGGCGGGATGCCGGGTGGAGGTTCCGTCCGCGCAGACCTGCTGCGGCCAGCCGGCTTATAACAGCGGCGACCGAACGCACGCGGCCCGCATAGCACGGCGGACGGTGCGCGCGTTTCGCGGCTATGAATGGATCGTCGTCCCTTCCGGTTCCTGCGCCGGGATGCTGCGCTGCCACTATGGCGACCTGCTGGGGGACGACGAGGGCTTCGGCGAGCGTGTCTGGGAGCTGACCTCCTTCCTGGTCGATGTCTGCGGGTTCGAGGATGTGAACGCGCGCTGGCCTATGACGGCGGCCTATCACGACAGCTGCGCGGGCCTGCGCGAACTCGGCGTGAAGGACCAGCCGCGCGCCCTGCTGGCGAAGGTCGAGGGGCTCGAACTGGCGGAATTGCCCGATGCGGAAGTGTGCTGCGGCTTCGGCGGCACCTTCTGCGTCAAATATCCCGACATCTCCACCGCCATGGTCCGGGACAAGACCGCCGCCGTGAAGAGCACCGGGGCCGGCGCCCTGCTGGCCGGCGACCTCGGCTGCCTGATGAACATGGCCGGGCGGCTCTCCCGCGAGGGCAGCGCGGTGGAAGTGCGCCATGTCGCGGAGGTGCTGGCCGGCATGGCGGACGAGACGCCGCCGCTATGAGCTTTTCCGGCCCGGCCAATTTCCGCACGAACGCCGCCCGCGCGCTTGCCGACGAGCCCTTGCAGCAGGAGCTCGCCAGGTTCAGCCGCGGCTTCCAGGTGAAGCGGGTCGAGGCCGCTTCCCGGCTGCCCGAATTCGAGGCGCTCAGGGACCGGGCGCGCGACATCAAGAACCACTGCCTCGCCCATCTCGACTTCTACCTGGAGCGCTTCGAGGAGAACTGCCGCGCCGCCGGCGGCGAGGTGCACTGGTGCGCCACCGCCGGGGACGCCCGTCAGGCGATCCTCGCCATCTGCCGGCGCCTCGGCGCAAAGACCATGGCCAAGGGCAAGTCGATGGTCTCCGAAGAGGTCGGCCTCAACGAGTTCCTCGCCGAGAACGGCGTGCGCGCCGTGGAGACCGACCTCGGCGAATACATCCTCCAGCTTCGCGGCGAGTCGCCGAGCCATATCGTGGCGCCGGCGATCCATGTCGCGACGGAGCAGTGGACCGAAGCCTTCCGCGCGGCGCACACCGACCGGCCGGCAGACCGCTCGCTCTCCGACGGCAGCGAGATCATGGCGGAGGCCCGCGCCGTGCTCCGCGACGAGTTCCTGGGCGCCGATGTCGGCCTCACCGGGGCTAATTTCCTGATCGCGGAGACCGGCTCCTCGGTGATCTTCACCAATGAAGGCAACGGAGACCTCTCGCAGACCCTGCCGCGCGCCCATATCGTCATCGCCGGCATCGAGAAGGTGATCCCGACACTTGAGGACCTCTCGGTGTTCATGCGCGTGCTGCCGCGCTCGGCGACCGGCCAGGAGCTCACCGTCTATACGACGCTCTCGACCGGGCCACGCCGGCCGGGCGATCTCGACGGGCCGGCGGAATACCATGTCGTGCTGCTCGACAACGGGCGCGCTGACATGCTGGGCGGTGAGTTCCAGGACATGCTGCGCTGCATACGCTGCGCGGCCTGCATGAACGCCTGTCCGGTTTACAAGCAGATCGGCGGCCATGCATACGGCTGGGTCTATCCGGGGCCGATGGGCGCGGTGCTAACGCCGGGCCTGCGCGGCGTCGAGGAAGCGGGGCACCTGCCCAACGCCTCCACCTTCTGCGGCAAGTGCGAAGAGGTGTGCCCCGTTCGCATCCCTCTGCCCCGCATGATGCGCCACTGGCGGGAGCGCGAGTTCTCCCGCCGCCTCAGCCCGGCCAAATTCCGCTACGGGCTGAGCATGTGGGCCTTCTTCGCCGCCCGCCCGGCGCTTTACAGGCTCTTTGCAGCTATTGCCGCAAGGGTCCTCGGCGGCCGGAGGCGCTGGCGGCTGCTGCCCTTCGCCGGCGGCTGGACCGGCACGCGCGACTTTCCTGCGTCCGAGGGCCGGAGTTTCATGAGCCTCTGGCGGTCGGGGCGGAGGCGCTGAAGCCATGGCGTCGCGCGCGGACCTGCATGAACGCATCGTCGCGGCCGAAGGCGCGCAAGCGGTCGAGGTCGGCCTCGACCTCCGCCGGCTGAACGAGCCGGACTCCCCGGTCTATAACCGGGCCGAGAACTCGGTCCCCTTTTTCGTGGCCATGGGTTCGGTGTTCGCCGCGCTCTATTTCGGCGGCTGGGTCTGGGCGCTGGCGGTTGGCGGGAGCGCGCTCATCCTTATGGCGACCGGGCTGCAATATCTGCTGATGATCAGGCTGCGCCGGCGGTCGCTCGCCTACGCGCTCTCCGGTCCCGAGGGCTGGCAGCGGCTCTGGGACAAGGGCGGGCTGACGCTGCGCCTGCCGCAGCGGGAGGACACGCTCGTCGAATCCCCCGACGGAGACTGGACGCGCTTCGCCACCCGCTATCTGGGGCGCCCGGAGCGATGAGCGGACGCGACACCATCCTGGCCCGGATCAGGGCGGCCACCGGCGGCGCAGAGGGCGACGCGCCGGACCGGCTTGCCGCCCGCCCGAGAGGCCCCCGCCCGGCCCGCGCCGACGACGATCCGGTGGCGCGTTTCATGGCCGAGGCGCACGCGGCCGGCGGCACGGTTTCAGGACCCGTCCCGCCGGAGGACGTGCCTGCGGCCATCGCCGAATGGCTCGCCGCCGAGAACCTGCCGGCGCGGCTCGCCGCGTCGCCCGATCCGGCGCTCGACCGCTACCCCTGGAGCAGCCGCCCGCTGCTGACCCTGGAGCGCCGCCGGGCGGACCCTGGGGACCGCGTGTCGCTGACGCCGTGCTTCGCGGGCGTCGCCGAGACCGGCACGCTCGCCATGCTCTCCGGCTCGGAACGCCCCGTCACACTCAACTTCCTGCCCGAGGCGCATGTGGCGCTGGTCGGCACGCGCGACCTTGTGGGCGCTTATGAGGACCTGTGGGCGCGGGTGCGCGAGGCGGGCGACACGCCCCGGACCGTCAACCTGATAACCGGCCCGTCGCGCAGCGCCGATATCGGCCAGGAGCTGCGCATGGGCGCGCACGGGCCGCGCCGCCTGCATATCGTGCTGGTGGATGATGGACCGCCGGAAGGCTCCGATGAAACGTAAGCCCGGCCCCGGCGATATGGAGCTCTGGAGCCGGATGGCGCAGTCCGTCCGTCCGCTGCCGGGCCGGCCAGTGCCGCCCGCGCCGCGCACACGGAAACCCGTTGGCGGGGCGGAAACGGTGGAACCGCCGGAGGCCGACGCGTCCGCCCCTTCGGGTCCGCCGGCCCTGCGGTCCCCGGCGGCGCCCGGCCCCGGCATCGACAAGCGCACCGCCCGGCGGATCCGGCGCGGCGTCCTGCCGATAGACGGCAAGATCGACCTGCACGGCCTGACTCGCGAGGAGGCCTACCGCCGCCTGACCGGGTTCATCGCCGAGAGCCAGGCGGCCGGGCGGCGGCTGGTGCTGGTCGTCACCGGCAAGGGCAGGCGTTCCGAAGACGGCATGGCGGCCGGCGTCATCAGGCGGGAAACGCCTTTCTGGCTTGCGCGTCCGCCCAATGCCGCGCGCGTGCTGGAAACGGCCCCGGCGCAGCCCCGCCACGGCGGCGACGGCGCGCTCTATGTCTATCTCAGGAAGCAAAGGCCGTGACGCCGGCGGCGCGCGTCGGCTCGGCGATCGAGGCTCTGGAACTCATCGAGGAGACCGGGCGTCCGGCCGATGCGGTGCTGGGCGGCTTCTTCCGCGCCCGCCGCCATATCGGCGCGAGCGACCGCAAGGCAGTGGCGGAGCGGGTGTTCGGCGTGCTGCGCCGCCGCGCCCGGCTGGACTGGCACCTGGCCCGCCGGGGCGCGGAGCCGACGGCGCGCACGCGGATGCTAGCCCGTCTCTTGCTGGTGGACCGCTTGCAGGAGCCGGGAGCCGTCTTCGGGCGGGGGAAATACGCGCCGGCGCCCCTCGAGCCGGAGGAACTGGACCTGTTCATGGCGCTGGCAGGCGAGCCGCTGGAACCGCCGGAAATGCCGGCTTCCGTGCGGGCCGAATGCCCGGCCTGGGCCGAAACCGGCTTGCGTAAGAGCCTGAGCGGGGCCTTCGCCGAGGAGATGAAGGCGCTTGCCGAGCCCGCACCGGTGGATTTGCGCGTCAACGCGCTCAAGACGACACGGCGCGAGGCCCGGCGGCTGCTGTTCCAGGACGGCATCCGCGCTGAGCCGGTGGCGGACGCCCCTTGGGCGCTGCGCTGCGAGGGCCGCCCCGCGCTCGGCCGCACGCGCGCCTTCCGCGAAGGGCTGGTGGAGGTGCAGGACGCGGGCTCGCAGCGCATTGCGCACGCCGTCGCCGCCGAACCGGGGATGCAGGTGGTCGACTTCTGCGCCGGCGCCGGCGGCAAGGCGCTCGCGCTCGCCGCCGACATGCAGGGCAAGGGCCGCATCGTCGCCACCGATGTCCATGACAAGCGCCTGGCGCGCCTCGGCGAGCGGATGCGCCGGGCCGGCGCGCACAATATCGAGCGCCGCCTGCTGGAGAGCGAGCGCGACCGCTGGGTCCGCCGCCAGCGCGGCAAGTTCGACCGCGTGCTGGTGGATGCGCCCTGCACCGGCACGGGCTCCTGGCGGCGCAACCCGGATGCCCGCTGGACCCGCGACGGCCCCGGCCTCGCCGAACTCATCGCGCTCCAGGACCGCATACTGGAAAGCGCCGCGCGGCTCGTGAAACCCGGCGGCCGGCTGGTCTATGCCACCTGCTCGCTGCTCGGCGACGAGAACGAGGCGCGCGTCGCGCGCTTTCTCGAAACCGCGCCGGATTTC
>Ga0209021_1002210_pt1 | contig 17414 bp, 19 predicted proteins | sample PinacodermFT_FD_187299 | JGI IMG/M metagenome (GOLD analysis project Ga0209021, IMG submission 187299) | Host-associated microbial community of the marine sponge Aplysina aerophoba from Gulf of Piran - sponge pinacoderm, lysed by freeze-thaw... | ecosystem: Host-associated > Porifera > Sponge >... | reverse complement strand
ACAACCCTATTTGGTAGTACCGCTGCGCTGATTGTTTGGCCCAACCAATTATTTGTTCGGCCTGTTTGTATCGCTCCCCTGTTATAACAGTCTCTCCCTTAATCTGCGCTAACAGTGAGGACATACGGACAACTAGGCCCACCTGTTTGGAGAGGTAACTCTCGAACACTACGTCTTTGGATTGTTTCTGCTCATCACTAACGGCACGCTGAAAGGCCATCCATTCAGCGGTCGCCTCATTAGTGAACATAATGGGTTCTTCTGGGTTATCCTTGAAATAAATAGACCGGTATAACTGCCTTAACTCTTCAGAGACCCTAACCGATTGGTCAACCGTTCCTTCCGATTCCTTGGTACTACCGATCATTAAGAAGCGTTGGGTGAGGCCATCATTTTCACGGTTGTTGGTATAGATGCGAGCTATGAGTGATCCCAACACATCCTCTTGAACAGATGCCCCCACTGATAGACACAGTCTCTCAATATAGGCCCCACCATTGGCCTTCGTTGTATATTTGAATGGCACAGTTCCATCCCAACCGTCCATTATAAAGCGGCGGTAGTTTTGTTTCTCTTTGCTTAACAGTGTCTCATACTCTGCCCCCCACTCGTTTATTTCAACCAATAATCCAGAACTATTATGACTGGCTATTTGATAGAGGCGTTCGGTTGTTGACCGCTGCTCATAGAGAGATAATTCGGGCGGTTCCTTTATTTGATCCTTGATAGCGTTTACTCTGTTCATGTTCTCAACAGAATCGTCTTGATTGTACTCATTTTCTGCCATGATGAGTTGGGATTTTAATTTATTATTGAGTGTCTCTATTTCCTTTTTCTTTTGGATTGACTGTTTTCTTATTTCCTCATTTAAAGATAATAGAGGGGCACGGCCGATTTTACTCATTTGTGTTTTCCTATCCCCACTCTTGGCCACCAACAGAGTGTAGAGGCCTGCCGCCTCAACGTAGCCCCTGTTATTTTGGTAGGGTTGGCACAAGCGGCGGTTGCCACAACAAGCAGAGAGTGTGGTGAGGAAGTAGAAGAATAACATTTGAGGTTCCATTCCATTGGCCTCTGCATTTTTCATGACGGGATCATAGAACACAGTAGGAATGAGAGACGTATCGAAGTCAGGGATTGTTGCGCTCTTTGACTCCTTTATTTCAGGCCATCCACCTTCGTGTCTGGCCTCATCCACTTTAAGCGTTGGAACTTCCTTGGCCTTATCCCTGTTGGCCATGCCGAGCATATCAACATAGAACTTATAGGCATTGACCACATCACTCTTGGAACTGCATCCCTTCGAAGCGTCCATGAAGTATTGATTGTTGGCGTAGTTATCCCTATCGAATTTCACCAGGATAGCAACAGCGTCATCAACACCTGTCTTATCGGCCATCAGCTTGCTGGCCTTGGAAGTGATGTGTTGCCAGCGGCCCTTCTCTTCTGGAGTTTCAACAGTTCCATCAGGCACGTTATCCTGGGGTAGCCCGGCCAGGCCATCACGAAGTGCTTGGATATGGTGGGGTTCCAGGATGGGCAACGCCTCCAATCCTGCTTGGGCCAGGGGAGTGCCTATCCACTCATAGCTTCTTTTCACTCCATCAACGATGCTATGGATACCTGGAGGAATGCAGACGTAGCTGTTTCCCCATAGTACATCGACACTACCCACCTTCTCCCTCTGCTTGGATGGTGGGATAAATTGGTGGGGGGAGTCGGTGAGTCGGTAAAGATATTTGTTGCCCCGAACTCCTCTTATTTGGCAGGGGGAGTAGGGGAGCAGGGCATCTACCTTTTCCTGCATCTCCTTATCGGTGTAATCCACATCAACACAACAGAGATTGGATGCTTCACCTAGTACCAGTCCTAACCCAGCTACATTCTGGATAGCAGACCATTTCTCTACTTCCTCTATATCGGGCAGACGCTTACAGTAGGTAGACCAACCCTTAACCGCCGCTGGCTTGCCAGTAACAGAACCGTCCTCCATCACCACCCTTTTACAAGGGATAACGGCCATACCTCTTTGCAAGTATTTTTTTATATGGTCAGTCGCCGAAGGCATAGTAACTGTTCCTCCATCGGAAGAGTATCTTTGAACAGGATATAGATGCCCCCATGGGTTTCCACCATTTTTTGGAACTTAACCTGCTCTGGGTTTTGAGTATCGGGCATTATTTTGACTTCAATGCCCAGCCAACGGCCGTTTATAATGCCAGTTATATCGGGATGGCCCTTTTTCCCATAGGCGATTGTTTTGAGTTCTTTGTAGTTCTTTGTCTTGAACGCCCGCTTAACTGAATACTTGGCATAGGCCTGACCTGTATCTATTTCCCAGACACGGAGACAATCGCCGTACGTCTTGTTTAAATACAAGAGAATTTCGTTCACCAGCCGCTTGTGTTTGGTCATAATAAGTCAAGGGGGAAGTCGATTTGTCGTCTGTATCTCAAGAGAGTTTCTACCTTATGTTTCTTTTTTAATTCATGGTAGACCCACCTGGGATTGAACTTTTTCCACGAGGCCACACGCTGAAGTTTTTTATAGTCAAGCAACAGTATCTTGCGTTCCTGGTCTTGTCTTTCCGCTTCGCTTAACTCGTAGAATTTCAACTTTCCCTTAACATTTTCGATAGTTTGACGCTCTCCTCTCATCTCTGTTTGAGAACTGCCACAATGAGGACACACCGTGCCTTTATCGAATATGAACAGGCATTCTTTACATACCTTGATGACCACATCCTTCTCTTTTTTTACCTTCCTACTGTTGAGATTGATTTCCCGAACCCAATAGGCCGTTCGATGGCGGTAGGTATTTCCCACACAGTCAATCACCAGACAGTCCTTTTTTTCAGGTGAGGTTCGTAGTCCTCTACCCAACGCTTGAATCCACCATATCAGGCTGGAGGTAGGTCTAGCGAACAAGAGGCAGGAAACGAATGGGAGGTCGAGGCCTGTAGTGTAGATATTCACATTGATTAGGCCCTTGATTGTCCCACTCTTTAACTGACGGATATGCCTTTCCCTTATTTTCTGCGGAGTCGTCGCATCGGAATGGGCCATTTTAATTCCCTGTTTGGCGAACTCTTCCACCAGCTTCTTGGAGTGCTTAACAGTGGTGGCGAATATGATGGTCGGACGGCCCTCACTGTATTTTCTCCAGTTTTCCACCACATCACCGACCACCTTTGGCGAGATAACGAGTTCCTCCAATGCCTCCTCACTCATCTTGCCGTCGATTTCCACCGATGAGGGGATCACTGTTTTATCAGGGACGAGGTATCCTTGATCCCGCAATTCATCAGGCCTTATAACACTTACGACTTCCTCCCAATAGGAGTTGTCCCCATAGGGAGTTGCTGTTAGCCCTATGATGAAGTGATCCTTATAGGCATCCATCAGTTTGGCGTAGCTAGCGTTTCCTGGGTGGGCATCATGGGCCTCATCGAGAATATGGAGAACTTTCTCATCGTCCTTGAAGGGATAGAGTGACCGGCTATCGAGGGTGTCGATGCTTGAGATTTGGAATTGGGCCTTTGGTCTGTAGCGGGGGTGGTCGGACATATTGATGCCCAGGGATATCCCCGCTTTATCGAACACTGATGCTGTTTGGAATATGAGATGCCGTCGCTTGACCACGAAGTGAACCTTCATCCCCCTGGCCATAGCATCCTTGACTATGTGAACAGCACAGGCAGTTTTCCCCCCTCCCGTGGCCATCCAACCACAGACCCTCTTTCGACCATTCTTGATGGCCCTGTAGAGTTCGGAGATTAGACTCTTCTGATACGGTCTGAGCTTATCCATTTTTTCTCTATCTCCAATGCTTTCTTGCGAGAGAATCCCCTTTGGCCATCACGAACGTAGCAGATCATTGAGATCGTGATTTTGATACCTTTGCGGTTCATCTCCTCTGTTAGCGTTTTGGGCGTGTAACCCTCTTTTAAGCGGTCTTGAACCCATTTCGTTGGATCAGTCCACATTTTTTTACCTCCTGGTATTTTTTCACTTGACAGCTAGTTTAGCACATGGTAGGATTCTTGTCAACACAACCAATGGAGGTTTTATGAGCATCTACAATCAGTACCGAGAGAAGAAGGCCGAACTGGATCGGTTGAAAGAAGAAGTCGAGAATTTGCAACGGGACATTTACCGCCGTCATGCTGCTGAGTTGAATGCCAAGCAGGAGGGATCGGTGAAGTGGAACGAGGAAGGGCATACCATTACAGTGACTAAGAAGCTGACTTATTCCGTTGACCAGAAGGAAGCTGCCCAGAGACCCGACCTGTTTGCTGTGAAGTACAGTTACAGTAAGACGAAATTCAAGGAACTTTCTCCGACCGATCAATCGAAGTGTCGGGAGATGTTGACTACGAAGGTGGCGAAACCTTCATTTAAGGTGGAGGTGTCAGAATGAAAATCCAAGTAGCGAAACCGAAACAACAGACCCGCATCTTCGGACTCATTTGTGGTAGGGCCGGAACTGGCAAGACGTATCAGTTGACCACCCTCCCCAAGAGTAAGTCTCTTCTGATCTCAATGGAGAAGGGACACCTCACCATAGTAGGAAGCGGTTACGCTTATTGTGAACCTTCCTCCTATGCTGAGTTGATGGCATTCCTTCGCAGCTTCGAACAGAAGTATGGGGACAAGGTGAAGTATCTTTATATTGATAGCCTCACCGAACTCTACGATCTCATTAAGTCAGAGGCGAAGGAGAAATTCACTGTTCAACAGAACTTCGCCAAGCACGACTATATCCAAGAACAAATGATGGTGCTTCTCCGTCTGTGTCGCAACATGGACGTTTCAGTGTTCTTCACCTGTCACACCAAGATGGTACAAGATGGCATGGGACAAGCAGAGGATTTGGCTTTCGATGGCAAGCTGCCAGCAATGGTAATGAAGCAATTTGACTTCTCTTTCCACTTGATGGATGAAGAAGATGAAGGGAAACTCAATCGTTACATCGTCACTTCCCCGGCCCTTAGTCGGTGTGCCAAGGCCAGAGTCAGTGAGTTTATGAACGTCAAGCTAGAGAATAAAGAAAAATCAAATCTCTATTTACTAACCCAGAAATTACTAGGAGGAACCAATGAAAATTAATTGTAATTTAGAGGGAGCAACATTAAGAACTGGGAAGTCGTCACTTCCATCAGGAACCTACAACTTGCAAATCACCAACTGTGATGTCGTCCAAACATCCAAAGGTGACTCGGCCATCAAGCTGGATTATGCTGTTGCCGATGGGGAACTGCAGGGCCGTCCCTGGAGTGAATTTTTCAACGTCAATCATGGGACTCCCCAAGTCTCCAAGATTGCCAAGGATGACCTGTTCACTGTACTTACTCATGCTGGCCATAAGAATCCCAAGATGCTTTCTGACAGCAGCGAAGTCATTGGACTTAAATTACGGATGGTGCTTGAGGAAGAGCATGGAGAGTGGACGAAAGATGATGGAGAAGTCGTCAAGACCACAAACAACAGGGTGATTATGCGACTTCCTTATGAAGATGGTGTCGCTTCTGTTTCCGAAGCACCGGCAGAGGAAACCAAACAGGAAGCTGCTGCTACTACCCCTTCAATTGATGATGAGGTTCCATGGTAGTGGCCATCCTTGAAAAGATTGATGCCGCCCTTGACTCCCTCAATGAGAAAAAGAGGGAGTACTTGGGCGCATCTATCATTGGGACAGAGTGCGACCGAGAATTGTGGTATAAGATTCACAGTTTTAGGCCGGAACTCACCCCCCGAAAGAAACGCATCTTTCGCTTAGGCCATAGCATTGAAAAGGAGGTCATCGACCTCCTTTCTCTGGCCGGCTTCCAACTGTTCACTCACAAGGAGAATGGGGAGCAGTGGGGTTTCAAATCAGGCCCTTTTGCTGGCCATTGTGATGGGGTTCTCAAGGATGGGAATACCCCTTACGTTTTCGATGTGAAGTCGGCCAAGAACTCTTTTTTTAACCAGTACAAGAAGAAGGGTGTCCGGGCAGTCTCCAAAGAATACTATATTCAGTTGCTCCTCTACATGAAGTATCTGAAGGTATCCCAGGGACTCATTATTTTCTACAACAAGGACAACTCTGAAATCCATGTTGAGCGGATCGAAGCAGACAATGACCTGGCCTCTGCTTATGAGGATAGGGCATTGGAGATTGCCCGAACGGAGACGGAACCAGAGAGGAAGTGGCATGACAAATCATTTTTTCGCTGTAGGCTATGCTCTTACAGAGATGAGTGCTGGGACAAAAAGGATTGACGCAATGTTACATGCCTACATCGACACTGAATATTCCAACTTCTTCTCCTACTCCGAAATCAAGTCAGGGGAGATTCTTCAAATAGCGATCATTACCGATGAGGGAGACTTCCAATCAAATGTAATGCCGCTTAGGCCGGAGGTCTGGTCGAAAAGGGCAGAGGAAGTCCACGGCATCACGCTTAGAGAAGCACAGACGTTCCCCCACCCCAAGACAGTGGCCGGGAAACTGTTAGAATTTCTGTCATCGCTTAGAAATGTTTACACGCCTGTTGGATGGAACTGTAAAGGCGACCATCAGCATCTTCAACGATTCTGCGGGAAAGAAAATATTTCCCATTCATGGAATCTGAAAATGAGAGATGACTGGCTTGATTTAATCAAAGATGCCAGGAATATCCCTCTTGAAAATTATCAACTTGAAACTGTTTGTAAGCATTTCGGAATTGAAGAGGATTTCCACGATGCTCTTGGGGATGCCAGAGCAACAAAGGTATTACATCCCCATTTAAAAGTGTTGGGGAACCCTCAGCTTGAATTAACACCAGAAGATGACTTCGAGAAGAGACTTTTGTACCTCTCAAATGACTACGTTGAAATTGCCCCTCAAGGGCATATCAGAATCACATCGAGGGGAACCCAGAACAAAGAGGCCCTGCGAGTAATCCTTGATGAAATAGCTGAAAGGTTTTATCTAAGCTGAGAACACCACTAAATAAACACCTTCTTGCCATGTTCTAGTAACAGTCGTTACAGTGGCCGCTGATTCTGTCCTTTGGCGAAGTGCCAAGGCGGCAGCAAGAGCATCGGTCAGGTCTTTAGTGTTTGCTGAAATAGTTACGAAATGCATATTAACTCCTAATTAAAACTCTATACGAGGACTAAAATGGGCAACATAGCTACCCTGTCTCCAGTTTCTTGTAACAGAGACAATTCTTGTTTCGCTCCTGACCCTATTTTCTCTCTGCCTTCTTATCCTTGCATTTCTGCCTCCGGCCGCAGCTATCCGATCAGCGACTTCAGCGGCCAGGGCAGCAATGAGGGCATTGACCAGGTTCCTGGTATGGGTTTCAATCACTACTGGATTCATTGATCGAATTCCCCTGTCTTATTGAGGCGATTAATTATTTCCATTTTCTCAACAAGAGAAAACTCATCATTTTTCATGGTGTCTTTTCTTGCTCTTTGCTGATCTTCTGTTGAGAGGATTTTCCCATCCACCCGATTGTACTTGTCCCGAGCAAATAAGTGGGGGGCCATTTCAACGAGACCTGGGAGGATTTCTGGCAGGGCATCGGGGTCATTGTCCATGGTATTTTTAACCATATCATAGGCATCGGGAACCTCCTGGGCGACTTTCATTAAGAAGAAGTCAGTATTCCCCATGATCTCTTCTGATGACCTGGGCAGCTTGGTGTTAACAATCATATCAGGAATATTGGGTTTCTTTGCGGCCCTTAGCCCTTCGATGATAACAGACTGTGGGGAACGGCCCTGCTCCTCATCTGGCAGCACCTTGGATGCTGGAGGCAAGAAGCGATCCAATAAACCTCCCGATTCAAGCCCCTTCATTGTTCGGGCCTTGAGACCTGGCAATGCTTTCTGTGCGCTCTGGAACGCTCCTCTGGAGGCAGCATAAGCACCCAGCCCACCACCAACAGCAGCACCCACGCCCCCTTGACCAACAACTCCACCAAGCACGCCGCCGGTGGTAGCACCAGCGAGGCCGGCCATAACAGTATCCACCTTAGTGGCCTCACCCATTTGTTCGAAAGCGGGGTTCTTCATAACAGCTTTCAATTTGATGAGATTATTGATTTCCTTATTTTTGGCCTGGTAGGCGGCAACGGCCTCTGCCATCTCATCTGCCCCGAACCCTCTGTTGTAGAGGTTTACCTCAATGGCCGCTGAGACTTGGTCATCCAACCCCTTCAATAGGGCCTTCAATATATCTACGTTTTCAGCAGACTTGGAATCGAGAACGAAGTCCTTAGATGACAGAACCTTGTTAATGGCCCTTTTCATATTGTTGAGTTCTGTCAGGTTATAGCTTTTTTCACTTTTAACAACCTGGTTGATGACCTTGTTAATTTTCTTTGAAGCAGGAACCTTTAAATTAGTGCCACCACCAGCTACCTTTAGTTCGCCCACCACCTTGTCTAACAGGTCTTTTTTAACAACGCTCCCAGGGAACGATGCTCCACCTTTTTGAATCTTCTTGAGAAGCTCATTAACAGCTTTAACCTTCTGATTGATTAGGCCACCCTTTCTCCCCACTGTTTTCTTGGCCACTGTCCCTGTTGTTACATCCTTTAGCGTTTCAACAACAGGACTCCCATCCAGTAGTTCCACTAGCTCTTTAGGACTATTCACCAGCCGAACTATTTCATCATGGGAATAGGCAGTTTCAGCAACGGAAGCAATATCTTGCGCTTCAGGTGCAGACTTGGGAACTGTTTGGTAAAGTTTCTGGGCCATGGCCTTCTGACCTGTTTTCCTAACAGCAGGAATTTTCCCAGGCAAGGCAAGCCCTTTCTTAACAGTTTTGGCAGCAGCACCCTTGCCCAGTGCCTTCAACAGACCTCCTGCGCCTGTGTAAGTAGTGGGGGCCAGAGCAATATCCATGGCCGTGCCAGTGATAGGATCACCTGTTACCTCGGAATAGGAAGGTGCACCTTTAATCGCCCCTATAGGGCCTTCAGTGAAGTAGCGGCCGGCGTGCTTGCCCAGCCCCCGGATGAACTCCCCGACATTTCCTACGCCTGTTGCAGGCCCTTTGATGGCCTCTATGTGGGCCTCTCGAATGGGGGCATCAACAATATCGAAAAGGTTGAGGAGGTCGAGTGCGCCCACTCCTTCATCTTTTTTATTGACGATTTTCGCCCCTTCAGGAAGCGCATCCATTTTAATGACGTTGTTCTTTTTCTTTTTGATGATCTTGGCCCCTTCAGGAAGGGACTCCATCTTAACCACCGCCATCAGTTATCTCCTCGAACTCACCGTTCCCTAGGTTTCGGTATCTTTTGCCATCAGGGGTTTCGATAACATCATCGACTGAAATATCAGGGGTATCACCACCAGCAGTGAATGGTTTAACTTTTCCACCGCCTGCCTTCGCAAGAGCATCTCTCCCTGCCTTTAGTGATGAATGGAATTCCTTGGGGTCAATATCGAAATATTTTTTATCAACTCCAAGGGCACGGATTTCTTTGCCTTGTTTGGTCGCATATTTCTCAAAAGTGGACAGTGTTTGTTCATGCCTAAGAATAGCGGCCTTCATCATGGAGTTTTTGAGTTCTTGGGAAAGAATTTTCACTCCTGCAGGAGCATTATAGGCCTGACTCCATAGCTTCTTTAATCTTGCGCCCCAAGGAAGCCCTTCTTGGGCAAATCTGATTTCACCTTCCCTAACTACAGAGTCTGGGTCCATGGCCCTAACGAAGTCGTAGAGGAAGGAAATATCCTGACCTCCATGTCCCATCAGGTTTGCCGCCATGTTGCTGACACCACTAGATGACTTTCTTGTTGAATCTCTTTCTTTTGATTTGTAATAATCATTTCTAAGGCCTCGGATGTCAGAGGCCTTAAGTTCTAATCCTTTTCCCTTTTTTTCTTTCAAGGCCTCCTTCCTTTTTGTCAAGGCCTCGAAATCTTTGATATTGACCTCTCTCTCTTTGAGGTCTAGCGCACGTTCATCTCTTTTGAATCGTTCCTTGGCCTCCCATTCTTTTCTACTTTCGGTCACCCTTGCAAGTACCTCTTTCAATCTCCGGGCCTCAGCACTATCGTCGTTTTTCAACTTGGCCTTCCATTCTTCCAAGTTCATCTTCTGTGTAGCAATAGCTTCTTCCTGTTCTCTATCGGCCGTTGCTATTCCTTCTTGAGATTCCAGTCTTTCACCCTGAAGAGTTTGGGCCTGACCTCCTTTTAATTCTTGAAGTCCGAATGCTTGCTCACCGCCCATCTGTTTGAGGACACGCTGATTGGCAAGAGTATTGGCCTGTCTATCGTTTAGACCTGCTTCCTTTAACCTGGCCCACTCATCCCTATAAAGAGTATCGTATTCTTTTGTTGCCATGGCAGCTTCTATCTTGGCCATATCAACATTGTACCCCGCCCGATCTGACCATTCTTTTCTTGTCTGTTCACGCTCGGCCAGACCTACTTTACTTTGGTCAATGGCCTGTTGTTGGTCAAAAGTCCTCCCACTCTTTGCAAGAAATTTATCAAGAGGGTTTTCGAACCATTCCTTTTTAACAGAAGATTTAGAGGTGGTTCCTGCTGCTTTGGCAAGGGAATTTAGTAATCGAACATTATGATTTTCTGCATCTGTTTGGGACTTCTTATGAACGTCAAGAAGCGCACCACCAGCAACATCCGCACCTGTCCCAACATCCCCTGCTAACAATCCTGCTAGGAGTGGAGTGGCCCCGGCAATGGCGGCATCCCAGTTAGAACGGGTGTCCATTTTCTCCTTGGCCTGACGAAGGAGATTTATATATTCATTTTGCCCTTGGGTATTGGCCTCTGTACGGGTGATTTCCAACTTCTTGAGTTTTCGCCCATCACTTTTGGCCATTCCTCTGTTTTTAGGAAGAACTGTTGGCTTGGCCTTTTGCTTAGGAGTTTTAGCTAATATGTTTTTGACTTTAGAACGATCTATTTTTTTGGCAGGTGGAGATGTCTTTTTCTTTTTAGGCATCTTATCCAGCATTTTTTCCATCTCTTCCATTCTTTGTGCATCTTCCCTACGCAAAGGAATTTTAGGAGGTCTGTTGAAGGTCCCCTCAATATTGATAACTTCAGGAGTTGATGTCCTTGAGATGACATTCCCCTTCTTATCCTTGGTCACATATTGAGTAGGCCTTCTGAGAAGGCTAGGAACTCTGTAGTTGGTGGCCATAGCACCTCCTTACCAATGCCAATGCGTGGACAGGCAGGACCCCTATGGAATGGACAACCCTTCCCCACACATTGTTATCTGAAATATGCCTGGCCCATGGACGAAAGAAAGGTCTGGACAGAACCCTAAACCATCCCCATTTCAAATAAGCATCAGCAATGGGGGTATAGAACTTCAAATAAGCATCGTGAAATTCTGGTTCGTGGCATTTGAGAGCAAGCCCATATTTCACACAAGGGACATACTCCTTTCGGGTTATATCTTTTTTCATAAATAGGGCCGTGCAAATAACAGTGATGCCTTCATTTCGTTTTGCTTGAGCAGGGGCCTGCCCTGCCTTCGCCAGCCCACCGAAGCCAAGGGCCAAAGAGGATTGCCCTCGCAGGATATTCCCAATCAAGGATTGGTAATCCCCCAGTGCCTGCCCTTCCTGATTAAAGGATTCCTGTATGATTGACCTCTGAGCAGTATTCTCTATTTGGGCCACCTCTGCGGGGGAAGCTCCCCTCGCTCTGGCAACGGCCACTTGACGGTTTCTGGCCCTACGCAATTCTGACTGGCCGGGAGAACCCCCTTCCAATCGTTGCTTTCGCCTTTTCACAATATCTTGGGTCTGAGAAGCTGTTTGTTTTCGATCCTGACCATAGAGGCCTTCAGCGAAGCGAGAACCAGAGGCCACCCCTGCGGTGGTAACCTTATCTCCCACCATTCCCCCTGTCTTATCTTTATCCTTTCTCTGCATATACGTTTCAATGGCCATAACTCACCCCTTTAATAGCAATATTGCGGCCTGGACTTCTTCACTGCCATTATTTCTAAACTCTACAAAAGAATTTGTGAAATCTCCATCGGTAATTAACCCATTGCCTCTCTGCTTTAGGATGATGCGCCATTTGGGAACTGTGCGCAAGGAATGGGAAACCCTTGTCATTGCATTGGCAGGCAATGTGCCCATAACTATTTGCCCACCGAAATTCTCGGTGCTTAGGTTGAGGAAGAGGTCATTGAGAGTTGTGGTTAGTTCCTTATAGCTCTCTTCTGTAAATTGAGTGGGAAATGATGGAACCCTCATTATGAACTCTCCACTAATGTTAGACCTGGCCGAATAGTAATTTGGTTAACATCTCCCTCAACCCCGATACCTCTTATTTGGATTGGCCCTGTTTCCTTGCTTGGGCAATCCTCATCCTCTATTGTCCCTGTAATTCTAAATTTAATAAACAAAGGATCACCAACTTCTTTGCCAAAAGGAACAGAGTTAATATGAAGCATCTTACCGATTCTTCCTTCTCTCGGGGGATTCCTCTTCACGATCCTAAGAACAGATTCTTCTCCTGTGAAATCTCTGTTTGAGGAATGCTCAACTTCATCATCGAAATCAAAAAAGAAATCAACTCGACCTGACCACTCTCCCTTGCCCAGAACGTAGTATCGTTGGGCCTTCTTCCTCTGTCCCGGTCGTTCCAATCCAAACCAACCAGACTCCCAAAAACTTTTGAAATATCTCCCCTCGTCCTTCATGTCATCAGAACGAACATAAAGAGATTCTGTTCCCCCATAAAAAAGATCATTACCCATGGCAACGATTCCGGCCTGCGCTGGGATATCCTTAAACAGGAACCACTCCTTATGGTAGTAGTCGTAAACATAGATTTCATCAGAGACTCGAATATAGAACTTCTCATCTAACAAAGAATGGGCAACCAAAGAGTTGGCCCAATCTCTTTTTCCATCAACGAAGCGTGGTTCGATGGGGTCAGAAAGTTCTGTTATTTGGCCATTGCCCATAAGAAGGTGAAACCCTCTTCTGGAAATGAACACACAGCCACCCTGCATCTCATGTATTGACCTATGGGAGATGCAACCGATACCATTGGTCTGAAGGCTGGACACCCTGAATTGTCTGGTTGCTAGAATCCCACTGACAATATAAATCTGACGCTCCTTGAACACGGCCAAATTGTTCTGTTCTGAATACAACCCCCTTACAGGGCCATCCCTTGATTCACCAATAGGAAGGAAGTCATCGGAAACCCACGTTTCAACAGAACTCCCCAATGCTAAGTCAGACCAATAAATAGTTTGGTCAGAACCAACGTCCACCTCTGTTCTTGAATCAATTTGCAAGGGAGCATTCCCACCCACCAGAATGTTATTGTGAATGGCAATGTAGCGAACAATAGGCCACAACGATTTCAGGCGGGTGTCGTCGTAAATGTCGAGGAGGGGGACTCCCTCTTCCTGTCCGACAAGCCCTTTGTTTGTAATGTTGTAATCTGATTCAAAAGGGAGACTCGTTTGACGTTCTAAATAATTCTCCCCGTAGGTTGTGTAGTTAAATTCGTCTTGCTTTTTCCCTGCCAATACTATTTGCCAGTTTGAACCTAGCCTAAACGGGACAGTGTAATATTTTGCCCCTTTCTGTTCATAGGTAAAATATGCTGTATTGCCTTCCACCCTTGTTGGAGTTAACCATACTTCATCAACGAAAGTTTCCAAATTAAAAGTAGAACCTTCTGGAATGTTAGCAGAACTTAAAAAAGCAACTTGTTCTTCAGCAGATTGGACATTTGCTTCAGCAAGCTTTCTCGCTTCGACCGCTTGGGTAAGTGCCCGGCGATATACTTCGAGGATATCTTCGTCGTCCTCTGAAGGATTTTCACGTTCATTATTGTATAAGGTCCTGGCCCTACTCTCATTGCCGACTGCTGCTGTTAATTCTGTCCTGAATGTTGCCAAACGGCCTCTAGCGTCAGCAACCCCCTGAGTCAGAGCGGTTTGTGCTGTGGCAAGATTACTCCTGATAACATCAATACCATAAGAAAGACCTCTGATGGCCCCATCAACGTCGCTAGCAATAGGGAATGGAGAAACGAAAGTCCTCTTTCCAATATTAACTGTGGTTCCTCCCCCGGCAGTGGTGGCCTCAATGAAATCCCTTTGGTAGCTAAAAAGAGAAAATCTATATGCAGCAATACTGTCTAAGGGATTAACAAAATCAACAGCAAATTCTGTTTCAGAAATATCTTTGATAACCCCTGAATAAAAGCGATCAAAAGTCTCATTATGCCTTTCTACAAAAAGATTGATTTCTTTTATTGGATTTTCATATTGATAAGAAAAAACACTTCCAAAAGTGGTATTCCCTTGAAAGTCTGTATACTTGAGAATGACCTTCCAGTCATTTATTCTTTCATTCTCTATAACATCAGGTGTGTTGGGGTCGTCACTTCTTTCGTCAGCAGGAATGTCATCGCCTTGTTTGGTAAGAACCTTCGGGGCCGGAACCCCTGCCCTGTAAAAAGTATTCCCATCGTATTTAAACAGTGGAATAACCCCATCAGGGTCAGAGAAATAGAGGACTCCTCGATATTCAGAAGTAGAGGGAGCGACTGTCCATGTGGGGACATCAGCAGCTCCTGAGTAGGGAATTAGCTGAAAATCATCATCCACCAACTTATGGGGACCATTGACAGTGAAGGCAATTAACTCCCCCTCTTGAATATATTCAACCAAGGACAGAGTATTAGGAGGAAGGGGGGCCTTGTTTTTATACCCGTAGCGAGTGCGCAAATCCCCATGGGCATCCAACTCCACATTGAGAGCGTCGGTTGCCGATGAAGGATTGCGAATCAAATCACTCGATCTTAAATCAAGCCCTCGCAGGCGTTTAATATCTTGGATCATTTTTTCTTCTTATACATTTTCTTCTTAGGCATCCCCATGTTCGACATAGCAGGCTTACGCTCCATCTTCTTTTTCTTCATGGGCCTCTTGTACATCCACTTAGGCATCTCATCACCTCCTTACCAGGCCAAATAGTTATCACTTCCAAGAGGAGTCGAACGGCCATCATTGCCTGAGTCACCGAACAATTCCTCAACATACTGTTTTTCACTTTCTGTTAGATAATCCACCTTATTGAAATCAACACTGGAGTCAATCCCCTTCATCCTTCTTTCCACCATACTTGTAAGTAAATGTAAGACTTCTTCAGGCAATCGTGTATGGGTGGAGGCCATATTACCAACTACTAGGAAACTGCCAGCTTCAATAGTCCCCCCATCACCGATAGGAGGATAGTCCCCCTCAAGGGTAACTGTCCCTGTTTCGGCCATATGAGACTTGACTTCTAAATTGCAATGGAGAATCTGACCCCTCTTATCCACTATTGATGCCATATCTCCATAGTTCAAAATATTAGTACCTATATCGAAAGTGTCTCGCTTCGCCTTAATTCTTCCACCGGCATAACTCTGCACCTCTAAAAACCGAGGAGAAAGTGTGGGTATCTTCACAGAATAGTTAATCCTCAACTTGCCCCCTGTATAGGGTTCATAAGACAACCGAATCTGACGGCCATAAGGGTAATAACCGTTGCTCACACTTTTCTCTGCGGCCGTTATCTGTTTCAATTGCCCCGACTGCTGAAAAATAGAATTGTCTGTTTGAATCGAAATCTCATTGATACTGTTGAAAGCATAGCAATCATCCGGCAAATCATAGAAGGCCTTACCCGAAATCAAATCCATTTCCACTGTTTTAGGATAGAACCGACCCGTCCCATCCGCAGTATGGATAATCGAACGAATGACATTCTGGGCATCGTTGAACAGTTTAATCAAATCGTAGTTAGAGTACCTGGCCGTACTATGAGAAGCGTTCCTCCGAACATCATTGGCCATTACTTCAAAACGATTGCTCATAGTGAAAGACCTCTGGCCGTACCCACCAATGACTGGAGGGCCTGGACTTGCCGCTGCCTTCTTTGATTTTCCATCTGCGCTTTTTGATTCTCTCTCGCCTGCCTCTTCTTCCTAATCGCACCAAGAGTAGAAAGTGCCAGACCACCACCCATAGCATAAGGATTTCCAGAAGCAATTAGGCCTGAAGCAACACTGTCAGTGACACCCCCACCACCGGCCGCTGTTTTTGCCGCTTGGGCCATTCCTGCCTTGCCTCCTTCTGTTTGATACCAAGAAGAAGGTTTCTTCTTATTCCTCTTGGCCGCAATAGTCTTACTCATGGCATCACCAGTGCCGCCGTAATCCGTCATTTTATAAACCACAACTCCCCCTTTGAAAAAAATACAATATCAGCCTAGCAAAAAGAAATAAAAACATCAAAGGTTGACAAGAGGTTAACGGTGCAGGTAGTTAGCGTCCTTTAATTAACAGCTAACATTGGAGTTAAGCATGAGTCACAAAACATTTGATGTAGTCTTGAAGTTCAAAAGAGAAATCCTCGGTAGCAAATCCCTCGATCCCTCCATTTGGTTACAACACAAAATTGAACAAACCCGAAAGTCCCTCGATAAATGGGCAAGGTCAGAATCCAAAGACAAACGGGCCTTACCTTTTTTGGATGCTGCTGAAATCAGCGATGAGGACGTTCAACAAAACCTTCAGTCCCTCCGACGGACAGTTGAAGAATATCTCGGAGAACCACTCTCTGAGGAGCAGTGGAAAAACGCACTTGCCAACAACCTAAAAAAAGATTCCCCCCTGTTTCAAATGCTCAAGGAGCATCGAGGGCACACCGTCTTTGCCCGCACCCCCGAGGGCAACCCTGGGGTTGAGGACTATGTGCTGAAAGGGGCATTTAAGGAATTATCCTCAATTGTCTGTGAGCGAAGTAAGAAAAAGTTGGGCTTCCTCAACTCCAAACAGTTCACCGCCTCACTCTTAAACAGGCATATGTTTATTGAATTTCCCGGTGCTACTGACGATAGTATTTCCCCTTTTTGGGCAAATAAAGAATGCACCGAGGTCAGAGATATTGAAAGAAACCCCGAGGGAAAGGGGGACAATTGCTCCCGCTCTCTCAGGGCCAATACCCCCCAAGGGCCAATCGTTTCCATCGTGGCATCGGAAAGAGTCACCCCCGAAGTTTACGTTAGGTTTAACGTGCTTTCGTTCATCGACGATGTGAGTCTGGAGGCACTGGAAAGAGTTCTTGATGTTGGGCGTTATTTTGGCTGCAGTCAGTGGCGAAGCGCAGGAAAGGGAAGATTCACTATAGAACGACTAGAAGAAATTTAGGACTCGATGAGGAATAGAGATGAGAAGCTCTGGAGGCGAGACGGTTTGAGTCGATAAGGCTTGGAGCGGAGTGGCGGGGAGAAGCGAGGGAATGGAGCAGATTTGAGTCGATAAGGCTTGGAATTGAATGGAAAAGAAATGGCCTAGACTGGAAGAGAAATGGTGCTGATTAGAAAAGCATCGGCTAAGCAGGGATTTGAGATGGAA
>Ga0209021_1002201_pt1 | contig 17470 bp, 11 predicted proteins | sample PinacodermFT_FD_187299 | JGI IMG/M metagenome (GOLD analysis project Ga0209021, IMG submission 187299) | Host-associated microbial community of the marine sponge Aplysina aerophoba from Gulf of Piran - sponge pinacoderm, lysed by freeze-thaw... | ecosystem: Host-associated > Porifera > Sponge >... | reverse complement strand
TATCGCCGCCGTCAAAGTCGTCTTGCCATGATCAACATGGCCGATCGTACCCACATTCACATGCGGCTTCGTGCGCTCAAACTTCTCTTTCGCCATGGTTCTGCCTCTGCCTGCCCCCTGCCGGGGTCCTTCTGGATTCTGTCGGTTAAGCCCTGCCGTCAGGCCATCTTGGCGCGGACTTCCTCCGCGACCGCCTGCGGCACCTCTTCATAGTGGTCGAACTGCATGGTGTAGGTCGCGCGACCCTGGCTCATCGAGCGCAGCGTGTTGACATAGCCGAACATGTTGGCGAGCGGCACCATGGCGTCGATCACCTGGGCATTGCCGCGGGCGTCCATGCCCTGAACCTGGCCGCGCCGGCTGTTCAGGTCGCCGATGATGTCGCCCATATATTCCTCCGGCGTCACGACCTCGACCTTCATCATCGGCTCCAGCAGCTTGGGCTTGCCCTTCTGCATGGCTTCGCGGAACGCCGCGCGGGCTGCGATCTCGAAGGCCATAACGCTCGAGTCGACATCGTGATAGGCGCCGTCATACAGCTCGGCCCTGAAATCGATCACCGGGAAGCCGGCGAGCATGCCGGACTCCTTGGCGCCCAGAATGCCTTTCTCGACGCCCGGGGCGTATTCCCTCGGCACGTTGCCGCCGGTAACCGAGTTCTCGAAGACGAACGGCTCGCCCGGCTCGGCCGGCGAAAAGCGGATCTTGACCCGAGCGAACTGGCCCGAACCGCCGGTCTGCTTCTTGTGGATGTAGTCGATATCGGCGACCTGCGAGATCGTCTCGCGGTAGGCGACCTGGGGCGCGCCGATGTTGGCGTCGACCCTGAATTCCCGCCTCAGCCGGTCGACCAGGATTTCCAGATGCAGCTCGCCCATGCCGGCGATGATGGTCTGGCCGCTCTCCTCGTCGGAACTGACGCGGAAGGACGGATCCTCTGCCGCCAACCGGCCCAGCGCCACGCCCATCTTGTCGTGATCGGCCTTGGTCTTGGGCTCGATGGCGATCTCGATGACGGGTTCGGGAAATTCCATCCGCTCCAGGATGATCGGCTTGGCCGCGGTGCACAGCGTATCGCCGGTGGCGACTTCCTTGAGGCCGGCAAAAGCGACGATGTCACCGGCGCGCGCCTCCTTGATGTCCTCGCGGCTGTTGGCATGCATCAGCAACATGCGGCCGGTGCGTTCCTTCTTTCCCTTCACTGTGTTGAGCAGCGAATCGCCGGTGTTCACAATGCCGGAATAAATCCGCGCGAAGGCAAGCGAGCCGACATAGGGGTCGTTCATGATCTTGAAGGCGAGCGCCGCAAAAGGCTCCGTGTCGGAGCTCCGGCGCTCCGACGGCTCTTCGCTGCCGGGCAGGATGCCGGCGATGGCCGGCACGTCGACCGGCGAGGGCATGTAGTCCACCACAGCGTCGAGCAACGGCTGCACGCCCTTGTTCTTGAAGGCCGAACCGCACATGACCGGGACGAACGCGCCGCCGATCGTACCCTTGCGAATACAGGCCTTCAGCGTCGCTTCGTCGGGCTCCGCGCCTTCCAGGTAGGCTTCGAGCGCCGCGTCGTCCTGCTCGACCGCTGCTTCCAGCAGCCTGTCCCGATACTCGCGGGCCGTGCCCCGCAGGTCGGCCGGGATCTCCTCATCGCGGAATTCCGCGCCGAGCTGCTCGCCCGACCAGACGACCGCCTTCATGCGCACCAGGTCGATGACACCGGCGAACTTCGCTTCGGCGCCGATCGGAAGCTGGATGGCCAGCGGCGTCGCGCCCAGCCGGTTCTCGATCATGTCGATGGTGCGATGGAAGTCCGCCCCGACCCGGTCCATCTTGTTGACGAAGCACATGCGCGGCACGCCGTATCTGTCGGCCTGGCGCCAGACGGTCTCGGACTGCGGCTCGACGCCCGCCACCGAATCGAACACGGCGACCGCGCTGTCCAGCACGCGCAGCGAGCGCTCGACCTCGATGGTGAAATCGACATGGCCCGGCGTGTCGATGATGTTGACCCGGTGATCTTGCCAGAAACAGGTGGTCGCCGCGGATGTGATGGTGATGCCGCGCTCCTGCTCCTGCTCCATCCAGTCCATGGTGGCCGCGCCGTCATGGACCTCGCCCATCTTGTGGGACCGGCCGGTGTAATACAGGATGCGCTCGGTGCACGTCGTCTTGCCGGCATCGATGTGGGCCATGATGCCGATGTTGCGGTAGCGCTCTAAGGGGGTCTTGCGTGCCATCTTATTTGAGCCTGTGCGGACCGTTCCCGAACCGGGATGCCGGTGTGCCTTTGCCTTCCCGTTACCAGCGATAGTGCGAGAAGGCGCGGTTGGCCTCGGCCATCCGGTGCGTATCCTCGCGCTTCTTGACGGCGGCGCCGCGGTTCTCCGCCGCCTCCATGAGTTCGGCCGAGAGCCGCTCGGCCATCGTGCGTTCCGCGCGGGCTCGCGCCGCGGCGATCAGCCAGCGGATCGCCAGCGCCTGGGCGCGGTCCTGACGGACCTCGACCGGCACCTGGTAGGTCGCGCCGCCGACGCGGCGGGAGCGCACCTCGATCGCCGGGCGGACGTTATCCAGCGCATCGTGGAACACGCGCAGCGGTGCGGTGCGCATCCGGGTCTCCACGCGGTCAAGCGCGCCATAGACGATATTCTCGGCAACCGATTTCTTGCCGTCCTTCATGATGCTGTTCATGAACTTGGTCAGCACCATGTCGTGAAACTTGGCGTCCGGCAAAATCTCGCGTTTTTCTGCGCGGTGGCGACGGGACATGGGTCGGTCTTTCCTCTGGAGCCGGCCCGCCGCTGTTGCGGAAAGCCGGCGCTACTCGATCTCTTTCGCTGCGGCTTCCCGGTTACTTCGGCCGTTTCGCGCCGTATTTCGAGCGGCGCTGGCGGCGGTCGGCGACGCCGTGGGTATCCAGCGTGCCGCGAATGATGTGGTAGCGGACACCCGGCAGGTCCTTCACGCGGCCGCCGCGGATCATCACGACGGAATGCTCCTGCAGATTGTGGCCCTCGCCGGGGATGTAGCAGGTCACCTCGAAACCGTTGGTCAGGCGGACGCGCGCGACCTTGCGCAGCGCGGAGTTCGGCTTTTTCGGCGTCGTAGTATAGACGCGCGTGCACACCCCCCGCTTCTGCGGGCAGGATTCCATGGCCGGCACCTTGTTCCGCTTGACCGGCGCCTTGCGCGGCTTGCGGATCAGCTGATTGATCGTCGGCATGACTGCCTTGCCTCTTCGTACCGGACCCGCACAACACCCGATCAACGGGTGCGGCTTCCGGCTTTCCTTGTTCTCTTCGGCCGTTCCGCTCCGCCCGCCGCCAGACAATGCGCGGGTCGCAGCGACAGGACGATACAAAACACCGACCCGGAAGCGCCTCATCGGCTTCAGGCCGGTGCAAAGCCGATCCGACGGCAATGCCGGACGCTGCGTCTGGGCGTCCGAGCCGGCCGGATCGAGGGGACGGCTCTACAAATAGCTACGGGAGCGGCATCCGTCCGCTCCCGCCTGAACGCGTGCGGAAAGTATTGCCGGCCCACCATTCCGTCAAGCGGCAAGCGGCCGGCAAACGGTCACAAACCGCCGCGATGCGACAGTTTTGATACAGTCGGCCCTGCCGTACAGGCAATGCAGGCCGCGGCCGCCCGGCGAATCTGCGTTCGCCGGGCCGGCCGGAGGCAGCACCGGCGATCAGGCTGCGTCGACGCCGGCCTCCTCGCGCGGGCCTTCGAGGGCTTCGGCGACCTCGGCCTCGGCCCAGGCGGCGCGCTCGGCGATGATCTGCTGGTCGCGTTCCGAGGCCTCGTGGCGCAGGCGTTTCATCACGCTGCCCGTACCCGCCGGAATCAGCCGCCCGACGATGACATTCTCCTTGAGGCCGGTCAGCCGGTCGACCTTGCCGTTGACCGCCGCTTCGGTCAGCACTCGAGTCGTCTCCTGGAACGACGCTGCCGAGATGAAGCTCTTGGTCTGCAGGCTGGCCTTGGTGATGCCTTGAAGCACGGGGACGCCCCTGGCGGGATCCCCGCCGTCGCCGCGGACCCGGTCGTTCTCCTCCTCGAACTCGTAACGATCGATCTGCTCGCCGACGAGGAAGGTTGTGTCGCCAGGCTCCAGCACCTCGGTCTTCTGCATCATCTGGCGCACGATCACTTCGATATGCTTGTCGTTGATCGGCACACCCTGCAGCCGGTAGACCTCCTGGATCTCGTTGATGAGATAATCCGCCAGCGCCTCGATCCCAAGCACAGCCAGAATGTCGTGGGGCACGGCGTTGCCGTCCATCAGCAGGTCGCCCGGCTCTACCCAGTCGCCTTCCTGAACCGTGATGTGCCGGTCCTTGGGGATGAGGTATTCGCGGGGTTCCGCGCCTTCCCCTTCCGGCCGCACGACGATGCGCCGTTTGGCCTTGTAGTCCTTGCCGAACTCAACCCGGCCGGCGATTTCCGAAATGATCGCGAAGTCCTTCGGCTTGCGCGCCTCGAACAGTTCCGCCACCCGCGGCAGGCCGCCGGTGATGTCGCGGGTCTTGCCGGTCTCCCGCGGGATGCGGGCCAGCACTTCGCCGGCCTGGACCTGCTGGCCGTTCTCGACCGAAAGCACGGCACCCACCGACATGAAATAGCGGGCTTCCTGGCCATTCGACAGCACGACGACCTCGCCGGCTTCGTCGCGCAGGGTGATGCGCGGCCGGAACTCGGCGCCCTTCGGCTGCTGGCGCCAGTCGACCACGACCTTGCTGGCGATGCCGGTCGCTTCGTCGACATCCTCGCGCATGGAGACGCCTTCAGCCAGGTCCATATAGTTGGCGGTGCCTGCCCTTTCGGTAATGATCGGCATCGTATACGGATCCCACTCGGCCAGCGTATCGCCGCGTGCAACACTGGCGTCTTTATCGACATGCAGCCGGGCGCCGTAGGGAATGCGAAACCGGGCGCGTTCCCGCCCGGTATCGTCGTTCAGCACGATTTCCGAATTGCGGGCCATCACGACCAGCCGCCCGTCGGCAGCTTTCACGACATTCCGATTGGCGATCGAGACGACCGCGTCGATGCTGGCTTCCACACTGGATTGTTCGGCGCCGCGCTGGGCTGCACCGCCGATATGGAAAGTCCGCATCGTGAGCTGGGTGCCCGGCTCGCCGATCGACTGGGCCGCGATGACGCCGACCGCCTCACCGACATTGACCGGCGTGCCGCGGGCAAGGTCGCGGCCATAGCATTTGCCGCAGATTCCGTTGCGCGCCTCGCAGGTCAGCGCGGACCGCACCTTCACCACGTCGATGCCGGCGTCCTGGATCGCCTCGGCGCCCTCTTCCTCGATCAGCTCGCCATCGGCGACCAGAACGGTTTCGTCCGCAGGATGCAGGGCGTCGCCCTGGGCCGTCCGGCCGAGCAGCCGTTCCGCGAGAGACACGACGACATCGCCGCCCTCGACCACGGCGCGCAGATTGATGCCCCGGTCGGTGCCGCAATCCTGCTCGTAAACGATGCAATCCTGCGCCACATCCACCAGGCGGCGGGTCAGATACCCCGAATTGGCGGTCTTCAGCGCCGTATCCGCGAGGCCCTTGCGGGCGCCGTGGGTCGAGTTGAAATATTCGAGAACCGACAGGCCTTCCTTGAAGTTGGAGATGATCGGCGTCTCGATGATCTCGCCGGACGGCTTTGCCATCAGCCCGCGCATTCCGGCGAGCTGCTTGATCTGGGCCGCCGAGCCGCGGGCGCCGGAGTGGGCCATGACGAAGACCGAGTTGGTCGGCTTGTCTTTCTCGACCGCCTGCATCGACTTCATCATTTCGTCGGCCACCTCATCGGTGCAGCGCGACCATGCATCGACCACCTTGTTATATTTTTCGCGCTGGGTAATCAGGCCGTCCTGATACTGCTTTTCGTATTCCTTCACATGCTCCTGGGCCTGGGCGATCAGCGTGTCCTTGGAAACCGGAATCTTGAGATCGTCCTTGCCGAACGAGATGCCGGCGCGGCAGGCGTAGGAGAAGCCCAGCCCCATGATCTGGTCGGCGAAAATCACCGTCTCCTTCTGCCCGCAATGGCGATAGACGGTGTCGATGACGCTGCCGATCTCCTTCTTGGTCAAGACCCGGTTGACCAGGCCGAAAGGCACGTTGGCGTGGCGGGGCAGCACGTCGCCGATGATCATGCGTCCCGGCGTCGTGATCACCTGTTCCACGGTCTCTTCGCCGGCCTCGTCTTTCGACCGCCACAGCGCCTTGATCCGCGTGTGCAGATCGACCACGCCGTTGTCGAGCGCCAGCTGGATCTCGCCGAAATTGGCGAAGCGCGGGACTCGGTAGGCGGCCAGCTTGCCGGCCTTGAGCGCCTTCAGCGACGCTTTGAAATCGGTAACGTCGACTTCTTCGAGCGGCTTCTTCGGATGCTTGACCAGAATGTCATGGTGCTCGACCGCCGCGCGCAACGCATCTTCCGACGGAATTTCGACCTGGGGCCCGGTCACGTCGGGCCGTTCGTCCGACAGATAATAGATACCGAGGACGATATCCTGGGACGGCACGATGATCGGCTTGCCGTTGGCCGGGCTGAGGATGTTGTTGGTCGACATCATCAGGACCCGGGCTTCAAGCTGGGCTTCCAGGGACAACGGCACATGGACCGCCATCTGGTCACCGTCGAAGTCGGCATTGAAGGCCGTGCAGACCAGCGGATGGAGCTGGATTGCCTTGCCTTCGACGAGCACCGGCTCGAACGCCTGGATGCCCAGGCGGTGCAGGGTCGGCGCACGGTTCAGCAGTACCGGATGCTCGCGGATCACCTCTTCCAGGATGTCCCAGACTTCGGGCAGTTCCTTTTCGACCTTGCGCTTTGCCGCCTTGATCGTTGTGGCGAGCGCCCGTTCCTCCAGCTTGGCGTAGATGAAGGGCTTGAACAGTTCCAGCGCCATTTTCTTGGGCAGGCCGCACTGGTGCAGCTTGAGCTCCGGACCGACGACGATCACCGACCGGCCGGAATAGTCAACGCGCTTGCCGAGCAGGTTCTGCCGGAAGCGGCCCTGCTTGCCTTTCAGCATGTCGCTGAGCGACTTTAGCGGCCGCTTGTTGGCGCCGCTGATCACCCGGCCGCGGCGGCCGTTGTCGAACAAGGCGTCAACGGATTCCTGCAGCATCCGCTTTTCGTTGCGAATAATTATATCGGGCGCGCGCAGCTCGATCAGCCGCTTGAGCCGGTTGTTGCGGTTGATGACCCGGCGATAGAGATCGTTGAGGTCCGAGGTTGCAAAACGGCCGCCGTCCAGCGGCACCAGCGGGCGCAACTCCGGCGGGATGACCGGCACCACATTCATGATCATCCATTCCGGCCGGGCGCCCGAGCCGATGAAAGCCTCGACCAGCTTCAGCCGCTTGACGAACTTTTTGCGCTTGGCCTCGGAGCGGGTCTCCTTGAGGTCGGTGCGCAGCGTCTGCCGCTCATTCTCCAGGTCAATTTCCTCGAGAAGGGCCTTGAGCGCCTCCGCGCCGATGCCGGCCTCGAAGGAATCGTCGCCGAACTCATCTTTCGCATTCCAGTACTGCTCCTCGTTGAGCAGCTGGAATTTGACCAGGTCCGTCATGCCGGGCTCGGTCACGACATAGTTTTCGAAATAGAGGATCCGCTCCAGATCCTTGAGCGTCATGTCCAGCAGCAGTCCGATGCGGCTGGGCAGCGATTTCAGGAACCAGATATGGGCGACCGGCGAGGCCAGTTCGATATGGCCCATCCGCTCGCGGCGCACCTTCTGCAGCGTGACTTCCACACCGCATTTTTCGCAGATGATACCGCGGTATTTCATGCGCTTGTACTTGCCGCACAAGCATTCGTAGTCCTTGATCGGACCGAAAATACGCGCGCAGAACAGGCCGTCCCGTTCCGGCTTGAACGTGCGGTAGTTGATGGTCTCGGGCTTCTTGATTTCGCCGAACGACCAGGAACGGATCTGGTCCGGGCTCGCGATCGAAATCTTGATCTGGTCGAAATCCTCCGTCTTACGGACGGGGCCGAAGACATTCATCACTTCGTTCATGCAAGCGTCTCCCGGTGCGTTGCCGCGGCCCGGCGCCGGGGAAAAGGCGCGGACCGGAGGGGGGTCGGAAGAAGGAACGGCGGCACGGACGGCGCCGCGCCGGCCGGTCCGGTTCAGTAAGCGTCCTGTTTCAGTTCGACGTTCAGGCCGAGCGAGCGCAGCTCCTTGACCAGCACGTTGAACGATTCGGGGATGCCGGCTTCGAAAGTATCCTGCCCGCGCACGATCTTGGCGTAGACATTCGTCCGTCCGGCGACATCGTCCGATTTCACCGTCAGCATTTCCTGCAGGGTATAGGCCGCGCCATAGGCCTCCAGGGCCCAGACCTCCATCTCGCCGAACCGCTGCCCGCCGAACTGTGCCTTGCCGCCCAGCGGCTGCTGGGTGACCAGGCTGTACGGACCGATGGAACGGGCGTGGATCTTGTCGTCCACCAGATGGTGCAGTTTGAGCATATAGATGTAGCCGACCGTCACCTTTCGGTCGAACGGTTCGCCCGTGCGCCCGTCGATCAGCGTAACCTGGCCCGATACGTCCATGCCGGCCTTGCCCAACAGGTCGACGATATCGTCTTCCCGGGCGCCGTCGAACACAGGTGTCGCCATCGGCACGCCGGTCTGCAGGCTGCGCGACAGCTCGATGACATCGTCGTCGCCGAGGCCGGCGACATGCTCCTTGTAGGTGTCGTCGCCCAAAGTCGCCTTGAGATGCTCGCGCAGGCCTTTGGCAGCCTCCTTCTTGGCGCCGCCCAGCGACGCTTCGAGCACCTCGCGAACCCGCCGGCCGAGACCGGAGGCGGCCCACCCCAGATGGGTCTCGAGGATCTGGCCGACATTCATCCGCGACGGCACGCCGAGCGGGTTGAGCACGATATCGACCGGGGTTCCGTCGTCGAGATAGGGCATGTCCTCGATCGGCATGATCTTGGACACGACGCCCTTGTTGCCGTGGCGGCCGGCCATCTTGTCTCCGGGCTGCATCTTGCGCTTCACGGCAACGAAGACCTTGACCATCTTCATCACGCCGGGCGGCAGTTCGTCGCCCCTCTGCAGCTTGTCGACTTTATCCTGGAAGCGCTCCTCGAGGCGGGCGATCGACACGTCGAATGTCTTCGACAGGCTTTCGATCCGCTTCGACACCCTGTCCGCCTTGACAGTGAAGTCGCGCCACTTGTAGCGCTGGTAGTCTTCGAGGATCTCCTCGGTGATCCTGGCGCCCCCGCTGAAGCCTTCCGGGCCGTTCTCGCCGGTCTGGCCGACCAGCAGGTCTTTCAGGTTCGCATAGAACGCGCGCTCGAGGATGGCGCGTTCGTCATCCCGGTCCTTGGCCAGACGCGCGATCTCCTGGCGCTCGATCGCCATGGCGCGCTCGTCCTTGTCGACGCCGCGGCGCGAGAAGACCCGCACTTCGACGACCGTGCCCGCCACGCCCGGCGGCAGGCGCAGCGAAGTATCGCGCACATCCGAGGCCTTTTCACCGAAGATCGCCCGCAGGAGCTTCTCTTCCGGGGTCATCGGCGATTCGCCCTTCGGCGTCACCTTGCCGACCAGAATGTCGCCCGGCTGGATTTCGGCGCCGATATACACGATGCCGGCTTCGTCGAGGTTCTTCATGGCCTCTTCGCCGACATTCGGGATATCGCGGGTGATCTCTTCCTGGCCCAGCTTGGTGTCGCGGGCCATGACCTCGAATTCCTCGATATGGATCGAGGTGAACACGTCCTCGCGCACGATGCGCTCGGACAAGAGGATCGAATCCTCGAAATTGTAGCCGTTCCACGGCATGAACGCGACGAGGACGTTCCGGCCGAGCGCCAGTTCGCCGAGGCTGGTCGACGGGCCGTCGGCGACGATTTCGCCGCTATCGACCTCGTCGCCGACCTTGACCAGGGGGCGCTGGGTGATCGAGGTGTTCTGGTTCGAACGCTGGAATTTCAGCAGACTGTAAATGTCGACGCCCGGCGAGCCGGTCTCAACATCGTTTTCCCGCGCCCGGATCACGATTCGGGTCGCATCCACCTGATCGACGATGCCGGCACGGCGGGCGACGATGGTCGCGCCGGAATCGCGCGCGACCCGGCCTTCCATGCCCGTACCCACGATCGGCGCCTCGGGCTGCAGCAGCGGCACCGCCTGGCGCATCATGTTCGAGCCCATGAGCGCGCGGTTGGCGTCATCGTTCTCCAGGAACGGAATCAGCGATGTGGCGACGGAGACGACCTGCTTGGGCGACACGTCGATATATTCGATCGCGTTGGCCGGAACCATGAGGTAGTCGCCGGCCCTGCGGCAGCTGATCAGTTCGTCGACGAAGCGGCCCTTGTCGTCCAGCCCGGCGTTGGCCTGGGCGATGGTGTATTTGCCCTCGTCCATGGCCGAGAGATAGACCACCTCGTCCGAAACCTTACCGTCGTTGACCTTGCGGTACGGCGTTTCGATAAAGCCGTACTTGTTGACCCGGGCGTAGGACGCCAGCGAGTTGATAAGGCCGATATTCGGCCCTTCCGGCGTCTCGATCGGGCAGATCCGGCCGTAATGGGTGGTGTGGACGTCGCGCACCTCGAAGCCGGCCCGCTCGCGGGTCAGGCCGCCCGGCCCGAGCGCGGACAGGCGCCGCTTGTGGGTGATCTCCGAGAGCGGGTTGGTCTGGTCCATGAACTGGGAAAGCTGCGACGAGCCGAAGAATTCGCGCACCGCCGCGGCTGCCGGCTTGGCGTTGATCAGATCGTGCGGCATCACGCTGTCGATTTCGACCGTCGACATACGCTCCTTGATCGCCCGCTCCATACGCAGCAGGCCGATACGGTACTGGTTTTCCATCAGCTCGCCGACCGAGCGGACGCGCCGGTTGCCCAGATGGTCGATATCGTCAATCTCGCCGCGGCCGTCCTTCAGTTCGAGCAGCAGGCGGACAATCTCCATGATGTCCTGGCGCCGCAGCACCCGGACTTCGTCCGGCACCGCGTCGTTGGAAAATCCGAGCCGCGCGTTCATCTTGACCCGGCCGACCGCCGAAAGATCGTAGCGCTCCCGGTCGAAGAACATGGACCGGAGCAGGTTCTCCGCCGCTTCCACGGTCGGCGGCTCACCCGGGCGCATGACCCGGTAGATGTCCATGAGCGCTTCGTTGCGGTTCATGTTCTTGTCGGCCGCCAGCGTATTGCGCAGGTAAGGTCCGACCGTCACATGATCGATATAGAGGACCGGCAGTTCCTTGACGCCGTCCTCTTTCAGCGAGTCCAGAAGGGTCTCGGTGATTTCCTCGCCGGCCTCGGCGTGGATCGCGCCGTCTTCCCGATTGACCAGGTCGCGGGCGACGTAGGAGCCGATCAGTTCTTCCGGCGGGGCGATCCGGTCTTTCAGGCCGGCATCCTTGAGGCGCCGGACCAGCCGCGGCGTGACCTTCTGGCCGGCTTCGGCGACCACTTCGCCGGTCCGGGAGTCGATCATGTCGGCGATCAGCTTCTGGCCGGCCATCCGTTCGGCATCGAACGGCGTTTTCCAGCCTTTCTGCGAGCTGGTGAATTTCACCGCGTCGTAGAAATAGGCCAACAGGTCGTCCTGGCTGAAGCCGATCCCTTCATGCGGGTCGAACGACTTGCCCTGTTCTGCAAACTCGGCCCGCCGCGCCGCTGTTTCGTCGTTGTCCAGCGCGAGCAGCAGGGTGGTGACCGGCAGCTTGCGGCGCCGGTCGATGCGGACATGGACGATATCCTTGGCATCGAACTCGAAATCGAGCCACGAGCCGCGGTACGGAATGACCCGGGCCGTGAACAGGAATTTGCCGGAAGAGTGGGTCTTGCCCTTGTCGTGGTCGAAAAAGACGCCTGGAGAGCGGTGCATCTGGGAGACGATTACCCGTTCCGTGCCGTTGACCACGAAAGTGCCGTTCTTCGTCATCATCGGCATATCGCCCATGTAGACGAACTGCTCCTTGATATCGCGGACCGACTTGGCGCCGGTTTCCTCGTCGACATCCCACACCACGAGGCGCAGGGTCACCTTGAGCGGCGCAGCGTAGGTCATGCCACGCTGCTGGCACTCCTCCACATCGAATTTCGGCTCCTCGAATTCATAGCGGACATATTCCAGCATCGAACGGCCGGAAAAGTCGCTGATCGGGAAAACAGAATCGAAGACAGCCTCCAGCCCCCACTTGCCGCGTGCGTCGGGATCGGTGTCCCTCTGCAGGAAATGCTCGTAGGAAGTCTTCTGAACCTCGATCAGGTTCGGCATCGGCGCCACTTCGGCGATGCGCCCGAAGCTCTTGCGAATACGGCTGCGTCCCGTGAAGGTCTTCGCCATCGATTTTCCTTCTCATCCACACAGTGTCGCGGCCAGCGCCGCCAGGCCTGAAATTTTCCGGCCCGTCACTTCCCGTTCAGCGGTCCTGTGCCAAGCTCCGCGCCCGGCCGGAAGCCATCCGGGCCGAAGCCGCCAGCTCTTCTTCTAAGCGCACAACGCCGAACGGGCCGCGAGGTCCGGCCCCGCGGCCTTTCCGGCAGCCGCGCTTTCGAGAGCGCCAGCTGGCGAACTATTTAAGCTCGACCGAAGCGCCGACTTCTTCCAGCTTCTTCTTGATTTCTTCGGCTTCGTCTTTGCTGGCCCCTTCCTTGACCGGCTTCGGCGCGCCTTCCACCAGATCCTTGGCTTCCTTGAGGCCCAGGCCGGTAATGGCGCGCACTTCCTTGATGACGTTGATTTTCTTCTCGCCGAAAGAACTCAGAATAACGTCGAATTCCGTTTGCTCTTCGGCGGCGCCATCGTCGCCCTCGGCAGCGGCAGCGCCCGGCATTGCGCCCGGCATCATCATCATGCCGCCGGCCGAGGCCTGCACGCCCCACTTCTCTTCCAGCATCTTGCTGAGTTCCGCTGCTTCCAAAACGGTAAGCGACGACAGGTCTTCTGCGATTTTTTCCAGATCAGCCATTTGGCTTTACTCCAGTGAGATAGGGTTGGATTCCGGATCGGCCAGCGGGCAATCGAACAAAATCGAACGCCCGCTGCGGAATGGCGGGTGCGCCTACTCCTTGGCTCCTTGTGCGGCAAGCACGCCGATAACGTCGCGCGCCGGCGCCGCCAGCACGCCCACCACATCCCGGGCGGGCGCTTGCAGAACGCCGGCCAGCTTGGCGGCCGGCGCCTGAAGGAGACCGAGCAGCTGGGCGCGCAGTTCGTCGAGCGAAGGCAGCGTCGCAAGCGCCTTGAGCTGATCGACCTCGATGACCTTGCCGCCCAGACCGCCGCAAAGAACATCGAGCTTCTGGTTCTTCTTGGCGAATTCGAGGATCGCCTTGGCCACGGATACGGGATCCCTGGCATAGGCGATGGCGGTGGGTCCTTCGAAACGGTCGACCAGTCCAGCGTGCGGCGTGCCCTCCAGGGCGATCTTCGCCAGCCGATTCTTGGTCACTTTGAAACGGGCGCCGGCCTCCCGCATTTCCGCGCGAAGCGTCGAGGTCTCGGCCACCGTCATCCCGGATTGCCGGGTCACGATGACGAGTTCGGCGTCGCTGAAAATGCCGTGCAGTTCGGCAACCAGCTTCTCTTTTTGCGTGCGGTCCACGTTCTCCGTCTCCGACACTTGTATGGCCCGCTCCGGCCGCCGCTTGCGCGGGGCGTTTGCGGACCGGTTTCACTCACCCGCGTCAGGCCGGAGCCCGGCCGCGGGCCGAAACCTGTCCCGGAGAAACGCGGCCCCCATCCGTCACCGGATCGAAACCCTTTTCCTCCGTCTCATACCGGCCGCCCTTCCCAAAGGATTGAGGGGGCGATTAAGCCGTTCCGTCCGCCTGGACGGTCGGGCGCCTGCAATCTCGGACAGGGGCCGGCGGCAACGCTTCGAAAAGCCCGGCCGCCGCTTTGCCGGACCGGGCGGTCCGGCAAATTCCCGTCGCAGCGCTTAGCCGCTGCTCAATTCCGCCACATCCAGCCGGACGGACGGTCCCATTGTCGAACTGATCGACACCCGCTTGATGTAGGTGCCCTTGGCGCCGCTCGGCTTGGCGGCGCTGATCGCGCCGAAGAAGGCCCGCACGTTTTCCTCCAGGGCCTCTTCCGCGAAACTCGCCTTGCCGATGCCGGCGTGGACGATGCCGGCCCGCTCGGCCCGGTACTGGACCTGGCCGCCCTTGGCATCTGCGATCGCCTTGCCGATATCCGGCGTGACCGTGCCGACCTTCGGGTTCGGCATCAGGCCACGCGGCCCGAGAATCTTGCCCAGGCGACCGACGACCGGCATCATGTCCGGCGTCGCGATGACCCGCTGGAAATCCGCCCGGCCGTTGCGGATCTCGTCCGCCAGTTCCTCGGCGCCCACGATATCGGCGCCGGCCGCCGTCGCTTCCTCGGCCTTGGCGTCACGCGCAAACACCAGCACGCGAAGGCTCTTGCCGGTACCGTTGGGCAGGGTCACGGCGCCGCGCACATTCTGGTCGGCATGGCGGGTATCGACGCCCAGATTCATCGACATCTCGATGGTTTCGTCGAATTTCGCAATTGCCCGCTCCTTGACGAACCGGACGGCTTCTCCGACGGGATAGGCTCTGTCTTTCTCCCGCCCTTCGCGGGCGTTGCGGAGGCGTTTTCCGGGACGCGCCATGACTACCCCACCACCTCGATGCCCATCGAACGGGCGGAGCCGGCGAGAATACGCACGGCCGCGTCCACATCGTTGGCATTCAAATCCGTCATCTTCTGCTCGGCGATTTGCTCAAGTTGTTTGCGCGATACCGAACCGGCGACGATGTGGCCCGGTTCGTTCGATCCGCTTTCCAGCTTGGCCGCCTTCTTGATGAAATAACTGGCCGGCGGCGCCTTGGTCTCGAACGAGAAGCTGCGATCCGCATAGACGGTGATGATCACCGGGATCGGCATGCCCTGTTCCAGATTCTGCGTCGCCGCATTGAAGGCCTTGCAGAATTCCATGATGGTCACGCCGCGTTGGCCCAGCGCCGGGCCGACTGGCGGGGACGGATTGGCCTGCCCCGCCGGTATCTGAAGCTTCAGATACCCATCGATCTTTTTTGCCATGCTCAGTCAGCTCCTGCTTTGGCGGCCTTGGCATCGCCGCCGGATTACTGACGCGCGGTGCGGCTATGGCGAGCCTCCCGCACGATCGGGTGAAGGCCGGCGGTCGTCGCCGGCCGGACAGTTCGTAAGGCCGCCTATCCTTTTTCGACCTGCGTGTATTCCAGCTCGACCGGAGTCGACCGGCCGAAGATCGAGACCAGAACCTTGAGGCGCGTGCGCTCCTCGTCCACTTCCTCGACCATGCCGTTGAAATTTTCGAACGGACCGTCGCACACCCTGACCTGTTCGCCGATTTCGAAGGTCACCGACGGCTTCGGCCGCTCCACGCCTTCCTGGACCTGCTGCAGGATCTGCCGCGCCTCCCGCTCCGTGATCGGCGTCGGTTTGCCGCCGCCGCCCAGGAAACCGGTCACCTTCGGCGTATCCTGGACCAGATGCCAGGTGTCGTCGGTCAACTCCATATTGATCAGCACATAGCCCGGAAAGAATTTCCGTTCGGCATTGACCTTCTGGCCGCGCCGCATTTCGACCACCTCTTCGGTGGGCACCAGCACATCGGCGATCTGCCCGTCCAGCCCCTTGGCCCGGGACTGTTCCCGGATCGATTCGGCAACCTTCTTCTCAAAGCCGGAATAGGCGTGGATGACGTACCAGCGCTGGGCCATCCGGCTAGCTCCCCAGGCCGAGGATGGCCTGCACGACCGAGCCGAGCAGCCAGTCCACAATCATGAAGAACACGGCGACCAGCGCAACCATGACGAACACCATGACGGTCGTCTGCATGGTTTCCCTGCGCGACGGCCAGGTGACCTTGCTGGTCTCCTGCCGCACTTCGCGAAAGAACTTGGCCGGGTTCATACCTGTCGTTTTCCGCCTGTTACGGGCCGCCTGTCACGCGCCGAATTCCAAGACTTTCGAAGCGCCGGACGCCCCGTTGGAGCCGCCGGCCTCCGCACTGGCAGGAGTGGAGGGGCTCGAACCCCCAACCCCCGGTTTTGGAGACCGGTGCTCTACCAATTGAGCTACACTCCTGCCTGCGCCGCCGGCGGCAGGTGATGTCCCGCCCCCGGTCGCGGAACGGCGCCGGCCCGCTGCACCGCGACACCGACGCCGAAATGAAGCGGCTTACATACGCTCCCCGTGCTCCGGATCAAGCCAACGGATTGCCGCGCCGCTTTTTCGCACCCCTCCGTTTCCGGCCCGCTTATTTCTTGATGGCGGCGACGACGCCGGCGCCGACGGTGCGTCCGCCTTCGCGGATCGCGAAGCGCAGGCCCTCGTCCATGGCGATCGGCTGGATCAGCGTCACGTCCATCTGCACATTGTCCCCCGGCAGCACCATCTCCGTGCCCTCCGGCAGGGTCACCGCCCCGGTCACGTCCGTGGTCCGGAAATAGAACTGCGGCCGGTAGTTCGAGAAGAAGCCCGTGTGACGCCCGCCCTCGTCCTTGGTCAGGATATAGGCCTCGCAGGTGAACTCCGTATGCGGCGTGATCGAGCCCGGCTTGGCCAGAACCTGGCCGCGCTCGACCTCGTCCCGCTTGGTGCCGCGCAGCAGCACCCCGACATTGTCCCCCGCCTGGCCCTGGTCGAGCAGCTTGCGGAACATCTCCACGCCCGTGCACGTCGTCTTCGCCGTCTCCTTCAGGCCGACGATCTCGATCTCGTCGCCCACCTTCACAACGCCGCGCTCGACGCGGCCCGTCACCACCGTGCCCCGGCCCGAAATCGAAAACACATCCTCGATCGGCATCAGGAACGCCTGGTCGATCGGACGCTCCGGCTGCGGGATATACTCGTCCACCGCCGCCATCAGCTCGACGATCTTGTCCTTGCCGATCCCCTCGTCCCGGCCCTCAAGCGCCGCCAGCGCAGAGCCCATCACCACCGGAATGTCGTCGCCCGGAAACTCGTAGCTCGACAACAGCTCCCGAACCTCCAGCTCCACAAGCTCCAGAAGCTCCTCGTCGTCGACCTGGTCGACCTTGTTCAGATACACCACGATCGCAGGAACCCCGACCTGGCGCGCCAGAAGAATATGCTCGCGCGTCTGAGGCATCGGCCCGTCCGCCGCCGACACCACAAGAATCGCGCCGTCCATCTGCGCCGCGCCCGTGATCATGTTCTTCACGTAATCCGCATGGCCCGGGCAATCGACATGCGCATAGTGGCGGTTCGACGTCTCGTACTCGACATGCGCCGTCGCAATCGTAATCCCGCGCTCGCGTTCCTCCGGAGCCTTGTCGATCTGGTCGAACGAGACCGCCTCGCCGCCGCCAAGCGTCTCCGACATCACCTTCGTTATCGCCGCCGTCAAAGTCGTCTTGCCATGATCAACATGGCCGATCGTACCCACATTCACATGCGGCTTCGTGCGCTCAAACTTCTCTTTCGCCATGGT
>Ga0209021_1002200_pt1 | contig 17478 bp, 11 predicted proteins | sample PinacodermFT_FD_187299 | JGI IMG/M metagenome (GOLD analysis project Ga0209021, IMG submission 187299) | Host-associated microbial community of the marine sponge Aplysina aerophoba from Gulf of Piran - sponge pinacoderm, lysed by freeze-thaw... | ecosystem: Host-associated > Porifera > Sponge >... | reverse complement strand
TCCGGCCAGCCGGTCCGCGGCCGGTTCCGAGCCGTTGCTCATTCCGTCTCCATCAGGTGGCGGTACAGCCCGTCCCGCTCCGCCATGAGTTCGCTGTGCGTGCCCCTTTGCACTTCCCGCCCGCCGTCGAGGACCACGATCAGGTCGCAGTCACGGATGGTGCTGAGTCGGTGCGCCACGATCAGGCAACTGCAGCCGCGCCGGCGCAGGGCGTCATCGATGCGCACCTCGGTGATGGGGTCCAACGCGCTGGTGGCCTCGTCCAGTATCAGCAGGGATGGGTTCCCCACCAGGGCGCGGGCGATCTCCAGGCGTTGGCGCTGGCCGCCGCTGAAGTTCCGCCCGCCCTCGTTGACGGGCGCTTCGTAACCCTGCGAGCGGGACATGATCTCATCGTGGATGGCGGCGTCGGTGGCGGCGGCCACCAGATCCTGCTCCGGGACCTCCGGGTTCCACAGACTCAGGTTGTCCCGCACGGTCCCCGAGAACAGGAATATGCGCTGGTCGACCATGGCGACCGAGCTGCCGAGCAGACCGCGAGGGATGTCCGAGCGCGGGTGGCCGTCCAGGAAGACCCCCCCGGACCAGGGCTGGTGAACCCCTGCCGCCAGCAGCGACAGCGTCGACTTGCCCGACCCGCTGGGGCCGACGAGAGCCACCCGCTGCCCCGGTTCGATGGTCAGGTTGAAGTCCTGGAACATCGGCTCCCGGTTGGCCTTGTGGCCGAATGCCACGTCGCGAAGTTCGAGTTGCCCGCTCAACCGCACCGTCCGATTCAGGTTGCCGACGCCGGCGGACGTCCGCTGCCGGTCCTGGCGGAAGTACTCGTCCTCGGGTGCGTCCATCACATCCTCGACCCGTTGCAGGTTGGCCTCCAGCACCTGGAACAGGTCGGCGAGCTGGGCGAAACGGCCGATGGGCATCAGGAAGTACGTCGCCAGGACGTAGCACCCCATCATCATCCCCAGGGACATGTCGCCCTCGATCACGCGCCAGCCCGCCACTCCCAGCACGACGGCGTTGCCGAGGACGATGAACACGCCCGGCAGCGCTGCCACGAGGTGCCCGATCTCGGTGAAGCGCTGGCGGGCCAGCAGCTCGCGGGCCTGGTAGCCGCTCCAGTGGGAGAAGAACCCGATCTCCCCCGAGGTGGCCTGCAGGGTGTCGATGTTGCTCAGGCCGTACATCCCGACGCCCTGCAGCTTGCCGCGCTCCCGCTGCACGCGGCGGTTCTCGCCCATCCGTCCCTTTGTGAGCAGCCGCATGATGTACAGGCTGACGGCGCCCAGCACCGTCACCGCCCCCGCCAGCACCGGGTCGTACAGGTACAGGAACAGCAGGAACACTCCGCTGGTCACCAGCTCGATGACCGCCACGACGAACTGCTCGGTGGCCACCACGGCCACCTCGTCGATGAGCTGGATCCGGGAGGTCAGGTCGCCGCCGTAGCGGTTGGTGAAGAACCGCATCCTCAGGCGGAACAGCCGCCGGATGAAGCGGTCCGCGTGGTCCACCGAGAGGCGTACCGCCAGGAGTCTGAGGCAGCGCTGTCGCAGCCAGGTCAGCAGGTACACCAGGCCGCCGGCCAGGGCCATCCCGCCTGCCAGCACAACTCCCCACTGGGGCTGCCGCCCGCTCAGGACGTGGTCGACGAAGACGCTCAGCAGGAACGGCAGGGCGGCCACCGGCAGCGCCAGCAGCAGCCCGCAGCACAGCGCGAATCCCAGCGGCCCCCTCACGTCGGCCAGCCAGGGCCACAGTCTGCGGACGACGCCCGGACGGGAGCCGCCCGGACGGAAGTCCGGTCCGGCTTCGAAGCTCAACGCGATCCCGGTGAACCCCTCGTCGAACTCCTCCGCGCTCAGCGTCCGGTGGCCGTTGGCCGGATCGTTCACCAGGTATCTGTCGCCCTGGAACCCTTCCAGCACCAGGAAGTGGTTGAACTCCCAGAAGATGATCAGCGGCATGGTCATGGCGCGAAGCTGTTCCGGTTCCCGGCGCCGGCCGCGAGGTTCCAACCCGTAGCCGGCGGCGGCGCGCGTGATGTCGGCGGCGTCACAGCCGTCCCTGTTGACGGCGCACGCCTCGCGCAGTTCCTCGACGGAGACCCATCGTCCGAAGTACGCCAGAACGATGCCCAGGCAGACGGCCCCGCACTCGGTGTCCTCCATCTGCAGCATCAGGGGCGTCCGCGCCCGCCGGGGCCGGCGACGCGCCCCTGCCGGGGCCGCAATCCGCATCACGAGCCGTCTCCCGGCGCCAGGAGCGACAGGAGTGAGCTTCGTCCCAGGACCACGCGCAGCGACCCGCGGGAACCGTCGGTTATCACGTCGCCGTGGCCGTCGGAGACGAGCGGCACGCGCACCAGGTGCGAGGGTGCCGACGCCGACATTCCCAGGTCCTCCAACCACGCCGGCGGCGTGAAGGCCCGCTCCGAGACAGCGGCCACCTCCGCCGGGTGGATGCCGGTGTCGCGGTTGCGTCCCGCCACGCTGACCTGCGCCGCCATCCCGGCCTCGAGCCGCCGGGCGTCGCCGGGCAGCACCAGCGCAAGGGCCTCCGGCGGGCCCGGCGCCACGACCCGCACCAGCGCCACCGGCTCACCGGCGCTCACGGGCATCCCCGGCGCCGCGTCGAGCGTCATGATCTCGCCCCCGGTCACGCTGACGACGTCGACATCGGCAGCGGCCGCCGAGGCGTCCGGCGCGAGCGGGCGCAGCCGGGCAATGGCCTGTCCCGCCTCGACGGTGTCGCCCACGTCCGCCAGGGTCTCGACCACCGTGCCGGGCACCGGCGCGGACACGGGAAAGCGTTCGCCGGGGAGAACCACCACCGCCTCGTAGGAGAGGCTGCGCTCCACGCTGCCGACGGCGAGGTATACCAGCAGCGCCACGAACATGGCGCCCAGCCCGATGACCAGGAGCCACTCGTGGGGGGCCGTTACCTGCAAGCGGTCGTCGAGAGGTTCCTGCCTCCCGCGCCTTGCCAGTGCCCGTTCACGAAACAGCCTGTTGATGAACACCGGGTACCGCCCTCGACCTCGCCGGACAGACTCTGCACCGCACACCTTCCGGCGCTGAACGACGGCGATCGAACGCTGCTCCGGGTCGCACTCCGATCGCTGTCGACAAGGGCTCTCCCTCGTCGATGCGCCAAGAGCGGCGTGTGGCTTTCCTCAGACAGAGTAGACGGAGTGGCCCGTCTCATACCAGTGGAGCTGATGGGACTCGAACCCACGACCCCTTGCTTGCAAAGCAAGTGCTCTAGCCAACTGAGCTACAGCCCCGCCGGCGACCCCGCAGAACGCCGGGGCCGCGAAGGATCAGGCTAGCAACGGCCGCTGGAACCGCTCCCGAACAGGGTCCTTCAGGCGACGGCACCGATGAGGCACGCGGCCGGGCCGGCGAGTTGCCAGCCGACGAAAGTGGCCGTGGTGGGCACCGGCCCGGGCGTGACCGGCTCGACGGTGATGGCGCCCGGGCGAACCCGCGGGTGCTCCGGCGGCGGCCATCCTGAGGGTGACCGAGGCTCCGGCCGTTGTGACGCCTCGACCATGCCGAACTACGATGAGCGGCCCGCCCGGCCCGCCGACATAGGAGGCAGCGGGGGGGAAGTAGACTTCCCCCGGTCAATCGTGGGCCGATCTCGCGGGCGGGATCGGCATTGTGGATGGAGAGCAGGGCTGATGGCTCAATCGACCGGCAGCGTGGGTACCCAAACGCTGAGCTTGGTTGACGAGTTCATCCTGACACTTCTCAACGAGGAGAGCGGCTACTTCCACCAGGTGCCCGGCTGGGATCTGAATTGCGCCGTGGCCGGCGCCGCCCTGGCCGAATTGTCGCTCCGGTCCCGCATCGACACGGACATGGACTCGCTGATCCTCCTGGACTCCGATAAGACGGGCGATCCGGTCCTGGATCCCATCCTCGAGAAGATCGCCGCCGATCCGGGCCACGGGAACGCCCAGTACTGGATCGAACGGCTGGCGGTCCGCGCGGAGTCCGTCGTCGATTTGACCCTGGAACGCCTGGTGTCGCTCAAGATCCTGGAGCACCACGACGGCGACTTCTGGACACTGGCGCGCACCGGCTGGCAGGCGGACCTTCACGCAGGGTCCCTGGAAGGGACCGCGGCCGAGTTCGTCACGACCCGACTCAGCAGGGTGCTGTTCAGTGACGAGATCCCCGAGCCGAGAGACATCATCATCATCTGCCTGCTGAACACGTGTGACGTCTTACGTTTCATCTTCCAACTGGACGAAGAGGCGGAGGAACGTGTCGAGTTGGTCTGCAAGATGGAGATGATCGGCCGGGCTATCGCCGAAGCTGTCGAGCACAGCCAAGCCGGCCCGCTGCTTCGACGTGTCTCGCTGACCAAGAAGATTCCGTCTGTGCGCTTGTTCAAGATGCTGCGAAGTCGGCATATTCGCGACGGCAACCTCCCCGCCCTCTTCGCGGGTCTTACCGAAGAGTATGGCCCTGTCTTCAAGATCAAGCTTCCCTTCACAAAACCTCTGATCTTTCTCGCGGGACCTCGCACGAATCGCTGGGTTCATAGAAACGGCCGACTGTACCTTCGAACCGGGGACTACTTTGCCGATATGGAGAAGGTCTATGGCGCGTCCGGAGTTCTTCCTGCACTGGATGGCGCCGATCACTTCCGGCTTCGCAAGGCCATGCATCCGGCTCTTTCCCGCGGTAAGTTGGAAAGCCGGCTGGACGATCTGCTCGCTCATGGCCGGCAGTTTCTCTCAGACTGGAAGATCGGGGACTCCCTTCCGGCAACGCACGTGTGCCGCCGATTGATCAATTCGGAGACCTCGCCGCTCTTGGTCAGTATTGACTCGCAGGATGTGATCGACGACGTCATCGTTTACAAGGAGCGGGCGCTCAACACGCACATATCCGGGCTTCTTCCCAAGTTCCTGCTGCATACTCCGGGGATGAAGCGTCGGTCGACTCTTGTGACGGAAGTTCGCGACAGGGTGCAGAGTGTCCACACGCCTGCCCAACGGAGCGGATGTCCCCGGGAACTCGCGGATGACCTGCTGAGTCTGCATATGAGCGATCCGCAGTTCCTCCCCGAGGCGAATCTGGGGTTCGCTCTGTCGACACCGCTACTTGCCGCCATGTACCTCGGCGATTCGCTTGGCTTCGCCCTCTATGCGATGGTGTCGCAGCCCGAGTTGTACGAGAGGATCCGGGGTGAAGCTGATGCTCTGTTTGCCGACGGCGATCCGGATAGCGAGGATCTCGTCGGACCCGCGACCGACGTCACACGGCGCTTCGTCATGGAGTGTATGCGTCTCTATCCGTCCGTTCCGGCGTCCATCCGGAACGTGATGAATACATGCGTGGTCGAGGGCTACGAACTACCGGAGGGGATGCGGATCCACATCTTCACGACGGCATCGCACTATATGGAAGACGTCTTCCCCGACCCCTACAAGTTCGACATAGACCGCTACCTGCCGTCACGCAAGGAACATCTCAGTCCTGGCTACGCCCCGTACGGGCTGGGAACGCACACCTGTCTCGGCTTCCGGTGGATGGAACTGCAGTTGGCTGTGAACCTGCTGTTGATCGCGCGCCACGTCTCGCTCGAATTGTCCCCGCCGGATTACAAGCTCAGGTTCAACCCGTTCCCGTCGATGTCGCCGAGCAAGAAGATGAGATTCGTCGTCGCCGGGCTGCGGGAAGATCTCGGATGAGGCTCGGACCTCGGGGTTCGTCCAGGGTCTTCAGACTCATGGATCGAACGACCGAGGCCCACGTCAGCGGCGGCAGGGCCGGGATCGTCACGCCGCTGTACTGCTTCCCGGCCCGGAAGCCGGCCTGGGAGTGCGCCGACCCTGAACCAAGCTGCCGGGATGGTGTCGGGTCGCCACAGCCACGAAATGACGGGTTGCCGGGGCTGAAGTAGACTTCTGCCGTTGCTCGGCGACCAGCGATCCCGGGGTTGCCGCTTCACGTATCGCGGGCAGGGCCAATGAATCAACCGGCAACCGGCGTGGCGACTAGATCGCTCAGCGTGGTGGACGAGTTCCTCCTGACGCTTCTCAACGAGGAGGCCGGCTACTTCCACCAGGTGCCGGGCTGGGATCTGAACTGCGCGGTCGTCGGTGCTGTGCTCGGGGAGTTGTCGCTGCGATCGCGTATCGACAGCGACGTGGAATCCCTGATCGTTCTCGACGACTCGCGCACCGGCGACGCGATCCTCGATCCCATCCTGGAGAAGATCGCGGCCGAACCGGGACCTCGCAGTGTCCAGTACTGGGTAGAGCGGCTGGCGATCCGCGCCGAGTCGATCATCGACCTGACCCTGGAACGACTGGTCGACCTGAAGGTCCTGGAGTTTCACGAGGGCGGATTCTGGACACTGGCCCGCACGGGCTGGCCGGCGAATCTCTGCGGCGAGGCCGATCAGGGGACCGTGGCGGAATATGTCAAGAGCCGTCTCGGCAGGGTGATCTTCGGGGAGGAACTGCCCGATCCCAAGGACGCGATCATCATCAGCCTCGCCGACACGTGCGACATTCTGCGGCTCGTCCTCCAACTCGACGACGAGGCGGAGGCGCGTGTTCGGTACCTCTGCCGGATCGACCTGATCGGGCGGTCCATCGCCGAGGCGATCTCGAACAGCGGCACCGGACCCTTGCTGCGACGTTCCACGCTTGCCAAGCCGATCCCGGTCGTCCCGCTGCGCAAGGTGCTGCTCAACCCACTCGCCCGTGGCGGGAATCTGCCTGCGCTGCTCGCGGCTCTGGCCGAGGAGAACGGGCCGGTGTTCCGGATCAGGGTGCCGTTCGGGGAACGCTTCATCGTTCTCTGTGGAGCCGGGCCGAACCGGTGGGCGCATCGCCATGGGCGCTTGTTCCTGCGAGCACGGGACTATCTGGAGGACTTCGAGAAGGTCTACGGCGGGTCGGGGATCCTGCCCGCTCTCGACGGTGGCGATCACTTCCGCTATCGCAAGACCATGCAGCCGGCCTACTCGCGCTCGAGGCTGGAGACCCGGTTGGATGAGTTCTTCGCGTGTTCGCGCCGGCACATGGCGACTTGGGGCGTCGGCGAGGCGTACCCGGCGGTCGGCATGTGCCGGAAACTGGTCAACTCGGCGCTGTCGCCGCTGTTGGTCAGCGTCGATTCGCAGGATCTCGTCGACGCTCTGCACGAGTACAAGGAACGAGCGCTCAAGACCCACATCGGGCGGACCATGCCGAAGTTCATGCTGAAGACCCCGTCCATGCGGCGCCGGGCCAAGCTGATCGATGAGGTGGTCGCCCGGGTCCAGCGGGTGCACACGCCCGCCCAGCGCGCCGGTTGCCCCCGTGACCTCGCCGACGATCTGCTGAGCCTGCACGCCAACGATTGCCAGTTGCTCCCGGAGTCGAATCTGCCCTTCGTGCTGTCGGCGCCGCTGATTGCCAGCATGTACGTGGGCGACCAACTCGGTTTCATCGTCCACGGGATGCTGGCCCGGCCGGAATTCCACGAGCTGATCCGCGCCGAGGCCGACGCCCTGTTCGCCGACGGCGATCCGGATCAGGAGCGCCTCGCCGGGCCGGCCACCGACGTGACGCGCCGCTTCATCATGGAGTGCATGCGCATGTACCCGATCGTGCCCGTCTCGATGCGGAACGTGATGAACGCCACCGTTGTCGAGGGCTACGAACTCCCCGAGGGGGCAAGGGTCCTCATCGCCTCGACGGCGGCGCACTACATGGGCGACCTGTTCCCCGACCCCTTCACGTTCGACATCGACCGCTACAAGGCGCCGCGCCGGGAGCACCTCGGCGTGGGCTACGCCCCCTACGGGCTGGGCACGCACAACTGCCTGGGCCGGCGCTGGACCGAGTTGCAGCTGGCGTTGAACCTACTGATGATCGTCCACTACTTCACCCTCGAGATCGCCCCGGTGGGTTACGAGTTGAAAATCAAGCCTTTTCCATCGATGTCGCCGGACAAGAAACTGAAGTTCAGGATCAGCGGGCAACGGCGGGAACTGCCCGTCTGACCGCCGCAGCCCGGCCGGCGCGACTAGGACGTGCCCGCGGCTCCGGTGTTGCGGCGGTGGATCTCCTCGGCGGCGACGTCGAGGTCGTCCCACATGCGCTGCACCTGCGAGCGCAGCCGCATGTTCTGGTAGGCACCCCAGATGGTCATCGCCGGGGGGACGACCAGGATGGAGACGATCAGCGAGTAGGCGATCGTGATGGCGGCGGTGATGCCGAGTTGCTGGGATCCCTCCAGCGGCGAGAACACCAGTACGCCGAACCCCAGCGCGGTCGTCAACGCGGAGCCCAGCAGTGTCGACCCTGTGGTGGAGAGCGTCCGGATCGCCGCCTGTTCCGGGTTGCGCAGGCGGGAGAACTCCTCGCGGTAACGGTGGATCACGTGGATGGTGTAGTCCACGCCGATCCCGATCGACAGCGCCGTGATGATCGAGGTGATCAGCGTGTAGGGAATGCCCACGAGGGCCATCGTGCCCAGCACCCAGATGAGGACCAGCACGATCGGCCCGACCGCAATGACGCCCAGCGTGGGCCGCCGCTGCGTGATCCAGAAGAAGAGGGCCAGGATGCCCAGCGCCACGGCGACCGTCGAGGCGATCGCCTCGGTCTGCCGGGACGTGATCTGCTTGGTGATCTCGACGCCGAGGATGCTCTCGGAGGTCGCGGTGATGGTCGTGTCGTCGCCGGCCCAGAGCGCCTCGATCTCGTCGTGGACACGCAACGTGGCCGCGGGGTTGTCGGTGTAGGCGGGGAACTGGATCAGCATCGTGTCAATGCCGTCGGGGTCGTTGACCAGGACGCGTGCCACCGCGGGATCTCTCGCCTCCAGCCTGTCGAGGACCTCCTGCATCAGGAGCGGGTCGAGTCGCACCCCGGCGGACGCGTCGCCGAAGAGCGCCGCCAGTTCCGGGTCGTACTTGTCGCCGGGTTGGCCGCTGTCGTGGGTCCAGTCCGCCACGAGTGACTGCAACGACCCTTCCAGCGGTCCCGCCGCGGCCGCCGGGCGGCGCCGGGGGTCCTCGAAGGCCTCCGCGAGTTCCTCGAGGTTCAGGAGCGTGCGGGTCTCGGTGGCCTCGGCCCTCACGAGCATGCCGGCAAGTTCCGTCGAACCGCCGACGGAGGCCTCGAGGGTTTCCAGGTCGTTCAGCACGGTGCCGCCCCGGGGCAGGATGTCGCGGATGCTGAACTCCGACTGGAGGCCACTGGCCGCGAACGCCATCCAGATCGTCACCCCGCACACGGCGATGAGGTAGGGCGCCGGGCGGCGTGCCACGCTCGTGCCGAGCACCTCCGCCGCCCGCTCCACGCCGGGCAGGGCTCCGGAGACCCGCCGGGGCGCCTTCAGCGTGCCGCGTGCCTCGCGGCGGCGGTCGATGATCGTCCGACCCGCCGGGATCAGCGTGAGCATCACGATCAGGCTCAGCCCCACGCCGAGGCCGGCGACGATGCCGAAGTCGTTGAGTGTTGAGATCGGGGAGAACAGGTTCGCCAGGAAACTGGCGATAGTCGTGACGCCGGCCAGCGCCAGCGGGACGGCGACGTTGCGGAGCCCCGTGCGGACCGCCTGCTGCACCGGCAGGCCCTCGGCTCGCTGCTCGCGGTAGTGCGAGACGGCCTGGATGGCGTAGTCCACCGAGAGGCTGATCAGCATGATCGGCACCATGACGGTGAGCGAACTCGGAGGCCCGATCCACCCCAGCGCGTTCGGCCCCAGCCACCCCTCGGCTCCGATGATCCAGATCAGCGAGAACAGCAGGCCCAGGAGCGTGAGCAGCAAATCCGCCAATGAGCGCAGGAACAGCACGATCAGCGCGGCGATCAGCAGCAGCGCCACCCCGATCAGCGGCGCCATCCCCGACTCGGTGGCCTCTCTGTACTCGTCCTCGATCACCGTGACCGAGATGCTGCTCACGCCGAGGGGGCCCTCGGAGCCCGAGGCCAGGGCGTGGATCTCCCGTTCCGCCTCCGCGACGCGCTCGTCGCCGCTGTCGAGCAGCCGGATGGTGGCGACGGCGACCGGAGTCCCGTCGTCGTCGGTCCCGGTCAGCGCGCTGAGCGCCGCCCCGATCTCCGGGACGCTGTGGAGCGAGTCGATTTCGGCCTGCGGGAGCGACGCCAGGTCGTCGCGCTCGAGAGCGGCCCCGATCAGCGAGCTGGGGGCGAAGACCGGATCGACCGGCGCCAGCAGGGCCGTCACGTCGGCGTCGCCGAGGGCCGCGTCCAGCAGGGCGTCCATCTGGGCCAGCCCGCCGGGGGTCAACGCCTCGCCGCGGAAGACCAGCGTGACGACCCGCACGTCGCCGACGGCGCCGAACCTCTCCTCGATCTCGATCACGGCGGCGGCGACGTCGTTGCCGGGGGGAAGCAGGGCCAGCGAGCTCCCCTCCGTCGGCGGCGCGCGCCGCGTCACCCCCGCGGCCAGGACGACGGTGACGAGGATGAGGACACCGATGGTGATCCAAGGTCGGGCCGTGACCAGCCGGCTGAACCTGTCGAGCGGGCGGCTCATGCCGTGGAACTGTACTTCACGGCTACCGGAGCGCCGGAGCCCGTCACGGTCCTGGGAGCCGGTACTCGCAGGCGCCTTGGCGGGAGGACTTACTGCTTCTGGGACTCGAGCGCCTGCCGGGGAAACTCGTTGCCGGCTGCATGATGACCGTCCACGCTGCGCGGCTCGGGATAGAACTGGGCGCAGTAGGTCCGGTACGTCATGATCTCACCGTCGGCACGTGACAGGCGCGGTCGGGGGCGGAACTGTTTGCGGGTCCAGACCGTGACGTCCTGCCGAACGTCCCGGTGCTGGAGCGGTGCGAGGAACTTGTTCAGGATGGGAGCACGTAACCGGACCGGGAGGAACCCCAGACCCGCGATCCGCCGCTTCGGGTTGCGTACGTCCTGTACCTGCATGGCCACCGTCAGGTCGATGAGCGTGCCGTCGACAGGCGTCGCCAGTATCCAGACGCGCATGTCCAGGGGGATCGAGCGCTCCCGCACCTCCACGTACGAGCAGCCCAACCCCAAGACGTGAGTCCGGGCGGCCAGGTCGAGCGAGAGGAGCTTGATCCCGGCGACCGTCCGGTTGGTGGCGAAGTCGAAGCGGCTCTCGAGACGGTACCCATCGGTGACCACGGGCTCGACGCGCGCCACGCTGTCGTAGCCGTGGACGTACCGGAAGTGGGCCAGGTCGACTGCATTCTCCGCCGTCTCCTGGGGATGGCCCGGAAAGCGGGTCGTCCAGATGTCGAGCTTGCTCCAGCCGGCTTGATCCGGGGCCGCAGGCAGGCTCCAGGGTGATGCACGTCCGTCGATTCCCCACCAGGCGAAGATCAGGCCGACGTATTCCGTCGTCTCGAAGACCCGCAGCCTGGCGGCCTTCGGCGCGGGCGCGAACGGGGTGGCGACGCACTGACCGCCGGCGTCGTACTCGAAACCATGGAACGGGCAGACGAGCCGGCCATCGCAGACACGTCCCCCCGCTTCGGGCCCCAGATCCGCGCCGAGGTGCGGGCAATGGGACTCGGCCACGCAGATGCGCCCGTCGTCGTCGCACCAGATGATGATGCTCTCGCCCATCCAGGTCTTCCCGATGAGCTTCGCCTTCTCCACGGCCCGTCGGCTCGCGAGAAAGTACCAGCCCTCGGGGAACGGGGGTGGAGACGCGGTGTCGGCGGGCTCAGTGCGCCGGATTGACATCGTTGGCATGCCTCACGGAGAATACCGGCTCTCGGGAGATCGGCGGACACCGCTAGGTTCTCCACCACGGCCATCCAGTGCCATGGAGGGTCGTCGAGCCACCCATCGTCGATCCAGGAGGCCCCTCGAGGTGACAGTTGCAGAGGATCCGGGTGGGGCCCCGGAGTTGGGACTGAGACGGGCGGCGACCGTTGGAGCCGTTCCTCGAGCCCGCGCCGCCGGGGCTACACGTCGGGTGGCTCAACGCATCCCGCACTCCGGCGTGCGAACAGGCCGTTGATGGCCTTCGGCAGGCTCACCGGTTCCCTGCGCGCCGCGTATCGGGGCCGGGACATTCCGGCAATTGTGTCCGACGTCGAGAACTGGATCGAGAGGTCCAACGCCGGCCACGCTGATTCGCCGGCATACGATCACACCGCAACAGTCAATGACTACTACGACCTCTGCAACGGGTTCATGGAATTCGGCTGGAGTGAATCCCTGCAGTTTGCGCCCTTGGGGCCGGACGAGACGTTGGCGCAGGCCATTATTCGCCAACAGCGGCTGATGATCAGCAAGCTGAGGCTGCGGGAGGGGATGCAGGTTGTGGATGTGGGGTGCGGATTCGGCGCACTGATGCGCCGTGTCGCACAGGAGGCCGGCGTCAGCGTGGTCGGCATCAACAACAACGAAGACCAACTCGAGCAGGTGAGACTCCGCAATCGCGAAGCCGGCCTCGATGGGATGGTCGACTGCCTCAAGTCCAACATCATGGATATGAGCAGCATCGAGGCCGCTTCATTCGACAGGGGTTACGCGATCGAGTCGACGTGCTATGCCCCCGACAAGGTGGAGGCATTCGCAGAGATCTTCCGCCTCCTGAAGCCAGGAGCGTTGTTCTGGGGTCAGGAAATGTGCCTCACCGACGACTTCGATCCGACCTCCGGGGAACACCAGTCGATCAAACAGGAAATCATGCGGTACATCGTGTTGAAGGAGGTCCCCACCTTCGCGGAGGTCGATCGGGCGCTCGAGTCGGCCGGGTTCGAGGTTCTCGAGGCCACTGACCGCAACGTCGGAGACGGTCCGACGGTACCTTGGTACAGGCCTATGGAAGGCCGCTACGGGAGTTGGCGGCGCGCACTCGTCCGCGTCCCGGCGGGACGCAGGGTTGCCCAGGAGGCGACCAGGTTGGCGGAGGTCCTGCGAATCCTGCCGCGCGGTTCGGCCAGAGTCGTCGGCCTCATGAATCGAACGGCCGAGGCCTATGTCAGCGGGGGGAGGGCAGGGATCTTCACGCCCTTGTACTGCTTCCTGGCCCGGAAGCCTGCCTAGGTTCCCGAACGCACGACGTCGCTGCCGCCGGCGCCGATCCGCGACGGCACGAGCATTCGAGAGGCCGCTGGGAGTCACGGGCGGAACAGCCTGCGCCGTCGCCCCGGGTCGGATCCCGTAGCGTGGCGTCGTGTTCGTGCGGCCCATCTGCATTGCTCTGGTGGGGTTCGTGTCCCTGGCCGCAGCGTGTTCGGGCGACAACACGGTCGCCCCGCCGCCGGTGAGGGCGGATTCCGGAGTCGCCGACCCTCAGCCCGCCGGCGGCGGCGTGCCCGATCGCGTTCCCGCCGATCCGCCACCCCCCTCCTCCGGCGAGTCCGATCATGGAGTCGGGTCCGATGGCGCCGACAGCGCCGAGCACGTCGACTCCCCTGCGCCGCCGGCCGTCGACGGTGAACCGGATTCCGAGGTCGTCGAACTGCAGCACGCCGAAGGCGTCGCGGCCGATCAGGGTGTCGTGGAGGAGCAGCCGCCCGTGGACCCGGCGCCGGAACCCGAGGTTGCGCCGCTGCACCCCGCCGAGCGCAGCGCGCTGCGGAACTTCCGCGGCTACGAGTTCCCGCCCGCTCCCGATGTGCCGGTCGGCCCGCTCGACCAGACCACCGTCGACCACCTCGAAGCGTTGTGGTCGTCTCTGACGGTCGAGGTGGCTCCCACGGCGGTCGGCCGGCTGGGAGGGTCGGGAGATCCGCGACTGGGCTGGATCCTCTCCGACCTGCTCCGGTTCTTCCACTACGGCGAGGTCCACGAGGCGGCGGTTGCAGTCTTCGAGACGTTGACGGGCGTGAGCCTGGCCGACGACCCTGTTGCCGAACGGAGCCCGTGGCAATCGGTCACCGATCACCTGTTCGCCTGGGACCTGCCCGCCTTCGACGGCTACGTCGACTACAAGGAGCGGCTGTTCGCGCTGGTGGAGCCGGGTTGGCAGCCGTTCTTCGACGACCGTGACTCCAACATCGACTGGCGGTTCGTGAGTTGGGGCGGGGTGCGGATCGACGACCGCCCCCTCGGTGACCCGCAGCGGTGTGTCCGGGGCTGCATCCCGGCCCGCGACGACCCTCCGGTCACCGACGCCGCCGGAGGCTCGTGGTATCCCGATGACGCCATCGTGTTCGCCGTCGTGATCGGTGGCGAGGCGCGGGCGTATCCCAAGAACTTCATGGAAATCCACGAGATGGTCAACGACACGCTCGGGGGACGCAGGATCGGCTTCCCGTACTGCACGCTGTGCGGCTCAGCGCAGGCCTACTTCACCGACGACGTACCCGCCGGCGTCGAGACACCCGTGCTGCGGACCTCGGGGCTGCTCTCGCGGTCCAACAAGGTCATGTACGACCTCGTCACCAAGTCGGTGTTCGACACCTTCACCGGCGAGGCCGTCTCCGGCCCGCTCCGCCGCAAGGGGGTCGTCCTGAACCAGGCCACCGTCGTGACCACCACCTGGGGACAGTGGAAGGCCGCCCATCCCGAGACCACGATCGTCGCCCGCGACGGGGGGATCGGCCAGCACTACCCGCTGGACCCGCTGGGCGGCCGGGACGACGACGGCCCCATCTTCCCGATCGGAGATGTCGACGAACGCCTCGGCGTTCAGGACCAGGTGTTCGGCGTGGTCCTCGAGGACGGCACTCCCATCGCCTTCGGTGTGGACGCCGCGGCGGCTGTCCTCGCGTCCGGCGGGACCGTGGAACTCGGCGGCGTCAGCTTGCGACTCGACGGGGGCGGGGTGCGCGCCACCGACGCCACCGGCGCCGAGATCGAAGGTCATCAGGCGTTCTGGTTCGCGTGGAGCCAGTTCATGCCCGACACGCTGCTCTGGGAGCCCTGAGCCGGCCACATCCAATCCCTGCCGTGACCGGCCGTTGGGGAGCGCTGCGTCCAGGTGCTGATTCAGCAAGCTAGAGGTAATCTTGCGATAATCGCAACATCTACGATTAGACTTGAATCAGTTACGGGCAGCACACCAAGGGGCAATCATGCAAGAGGAGACGGTCGGTTCGCGAATCTGTTCGGCCCGCCGGGCAGCAGGCCTGTCGCAGCGCGGTTTGGCGGCGCGAATTGCCGCTGCCGACCGCGTCGACGGCTTGAGCCCGAGCGCCCTCAGTCGGATCGAATCGGGCCAGCGGCGGGTGGCCAGCCACGAACTCGCGGAACTCGCCGACGTGCTTGGCGCCACCGTTGACGATCTGCTCGGGACCAGGCAACGGTCTGCGGCGCTCGTGTTGGCGACTCGGGTCACGCAGGCGTCGCCGGCGGACTACCGGATGGTCGCCGAACGCGCGCGGCAGATCCTGGAGGCGGACGACCTACTGAGCCGGGTCGTGCCGGCTGGAGCGCCGCTGTCGATGTCCTCCGTACCGCACGAGGACGTGCCGGTCACGAAGGAAGGCGGGCGAGAGTTGGCGAAGCGGGCACGCGAGGCACTGGGGTTGGGCCACGGACCGATCGGTGATCTGACGGCGATCATCGAGGAGCACCTCGGCGCGCACGTCCTCGTCGAACCGCTTCCCCAAGGGGTGCACGGGTTCTGCGCCGTGTGTCCCTCCGCGGGTGCGCTGCCCGCGGCAGCGGTGATCATTGTCAACGGGGACGACGTCTTGGGCCGCCAACGCTTCACCCTGGCGCACGAGCTGTGCCACCTTCTCGCCGGCGACCCGGTCGATGTCGAGGTCCTGTCGAACCAGACGGAGAAGAGTCCCGCGGAACATCGTGCCGACGCGTTCGCGGTCGCATTCCTGGCGCCCGAAGAGGGCGTCCGGCGAGCCGTCGGGCCCCAGCAGTTCGACGAGGCTTTGGTTCGACGCATGAGCCGTCTCTTCGGAATGAGTCACCAGGCGATGACCCGGCGCCTCGGGGAGGTCGGGCTGGTCCGATTCCTGAGCAAGGACCACGCTCTCGACGTTGCCCTCCGCGCCTCGCTACTCGCAGAGAATGGCGAGGAGACCGTACGGCGGCGGGCGCCCGTGCGGCTCTTGGAGCGGGCGCTCCGCGCCTACGACGAAGGTCGGATCGGGATCGGTCTCATCGCCGACATCCTCGGCGATGACGACACCGTTGTCCTCGCCGAGCGCCTTCAGGCCGCCGGGCACGGGCCTCCCGAACCGGTAGTGGCCGTCGGGGAGGTGTGGGCGTATCGTTGAGATATGGGTGAGAGGAACCACTGTCGCTGCCGGGAAGGAGCACCGTGACGGCATCCGCGTACGAGCCAGGAGAGATAACAACCCGGGGAGAGGCCATCTATCGGGAGTTGGTTCGGCCACATGTGGGGTCGGTGGAGAAGGGGAGCTTCGTAGTCATCGACGTTGAGAGCGGCGACTACGAGATCGCCGACGGCGACGCGGTGGCCACCCGCCGCCTCCTGGAACGCAGGCCGGAGGCCGTGACCTACGGAGTGCGTGTCGGTCATCGCGCGGCCTACAGCCATGTCGGAGGTTTCATGGCACCCGGCACCCGATGATCCGTGGGAGAGTAAGTGGGGACGCCCGGGCACTGGTCACTGTCGAGATTCTGGACGGTGAGGGTCGTCCTCGGCCCCTGGATGTCGTCCTGGACACCGGATTCACCGGCTACCTGACTCTTCCCGCAGAGTCCATTGCCTGGCTTGGACTGCCCTCGGTCGGTCGGCGCACTTTCGAGTTGGCCAACGGAGAACTTTTCGAGTTCGAGGCTTACCTTGCCTCTGTGTCCTGGCATGGACGCCCGACTGACGCACTGACGCTGAAGTCGGACAGCGCCCCGTTGCTGGGCATGACCCTGCTCTGGGGAAGCCGGATCACGGTGGATGCCCTGAACGGCGGCGAAGTCGCAATCGAGGAGTTGGCCCCTGTGCGGTGACCGGTGCCGCCCCACCCCGCGGGCGGCTGTCGAGGGAGTGGGTCAGGCGGCGAGGGGGCGGCCGAAGGGGAGTTCGTCGCGCCAGGTGCGCAGGAAGCTCTCGGCGTGAGCGCAGGCGCCCAGGAACGCGCCCTCAGGATGGTTGGCGGTTTCTCGGACGAGGTCTTCGATGGCCGCCAGCGCGGCGGCCTCGATGGCCTCGGGTGTGACGGCGTCTCCTTCGAGGCCGGCTAACTCTGCCGGCCAGGCGGCGAACAGCGGCCCCGCCAGGCACACGAAGTCCGACAGGACCACCGCTCCGGCCGCCTGAAGGATCACCAGAGCCCGCGTCGTGAACGGGATGGGATGCAGGCAGGCAACCGCGGAGACTTCCAGGTCCGATGCGATGTTGTGGTTGAGGGCGCCCATCTTCGAGCCCACCAGCAGGACGTCGGCCTCGGCAGCCCAGACGTCGGCGGTCTCGGTGCAGTGGCCGTCCAGGTGCTGCACGCACGCCGGGCCGTGGGAGGTCCACGCCTCCTGGAGCGCCACCGGGTCGACCCCACCGCTTCCCGCGGTGCAGTACCCCTTCTCGGTGGCGACGCCAACCAGAGTGGCGCCGCGCTCGGCGGCTGCGGCGGCGG
>Ga0209021_1002190_pt1 | contig 17533 bp, 13 predicted proteins | sample PinacodermFT_FD_187299 | JGI IMG/M metagenome (GOLD analysis project Ga0209021, IMG submission 187299) | Host-associated microbial community of the marine sponge Aplysina aerophoba from Gulf of Piran - sponge pinacoderm, lysed by freeze-thaw... | ecosystem: Host-associated > Porifera > Sponge >... | reverse complement strand
CGTTGAAGGTTCCCAGGTGATGGACCCGTCCGTACCGGTTCCGGTGCGCGTCACCTGTGTAGTCGAACACTTCCATGATGTCGGCACGGCCGGCGACCACGCCGCCCGGCATGCCGCCGGCCACGATCTTTCCGTGAAAACTCATGTCAGGCGTGATCCCCGAGTATTCCTGGTAGCCTCCGGGCGCGTAACGGAATCCCGTAATGACCTCATCGTAGATCAGGAGCGCGCCGGTCGCACGGGTCAGATCGCGGAGTTTCTCATTGAACTCCACGGTCAGGGGTCCGGTGCCCCAGGAGGCGCCCGACGGCTCCAGCATGACGGCGGCGATATCCCGGTCCTTCTCCAGTACTTCGGCCACGCGGTCGAGTTCCGCCGGGATAACCTCGATGGTGTCGAGCACGGCCGGAGGGATGCCCGCCGAGACAGGCTGGTCGAAGGGGATCATGGCCCCCTTGCCCACCCCGTCGTGCCATCCGCTGAAATGTCCCTCGAAGCGCAGCACCCTGTTCTTTCCTGTGTAGGCCCGGGCCACGCGGAGCGCGAGCATACTTCCCTCGGACCCCGAGTTCACGAAACGCACGCGTTCGGCGCAGGGGACCAGCTTCCGGATAAGGTCAGCCCACTCCAGCTGCATCGGGTGGTCGTTCCCGAAATGAAAGCCGAGTTCGAGGGCGTCGCCCATGGCCCGGCACACATCCGGCGGAGCGTGACCCAGCAGCAGCGCGGCGTTCCCCATGCCGTAGTCGATGTATTCCCGGCCGTCCTCGTCCCACTTGCGTGAGCCTGCCGCACGGGACATGTACAACGGCAGGGGATGGCCTCGGCGCAGGTCGTGACCCACACCGCCGGCCAGCGATTCCATCGCGCGCGAATACAGTTCCACGGCCCTCGGCCGGGTCTTCCGAAGCGCTTCGAGTTCTGCGTCACCCATGTGCAATCCTCACTTGAGCCGTACGACCGTGATGAGACCGGAACCGCTAACCGCTTCAATCACTCTGCCGGGCACGAGCGAACAATCAGCGCAACCTTTCGATCAACGCCAGCGTGCGGTCGACGACCAGCCGCTCCGAATCCGGGTGGATGGCCGTGGGCATGCTGTAGGCCTGGAACAGCAGATCGGGTACGCCGTACCAGCGCTTGCGGATGTCCCAGCCGCCCGCCGGGAAATCCTCCGCCCTGGGCAGGTAGCATACGCATCCGTTGGTGTAACCCAGCGCCAGGGTATGGGGGAAAGGCGAACCGGCCTTGATGGCCAGACCGGTTTCGAAGAAGGTCTCCGTGCTGTTCGCGGCCAGGACGATATCGTTGATTCGTATGGCCTGGACCACGACCTCGATCGAAGCGCCGCCGGCTTCGACGGCGGCGACGAGCCGGTCGCTCCAGTCCGCGAATCTGGTGGTCACGAGGCATTCCCATACTTCGCCTCCCCGGGAGACGACCGTATCCCGGGCCTGATGGCATTCCGCCCTGATGGCCAGGGCATCGGAGAGCGGGGGCAGGTCGATGAACCCGAGCGAAAGGCTTTCGTCCGCGGCGGCCAGAACGGTGCACGAAGCGCCGGTGACCGGTTCCCAGGGCCAGACCGATATGCGGGAAAGCGAACCCATGCGCCGGCGTTCCCCGCGCTTCCTGTGCGTGTGGATCGCCGCGGCGGTCTTGACGACTTCGGCCCCCAGCGTGGACCCGATACGGTCTTTTTCGTCCCTGCAGTCGGCCTCCATGCTCAGGCCGCCCCGCGGCATGATGTTCCCGCCGCACCCCTGAAGAAAGAGCGAAAGCCCCCCGATCGCGTTTTCGACCAGGGTCCTCGCCGCGCCCGGGAAATCGGGCGAAGCCACCATGGACCGGGGTCCGATGGTCACCGGGTGGCATCCGTAGGAGAACAATGTGGCGACGGGACGGCCATCCAGATCGTCCACGCGCAGGACCCCCACCTCCGGATCTGTCGGATGACCGGGTACTTCGCCGAGGAAGATCTCGCCGTCGGGATCGGTTTCCCGTCGGTATACCCCGATGCGGCATTCGCCCCGTCCCGAGCCGATGCGCGCAGGGACCTTCCGTTCGTCCGCTTCCCGCGCCGCCTCCTCGATCCAGCCGCACAGGTCCTCCTGGTAACGGGCCTGCAGGGCGATCTGTTCGGGTTCATCGGGGAACCACTCCGGCATGGCGGGCGAACTGTGGGTGTGGTTCAGGTTGATCATGACGTGGGAGGAGGCGGTTCCCACCGCTTCGGCAACGCGTTCCCGCAGACCGTTCATCACGGGCAGGTCCATCCACCCGGTATCCGCCGCGACGATCGCGACTTTCGCCTTTCCGTCCGAAAGGACCAGCGCCGTGGCCGACAGGTCGCTTTCGATCGCCTGGACGACCCCTTCCCTCGAACTGAAGCCGAAGGTCCGGATACCCCGTGGGGGATTGATCACGCGCCGGGCGGCGCCGGCGTAAAGGTCAGGCATGTCGCGTTATACCGGCACATGCGGCTGCATGAGGTCTTTCGTGAAGATGGTCTCGGTCAGGCAGTCGACCCGGTTGCAGTCGAACCACGTCATGTACACGAATTCGATGGACAGGCAGCCGCCGTAGTCCAGCCGTTCGAGCCGCCGGGCAATGTCCACGAAATCGATGGTGTTCTCGTCGAGCCTGGACTGCAGTTTCCCGGGCCGCGCCGCGCGGATGTGGAAATGGTCGGTATGGGCGAGGAGCGGGTGGATCCGTTCCTCGGGGATGTACTGCATGACGAAGTGCGAGTAATCCAGGGTGACCGTGGCCCGCGGCGCCCGCTCCAGCAGGGCCAGCGCCCGTTCCGGCGTGTCGACGACGGACTGTACGTGGGGTTCGAAGCGGACCGTGACGTCCCGTTCTCCAGCCAGGTCGGCCAATTCGTTCATGGTTTCCACGGCCGTATCGAGATTCTCCTCGAAGGAACGATCCGGGTGGTGCATGCCCGGACTGATCGTGAATCCCGGGATGTTTACGGCCTCGCAGAAGCGGATGATCCCCTCGAATGATGACCTGTTCAGCTTCCTCACCGCCGGGTCCGGGGCATTGAAGGACCGCTCGTCGAGAGATGCGCCGAACTGGGGAAAGTAATCGACGGCCTCCAGTTCGTATTTCTCCAACAGGCGGTTGACCCGGTCCGCGTGGCCCTGTGGATCGGCGCCCACTTCGTCCGGTTCCAGGCTGCATCGGCCCCGGTCGTGGAATCCGGCGATGTCCACCCCATTGAAACCGATGGCCCGGGCCAGCGCGAACGTGCCTTCCAGGTCCAGGTATTCGAAGGAATGGTTGCTAAGCGTCAGCCGCATCGGCAACTCCCAGCAGGTTGTTCCAGCATTTCCACCGTATCTGGCGTTCCTTGTAGTGATCGCTCTGCCCGACGCCGATCGGGTTGCCAAAAGACAGGACGTTCCTGGGGTCTTCCCGTTTCCCGCCCCAGGCGGTGGGTACGTTCATGACGTCGGGATCGTGGTTCCAGGTCGGCGCCTTGTTGTCCCGGACCCTTCTGAACAGGAACTTGATCATGTGGCGCTTGACCGGCGTGCGATTGGCCGCGGTGCCGTGCCAGAGGTCGTAGTGGGTCAGGGCAAAGGTCCCGGCCTTGAGCACCATGGGCACCTGGCCTCGGATGTTGGTATAGGTGGCCATGCGGTCCGTCGGCGCGTTGCGGAACTGCGTGCCCGGGACGATGATGGTCGGACCCATCTCCGGGGTGATGTCGGTGGGGTAAAACAGCCCGAGCAGCCGGTCGATACGGGTGTCCCGGCTGTTGGTGCTGTCCTGGTGCCAGGACATGTGTCCGGTGTGCGGCTGCTTGCAATGCCAGTGCCGGTGTCCCATCACTTCGTAGTCCTCGCCTAGCAGGCTGGCGAGCGCGCCTTTCACGGCGGGATGCTCGATCACCTGCCAAAGGTCGGGGACGACTTCCGCGATGGCGTCGCCTGGATTGTAGTCCAGGCCGTCCAGCCGGCCGGCCATGCGCTCGTTGAGTCCCTCGGGAAGATCGAGTTCGAGCAGATGGTAGCCGTTTACGATAAACTCGACCATCTCCAAATCGGTGAGCAGATGGGACCTGTCTGTTCCAGTTTCTGGCCGTTCCGCGTCGGCGGGCAGCGATTCCGCCCTCGACTCCGCGCGCAACTGGTGCTTATCCATCCCGGACCTCCTCCAGTTTCTGCAAGATGAACTCGTATCCCACGACGTCCAGGTCCCTGTCGTCGATGGGCGCCTGTAGATGGGGAAACTGCACGATCTGCCAGCCGTCGACGAGCGCGTCGTGCACGGTGTTGTAAGGCCAATCGGAGACATCCGCCGTGATTTCCGCCCTGTAGTCCCTGACCGGTTCTACGGGCGTATATCCCAGGATATCGGAGAAAACGCTGGGCGTCCGCGCGTGCAGGTAGAGCAGCCGCTGTCTGATGCCGGGGTTCGGGTGTGAAGATCGCATTAGTGGTCTGAACAGAGAAGATGAGTGATCGGTTTGCGGGATTGTTCAACGGATTAAGATGGTCTTATGAATCGCTGTATCCAAGGATTAAATCGTTCTATATGCGTTTGTTCGCAGGGCATCCCTACGGAACGGGCACTTTCGACCAACGAATTTAAGTACTTGTCGAAAAGGAATTCCCGAACCTATTCATCGCTCTTCGCACTGAGCCTCAAGAGTCCCTCTACGCGGCCAAGCCTCCCGTTCATGTCGTGCACTTCGGAGCGCAGTGCGGAGAACTCGGTACGCAACTCGTTGAAATCAGTGCGTATTTCCGTAAACTCCGCTCTCATCTCTTCCCTGAGTGCTTGATTTGCCTGAGACGTAAAGGTGAGCAGCGTGATGACAACGATCACGATGGTCGAAATCGCCTGAACGCCTACCATGGGCCAGTTTACTTTTTCCATGAGGGTCCTCCTCCAGGGAGACGCAGATGTGCGTCAATGGGACGTTTCCGAGTGTACCGTGTCTTATGGATTGGTCGAAAACCAGGCGTATATCTCGAGACGTTTCTGATGTACCCCCGTCTCCTGATGAGTATATTCGCCAGGAAACCCTTCATTGCGCGGGGTAGGCCTTCACACCCCTCAACCGCCCCTTCCCGGCGGCCAGGTGGCGAAGTACTCCGGCGCCCAGCGTCTGGCAAGATGGAAATCGTGTCTCTGGCTGGCCGCCTGCGGTGGAGCCGTCTCCGCGTCGATCCAGGCCTCGGCGCCTGCGAGTCCGGGAAATTCCAGGATCCAGGCGAACTCGCCGTGGACGCTGGCGCCCATCAGCCGGAAGACCTCGCCGTGTAAGAGTCCGTGGTCCAGGCCTACCTTACGCATATGACGCCATCTTTCTTTGTCATGCTTCCCGGGGTCAACCGGTCCTGATCCGCGATGGCGGCCGCCGAAGGCCAACAGGACGATCGACGAAGGATCGGCGGACAGAGGCGGGATCGTGTACGGATCGGCGCCGGGAGCGCCTGGAGCCACGGGAGGTTCCGGTTTCCGGGGCAGCCAGTCCAGGCCCTCCGGCCGCCCGCGCCGGGCAAGGGTATAGTCGTAGAATCCATAACGTCCGTACGGAGGTTCAGCTTCGGCCGACATCCATTCCTCGGCGCCGGCGAGGTCCGGGAATTCGATGGTCCAGAACCGCTCCCAGTGGCCACGGGGTCCCAGCAGGCGGTAACCGTGGATGCCGATCAGGCCGTGACGCTCGGAGACCGACAGCATCAGGTCGACATGCTGGCGCTCGAAATCGATCCGCTGAGCCCGGTCCAGCAGATGCCACTCCGGCAGACGTCCTCCGCGGAAAAGAACGACGACGCTGTCGTCCCGCTCGGTCATGAAGCCCCCTTTTTTGGATACCTTTGAAATAACAACGATATACCTCTTCGAACATGCGGATCGATCGGACCCGGGGAAGCGCCTCTCTTAACGCCATTCTTAATCCCCGAACGATGAATGCGAATCATTACACGCCTGACTCATAATACAAACAAACTACGATAAAACCCCGGACAGTCAAAACGAGGGAATTGTCAGGAGTCTGAATTTTCGATGGTGATATGCAACATCGTCCGGATTTACACCCATCCGGCCGGGAAGTCGCGCCCGTCGAAATGAATGTCGCGGGGTTGATGGCTGCCATCCGAAAGGCGATCGACCTTGAAGACGCGGCGGGCCCTGGTTTGCGAACAGGCGAGCGGCCTGATATGATTCGTTTCAGCGGACGTTCCCTTTTAAAGCGGCGTCATGCTCCCCGGAGAACGTTCCTTTCCGCGTCCGTTGCCGAAGACCCCTGACGCCGGAAACCCATACCTCCTTCGCCCCCCATGTAAAACCCGGTTTGCCTGTATTTCGCTTTGTTTCAATGTTGAGATTGTTATTTTTATAAATAATCCAGCGATTTAAAAATAAACTGAATCTCTGACCAGGTTCCTGGCGTTGCATGAATAAGGTAACGGAACCTTGTTCGAGGGCAACCATGATCCGTTCTATTCGACAGTTCGCTCGACTGATCCGGAACGCGCTGGCGAAGCTCGAATTCGAAGATTTGATCCCCCACCGGCTGAAACGTCTCTCCCGGCGTTTTCTCGGTGTCGGATTCGCCATGGCGGCCCTGGTCCATATCATCGTGGCCGGGACGGTTTACTGGTACAGGTTCCTGGAACCAGCGATTGAAGACATGATCGAACTGACACCGTATCCCCCATTTCTGGTAGAAGTCATCATCGAGAACACCCTGGTCTCGGATGCGGAGGATGGCGAAAGCGCGGAGGATGCCGAAGCGGCCGGGGATCCTGGTGAAGACGCCATGGGCTCGGCCGGGGACGACGGCGGAGGGACGGAAGGCGTCGGGCCTGCCGGGAATTCGGGTGAAGACGCCATGGGCTCGGCCGGGGACGATGGTGGAGGTATGGAGCGTGCGGAAGCGGTCGGGGATCCGGGGGACGATATCATGGGTGCGGGCGAGTCGATATCCGTTGTCGCGGAGGCGCCCCCGCCCGTGGAGGAGCGTGCGACAACAGCAATGGAGGAGATCACTCCTGTCGAGGCGCCGGCGCTGACGGATGAGACCGGCTCATCGGAGCTGGAAGAGATCGCTTCGACCCGGATACCCCCGCCCGTGGAGCAAACTGAAGCTCCGGAGCCGGAAGAGATCGCGGCGATCGAGGCGCCTCCGCCTGTGGAGGAGAATGAATTGGCCGAGGCCCACGAAATCGCGGCGATCGAGGCGCCGGCGCCTGTGGAGGAGCGCGCGATATTAGAGGCGGATGAGATCACGACGTTCGAAATGCCCGAGCCGTTCGACGAGATTGCGATATCGGAGCCCCACGAGATCACATCTTTTGAAGTTCCCCCGCCGGTTGAAGATCTGGCTATATCCGAGGTCCACGAGGTCACGACGTTCGATCTTCCCGAACCGGTCGAGGAATACGTGATCTCCGAGGCCCACGAATTCACGACGTTCGATCTCCCCGAACCCGTGGAAGACAGCTTGATCTCGGAGGTCCACGAGGTCACGACGTTCGAGCTTCCCTCACCGTTCGAGGACCTGGCGATCTCGGAGGTCCACGAGGTCACGACGTTCGAGCTTCCCTCACCGTTCGAGGACCTGGCGATCTCGGAGGTCCACGAGGTCACGACGTTCAACCTCCCTTCTCCAGTGGAAGAGAGCGTGTTATCGGAGGTCCACGCGATCACGACGTTCGAGCTTCCCTCTCCTGTGGCAGCGACGGGTCTGTCCGGAACCCATCCGGTCACGACCTTTGCCATCCCATCGCCTGTGGCAGCGACGGGTCTGTCCGGAACCCATCCGGTCACGACTTTTGCCATCCCGTCGCCTGTGGCAGCGACGGGTCTGTCCGGAACCCATTCGATCGCGACGCCAATGTCTTTGGGAGGGGATGGCCCGATGGCCGGAGGCAGTTTGGGTGAGTCGGTACGCGAAGACGGCTCCAGTGGCCGCGGCGAAGGCGGAGTGGCCGGGTCGGCCGGCGCGGGCGATTCCAGAGGCCTCGGCGCGGGCGATTCCAGAGACCTCGACGCGGGCGGTTCCGGGGGCCTCGACGCGGGCGGTTCCGGGGGCGACGGTGAGACTGGCTCCGGTGGAGGACGTGATGCTGGCGGCATGGCTGGATTAAGCGCTGAAGGCGGTTCGGGTGGACGTGGCACAGGCGATAGAGACGAGTCAGTCGGTGGCGCCGCCTCCGGTAGCGGAAGTGGAAGCGGCGTTGGTACCGGTAGCGGAAGTGGAAGCGGCGTTGGTACCGGTAGCGGAAGTGGTAGCGGCGTTGGCCCTGGTAGCGGAAGTGGCGTTGGTGCTGGAAGTGGACGTGGCGTTGGCTCCGGTGAAGGACGTGGCGCTGGCTCCGGTGAAGGACGTGGCGCTGGTTCCGGTGAAGGACGTGGCGCTGGCTCCGGTGAAGGACGTGGTGCTGGTTCTGGTGGCGAGGGCGCAGTGGCCGAGTTGATCGGCGAGGTCGGCGCCGGGGGCGCCGGCGAAGGCGGTATGGGTGACGATTCGTCCTACAAATTGCGCTACGATACACCACCGATTCCGCGACGCGTCGACATAAGCATATCCAGGAAAGAAATTCCCGGCAATCTACGTCATATCAAAGACAGCCTCGTAAAGTTCGAGTTGCTGATCAATGAGGTGGGCGAGGTCATTGAAGCGAAGATAGTAGAGTCAACCGGCTACGATGAAATCGACGCTCTGCTTCTCGAGAAGATGTACACCTCCTGGTATCGTCCCGCCAAGCTGAGAGGCGAGTCCGTCAAAGCCTGGATCGTCGTGGGCTATGGTTACCGGGTAGACAGGTAGACGGGTTCATGTCCGAAAAAGTAAAATGCGCGAGACCCCGGGGTTGATAAACCGGTTTTGCGGGAAGCCCTCGCCACGTGTGCGTGGAACCCTTGACCCGTGTGCATGGTATAACTCATAAATGTCCTGGTATTTCGAGATGGCAGTTCCTGTTGCATGGCGGCGAGTTCAGGAGGGCAGAGCATGCTGAACCCTTTTAATGTAAATTCGCGCGTTTCTGGCAATCGCCTCATCCTGGCCGGTGTCCTGTCCATGGCAATTTTGTGTGTTCCGCCACAGGCTCGATCTATGGCGCCGGACACACCGCCTCCGAATCTGTCTCCCCTTGAAGAAGGCAAACGCCTATACACACTGGATCGGTACGCCGAAGCCCTTCCTTTCCTGCGCCAGGCAGTAAAACAAAACAGGAGATCGGTCGCCGCCCAATACTGGCTCGGCATGACCTTGTACGCCCTGGACCGGGACGACGAGGCGTTCAAGGCGTTCCGGTGGGTGGTGCGGAAAGACAGGTACTGGGCGCCGGGACACATGGGTCTGGGACTCGTGTACATGCGTTTGCCGCATCGAAGACTCGATGCAAGGAAGGCGATGCGCGAGGCGATAAGACTGGATCCGGGAAACGCGAAGTATCAGTATGACATGGGGATGACGTACATGAACCAGAGTGACGAGGGTTGGCTCATCGGCAGTCATCAGGACGGCCGCAGCTATTTCCAGAAAGCCGTGGAACTGGATCCCCTGCATCCTGACGCCCACTTTCAGCTTGGGCGTTGCTACGAGCAATTAAGACTTTCGGACCAGGGAAAGCAGGTCAGAGACCGGTACGACGACTACATCAAGGCGCTTACGGCGTATCTTTTGCAGTACAAGGTTAATCCGGAACATCCCGAGGCGCTTCAGCGGTTCGCGAGTGTCTGCCACCGGTTCGAATATTACGAACGAGGCGCTGAACAGCTCAGAAAGATGGCAGAAGAGATAGTGGGCATAGCGCCGGATCTGATCCAGACCATGCTGACGCAGTTTGAAGCGTTGTCCATGAGTACGAAGAAACAGTACGATTTACTGCAACGATCGCTGGAGGCCCACATAAAAACGCTGGACGTCGAGGAGCAGGCTGTTTACAGGGATCTGGTCCACGTGGCTCCTCCCGAGGAACTTCAGGCATGGCGACTGGCTGAAGGCGAGGAACGAGAAGAACTCTGGACGGAATTCTGGAATTCCCGTGACTCGAACCCCGCCACCCTCGAAAACGAACGTCTGGTCGAACATTACAAGCGGGTGATGTACGCCAGGATCCACTTTTCCAATTCGCAGTTCCCTTACGACCGCCGGGGCGAGATACACGTCCGCTACGGTCAGCCCGACGACCGGCAGAGGTTTCTGTACCGTGCAAATGAGGACCCCCGCGATTTGTATTCGCCGTCAGGGAATCCGGCGGTGGGCGAGATACGCGAACGGAACTGGCAGTTTGGCTACCGGTTGAAAGTCGACCCGGGGCGGGTGGCCGTAACGCTGGATCAAGACACGAAGCATCGCGTGGGTTTCGGCTCGGGATCCCTTCTGACGGCGAGCAACCTGGACGCGGATAACGACGGTTTAAAGGAGACCGACCAGGTCAACTATGAAACCGCCGTCATGCAAAGAAGGGGAATGGGTTCTTCATACCGGGCGGAAAGCTGGGTCTACGTGGCGCACGATATGGAACTGTTCTTCGTAGACCCTACGGGTGGGGGCCGGTTCGACTATCCCCACCGGACGCTGGAGATCGACGAGAATTCCACGGCCATCGCGGTCGTGGGAGAGATGCGCAGGGAAGAAACGCTTCACCCGAAGAAGGTTGCCGTCACGTTGATCGATCGCAGCCCCGAGGAATACAAACACGATTTCGGTGGCGACCCCCTGGACTATGCCTTCGATGTCGTCACCTTCCGTGGAGACGGGATGAAGACGGAAATGGAGCTGACCTACAGCATTCCTGTCTGGCAGTTCGGAGACGTGGGCGACGGAAAGGGATCGGAGACTTTCTTAAAGAACCAGGTTACGCTACGGGACTTCAAATCCAGTCCGGTTTTCAACCAGAAATTCCGCTTCGGTCCCATCGAGCGGCCCAAACGCAGACTCAGTTCCGCTCAGTCGCGGGTATCCACCTACACGCTTGCTATCGACGTAAGGGCGCCTCAGGGCCAGTTCACGACGTGGGTGGACATGCGGGACGAAGCTTCCCAACGGGTCGGGGTCTACAAGAAACAGGTGAATGTACGCGATTACCGGGGCGGCGCGCTGATGATCAGTGATCTGAAGCTTTCCACAGGTATCACACGGACCGACCGGACAGGACCCTTCGTACGAAATGGGCTGGCCATCGTGCCCCATCCCCTGCGCGTGTTCAGGCGCGGACAACTCGTGTACGTATATTACGAGGTATACAATCTGGATCTTGACGAATCGGCCAGGACCTCCTACGAGACGCAATACGAGATCGTACCCGAGGGCACGCCCGCCCGGCCTTTCCGACCGTCCCGTCAGTTGAAGGACATGCAGACGGTCCTGCTGACCTTCGAAGGCGAAGGTCTGTCGAGCGAGGAAGCCGAATTCACGGCGATGGACACCACCAACCTTACGCCGGGAGTGTATGTGCTCACGGTGACGTTCGTGGACCGCCATGCCGGCAATAGCGTGTCTGAAGCAGCCAGCTTCATTGTCGTGGAAGAATAGGGAGTCAAATCCGGCCACGGTCCTCCACGCCGCCTGAACGATATCTCCTCAGATACGGACATCGTCGAACGTTCCCCTCTCCGGCAGTCCCGCCACGGTGCAGTTCACGCTTGCGACCCGGTTCGCGAGACGGGTTGCCCGGGCGGGGTCCTTCGAAGCCAGGTACTCGGTTACGAAGCCGGCGGCAAAGGCGTCCCCGCAGCCGGTCGTATCGACCATTTCTGTGACCGGTACCGACGGAATGACGACGGATTTGACCGAATTGTCCTCGCGATAGACCGTGACGGGACCGAGAGCCCCCCGGGTGACTGTGCATACGGAGGGACCAAGTGTGGTAATCGACCGTCCGAAGGCTATGAAATCATCCTCCGCCTCAAGCGGCCCCCTTGACGCAGTCGCCGCTTCATTACCCGCGCCCGCCAGCAGACGAGCCTCTACTTCGTTCATCTGAACGACGTCGAACATCTCGATCCATCGCCGCCAGTCCGCGGGCGCCCGTCTTCGCCGGTAACCCTCCGCGTCGATACCCAGACAGAGGTTGTGCACATCGAGGTAAAGCAACCCGGAGGCGCTGCCCCGTATCGTCTCCATGTTCTTCAGGCTGATATCGTCGCCTACGATGAAATTCACCAGCAGGGCGTCGAGATCCAGGAAAGGTTCGATCTGTTCGAGGGGAATGGGTCCGACGTGGTTGGTCAACTGCTCGACTTTCTCCAGGGCCCCGTCGTACCGGATCCGGTTTCGGCTGGTGCCTTTACGGGAAAGGGCGACTCCCCGGGTGCTCGCGGCGGGTCGTGAGTCCAGGATGGCGCGCATGGCGTCGTAGCATTCCGCGCCGATGCGGCTGATGGGATAAACACGGTCGCCGTCTCCGACGAGGTCGGCCATTACGGTGGTGTTGTACAATATGCCGCCGAGGTCCTGAATCCGACGGCCGCCGGCCATGAAGATGGTGTCGTGGTTGATGAGGCCGATGATGCCAATACGCATGTGTTTTCCGAATCAGTCCATGACAGGGGGCACAGGTTTCCCGAGATGAACGGCTACGGCTTCGACCACTTGCTCCGCGGTGATGCCGCGCATGCAGTCGTGGGTCCCGATGGGACAGCGATCTCCGCCATGAGGACTGCACGGCCGGCAGTCCAGTGGCGTTTCGACGACCCGGTGCCCGTGTCCGAACGGGACAAAGCCGAATGCGGGTACCGTCGGTCCGAAGACGGCTACGACCGGTGTGTTCATCGCGGCGGCCACGTGGCCCATTCCAGTGTCGTTCGATACCACGGCGGAGCAACGGGCGGCGAGCGCTGCCGATTGCAGCAGGGTCAGCTGTCCGGCCGCGTTTAACGGATCGACGCCGGACTCTGCGGAGATTTCGGCGCAGAGCGGCCGGTCCTCGGAACTGCCGAATAGCACGGAACGGTACCCGTATACCTCGGCGAGACGGCGGATCAACTCCGCGAAACGGCCAGGCAGCCATCGCTTGGTCGCCCAGACCGAACCGGGACTTACGCCGCAAATCTGTTCGGTCGGTGCAATACCCGAATCCCGCATCAGCGAATCCACCCGTTTCCTGTCGTGGTCATCCGGGTAAAGGGCGGGGTGTATCCCGTTCGTATCCACCTCCCATGAAGCGAGAAGAGAGAGGTTACGCTCGACTTCGTGGACGGCCCGGTAGCTGACCCGGTCCGTAAGGAGCATCCTGCCCGCGCTCCGATCGAATCCCACCCGGACGGGTACGCCGGCCAAGTAAGCCAGCAGCGCGCTACGGAATGACCGGTGGGGGATCAACGCCGCGTCGAAGGCAGCGTCACGCAACCCGCGGGCGAGGCGAAGCAGTTCGAGGGGTCCTTTTTGCAGGCCTTTCTTGTCGTAAATGACGATGTCGTCGACGTGGGGATTGTTCCGAAGCAGATTCGCCGTTTCGGGCCGCACTACGGCTCCGACGCGGCCGGCGCCCAGCCGGGTCCTGGCCGCTTCGATCAAAGAGGTGGACAGCACGAGGTCGCCCACGAATGCGGTTTGTATGACGAGAATGCTCAACCCGTTGGGATCCCTGGTCGAAACGCGGACTCAAAGGCGCGCGATTACTTCCTGAGCGAATTCAATAACGCCTGGAACTCGCCTTCCGCGCCCAGGACGGTCTTTTCCGGTCCGGTGAGTTTGAGGAATACGTTGCCTTCCGGCGCTTCGATGATGGCGCCGAGCATTTTGTAGCCCGGTTTTTTCACGGTGCCGGACTGGAACATGGGGCCCATGGAGGCGAGGTACGTACCCGCCAGGGACACCGTGGTCACGCCCAGATCGTTTATGTTCGACTTCCGCTCGGCCGGTGAGGACGGTCCACCGGATTCCGTCTCGAACTGGTCCCGCCATCGCTGCAGGTTCAGGTCAACGCTGCCTCCCTGCCCCTGGCCGAAAAAGAACACGGCGCATTCACCGGGTTCGTCGTCCCCCTCGGCCATCGGAATCAGATAGGTCGCCACGCGCATCATCCGGGGAGGTTGCGGCTCCCAGCGCGAGGGCACGGTCCAGGCGACGCCCGCGGTTTCGCCCGACGTCGTATTCTCCTGGGCATTCACCTGCGCGGGGACGTCCGGACTCTCAGCGACGGCGGGAATCGTCGCCGGTGGTGGGGGATCGGACGGCGGTTGCGGCGACCGCGGATCGGATTGTTCTCCACCGTTTCCGCAGGCCGTTGAGATTCCAAACAGCAAAACGGCGGTAATAGCAACGAGGGGATGGCGTGGCATGTAACAGGTCTCCTTTACTGTACGTGATTTGAATCCGCGGGCGCCGGGGTCTTCCACCGCCGGTGTACCCAGAACCAGTGATCGGGATAATCCAGGATGTACCGGGCCAGCACGTCCGTGTACGCCTGGGTAGTCCGTACGATATCGGCCGGTTCATCACCGGTCGCTATCGCTTCGATCGGGGTTTCGAAACAGACCCGGTGGCATTCCGGGCCGGATCGTATGATGAAACATGGCACGATGGGGGCGCCCGTGCGCAGCGCGAAGAGCGCCGGTCCCTGGTAGGTGGACGCCCCTGACCCCAGAAACTCGACGAACACGCCGCCGGCGCCCGCGTCCTGGTCCGCGAGCAGCCCGACACATTCGTTTCGCCGCAGCGCCCTGAATATAGCGGACGGCGCGGAATCCATCGGGGTCACCGCCATGCCCAGTCGCTCGCGTCCCTCGTGCACCAGGCGGTCGACGGCGGGATTATGCAGCTTCTTCGCGACGACAGAAATGGGATAGCCGAGAAAGGCGACCGTCGCGCCAAGCAACTCCCAATAACCGAAATGGCCGGTGACCAGAATGACCCCGCGCCCTCCCTGGCGGGCACGTGCGACGTGCTCCTCTCCCGAGATCGCAATCCGGTCCCGCAGATCCGGCGTCCTCCCCGCGAGCAAGCGGGCGTGTTCCACGGCCGTCCGCCCCAATTGGCGGTAAATTGACCGGGCCGTGGCCTGGCGCTTGCTGTCATCCCCGGTTTCGCCGTAGATACGGACCAGGTGTTCCATGACCAGCTTCTTCCGTATGCCGGTCACGTGAAAGACCAGGTCTCCGAGGATATCGCCCACCCGCGTTGCCCGGACAGGAGAAAGCCGCCTTGTCAGCGACATCAACAGCCGGAGTCCCGCGTATTCGACCAGGTGCGACAGTTTCATTCGAAACGGACTCTCATTTGCGCACGATCACACCGTTCGATATCACTGTCCTGTTCAGTGGCTGCAAGGTTCCGGCGGAGGGTAGCGATCAATCATCCCGCTCCCTGGACATGACCCACTCTTCATTCTTCCTTCGCCAGTCGTCTTCGTCCGTGCGCCAGTCGTTCACCTCTTCGCGCGCCCAGCGGCGCAGCGTTGCCTTCCTCCGTCTTCGGATCTGAATGAACGCGAGAAGACAAAGGACGCCGAACAGAGGTGCGACGACAAGGGTCAGGCTTTCACCGAGCAACATGCGCCAGCCGTAATTGCGTTCCATAAACGCCAGCCAGTCGCGCTCGAAACCCACGATACTCATTCCGAAGGCGTCGAAACAGGCCTGGTCGATGGAGCCGGTCCGCCTCAGGCTGTCGAACAGGGTGTGCAGTCCCGCTTCACCGTATCGCCGGAGTATGTACTGCACGGCGAGCGCGCTTTCCTGGTAGGCCAGTTGAGCCCGGTGTTCGGGGAACTTGTTCACGCCCTGGATCGCGCCCAGAGAGACCAGGTTTCCGGATACGACGGCGACGACCAGGGACGCCCGGTCCCAGAATCCCCAGTCCCGCGCCATGTGCATCGCGAATCCCTCGTCCAGCCAGCGGGGAATGTCCGCGCCGCGAAGCGCGCTGTGCAACATCACGTGGGCCAGCTCGTGCACTACCAGTTCTTCTGAACCGTCATACGTACCGGTAATCCTGGGGGACTTGAGTACCATGAGCCTTCGGTGCGGAACGGCGTAACCCGCGCCCCAATCGGGTATGGCGCCGGGTGTGTAGGTCAGGAAGGCTTCCTGCGTGGGGGCGATATGGACGTGAATGGTATCGGCGGCGGGCAGGCCCAGTGTGGCGAGCAGATGAGGCGACGCCTCGCGCACGACGGCCAGCACGTGTTCCACGAAGGAGGAGTCGGCGGACTCGAAAGTAACACGAACGCCCATGTCGTTTCTCACGGACTGTTCAGCGCCGGCTCCGAGGCCCGGCAGCGACAAAAGCACTACGCAGGCCAATCCAAGGCACCAGGATCGAAGACGGCCGGAATCGCGATGTGGCGCCTTGTCGACGGGCATAACAACCTCATTCGCGTATGATTCCGCCTCCCAGGACCGTCTCGCCGTCGTAGAACACGACGGACTGCCCCGGAGTAACCGCTCGCTGAGGATATTCGAAATCGACCTGCGCGACACCGGGCTCACAGGCCGTGATGACCGCGGGCGTTGCTTCCTGCCGGTACCGGATCTTGGCCTGGCCGCGTACCTCGCTCACCGGAGTAACGGTGGACTGCCAGTTGACCCCGTCCGCGATGAGCCGGTCGCTGCGGAGGTCCTCGTCCTCACCCACCACGATCGTATTCGTATCGGGCTGGATGTCGACCACGTACACCGGATGTCCCGCAGCCAGGCCAAGTCCCTTCCGCTGTCCGATCGTGTAGAGCGGATGTCCCCGGTGTTCACCCAGGATGCTGCCGTTCGTGTCCACGATCGGTCCCGGCCGTATGGGATCTTCGATTTCCAGCAGCCCTTCGTCCATAGTCACGGGGTGTTTCGCAGTCCACTCCTTGAGAAACCTCTCGTGGCCCCTGTCCTGGATGAAGCAAATCTCGTAACTGTCCTTTTTGCCGGACACCCTCGGTGCGAGGCTTTCGGCGATCTGCCGCGTCTGCGCCTTCGTCAGCATACCGACGGGAAAGACGCTCCGCGCGAGCTCATCCTGGGTCATCTCCCACAGGGCATAGGACTGGTCCTTGTTTCCGTCCAGGCCTTGCTTCAGTAGGTATCGGCCCGTGACTTCATCGATCGCCACCCGGGCATAGTGTCCGGTCGCCACGTAATCGGCGCCGAGTTCCGCGGCCCGGTCGAGCAGTACGCCGAACTTGACCTTGCTGTTGCAGGCCACGCAGGGATTGGGCGTGCGCCCCTGCATGTACTCGGACACGAAATTGGATATGACGCCCCGTTCGAACTCCTCGCGGAAGTCCACCACGTAGTACGGGATGCCGAGCCTGCCGGCCACAACCCGCGCGTCGTTCCGGTCCTCGACCGTGCAGCAGCCGTGCTCGAACCGCGCATTGCCGCCCACGCTGTCGTAGTCCCACAGGTGCATGGTGACGCCGATGACCTCGCAGCCGGCTTCCTTGAGCATCGCGGCCGCCACGGAACTGTCCACGCCGCCGCTCATGGCCACCACGACCGTCGACCCTTTCGGCGGCAGCCGATTGACGGACGGGTCGAAGGTTGATGCGGTGTCGAATCCGCCGGGATCAGCAGGATTGGCGTTTGCCGGCTTCATACTCGTCTTTCGGGTTCGCGTCCTGAC
>Ga0209021_1002189_pt1 | contig 17533 bp, 12 predicted proteins | sample PinacodermFT_FD_187299 | JGI IMG/M metagenome (GOLD analysis project Ga0209021, IMG submission 187299) | Host-associated microbial community of the marine sponge Aplysina aerophoba from Gulf of Piran - sponge pinacoderm, lysed by freeze-thaw... | ecosystem: Host-associated > Porifera > Sponge >... | reverse complement strand
GTCTGGTGCAGCTTGCGCAGGACCGCACGATCAGACTCGCTCTCGGGGTCGCTGCTGGCTGCGGTCTCCCCGCTGGCGTTCCGGGTGACGATGCGATAGACGCGGGAGAGGAAGCGCCACATGCCTTCCACGCCCTCGTCCTGCCAGTCCAGATCCCGATCTGGCGGCGCGGCGAACAACGAGAACACGCGGGCCGTGTCCGACCCATACTTCTCGACCAGTTCCTCGGGACTGACCACGTTGCCGAGGTTCTTCGACATCTTGCGGCCGTCGCGGATGACCATCCCCTGCGTAAACAGGCGGCTGACTGGTTCGTCCCAGTCGATCAGGCCCATATCGCGCATGACTTTGGTGAAGAAGCGGCAGTAGATCAGGTGCAGCACCGCATGTTCCACGCCTCCGATGTACTGATCGATAGGAAACCACGACCGGGCCCTGTCCGGGCTGTACGGGGCGGAGCTGTTGCGGGCGTCGGTATAGCGGTAGAAATACCAGCTCGAGTCCACGAAGGTATCCATCGTGTCTGACTCGCGCTGAGCTTTGCCCCCGCATTTGGGGCAGTCTACGTTGAAGAATTCCGGCACGCCGCGCAGCGGCGATTCGCCCGTCCCTGTGAGGGCCACGTTGTCGGGCAACAGCACCGGCAGGTCTTCGTCGGGCACGGGCACCAGACCGCAAGCCGGGCACAAGATCATCGGGATCGGCGTGCCCCAGTAGCGCTGCCGGGACACGCCCCAGTCACGCAGTCGAAACGTTATAGCGGCTTTGCCGAAGCCCCCGGCCTCAGCCACCTCACTCATGCGTTCGATGGCCTCTTGGCTGGTCAGGCCGCTGAATTGACCGGAGTTCTCCACCACGCCATAGCCCGCAAAAGCTTCGGTCATCTCTGGCTCTGAGGCGAGTTCGCCGTCCGCCGGTCGAATGACCGGAACGACCGGGATGCCGTGCTTGCGGCAGAACTCAAAATCGCGCTGGTCGTGGGCGGGCACGGCCATGATCGCTCCCGTGCCGTAGGTCATGACGACGAAATTGCCCACCCAAATCGGCACGTCAGGTCCGCCATACGGGTTCGCCGCGTAACGTCCCGTGAAGAAGCCGACCTTCTCGAGGTCGTCCGGGCTCTGTGTCGCCGCCGCCGTCGCCAACTCTTGCCCTTTGTCCCCGAAGCCGAATTCAGCCACCAGCGGGTGGAGCGGGGCCAGAATGACGCAGGTCGCGCCGAAAATCGTGTCGACGCGGGTCGTGAACACGCGAATCGGTTGGCCGGTGTCCTTCACTGAAAAGTCCACCTCGGTGCCGGTGGACCGACCGATCCAGTTGCGCTGCATCGTCAGCACGCGCTCCGGCCAGCCATCTGCCAGATCTTCCAGGGATTCGAGCAGTTCGTCGACGTAGGCTGTCGTGCGGAAGAACCACTGGTCCCGCTCTTGCAACTCGACCTGTGTGTCTTCGTGGCGCCAGCAGCAGCCGTTGACGACCTGCTCGTTGGCCAGCACGGTGGAGCAACCCGGGCACCAGTTCACCGTGGCCTTCTTGCGGTAGGCCAGCCCCTTTTCCCACATGCGCAGAAAGAACCACTGGTTCCAGCGATAGTACTCGGGCTCGCAACTGGACATCTCGCAATCCCAGTCGTAGCTGAAGCCGAACGTTCTGAGTTGCTGCTTCATTGCCGCGATGTTCGCGCGGGTCCACAAGCGCGGGTCACGATTGTTTTTGATGGCGGCGTTCTCGGCTGGCAGGCCGAACGAATCCCAGCCCATGGGGTGCAGGACGCGAAATCCCTGCATCCGCTTGTAGCGAGCTAGGGCGTCGCCGATGGCGTAGTTGCGCACATGTCCCATGTGCAGCACCCCGGAAGGGTAGGGCAGCATCTCCAAGACGTAGAACTTGGGCTTGTCGGGATCGTCCGAGGCCCGGTACACGGCATTTTGTTCCCAGAACCGTTGCCACTTCGGCTCGATCTCGCGCGGGCTGTAGGCGCTGGCCTGCATTCCTTCAGAGTAGCCATGTTGGCATTGCCGAGGCTGAGCTGCCCAGCCGTGCTTTGCCGTTTACCGACAAGTGGGACTTCACAAGTCGGTTGCTGCTGTGAAATCCGTAGGCTAGGGGCGAACAACAACCAACTCCCACCACGCTTTCGGATCCCGAATCCTTGGCGGTTGCGGCCGCCACCGGCCACGCGCGACTGCCCGCGCCCGGCACATCCACCGGCGTTGCCGCCCGCGCCGGCCAATTGGGCGGGCTGAAACTGATCGAGGCCAGCAATCCGACCCGAGGCGCGCCTAGGAGCGATCTGACGTGCAGCGAGCACCGTCTTGGCGGCCTCCGGCACCCAACCGTGCTACCTAATTGGCTACGTTTCGGCGTAGGCTCGTTGGCGAAGTCTCGCGGCGAAATCGATGCATCTTGCGATGTCCATTCCGCGATGAACGAGTCTGTGAGTCTTGATCGGCCCTAGCGCACGGACTGGACCTTGAGATGAAAGCCTTCGCGTTCTTGGAGGCAGCCAATGACTTCGAACAGGTTCCGGGCTTGCGGATTGCCGTTCGGGCCGAACATGCGCATCAAGCTCTTGGGAGACTTGGCAGTCAACCAACCCAACTCCTGAAAACCGACCGTAGCGTTGATGAAGTCGCGTAGCAGAGTCTTGCCGGTGTCCATGTCACCTGCAAGCAGGCACTCGACCCCCTCCCGGAAAAGCTCCTCACGGAATGCCGGGTCGACTTTGATCCGAGCTTGGATCGTCTCTTTGAAGTTTCGTGTCAAGACCATGATCTTCAAGTCTCCCTTCGCTTGCGCCGCTTGTACTCTCGTCAGAGGTTTCTGGCGGTTTCGATATCCTGTTGCTGGCGCTTCTTCGTCCCGCCGCCCAAGAGGATGATCAGGGTATCGCTGTCCTTACCGAAATAGACCCGCTAGCCGGGGCCGAAGTCGATGCGGCATTCGAGTACACCGGCACCGACACCCATGACGCTGGAGAAGTTTCCCTACTCCACGCGGACCAGCGCGGTCGCCGTCTTGGCTGCTGCGTGCGGGTTGAGCCGACCAAACCATTTGGCGTACGGGCTACGGCCTCCGGGGTCGATCTACTCCCTGATTTCAACCATTGGCCATAGGTAACTATTATGTTACCATCTGGTGCGCCTCAAAGGCAACCCTCCGCTTCGGCGGTCTCGCCCCCGACCTCCGACCCGAGCCACCCGCAGCCAGGCCCTGATGACGCCGCTGTCATGGGACACCCGGAGTTGGAAGCTCTCGGCGTAACTTGTGTTCGAACGGAAGGCTGCGCTGGAATAGTGGTCAGGCGGGCTCTTGGTTGGTGGATCATTCCGCCGATGGGATCCGTGATCAAGTCCGATGGCTGAAGGGCAAAGCGAACTGGCAGTGGCCCCGGTGAGGCTAAGAGATGTGACCGAGCGGGATCTCGACGCCATCTGGCGCCTGAATGAGCGGTCGGTGCCCGCGGTCAACAGTCTTTCGATCAAACAACTGCGCTGGTTCACGCGAGAGGCCGAGTATTTCAGGCTGGCCGAGTGCTCCTCGCGGATCGCTGGCTTTCTACTGTGCCTCGCGCCAGAGGCCGACTACGGCAGCCCGAACTTCCGCTGGTTGAACGAGCGCTACGACCAGTTTCTCTATATCGACCGAGTGGCCGTCGACCTGAGCTTCCATCGGCGGGGCATTGCCAAGGCACTGTACTCGGACGCCGCGGCTACTGTCGGCGAGAGGTTTCGCATGATCGCTTGCGAGGTCAACCTGCGGCCTAAGAACGATGCCTCGCTCGAGTTTCACGATCGGCTGGGTTTCCGGCCCGTGGGCACTCGAGACCATGGGTACGTCGAGGTTCAATACATGGTGCGGCCGCTGCCGTTCTGACGTGACGGCCCGCATTCAAGCTGTCGTGAACGGTGGATCAGGCTTGCCGGTGCATTTCAAGACCAGCAGTCCCCTTGAGCGTGCCTGCCGTCCGGGATTGAATCGCCCCAGCAGTTGGAACAAGAAAGCTGGGCGGCAGCGGTTCGAGCGGGATGTCGATGGCCTTAAGCTGTAGGCTTGGGTGTGCGTTTCAATCGACCCAATGCGAAGGTTCGCGGGGTCGAGTCGGTCTGCTTGGTTCTAGTCTTGGCTGTGGCCGCTTGCCCGTGGGTGGTCTTGGCACAGGGCGTAGCATCCAGGGGGGTGCGGCCGACTCCCCGCGGAAAGCCATCCGGCATCCCGTTTCTGGCGCAGTTCGTCGACGTTGCGAGCGAGGCGGGCCTAGTCCGTCCGACAGTCTACGGAGAGGTTGACTACAAGGACTACATCCTCGAAACCATCGGCGGCGGGGCAGCGTGGCTCGACTATGACGCGGACGGCTGGATCGATCTGCTGATCATGGGCGGAACGCGGTTTGGCAGCCCGGCTTCAGATAGTTCGCTACAGTTGCACCGCAATCTCCGAGACGGCACGTTTGAGGAAGTTACCGAAGCCGCTGGTTTGCATCGCGTGGGCTGGTCCTCGAGCGCAACCGTCGGAGATGTTGACAATGATGGCTACCAAGATATCTTCGTGACATTTTGGGGGCAGAATGCACTCTTTCGCAACTTGGGAGATGGCTCGTTCGCCGACATCACTGGCGAGGCCGGCCTGCTGGACAGCGAAACACGTTGGGGGTCCGGTAGTACTTTCCTGGATTACGACAGGGACGGCTTCTTGGATCTGTTCGTCACGAATTACTTGCACTTCGATCCCGAGACGAGTCCCGGCAAGGGCTCCGGAGCCAGCTGCACGTGGAAGGGGGTGCCGGTCAATTGCGGCCCGCGGGGCTTGCCGCAGGGCCGCCACAGCCTGTATCACAACTTGGGAGACGGATCCTTTGAAGACGTCACTTCCGAGTCCGGAATCGGCGAATCTGAGCCAGGTTACGGGATGACAGCGGTTGCTGCCGACCTGGACGGGGACGGCTGGGTAGACCTATACGTCGCTTGCGACGGAACGCCTAGCTTGCTGTTTCGGAATCTGGGCGATGGGACGTTTCGCGAAGAGGGCCTTGAACGAGGCGCTGCCCTGAGCGAGGACGCGATTGAACAGGCCGGAATGGGCGTCGGCATTGGGGATTATGACTTGGATGGAGACTTAGACCTTTTCAAGACGCACTTTTCGGATGACACCAACGTGCTGTACCGCAACGATGGCGGAGGGGTCTTCGAAGATCTCACCGTCGAGGCAGGCCTTGGTGTGGAAACGCGCTTCGTGGGCTGGGGTGCCGCGATCGCTGATCTCGACAACGATGGGTGGCCGGATCTCACCTACGTTACCGGTAGCGTCTACCCAGAGGTCGAGGCGAAGCTGCCACACTACCCGTACAAGACTTCAAACGTAGTGTTCCGCAACCTTGGCTCCGGGCGATTCGAGGAGTTGATTGAAGAAGCCGGCCCCGGCATGGCAGCCGCCCACTCCAGCCGTGGAGCTGCCTTTGGCGATTACGACAACGATGGCGATATCGACATCCTCGTAGTGAACATGAACGAGCCCCCGTCCTTGCTGCGCAATGACTATGCGGGCAGCGACGGTTGGGTTCAAATAGCCCTGCGGGGTGCGCCCGGACGTTCGAATCGCGCCGCCATTGGAGCGCAGGCAATCCTCAGCTACGGGGATCGGGTGCAAGCCCGTGCCGTCACGGCCCAGGCTAGCTTTTACTCCGTTGACGATCCCCGACTGCACTTCGGCCTCGGTTCTGCCGAGCGAGCGGACCTGACGATTCGCTGGCCGTCCGGCGCAGAGGAGCGGCTGGAAGGGTTGCTGCCGGGGCGGCTGTATGTTGTGGGGGAAGGCGAGGGGATCGTCCAATGATGGTTGTGCACAGGCGACCTGCTTGGGAGAAGCCCTGCCTTGTGGCCCTAGCGGGCCTCGTCCTCGCTGTTGGATCTGCGGCACAGGAGCCCCCCTCTCTGGATCGCGTGGCAGAGGCAATTCGGGCCGGCCGCGTCGAGGATGCCGTGCGCATGGCAGACCGCTTGGTCGAGATAGCTCCAGCGGATCCTCGTCCGCTCACACTCAAGGGTTTAGCCTTGGCTCAGCTTGGCCGGGCCGAGGACGCTCTCGGCGCGTATGAATCAGCCCTGGCCCACGCGCCTGACTATCTCCCGGCGCTGCAAGGGGCTGCGGAACTGGAGGTGCGCCTTGGGCGCACCCAAGCGGGCGATCGCCTTGAGCGCATCGTGCAGTTGCAGCCTGACAATTCCACGGCGTACGCGATGCTCGGAGTACTTGCCTACGGGGCGGGCAACTGCGAGCTTGCGCTCGAGCACTTCGGACGCGCGGAATTCGTTGTCGCCGGTGATGCCGAGGCGTTGCGCCAGCGAGCGGAATGTCGCTTCGCGCTGAGACGCTTCGAGACAGCGGCGGAGGACTTCCGGCGCCTCGTGTCTAGGCAGCGGGTGGACCCTGCCATGCGCTATAACCTCGGCCTCGCCCTCTACGAGGCCGGGCGCACAAAGGAAGCTGTACGGGAACTGCTCGTCGCGGTCGAGATCGGTGATCCACCAGACATCGACACGTTGAGCCTCTTGGCCGATGCCCAGCATGCAGCGCAGGACCCTCCGGGAGCCCTGGCGACGCTTCAGCGTGCGATCCGGAGCCATCCCCGAACCGAGCGGCTGTATTTGCAACTGGCCGAACTCTGCATCGAGCACGGGGCCTACGATCTCGGCGTCGAAATCGTCGATATCGGCACCAAGAACATACCTGGTTCGCACCGCATCCTGACAATGCGCGGAATCTTGCTCGCCGAATTGGGGCGTTACGAGGAAGCCGAGACTGCATTCGTGGCGGCGGCAGAAGCCGATGCGGATACCCAATCGGCCGCGGTCGGGCTCTCTCTGACACTGCAGAAGACTGGTCGCATGGACGAGTCCCTCGAAGTTCTCAAGCAACGCGTCGCAGCGAGTCCGGACGACGCGGTCGCGCAATTCTTCTACGCCCAAGCACTGGTCAAACAGGGTGTGGAGCCCGGGTCGGACGACTTCCAGCAGGCACTCGACGGCCTGCTGCTGGCCGCCGAGCGGTTGCCCGGGGAAGCGTCGCCTCGGGTTGAGCTCGGCAAGCTCTACTTGCGCGCCAAGCGGCCGGAACAGGCGATCACGGTCTTAGCAGAGGCCGCCGCCCTGGCGCCGGACGACCGGCAAGCCACGTACAACTTGATGATTGCCCTGCGCAGAGTCGGGCGCGCCGACGAAGCCGCTGCCCTAGCGGTGCGAATGCGCGAGCAACTCGGGCAAGCGCAGGACGAAGAGATCGAGAAGAACCGCTACCGCCTTGTCAGGACAGGCCTAGGGCCGCGCTAGGCGACGCCCTCTTCAACTTGCTCCTGACCTGAGGCACAAGATTCGCGGCAATGATAAGCTATTTGCGCGCTATGCAGTGCAATTCTGTCCGGTACTAGCATCTCGCGCATTCGGACTGGTTGCATTCCGAGGAGTCCAACATGAAATTCAATTGCATGCTGCTCATCATCAGGGTGTGTGCCTTGCTGCTTCCCGCTGCCGCCTTTGCCCAGTTTGGCAGCAGCATTCAAGGAACGGTCGTTGACCAGTCTGGCGCGGTGATCCCTGGAGCGCGCGTGACCTTGGTAGACGTATCGACCGCGATTGAACGCGCGACCGAGACGGGCGCGTCCGGGGTCTATCGCTTTCCCAGCCTCGGTGCCGGGGAATACGAAGTCAGGATTGAAGCAGAGGGTTTCGCCGTGATGGTGATTTCAGTGGACTTGCTGACCAACCAGATCGGAGAGGCGAATGCCCAGCTCGACGTGCAGGCTGCGGCCGAACGCGTCGTGGTCACCGCCGAGGCACCAGTGCTGGACACTGCTGACTCGCGCTTGCAGGCGACCGTTCAGGAGGAGGAACTCGATGACCTTCCGTTCGGCTCCCGCAACATGCTGGGCCTGGCGGCTGTCGCGCCCGGCATCACCGGCTATGGCCTGCTGGCCGGGGGCAGCGCCACCGGCCCCCCGGACAACTTCAACACCGAGGTCGCGATCGAGGCGAGCGGGAACGGCCGCAACTCCAGCGGCAACCTCTACACCTTGGACGGCCTGAACATGACCAGCAACATCATCCAGGGCCGCCCCAACGTGACACCCAACGTCGAATCGGTTGAAGAGGTCGCGATTCAGACAAACACGTTCAGCGTCGAGCAAACCAACGCGAGTTCGGTACAGGTCGCGATTACCACCAAGAGCGGGTCCAACGAGTTTCACGGCACGGCCAGCTACTTTTTCACCAATCAAGGGCTGACCGCCCGCACCGTGTTCTCCCCGGGAGAAAAGCAGAAGTTCAAGAAGAACATCCTCAACGGCACGATCGGCGGACCTATCGTGAAGAACTCGACCTTCTTCTTCGGCTCCTACGAGGGACTGCGCTCGGAACTCTCCCTCGCAGATTCCGTGCGGACCTTCGAGTCGCGAGAATTCGTGGACTGGGCGCAGACAAGCTTTCCGGGCACGCTGGGCACTCAGTTTCTCGCCGAGCGTCCCCCCGTCGATGCCTTCACTACGGGGAACACTCGCTCGGCCGCGGATGTGTTTGGAACCGGCGCAAACGGTTGCGGGACCGCCGCGACGCGGATGATCCCCTGCAGCCTGCCCTTGATCAACGAAGGCCGGTTCGTTAGCAGCCCGTTTCGCAACGGCAACCAGTACAACGCTCGCGTCGACCAGTACTTCAATGAATCTGCCGACCGTGTCTACTTCAACATGTACAAGATGAAGTACGACATCGAGACCCAGGTCAATCGTCGCGGCTTCAGCACTACCGATGACGGCAACATGAACGCTATTCAAGGCAGCTGGACGCACACGTTCTCGCCGACAGTCTTGAATGAGACCAGCTTTGGCTGGGGTTACGTCGATGGCTGGCGCGGCTTCAACGAGTCGACCGATGGCGGACCGATCCCGGTCGACATCCCTGGCATCTCGATTCAGGGTCAGAGCCTGGGTATCAGTCCGGCTTGGGGGCCCGCGGTCTTCATCCAGAACAACTTCAACTGGCGCAATGTCGTGACGGTCATCAAGGGCAGCCACTCGCTGAAATTCGGCGTGAGCGGCTGGTGGGGCGACGATGACGCCCGCTTCAACGACACGTACGGGCGGGTCTCATTCGGCTTCAACAACCTGATCGATCTGGTCACGGACCAACCGTTCACACAGAGCGGCCCTTGGATCGACCCGCTGACGGGCGCTGAGGGACCGGGTGGCTACGAGCACCTGTTGAATACGTGGGGGTTCTTCGTTCAGGACGAATGGAAAGTGACCCAGCGGCTGACGGTGACGTGGGGTGTCCGTTGGGACGACTTCGGTAATATCACGCGTAACAAGGAGAAGGGCGTGCCTCTCGGCAACGTCTTCCTGTCCCAGCAATTCTCCTCGCTTGGCTCAGCGGATCAGATCAACGATGCCTTTGCCAATGCCAGGGTCCAGTTCACCGACGACGGAATCTACGCGGGGCGCGTCACGAACAACATCGCGCCGCGAGCCGGTTTCGCTTGGGACCCGACCGGCGATGGCAACTGGACGATTCGTGGCGGAGTTGGCTTGTACCACGACTGGATTCCGCTTGGCGAGGCAAATCGGGTCCGCGGCAACCCGCCAGGCCTGATCTCGCTGACGGCGAGGCGGGACGATCCAAATTCGCCCGATCCGATCTTCTCTCGCGCGCAGCAACTGACCTTTCCCTACGGCTGGAGCCTTCCCCAGTTCAATGTCCTCCAAGTCGACGAGCGGGGCGGCTTGTTGGGTGCGAGGGCGGCCGTGGGAGGGATTGACCGGCACATTGAGGCAAGCGATACCTACAACTACAACATCGGCATCGAGAAACGCATGCCGGGGGACCTAGTGGTCGGTGCCATGTACAGCGGCTCGTCGACGACCGGTGGATTGGTCGGCCATGACTTTAACCGCTTCGCCGGAGATTTGCTGGACGGCAGCTTCGATCGCCTCAATCCCAGCTTTGGCAGGATCTTCTACGAGCGCAACGCGAACGAAGTCGGCTACAACGCCATGATCCTCTCGTTCCGCGGGCGCTTGGGCAACCGAGGTTCGTTCCAATCCTCTTACACGTTGTCGAAGACCGAAGATCTCGGGCAAGCTGGCTCGCGCGTGAATCGTGACCCGGGCAATGCGACACCCAGCCAGCACGACCTGCAGCGATTCAGGGCGCCAGCCGACTGGGACTTCCGCAACCGGTTCTCGTTCTCAGGGCTGTACCAGTTCGCCGCGCCAGAGGGCATGGGAGCCTTCGGCAGGCATGTGCTGGGCGGCTGGGAAATGGGCTCAATCGCGATGCTGCAGAGTGGCCCACCGTTCAACGTAGTCAGCACAGCGCCATTCCAGCCGGAACGCGATGCCAACGGCACGGTAATCGGGTACGCTCCGGGCAGCGGCGACTTCAACGCCGATGGCGTCAATTTCGATTTCCCCAACGCGCCTAGCTCGAGCTTGCCGAGTTCGCCCGGGCGCCAGCAGTATCTCGCGGGCCTGTTCTCGGCGTCCGACTTCCCGCTTCCCACTCCAGGGTCATTGGGGAACTTGCCCCGGCACGGATTCCGCGGGCCAGGCATGATCAACATCGATTTCTCGGTGATCAAGAACAACGCGATCAGCGAGAGAGTCAATCTACAGTTGCGCTTCGAGTTCTTCAACGTCCTCAACCGGGTCAATCTGAGGAATGTGAACGGCAATCTTGCCAGTTCGACGTTCGGCCGCGTGACATCGACGTTTCCGGCGCGCCAGATCCAAGTCGGGGCACGCTTGGCCTTCTAGTCCGCAGCCGCGCTTGGCATGGGATTCTTCCCGTTTCGCGCTTCGCCTTGGCTTCAAAGTGACTGCGGTCGCATATTGTTGAGACCCCTGCAGGCATCACCGTCTTGCGTCTTGAGCGGTGACACCTTTCACCCGGATCGTCGAGTGTTCGAGTTGGGGAGTTGTACGCAAGAACTGCGCATTCGACTCTTAAGCCTCGGATTCGGTACACGTGACGAGACGGCTCGTACGACGAGACCGGCCTGGAGGATCAGTCCGGCGGCCTTGCGGGTCAAGATTCCCAAGGCTCGGAGACTCACTGTCGCAACAGTCGATCAGAGCTCGCTTCCAGCGCCCGCCCGCCAGTCGGCTTATCCGTGGCCCCGCAGTCTTGCCTCCAGTTCGAGCAGCCGCTGATTCGCCTCATCCCGCTCGCGTTCAGCGGTGCGTCGCACGGCCGCATCAGCCTCGGCCCTGCGCTCGGCGTGCTCCGCTCTGCGCTCGGCCTGCTCCGCTCTGCGCTCGGCCTGCTCCGCTCTGCGCTCGGCGTCGCGACGTGCGGCCGTCACGGCCTCGGCCCTGCGCTCTGCAATATCCAGTGCCTCGTTGGTCTCCAGATGCGTCCTTAGATCCTTTCCTGACAGCACGTCCCAGAAACGCAGCAGCCGACCGTCCGACCGTAGCCCTAAGTTCAGGACCGAGCTCCGATACCATCGCTCGTCGCCCGCCAGCTTTGTCGCGCGCACCTGCCGGTACCGCCCGTCCTTCAGCCTCCAGCCCACCAGCCCCTGCGGAATCCGGGTTCGGACCGGGTCGAAGCGCCAGTACTCCCACACTCCCATCTGCTCGTATGTGCTCTTCTTGCTGGTGGCATCGAGGCGGGCTGTCGATGGCGAGGCCACCTCGACCACGAACGCTGGCAGCACGCCTCCCTCCTCCCAGATCTTGTACGAGTTGCGCTCCCTCCTCTCCACTCCCAGCGCCACGAACAGGTCCGGCGCCACCACGGCCTCGCTGTCGCCTTGACGGTAGTACACGGCCATGCTGCCCGCCACGTAGACGTCCCGCAGGCCCTTGAAGTGAGCCTGCAATTGGTTGCGCATCGCCACGATCGCATTCGCATGCGGATCGGTCTCCATCAGCACGCGGCCGTCTGAGTAGGGATACTCTTCTAGCTGTACGGAGGCTTCTCGGACTGCGCTCACAGGAGGCGCAATAGTGGCGGCGTCGGCCATGAGCGCATAATAGCATCCGGGGGCCGCCTCTCGGCAGGGATTTGCTTAGGCAGTCTCGAAGCAATTCCAAGCGACGCTGCGGCTCTGGCCGCACAGAGGCAGTGCTCAAGCTGATCTGCACTTGTCGACTTGTCGTGCCAGTCCAAGTGAAGTTGCGCCCGATGCCCATGGTTGACCAGCAGTCCGAACACACAGCGGTCCCGGCGAGACTCGGGGATGTGACGGAAGCGGACCTAGAGGCCATCCGGCAAATCAACGAGAGCTCTGTGCCAGCAGTCAACAGACTTTCGCTCAAGCAGTTGCGCTGGTTCACGCTAGAGTATTTCAGGCTGGCCGAGTGCTCCTCCCGACTTGCAGGTTTCCTGCTGTGCCTTGCGCCGGAGGCTGACTATGACAGCCCGAACTTCCAATGGTTGAGCGAACGCTACCACCGGGTTCCCTATGTCGACCGAGTGGCCGTCGACTTGAGCTTCCACCGGCGCGGTATCGCCAAGGCGCTGTACCTGGATGCCGCCGCTACGGTAGGCGACAGGTTTCGCACGATCGCGTGCGAGGTGAATCTGCGGCCAAGGAATGATGTCTCGCTCGAGTTTCATGATCGTCTGGGCGGCCGGCCCGCGGGCACTCAGGACCACGGTTACGTCGAGGTTCAGTACATGGTGTGGGAGCTGCCATTCTGAGGTGACAGTCTGAAACGGAACTGGCGCCAAGGGTGGATCAGGCTCGCACGTGCCAGTCGAACCTCTAGATTCACCCGAGCGAGCCTGCAGCTCCGGATCGAACCGCTCCAGCCATGGGAACGGCAAAGCGAATCAGCCTGAATTGAGCGGGCTGTCGATGGCTTTAGGCTTGGGTGTGCGTTTCGGGCGGTTCGATGCAACTGTTGGCAGGATCGAATCGATTCTTCTGGCGCTGGTCGAGGGGCTAGCCGCGTGGCCGTCGGGTGCTCTGGTGCGGGGAGTGGCATCCAGAGGCGTACGTGCGGCCCCGCTCGGGAAGTATTCCGGGGCATCCCGTTCCTAGGGCGATACGTCGATGTGGCGAGCGTGTCGGGCCTTGTCCGCCCCACGGTCTACGGGGAGGCTGAATGCTAGGAATATATCCTTGAAACCATCGGAGGCTGGGCCGCATGGCTCGGCTTTGACCTCGATGGCTGGGTCACGGATTTATTGGTCGAGCGGGCCCGTGTGTCAGGGCGATGAGCTGCTCACCCGACGAGGCCGACCATGCATCAATCACTCGAATGCGTTCGCTCTAGGAGAAGTCTTGCGAGATCATGTGCGCAATCCAACGGGGTGGTCCGCAAGTCAGTCTTTGAGAGCTCTTGCAAGACCACGGGACAGCCTGCACCAGCGAGGCGGTTCGCGAGATCGATAATTTGTTTGGGATCGCCTACATCTGGGTCGTCGTGCCCCAGCTTGGCGACTGCTACGACGGCGAGAAGTCCACAGAGATCATCGTCCAGGATTCCTTGCGACGTATAGATGAAGTTCTTTCCCCAGCGCCCAACTGAACCCACTCGGGGCTCGAGCTTCCACGCTAGGGCGGCAGCGACACTAAATGCCCAGAAATCGACCTGTCTGCGAAAGGGACGGCTTTCCGCATTCTTTGACTCGGCTGAATGCATGGCCACGAAGCGGTTAATCTTGTCCTCGTCCTCTCGAGGCAAGGCCAAGCCGTGGCTCTTCGCCTTGAACATCTCTGCGAATTCACTCATTGCCAGCTCCCTCCGGATTCGCGTCGGGTCCACCCAGGACGTTCGGCTTGGCCAACGCGTTCGCATATGTCGCAAAGCTCGCGGGGACCGCACTCGCACAGGAGTGAAACCTGCCGTGCGTCTGTTTGGTTTACTACATCTCCGCCCTGCGACGTATGCTGCCACTGCCCTGTCAATGTGTAAGTCGCGCCGGCGTATTCCTCCACTAATGCAACCTCATTCTGTGACTCAAGGTCCGATCCGGTGAGCAGGAGGATCGGCTGGCTGGCGGTCTTGGCGGTGATACGCAGCGTGTTCGTCCGGACCGAACCCGACATGAAGTTCAGAAGCGAGTCTGCCACGAGCGGGGCCAGCGTGCGGCTCACTTTGCAGATCCCGAGAACGAACGACAGGGCTAGGATCCGCCGGGAGGCGCCATTGACCTCCGTCGGGGGCATCGTTCGCCCGCGGCTGTTGAGCGCGAAGATCTCGAATTGCTGAGGAGAATCCTCCAATGGGCGAAGCCCGACCCTCGCGATCATCCTGAGTGTAGCCTTATGGCGGTTATCTTCTACCTCTTCGTCGTCTAAAACGTTCGCTGCCATCTTGGCGAACAGAGCCTGCATCTCAGCGTCGAGATCTCGCACCTGGTTGTCGCGGATCCGTCCAAATGCCTGACCGAGGACGTGAACCACGGCAAGCGCAGTCTCTTGGTATCTCTCCAGGTCTTGCGCCTCCTGCTTCTGCCTTAGCCCAGAGCGGATAGTTCCCTCGATCTGGTGGACCCCTTTTCGGGCTTTCTCGAGACTGTCTCGATCGCGTGCAATTTCGCGCTCAATCTGGCTTGCCTTTTCTTCGAGCATGTTGATCTCGCCTCTTGTTATCTCGAGGTTCTCGTTTTCGATCAGACTGAGCCTGGAATCAATATCACGCTTCACTTGCTCGATATCAACGAGTTCATCCTGCAGGTCGGCGATAGCTCTCTCGTGATTGCTGCACCGAGTCTTCCAGTCCTGTCCGGCCTCATGCCGATTTAACGCCTCCGCGGCGTGCAGTACCGTAGCCAAGTAGTTTGCGTTCTTCTGCTCTCCTCGTGACTGTTCTACGATCTGCTGGACCTGGTGCCTGTGCTGGTTCTCTGAGGTCAAGTCTTGGCCGCAGACGCAACGCCCTCTATCGAGCAACCCTTGCACGTACGTTACGTGCCGAATGGGGATCGAGCCGTCATCATACAGGGGCCGCAGAACATTGCAAACATCGGTGATCTCCCTTGCGGCGAGCGATCCAAGCAGGTTGATCGAGGCCAGTTCCCCAGACAGCGCACCGACCGCTTCGCGCCGCCCATTCTCAGCTCGTTTGCGTCGAACCTCGTTCTCCTTCAGTCGCTCCTTGAGCTGGTCGTGAGCCCCGAGATTTCCGACAAGTGACTCAAGTCGCCCCCGTGCGCGAGTCAGGCGGCCATCGATATCTGCTTTTTCACTACGGTTTTTTTCGAGGTTTTGGCTAAGTTTTGCCGCCTTCGCGCGCAGATGGTCTAGTTCCGCCTGCTGCTCGTTCAGTTCCTTGCTGCCAGTCGCCTTCGTGGCGGCGCGTCCAAACGCTTCGGAAATCTCTTCCACTCGCTTGGTTGCTTTCGTGAAGACATCCAACCCTAGCAGTGCTTCTACCGCGAATGTGGTCTTGGCGATCACGTCCATGCGGTCCATGACCTTGTTCTCGCTGCCCCCGACGAAGTCAGTTGCCTCATCTGCGTCCATTACAAAAAAGTCTCGTAGCTTCAACGGAAGTAGCTCTTCGACCACACTGTCGACAGTTGACGCGGGTGGGGTCCATGATCCATCCGGTTCTTCTTTCAGCAGAATCGCCTCTTCTCCTATGCGTCGAAAATCCGGCACCCCTGCCTTGGTCGGCTTCCGCCCAACCGTCGTTACCGATCGGCGCAGCTCGTAGCGGGTGCTCGTTGGTCTGCCGGTTGGGTGGTTCCGAGAGGATCCATCTGTTTCGAATAAGATCGCGACGCTCGTTTCAATGCCATCCGAGTCCGGGTGCCATTGCGCTGGATGCAATGAGAACTGGCTTGGATTGCCGGGGAGCCCGTTCTCGCCGTACATCCCCCACCGGATCGCCCTCAATAGCGTCGTCTTGCCCGAGCCATTCTCTGCCCTGATCACCGTCAGCGGCTTCTCACGGCTCGTCGACGGCTCGATCTCGAAGTCGTCGAAGCACGCGAAGTTGGTGATCTCGATTCGCTGGATCAACAACACCTACGCCACCTTCATCGTCCCATCGACTGGTGTGGCATTTTCGATCCTTCCCTTGATCTTTTGCTTGATCCCGGGAACTGCCTTCACGCGGTCCCTGTCCTCTAGATCGACAATGTCCATGATCAGCTCCACAAGCGTCTGAGGCTCCATGCCGTAGGTGCCTGCGACCTGATGGGCCTCCTTCTTGATCTCATCCAGAATCCGGGCGTAGTTGTTTACCATGGCTCTCCTCGTGGCGTCCCGCGGGCGACGACATGCTCGTCTGCGTCCTCTAGGATATCTGTCTTGACGCCGGCCTCCGGCCAATAGGCCGTTGTGAGCCGCTCCAGATTGGCATGAACTCCATCAGAACCGGCGACATTCTGGGCGTACCTGCCGAATGCATGAGCACGATTCAGCTCGACCTTGATAATCTTCTTCAGCCCGGATGTGTCGTTGCCTCGTACAGCCCGAACAGGGGGTAAGGCGAGGAAGTCATGCACGATTGCCCATGGCTTCCCCGGATGGACCCGCAGGACACGTCCTCGGCGCTGTACCCATTCGCGCTCGACGGTTGACGAAGCGACGATGAATGCCTCCCGAATGCTCGGTATGTCCACTCCCTCGTCAAGCACTTTCTTTGCGAGGAGCACGCGGATGGAACCTTTTGCGAATGAGTCCAAAATTCGTGCGAGCAGCTTCGGATTGCTTGTCGTGTCCTGAGTGACCGGTGCCCATTTCACTCTGAGTATCGTGAGCAACTTGCCGATTGCATCGAACTGCTCCGGATTTTTCGCAGACGCGTAGATGAGAGCGTGTTTGAGGTTCCGAGGGCCGCGCCGGGTGAGCACCTCTTGTAGAAGATCGATCTTGCTCTGTCCGGTTTCGATGATGCGTCGTCGAGCGATCAGCAAGCCTTGCAGGCTGCTGTCGTCCTCAGTCACTTCGGCACCCATCGCAGCACCGATCTGTCTTGAGAGCTGATCGAACTTCACGATCTCCTCTTCGCACAGCGTGCAGGCATGGACGTAGTATCTGTACGGGACCAAGCAGAATCCGATTGCGCGATCAAGGCCGAACTCATAGGCAGTGGGCCCAAAGAACTTGAAGATCTCTTCGGTCCCATCTGGGTCGTACTGTCGCACCGGGGTAGCCGAAAGAGCAAGCCGCTTCTCGAAGAATTCAGGCTTGTTCCTGATGAACGATTCGGCCCCTAGCGTATGAGCCTCATCTGCGATCAGCATTGTCGACACCGTCTGCCCATGAGAATGAAGTTTCGAGGCGACCGTTGCTTGAAACCGCTTTGCGCAGAGGAGGTTATTCGTGACGATGGCGACGTGTGTGCCACCGCCCCGAAGGCCTCGAAATAGCCGTGTGAGTGCCTTGTCGGTACTTGCCTCCAAACTTGGAACGACCGGGGTCACGCCGAACTTCTTCACCTCTTCGTTCCACTGCATGATGAGCGGAATGGATGGAGCGCTCACTGTAACTACTCAGGCCCCTGCGACTACTTGTCTTCTCGCCTAGCGTCGCGCAGATCAAGGCTTGCGCTGGTCTCCGGCCAGCTCGCGAATGGTTGTTC
>Ga0209021_1002186_pt1 | contig 17573 bp, 11 predicted proteins | sample PinacodermFT_FD_187299 | JGI IMG/M metagenome (GOLD analysis project Ga0209021, IMG submission 187299) | Host-associated microbial community of the marine sponge Aplysina aerophoba from Gulf of Piran - sponge pinacoderm, lysed by freeze-thaw... | ecosystem: Host-associated > Porifera > Sponge >... | reverse complement strand
GCGGTCATCGCCGGCCGCGAGCTGGCCGGGCGGATCCGGGCGATCGCCGCCGACATGCTGGAGGCCAACCCTGCCGACCTGACCCTCGACGCCGGGAAGGTCACCGTGGCCGGCACCGCCTCCTCGGTGCCGCTGGCCGAGGTGGCTGCGGCGGCCCACCGCGGGTTCCGGCTGCCGGAGGGCCAGGCGCCCGGACTCACCGCCTCATACATCTATGACCCGCCCAGCCCCACGTTCTCCTTCTGCACCCACGCTTGCGCCGTGGCCGTCGACCCGGATCTGGGCAGCGTCGAGATCTGCGACTACGTCGTCGTGCTGGACTGCGGCACGGTGGTGAACCCTCAGGTCGTGCGGGGCCAGGTGCACGGCGGGGCCGCGCAGGGCATCGGGGCGGCGCTCAGCGAGGAGATCGTCTACGACGCTTGGGGCCAGCCCCGCACGACGACGCTCATGGACTACCTCGTGCCGACCCCCGACTTGCTGCCGAACTTCACCGTCGAGCACCAACAGACGCCCTCGCCGCACACCCCCGGCGGCATGAAGGGCATGGGCGAGGGCGGAACCAACGCGGCGTTCTCCTGCGTCCTCAACGCCGTGCTGGACGCTCTCGCCGGAGCCGGGATCAGCGGCCAGACGCTCGCCACCCCGCTCTCACCCGAACGCATCTGGCAAGCACTGGCATCTCCCTCGAACAAGTCTGACTGATCGACATATGAATGGTCGATATATAATGACATAGCTCTTTAGTCAGGTCGCTTCCCCCGACAGGCGCAACCCCTCGGCACGGACGGGTTGCCACAAGCTCGGCAGGAGGAAGCGATCATGATGGTCCCGTTCCCGGAAAGCTCACAATGGTGTAGTTTGCGAGGCGTGGGGCGACCTGGTAGTCCCCGGACGAACGGGGCGATGAACAATCTTCTACCCGCCGATGCGCCCGCGCACGGCTGGTACCGCTTCGTCCTGTCGTTCCCGCCGCATCTGGTGCGCAGCTATGCGGAGCGGTTTGGGCTCGACGAGTCATCGATCCTGCTGGATCCCTTCTGCGGGACGGGCACCACGGTCGTCGAGGCGAAGAAGTTGGGGATCCCGAGTCGTGGTGTCGAGGCTCTCCCCATGGCCCGCCTGGCTGCCGCAACGAAGGTGGACTGGAGTCCTGACCCCGACCGATTGATGGCGCACGCGGCGCTGGTCGCCGACAAGGCGCTGGCACTACTGGAGGCTGACGGGTTTACCGACGGGGCGACGGGGGAGATACCCGACGGAGCGCGGCTTCGCACGCCGGGGCCGGAGGCATTCAAGCTCCTGCTGCGGAACTCAATCAGCCCGCTGCCGCTGCACAAGAGCTTGGTCCTCGTTGAGGCTCTCGACGGCGAGCACGATCCGGCGTACTCGGGACACGAGCGCGTCGCGCTGGCGAAGATCCTCCCGTCGCAGGTCGGCAACCTGCGATTCGGGCCGGAGGTCGGCGTCGGTGCGGTCAAGGCCGATGCGCCCGTCGTGGGGCCGTGGTTGGAGCAGGTGCGCGCCATGGCCGATGATCTCCGACTGCTGGCGCCCCGAGACAGCACGCCGACGGTCGTGAGCGGCGGCGACGCCCGCGTCCTGGGCGCCGGTCTCGAGCGCGCCACTGTCGAGGCCGTGATCTGCTCGCCGCCCTATCCGAACGAGAAGGACTACACGAGGACGGTGCGGCTGGAGTCGGTCCTTCTTGGGATGATGAACGCGCGGCCCGAACTGCGTGAGACCAAGCGGCGCCTCCTGCGGTCGAATACCAGGGGTGTCTACAAGGTCGACGACGACGACGCGTGGCTGGCGGCGGACAGCGAGGTGAACGAGATCGCCGATGCCATCGAAGAGCGGCGGATCGCGTTGGGCAAGACATCGGGGTTCGAGCGCATGTACCACCGGGTAACACGTCTGTATTTCGGAGGGATGGCACGCCACTTCGGCAGTCTCAGCAGGATCCTCAAGCCCGGGGCTCGCCTCGCATACGTTGTCGGCGACCAGGCTTCCTATTTGCGCGTCATGATCCGCACCGGCGAACTCTTGGCCGATGTGGCGCGTACCGCCGGCTACGAGGTGGAGGGCATCGACCTCTTCCGCACGCGCCTCGCCACCGCAACAGGAGAACAACTCCGCGAAGAGGTCCTACTCCTGCGCTGGCCTGGGCGAGCAACGTGACCGGGACGACCCCCGACACCTCCACCCGCCGGTACCAGGAGATTATCGAAATAGAGCCATCCGGCTGCTTGCTGCGGCTCTTTCCGTTGCTCACTGCCGGGTACGAGACGATGCCGCATGGGTTGCGGCCAGGTACGCGTAGGTGATGGCGCGGGCGTTGGCGAGGCCGCCGACGTAGGCGGGCTGTTCGGTGTAGGCGGCGGCGTTGCCCGTGGCGTACAGGCCGCCGATGGGGCGACGATCCTCGGTCAGCACCTGCGCGTTGGTGTTGATCAGCAGTCCCGTGGAGTAGATGCCGGTGCCCAGCAGCTTCAGCGGCAGACCCCAGAAGGGCGGCTCCCGCAGCGAGCCCAGGTTCGGATTGGGCGACTGGTTGGGATCACCCGCCCGCAGCCGGCTGTAAGGGAGCGTGCCGCGGCCGAATGCCGGGTCGTTCCCCTCCTCGGCGCCGTCGTTGAAGGCGGCGACCTGGTCGATGAGGCCGTTGGCGTCGACGCCGAGTGCGCCGGCCAGATCGTCGAGCCGGGTCGCCTGCGCCAGATCGGCAGGCCATTCGTCGCCGTCACCGAGCCGGTAGCGGGTGCGGTAGCGGTCATCGCCGATGAGGTAGCAGGGATAGTTCGGGAACCGCCCGCCGGCGTCGCGTTCCTTCACGGCCCGCAGCAGGAACCCGTAGAAGCTCTCGTCGCCGAAGCGTCTGCCCGTCCGGTTCACGACGATGGCGTGGGGCAGCCCGAGTGCCCGTGACAGCTCGCGGTGCAGCGGCAGCTCGGTCCCGGGATGGCGCTCGGTCGGGCTCTCGTAGCCGAAGATCGTGAACGCCTGCCCGGCTCGTGCCCGGGCGGCTCCCGCGGGTTCGACGAGCGCCAAGGCGTCGCCGTCGAGCACCGGCGGGGAGGCCTCGAACACTTCCGGCAGGCCCTCCACATCGGCGGCGTACGGGGCGTTGCCGTAGCTGCCGGTGGCGATCAACACGCCCCGCCGGGCGCGGATCTCCCGGCGTTCGCCCCCCACCTCCACGACGGCCCCGGAGACCCGGTCCCCGCTGCGGACCAGTTCGACGCAGCGCGCCTCAAGCAGGATCGGCACTCCCCGCTGCTCGAGGGCTGCGGCGGCGAAGGAGGCGGACAGTCCGGGACCCCAGGTCCAGAAGTCGCTCTCGCGGCGCTGCCGGTGGAGGTCGGCCAGAACGTCACCCGCGACCAGGTCACCGCCGGCTCGGCGCACCTCGTCATGGGTCAGGCCGAGGAGGCGGAAGTGGGGTGAGCTGCGGCACCGGTCCCGCCACGGCCCGAGGTCATCGCCGTCGACGGTGACCTCCAGGATGCGGCCACCCGGCACCGATCCCGGGGCGTCGGGGTGGTACTGGTCGCCCAGCCCGGTGCTCTGGAATCGAACGCCGAGGCGGCTGAAGTACTCCACGGCCTCGGGGGCCCGGCGGACGAACGTGGCCAGCAGTTCCTCGTCGAAGGTGCCGGCGTCACGTGCGACCCAACGCAGGTACCGGGTGGTGTCGGTCGCGCTGTCGGTGAGGCCGGCGCGCCGCTGCAGGTGGTTGTTGCCGACCCACACCACGCCGCCGCTGTAGGCGGCCACACCCCCGATGAGCGGCGACTTCTCGACGACGAGCGCCTCGAGTCCGGCGTCGGCCGCACGCAGAGCGGCGGCGAGCCCACCGAGCCCACCCCCGATGCAGAGGAGATCGCAGTCCGGTGACTTCATGGGTTCCCTCCGATCATCGGCGCCGGACCGGTGGTCGAGAACCCGAGAACTCGCGCATCCGACTCGAGGGGTCTCACGGTCCGGTCAGCCTCCGATGCGCGGCGCGAAGCCCGCAGCCGCAGACTGCAGAACCCGGTTCGTTCGACCCACTGCTCCGCTCTGCCTTCCGTGCCGGGCCGCACCCGGCTGCCGGGAGCCACCGGCGGCGGACTCGTGCGGTTTCCCGCGTTCGCTTACCGGCGGTGCCGGATGAGCGACCGTAGCATTGGCCGATGGTGCCCACTCTCCCGCCATTGCCCGAGAGCGTGACGAGCCGGTTGGCCCGTTTCCTCGCCGGAGGGCGTGCGGAGCCGCTGCCAGAACCGGTTGTGCGTCAGGCTCGCCGGCTGCTGCTGAACGCGGCGGCGGCGTCGGTTGCCGGGCACGATCATCCCGCTGTCGAGCGGCTGCGGGAATGGGCGATCGACGGCGTCGCGGGTGGTGCGGCCCGCCTGCTCTGGCACGGGGACCCCACCAGCGGCGACCGGGCCGCCCTGGTGAACGGGGCGATGCTCGAGGTGTTGGACTTCAACGAGACCCACGTCGAGGCGTTCGTGCACCCCACGGCGCCGGTTTGGCCGGCCGTGCAGGCGACGGCCGAGTTGTCGGGCGCCTCGCTGGCCGATGCGCTCGCGGCGCTGGCCCTCGGCATCGAGGTCGAGTTGGCGGTGGCGACGATGCTGATGGCAGCGCACTACGAGCGCGGATTCAACCCGGCTGTCGCCGCGGGCGCTGTCGGGGCCGCGGCGGGTTGTTCCGTGATCCTGGGGTTGGACACCGAGCGCACGGCCAACGCGCTGGGCCTCGCCGCGCTCGGCGGCGCCGGTCCGCTGGAGGTTCTCGGAACCGACGTCCACCCCTACCGCATCGGCGACGCCGCCCGCAGCGGGTTCACCGCCGCCGGCCTGGCGCGTCGGGGCTTCACCGCCCCGCCGACGGCGATCGAAGGCGAGCACGGCCTGCTGGCGACGGTCGCCGAGCGCGATCCGGGAAGGATCGAGAGTGCCCTGGAGTCTCTCGGCGACGACTGGCGGATCTGCGGCCCCATCGCCTTCAAGCGCTATCCCACCGAGACCATCAGCCAGGCCCCCCTTGACTGCACACTGCAACTCCGGGACCGCACGCCGCCGGAGAGGCGCTCACAGGTCGCCTCGATGACCTTCGAGGTCGCCCCGCTCGTGGCCGAGGTGAACCGCAGCCGGCGCGGGCGGTTCACTGTCCCCGCCGACGATCAGCAGGCCCGCTTCGACGGCAGCTACTGCGTCGCCGCCGCCTGGCACCGCGGGTGCTTCACGGCGAGGGAGATGGGGTCCGCACCACGGGTCGACAGCGCCATCCTGGATATCCGCGAGGCGGTCACGTTCGTTGCCGACCCCGGCCGTGGCGTGGAGAGCGCCTCCCTGGAGGTCCAGTTCGCCGACGGGAGCCGGGAGCGGACCTCGGTCGATGCGTTCAAGGGATCGACGACCAACCCCATGAGCGACGCCGACATGTTCCGGAAGCTCGCCGATTGCGCCGCCGGCGTGATCGGTCCGGATCAACTTGAGGTCATCGTCGCGGCGATCTTCGCCCGTTCGGACCTGGCGACGGCGGACTTCACGGCCCTGCTCGCCCGCTGAGGGGATCTCTTCCCCAGGCGGCGCCAGGCAACGGAGTGTTGCCATTGGCTGCCCGCGAGCGGCTGATCCGGATGGCGTGCATTGCACCAACTTGCTGGAGTCTCCTGCTGATGTGTCTTAGATGGGAGAGTCGGAGGACGTGTCGGGTAGGGTGGCAAGAACCAACTCGGCTGCTAGCACAGCAAGATGATGATGCCGTACACCGACGATGAGATCCGGCGCCAACTGCGGCTGGGCGAGGACAGCGGCTGGGAGTTCAAGAGCGTCGAATTCCACGGCGATCAACCCGTCCGGTCCAATCGCGACGTGTGGGCGGACGAGATCGCCGCTTTCGCGAATGCCCGCGGCGGTGTTCTCCTGCTCGGCGTCGCCGACACCGGTGAGGTGTCCGGCATGTCCCGAGGCTGCTTGGATTCGGTGGAGCGCCTCGTCACGGAGATCTGCAGGGACTCCGTCAAGCCGGCGATCAGAGCAGAAACGTACCGCAGGGAGTTGGACGAGCGGTCATTCCTGCTCGTGGTGGTCCCGGAAGGGGACGCCCAGCATGACAGCCCCGGCGGCAGCTTCGTGCGGGTGGGTAGTGCGAAACAGCCGATGACACCGGACGAACGATTGCGACTGGCGCAGAGGCGAGGTCTGGCGCGGTTCGGCGGCTTCGACGAGCGGACCGTGCCCGGTACCGGCTTCGGCACGCTCGAGCAGCAGTTGTGGAAGCCGTTGCTGAGTGCTGAGAGCTTGGCTGACCCCGAACTTGGACTGCACAAACTCGGGTTGCTCGGGACTGACGAACACGGTGCCACCCGGGCGACCGTCGCGGGCGTCCTGATCTGCACCGAGAGACCAGAGCAGTTTCTGAAGACCGCAGTCATCAGCGCTGTCCGTTACCGGGGCACCGATCGCGCATCCGGACAGTTCGACGCGCAGGAGATCAGCGGGCCGGTAAACCGCCAGATATTGCAGGCACTCGCGTTCACCGAGCGCAACATGCGCGTCGGCGCACGAAAGTCCCCCGCTCGGGAAGACTTGCCGGAATACAGCGTGCGGGCGTTGTTCGAGGGTCTCGTCAACGCTGTCGTGCATCGTGACTACTCGATCGAAGGAAGCCGCATCCGGCTGGCGATCTTCTCTGATCGGCTTGAGCTTTGCTCCCCAGGCTCTCTTCCGAACAGCTTGACGATCGCGAGTATGGGAGAACGGCAGTCGACCCGGAACGAGGTGCTGACATCAGTTCTTGGCGGTATGGACGTCGGAGAGATTGCGGGAAGCGGAGGTCGGAGTCACTTCATGGAGCGGCGCGGCGACGGCATCCCGATCATCCGCCGCGAGACCAGAGAACTCACGGGCAAGGAACCCGGGTTCCGGCTGATCGACGACTCCGAACTCTGTCTCACGATTCCGGCCGCCGAGCCGGATTCCGGGCCGGCGGCTCTCGTCGTCACCGTTCGCTGCGACAGCGAGCCGCTCATGGGAGCGGACGTCTTGGCGCTGTTCCCGAACAACACATGGAAGCGGTCATCCACGGACAGGAATGGAGAAGCGCGCCTCGAGTTGCACTCGGTTCACTTGCCTCTGACGGTGTTCGCTGCCGCCGAGGGGTGTGCCGCACATGTCGAGCGCGAATGGATCCCGGCAGAACGGGGGCTTGCGATTGAACTGGCAGCGCTACGAGGTGGGGGTTCACTCGTTCTTCCTGAGGCGACAGGTCACATTCCCGGCCTGTCGGGCCGTCTCAATCCAATCCTCGACACGAGCGACAGGACCTATCTCTACGCGTCCAACATCGTGATCAACGGGGGACAGCAACAGCCGGTCTCGTTCATTCCCGCAGTTGAGGATCTGCGATTGATGGACGTGAATGGCAATGAGGCCCTTATGCGCGTGGTGGCAATCACCGGACGCTCGTCGCTTCTCGAGTACCGCCCCGTCTGAGGAGCATGAAGCGGGGGAGGCGGGGCGACAGGAACTCCATCAGTTCACGCGGTTCGACGGTGATCCCGGGGCGGGGCACCACGACGATCTTCATCTCGTCCTCGCCCCATTCCGACGGCACGGCCGCAGCCGCGGACTCCTGGAGGTTCTCGGCACCGACGTCCATCCCTACCGCATCGGCGACGCCGCCCGCAGTGGGTTCACCGTCCCTGCTGACGACCAGCAGGCCTGCTTCGACGGGAGTTACTGCGTCGCCGCTTGGTGCAGCGGCCGCTTCACGGTCGAGGAGCTGGGCGCCGGGACGCGCTCCGATCCGGCGGTGCTGGCGCTGCGCGACAAGGTCACGTCGCGCCCACGATCTGCGCGAGCGTTGCCAGGTCGGGGACGACGAGGTCGGGGACGGCATCGGTCCGGCGCGTCGCACCTCCGTGTCCAGCGCGGTCCACCCACACGCACGTGATGCCCAGCTTGTTCGCCGGCTCGATGTCGTGGAACAGGCTCTCGGCAATATGCAGCCACGCCTCCTTTCCGACCGCCATCGCCTTCGAGGCGACATCGAAGTTGCGCAGGTTGGGCTTGTCGCTACGGGCCTGCTCCGCGGTGACGACCGCATCGAATTCGACGTTCAGCGCGCGAGCCGTCCCGGCGAACAGGTCGTCGTCCACGTTGGAGATCACTGCAAGCTTGTAGCGCGCCTTGAGGGCCTGCAGCGCCTTGGTGACGTCGGCGAAGATCGGCCAGGTGGGCAAGGTGTCCGCGAGGCAGTTCAGCTCCGACTCGGTGCACTGGATGCCCAACTCGGTCCCGATCGCTGCCATCGTCGTGCGCAGGACGTTCCGGTACTCCAGGAAGTTCTGGGAGTTCTGCACCCGGGGCTCCACCGCGGCGAAGAGAGCCAGGATGTCAGCGCGTGATCTGCGCATGCCATGGGATCTCAAGACGTCGTCGACCGCCGCGGAGCAGCATCGATTGGTTGACGGGTTGACGGGTTGACGGCTGCGACGTATACTGATCTTGCGATGACGACTGAATCCCGCACGGTGGATCTGCTCGGTCAGTTGCTGGCGAGTCGAACCGACCCCGGTCGCGGTCATGTCATTCTGAGCCAGGCGGAGTACGACGAACGGATACGCCGGGTCTTTGTGTTGCGAACTGCGGCGGACCGTGTCTCCGACGACCGTATTGCTGAGGGCGCACTGCGGATGATCCGCAACCATCTGGTCCACGGTCAGATCGAGACGCCCCACAATGACCGCTTGCTTGAGTCCCTCACCGTTCGACTCGAACCGGGTCTCCGCCATCCCCCTGAAGCGGTCTTCGAGGAAGCAATTCGTGAGCTTCGCCTGCGCCGCGACGATGACATCGCGCTCTCGGTCGCGGTCTCAGTCGCTGGCACGTTCGTCGAGGCATTGGCTGCCGAGGCTGCGCCCTTGGGGAAGCTCGATGGTGAGGAGGCGGTCCGGCTCGGTCGCCGAGCGGCGGCGCAGGTGTTGGCGGCCGCACGGTGGGCTCAGGTCGTGGGCGATCGGCTCGACACCACCCAGGTCGCGCAGCTGCTTGGTGTGACTCGCCAAGCATTGGCCAAGCGCCAGCTGACGGGATCGCTCCTCGGTGTTCCCGGCGACGGCACGACCTGGTATCCGACATGGCAGTTCGATAGCGACGAGGGACGTATCCGCCCCGAGGTGCGTGACGTGCTCGGCGCCTTCAGAGATCGCCTTGATGACATCGATCCACTCGTCGTCGCTGCCTGGGCTACGACACCCCAGGACGAGGACCTCGCGGGCGAGACGCCCGCCCAGTGGCTAAGGGCCGGTCGTGATCAGGACCAGTTGCGCCGTGCTGCCGAACGGGCCGCCGCGCGGCTCAGCCGGTGAGCGACTGGGGCGATTTTCCCGCTCGTCGGATCGATGCGGCAACGCCGCTCTTCCGCATCCACCAGCGCCATCGTCACCCGGCTTGGTTCAATACCGACGGGCTATTGCGATTCGACCCGCCCAAGATCAATCCGATCCGTGACGAGCTGATCGCTGCTGGACGGCAATTCCGCATTGAGGTTCTCCCGGTCGCTCCACTCCCTTAGCTCTTCGAAGTGTCTTGATCAATTGCACGTTCGGAGCAGAGCCCTGCCGTCTGGGTCCGGTCTCCGCCACAACGACGAGGTGAGGAGGCGGCCCAACCGTAGATCTATGGATTCGGACCAACGGGGCAAATGACGCAGGTGTGAGACCGAATTATCACTCGGCGTCTTGCTGCGTGGTGGCTTCGCGGTCCCAGGTGTCCGGCGTGATGCCCTGGGCCCGGAGTTCGACCTTGCGGACCTTCTCCGTGGGGGTCTTGGGGAGGCTCGTGGTGACCTCGACGTAGCGGGGGAGCATGAAGCGGGGGAGGCGGGGCGTGAGGAACTCGATCAGTTCACGCGGTTCGACGGTGTTCCCGGGGCGGGGCACGACCACGATCTTGACCTCGTCCTCGCCCCACTCGGAGGGGACGGCCACGGCGGCTGACTCCAGCACGGCGGGATGCTCGTTGACCACCACCTCCACCTCGGCTGAGGAGATGTTCTCGCCTCGCCGGCGGATGGTGTCGGAGATGCGGTCACAGAAGTAGTAGTTGCCGTCGGCGTCGTAGCGGAAGGCGTCGCCGGTGTGCAGCCAGAGGTTGCGCCAAGCCGCCGTGGTGGCCTCGGGCATGTCGAGGTAACCGGCCATCAGGGTCCACGGCTCGTCGGCTCGCACGAGCAGCTCGCCCACCCGGCCGGGCCCCACGTCCTCGTCATCCTCATCGACGACGCGTACCTCGTAGCCGGGCCGCACCTTGCCGCAGCTCTCCAGGTTCGCCAGCGTCCAGCCGTCGGAGTGGATGGGCACGCTGATCTCGGTCATGTTGAAGGCGGTGGAGACCCGCACGCCGAACCGCTCCTTGAAGTCATCGAGTTCGCCGATGAGCGGGACCATCACCACGGTGTGCAGCGGCGTGCCGGCATCGTCGGGGCGCCGGGGTTGGCGGTTGATGAAGTTGGCCATCGCCCCCAGCAGCAGGGTGGTGGTGCAGCGGTAGCGCCCGATGTCCGACCAGAACGCCGCCGTGTTGAAGGAGGGTCGCATCACGACACGGCCGCCCACCAGGGCGAACGTGTAGACGGGCCCCTTGCCGCTGATGTGGAACAGCGGGAACGGCATGTAGTAGGCGTCGCCGGGGCCGAAGTCGCCGGTGAAGATGCCGGCGGACGCCGTGGCGTGCAGCTGCGCCCACGGCACCAGCACGCCCTTGGAGGGGCCGGTCGTGCCCGACGTGTACATGACCGTGGCGATGTCGGCCGGGCCGGGGCCGTCCAAGTCCTCGGCCGGGGTCGCCCCGGCGAGGAATTCGCCACGGCCGATAACGCTGAACGGCAAGTCAGCGGTCACGTCGTTGCGGTCGTGCACGACGACCGCCCTCAGGTGCGTGAGATCCGCGGCGACGTCGCCGAGGTGCTCCAGATACTCGGCGGCTGTCACCAGCAGGGTCGAGCGGGAGTGTTCCAGCAGGTAGTGCAGCATCCGGCCCACGTAGCCCGTGTTGACGGGCACCTCCCAGGCTCGCAGCCAGGAGAGCCCCAGCCAGGCGCTCACGGCGTCGATGCCTGTGGGCAGCATCACTGCCACCCGGTCGCCGGATCCGACCCCGAGACGGCGGTAGGCGTCGGCCCAGGTGAGGGTGTCGCGATGCAGGTCTGCGTAGGAGATCGAGCGGCCGTCGACCTCCTGCAGGAACGTGTGGTCGGGGTGCTCGCCGGCCCGAACCGCCAGCAGGTGTGGCAGGACGAGTTCGCGAGCGAGCATCAGAGCACTCCCCTCGCGAAGTGTGCTGACAGATTCGCGCGGAGTACTCGTAGGACAGCTGGAGAATGGGTTCCGGCCTTCGCCGGAACGACGGGCGAGGGGAACAGCAGGACGAGCCGCCGGGCGAGCATCAATACTCCCGCCCCCGCCCCGGCGCCGTCCGGCGAGCCGTGTTGATGGCGCCGCCCTGGCGCACGATGTTGGCTTGGCGGGCGGAGAGGTCGTGGCGGACGGCGAAGCGGCGACCGGTCGTGGTCTCCAGCACGCTCCCGCTTCCGACCGAGAGCAGCCCGTGTGCATCCTCGATGACCAGGACATGCCCGGCTTCGAGCGCCTCGTAGTGTCCCGGACCGGCGAACGTGAGGGGAAGCACGCCGAAGAGAACGAGGTTCTCACGGTGTATGCGGGCGTAGTCCACGGCGATGACCACCCGCAATCCCAGGGACCGCGGGGCCAGCGCCGCCTGTTCCCGGCTGGACCCCTGCCCGTAGTTCCGCCCCCCGATCACCGCGTGGTCGCCCTGCGCCCGGGCCCGGTCGGGATAGCCGGGATCGACGCCCTCGAAGGCGAAGTCGCCCATCCGCTCCACGTTCGACCACAGCGGCATGGCACGCGGCCCGGCAGGCAGGATCTCGTCGGTGGAGGTGTCATCGCCCATCTTCAACAGCACGGGGACCGTTAGCCGGTCGGGGAGCGGTTCGAAGCGGGGGAGCGACGGGTGGTTCGGTCCCTTGGCGAGTCGCACCCGGCCGGCCTCCTCGACTGGCAGGGGAGGCACCAGCAGGTCATGGTTGGTGAGCCACTCGTCGGGTTCGTCGACGTTCGGCGTCGCCGGCCCGAGCGTCCGCGGGTCGGTGATGACGCCGCTGAGAGCCGAGGCCGCCGCCGTCTCGGGGCTCACCAGGTACACCTGGTCGTCGGCGGTGCCCGAACGGCCCGGGAAGTTGCGGGGCACGGTCCGCAGGCTGATCCGACCGGGCGCGGGTGCCTGCCCCATGCCCGGGCAGCCGTTGCACCCGGCCTGATGGAGGCGAGCCCCGGCTGCCACGAGCGCGGCGATGTGGCCGTCGCGGGCGAGATTGGCGAGGGCCTCGCGGCTGGCCGGGTTGATGTCGAAGGAGACGCGGTCGTGCGCGGCCTGCCCGCCCACGATGTGGGCCGCCATCGCGAGGTCGCGGTAGGAGGGGTTGGCAGAGGATCCGATGTAGGCTTGGTGGATCTCGGCGCCGGCGACCTCGGCCACCGGGACCACGTTCCCCGGACTAGGCGGCAACGCCACGAGCGGCTCCACCGAGGCCAAATCGAGTTCGCCGGAGTGGTCGTACGTGGCGCCTTCCTCGGCTGCGAGAGCCTGCCAATCGCCGCCCCGTCCCTGGCGGTCGAGGTAGCGTCGCACTTCGTCGTCGGAGGCGAAGACCGAGGTGGTGGCCCCCAACTCGGCGCCCATGTGGGCGATCACGTGGCGGTCCCATATCGACAATCCTGCCACGCCCGGGCCGTGGTACTCGATCAGCCGGCCCGAGGCACCGTCGGTGCCGTGGCGGCGCAGCATCTCCAGGATCACGTCCTTTGCGCTCACCCACGGTCGCAGTTCCCCGACGAGTCGGACGCCCCAGATCTCCGGCATCGTCACGTACAGGGGCTCACCCGCCAGGACGAGCGCCACCGCCAGGCCCCCGGAGCCGATGGCCAGCATGCCCAGGGCGCCCGCCGCGCAGGTGTGGCTGTCGGAGCCCACCAGGCAGGCCCCCGGGCGCCCGAAGGACTGCTGATGCACGGCGTGGCAGATGCCGTTGCCGGCCCTGCTGAACCACAAGCCGTAGCGCTCGCAGGCGCTGCGCATCATGAGGTGGTCGGCGGGGTTGCGCTCGTCGGCCTGCAGCAGCAGGTGGTCCACGTACCCCACGGCCAGGTCCACCTGCACCCGGTCGACCCCCATGGCCTCCAGCTCGAGGGCGATCAGCGGCCCCACCGAGTCGTCGATGAACACCTGGTCCGCAGAGAGCGCGATCTCCGCCCCGGCGATCGGATCACCGGAGACGAGGTGCGACTCGATGAGTTGGCGCGCCAGCGATCGTCCCATGGACCGGGCCCTAGGAGTGCGCTCGACAATCGGTCCGCAAGCGCGAATCACGCCGCCGGAAGGTGGATTCCGGCCTCCGCCGGAATGACGGGAGCCTCCGCCGGAATGACGGGAGGGAGTTGCGCAGCACCGTCCAGCAGGCTCCTAGCGCCCCTGCAGGCCGAATCGCTCGTCGAATCCCGGGTCGCGAGTGCAGCGAACCTGCCGCTCGGCTTCCCGGTCGAGCACCTCGGCGAGGGGGAGCCGCAGCCCGTCGTTGAGATTCTGCTTCATGGCGGTGAGCGCGCCGGGAGCGACCGTGAGCAGGTTTTCGGCAGCCCCCCGGACGCGGGGGAGCAGTTCGTCGTCGGGCACCACAACGGACACCAAGCCAATCTGCTCCGCCTCGTACGCCTCGACGGGTTCGGACAGCAGGTAGAGCTCGCGGGCCTTGGCGGGACCCAGCACCCAACTCATCGTCGCCGTGCCGCCGAAGTCACCGGATAGGCCCACCCTGGCGAACGCCGTGACGAAGCGGGCCGACGCCGCGGCGAAGCGCAGGTCGCAGGCACACGCCAGCGCCAGAGCGCCCCCGGCGCACGGCCCGTTGACCGCCGCGATGGTGACGGCGTCCATCTCGTGGAGCAGGAGCGAGGACTCCATGTAGCGCCGCATCAGGGCCGTGTCCGCCTCCACGCTGACTCCCCACGGCTCGCCGGTCTGATCGCGGTCCCCGCCCGCCGAGAAGGCGCGGCCGGCACCGGTGAGGATGACGACCCTCACCGCCGGATCACCGGCAACCTGCTCCAGAGTCTCCACGAGTGCGCCCAGCAGGCCCGTGCTCAGCGCATTCAGCTTGTCCGGGCGGTTCAGCGTGACCGAGGCGATGCCATCGGACTGCTCGAGCAGGATCAGATCAGTCACGTCCGCTCCCGTTCGATTGCCGCAACTCCGCTGTTGCGGCCTCGTCCACTTCCAGATCCGCGGTCAGGGCGACCCCGTAGGCATGCCGCGCCGCCTCCGTAGAGACGAGGCCGCTGCGGACATCGCGCCGCACGGCGTCGACGGGCCGGTCGCGCGGGTCGCCCAATCCGCCGGCGCCGGTGGTCACGAACGCCAGCCGGTCACCAGCCTCGACGGCCACGACGTCGCACTTGGAGGGCAACTCCTCGGCCGCACCGCCGGCCCGGAACAGCGTCTTGCGGCTCAAGTCGCCCGGCAAGCCGCCGGCCCAGCCCCACGGCCGGCTCCGCCAACGGTCGTCCTGGATGGTGATCTCGCCGTCGGCGTCGAAGCGGTACACCTTCTCCACCCCGTTGCCGCCGCGGTGTCGCCCGGGTCCGCCGCTGTCGGGGATCGAGCGGTAGGTCTCCACCATCACCGGGAAGTAGCTCTCGATGTACTCGGTGGGGATGTTGGTGAACAGCGGCCACCAGGAGTGACCGTCCATCCCATCGCCGGCCGGTCGCCCCGGAAGCCCGCCGTAGCTGATCTCGCCGAGTTGGAAGTACTCGCCGCGGCTGTCGTGGCCGCTGTAGGTGAGCGCCGGGCTGGACCCGTAGCCCGCTCCGGCGGCGAACTCCGGGGCGCATTTCGCCAGCACGCCCTGGATGACGTCGAAGTGCCGGGCGAGGGTGATGTTCAGCAGGCCGAGCGGGGCGGGGAACTCGGGGCTCACCAGCGAGCCCGGCTCCAGGATCACCTCCAGCAGGTCGTGGAAGCCCTCGTTGAAGGAGATCTCCGGGTCGAAAGCCATGATGAGGTAGATCCCCACGAACATCTTGAAGAGCCCGTCGTGGGTTGCCAGGTTGATGGGGCCGGGCGCCTGCGGGTCGGTGCCCGTCCAGTCGAAGAACGCCGTCTCGCCCTCCCGCCACACCGTCAGCTTCATCTCGAACGGGCCGTTGCCCTGCCCGTCGTCGTCCACCACGTCGACGAAGCTCACCGGCTCGGTGGGGATGTGCCGGACGATGATGGCTGCCATGGCGTCCCGGGTGCGCTGCAGCAGTGCGTCGCAGGCCCGCCGGTAGACATCGGTTCCGAAGCGGGCGCAGAGGTCCTGCACCCGCGCGGCGGCCGTGCGGCAGGCGGCCACGAGGGCCATGAGGTCGGCCTCGTTCATCTCGGGGGTGCGCGAGTTGTTGAGGATGATCTTGAGGACGTCGGTGTTCAGCCGGTCCTCGGCGAAGAGCTTCACCGGCGGTATGCGTATGCCCTCGTCCCAGATGGACGTGGCCGTGGCGGCCATGCTCCCGGGCACCGTGCCGCCGCAGTCCAGGACGTGGCCGAACATCGAGGCGTAGCCAACCCGCCGGCCCTCGTAGTCGATGGGGGAGAGCACCAGCCAGTCCGGCGTGTGCTGGATGGCGCCCCCGCACAGGTACGGGTCGCTCTGGAGGATCACGTCGCCCGTGCGGATCTCGTCGTCGAAGGTCTCCAGCAGCAGCGGCACGTAGGAACCGAACTGGCCCACCAGCATGTTCCCCGCCGCGTCGGTCACGAGCGGGAACTCGTCGTGCTGCTCCCGGATGATGGGTGACATCGCCGACTGCAGCACGACGGCGTCCATCTCCTCGCGGATGTTGAGCAGCGCGCTCTCGATGATCTCGAGGGTTGCCAGGTCCACCGGTGCGGCGGCATCGCTCACGAGGATTCCTCCGGCATGATCAGCAGGTTCAGCCAGGCATCGGTGACGGCGACGTGACCGGCGTGCACGAACGTGGTCGTGTCGGTCTGCGCGATGATCGCCGGTCCGGCGACCGCGTCCCCGGGCCGGAGCAGGTCGCGGTCGAACACCCCGGCCTCGGCCCAGCGACCCTGCTGGTAGACCTGCTCGGTGGAGGTCTGTGCACGGCTGCCGTCCCCGGCAATGACGGGCAGCGGTTCCCGCTCGGCTCCCGGGGCCGGGCCGCGCGCCTCGATGCGGGCGTTCACGATCTCGATCGGCGCCTCCGGGACGAACCCGTAGAGCCGGTTGTGCTCGTCACCGAACCTGCCCGCCAGCGCCTCGACGTCGATGCCGCCGTCGTCGTCGAGCGTCACGTCCACCTCGATCTCGTAGCCCTGGCGCAGGAACCGCAGGTCGCAGGAGCAGGCGAGCGTCCCGTCGCGCAGGCCCTGAGCCGCCAGCCAGGCCGTCGCCCGATCGGCGAGCTCCCCGAACGCCTTGGCCACGTCGCGGTCGTCGCCGGCGCGGAGTTCGGTGATCAGGGTCCGGCTGAACGTGTTGCGGTGGCCGACGGTGTGGAATCCGTAGGCCGAGAGCACGCCCGGCGCCGGCGGGACCAGCACGGGGAAGCAGCCGAGGAGTGCGGCGAGGGCGTTGCCGTGCAGCGGCCCCGCGCCGCCGAAGGCCACGAGCGTGTAGTCACGGGGATCGAGGCCGCGCTCGACGGACATGATGCGCAGAGCCCCGGCCATCTTCTCGTTGGTGATGTCGACGATGGCCTGCGCGGCCTCGTGCGCGCTCAGCCCGACGCCCGAGCCGAGCCGGCGCAGCGCCCCCTCGGCGGCGTCCCGGTCCAGCGTGATCTCGCCGCCCAGCAGGCCGGCCGGCAGGCGGCCCAGCACGAGGTTGGCGTCGGTGACGGTCGGCTGATCGCCGCCCCGGCCGTAGCAGACCGGCCCCGGCTCGGCGCCGGCGGAAGCGGGGCCGACGCGCAGACCGCGCAGCAACTCCGGCACGAAGGCGATGGAGCCTCCACCGGCGCCGATGCTGCGCACGTCCACACTCGGTGAGCGGACCGGCAGGTCGCCGACGGTGGTGTCGCGGGCGATCAGCGCCTCGCCGGCGGTACAGACCGAGACGTCGGTGGAGGTGCCGCCCATGTCGAGGGTCAAGATGTCGTCGAAGCCCGCCACCGTGGCGATCGCCAGCGCGCCGGCGACGCCACCCGACGGTCCCGAGACGATGGTCTCGACCGGTCGGGAGGCCGCCGCATCACTCGACATGAGGCCGCCGCCGGAGCGGACGATGTTGACGGCGCAGTCGAGGCCCTCGGCGCGGAGCCGGGAACCGAAGTCGCCCAGCGAGCGCGAGACCGACGGCGAGATGTAGGTGTTGACGACCGCCGTGATGGCCCGCTCGTACTCGCGGTACTCGGGCAGCACCTCGTGGGAGAGGGTGACACCGATGCCCGGCGCCGCCTCTGCGGCGATGGCGCGGGCGCGCAGCTCGTGCGCCACGTTGGCGTAGCT